>Ga0272442_10008447_pt1 | contig 13046 bp, 9 predicted proteins | sample SSMForm2O_FD_200262 | JGI IMG/M metagenome (GOLD analysis project Ga0272442, IMG submission 200262) | Marine sediment archaeal communities from Little Sippewissett salt marsh, Falmouth, MA, United States - SSM-Form-2O | ecosystem: Environmental > Aquatic > Marine > Wetlands > Sediment ...
GCTGTTATCCCGCGGGTCCTGTGCGTATAGCAGAGGCGCATGCTCCTCGCCTGAGCTGTAGACGCCGGTGAACGGGTTCACCGAGTACTCATGCATATGCTTCAAAGCTATTTGTTCGGTACGCGTTCACATCCGTGTCGCCCTGTTATAGACGACCTGTTTCGTGGTTCCATATGCCTTTACTAGTTCGAAGATGTGGGTGACCTTGTTCTTGTAGAGCATCAGGTCCGCTGCCAGGCTTTCCCTCTCCTCCTGCGTGAATCCACTGAGCCATCCTTCGTTAATCTTCTCAACCAGCACAGGGTCACTCTCGTCACCGCGTCCGTTACGGTATGAGTCAAACAGCAGCCGCCTCTCCGGCTGTCTGAGGACATCCACGTACTGGACGTCGTTCACGCTCTGGGCGTCGGCCAGCACATCCGCTGGAAGATCATAGGCGCTGCCCCTGATGCCTTTTACCTGCGTCCCCAGTAACAGTGTGATGAGCTCGTAGGCGCTCTTATCCCACGATCGCCGTGCCCTCATGGCTCTGCCGCGGAGCTGCTGCCAAGCAGTCACATCTCTCGTCGCTGTAGCGTCTATGAGGACGTTTGGCTTTATGACGTTCCACCCGGTTCTAGCCCACGAAGACACGATAATCACGTTCACAGGCAGGCTTGTGGCGTCGAAAACCCGGGACATCAGGTTGTACATGAGAAGTTTTTTCTCTCCACCCGGCATCTTGACGACGTAGAACCGCTGGACCTTCCCATTCGCCTGCCTGAGCCTCGCCTCATGGGCTTCATCGAAGTAACGGGACAGTATAGCGTAGTCGTAGAAGTTGTCCACCCATCGGCGGAGAACGTTGTTCCTGAGGCTCAGCCGTGCCTTCAGCAGCTGACCGGGTCTGCCTAGGTTTAACTGATTGATCCTGTGTGCTAATTTTGTTAGCACACGTCGGTTTAACTCGCTGGGTCTCTTGGAGCCGACGCCGTGGAGGCCCGAAACATAGTGAGACAGGGTATCGTTGAAGAAGTCTCTCAGCTCGTTCAGCCGGTCCCGTGGGATGGCTATCCGGCTCGTCACTAACCCGAAGAACGAGTCCCCGAGCTCTCTGATCATGATCTCTTCCTTTATGAACCGGGATATCTGGTGTGGAAGCGGGTTCTCGCTGCTCCAAGGCATATAGACTTCGCTGGATAACGCAGCCAAAGGCACCAGTCTATTGTCTCCTAGCATCTGGGCGAAGACGCCTGCGATCCCCGAGTAACCGGGAGCGGCTACGTCTTCCTCCCATTTGATGCGTTTGGCGTTATCGAAGACGATGACTCCCGACACGGGGCGTAAACTGTACTCCGCCTCGATGATGGAGTTGATGGTGTCGAGCCTGCCCTCGCCGATGCGGAAATAGAAGTTACGCAGGCTGTTGTAGAGGCCTATGATGGTGGATGCTAGAGCGTCCTTGAGGTCTTGCTTGGCTTTCCGGGTGACAGGCTGCTGTGGCTCGATTGGAGTGAAAGTGTACCCGTAGCCCTCGGAGTCCAGCCGTAGCGAGAGGTCTGGGAAGTAGACCAGTTCCCTCAGCTCCTCTCGCACAGCGTTAAGTATTGAGATAATGTCTTTGAACTCGTTCGGTGTTTCACTGACTCGTAACGCGTCTTTCACGAGTGCCTCGTCTGACATCTGTTTCATTGTCTGAGTTATGACCACCATGTTCAAGTCGTTCAGGGAGATTTCCTTCATCTGCTCCCAGGCGCTAAACCTTTTCCTGATGGCGCCCTCTTGGTCTCGCTGAGATTCATACATGTCGAGGTGTTTTCCTAGGAGTACCCTCTGAGCCATTGGGAACGTTTTGAAGGAATCGACGAGATGCTGAACTCCCACGAGGTCTATGAACGCCTTAATCTGTTCCTTGTACTGGTCTAGGAGTTCGAGCACACGTTTCTCGCGGTCCGAGTAGGAGAATGGAATACCAAGCTCTGCGAAGGGCGCCACGAAGCCATACGCTATCAAGTCGGCGGGAGGCATAACGTACACCAGTTGGAGACCCAGAAGCGGGAACCTGTCACGGTACGTCTCCGCCGTGCCGGAGAAGCCTAATAAACCACGCAGACTACCGTCGTGAAGCCACTCAGTCAACAGCCGCGCCACGTTCGCGGACACGTTGTTCATGTTGTCCGCGACCTTATGCACCTCGTCGAGTATCACGTACTGGACGTTACTCGCCTGAAGGAACTTCTCTATCGAGCCCTTATCGAACCCCCCTTTACCGGTGGGCGACCCCAGCTGAGCCAGCGAGGTATAGGTCATAATCAGTATGGGCGGCGCGGCTCCGGTCCGGCGGCGCTCAGCCTCATAGGTGCCGGGCGTACCCGTGAATATCTCATCTATGGGCATCTTCAAGCCGATGTCCTTGTAGCAGGTCTCGGCGACCCACTGCTGAACATAGTTGGAGGTAGGAACCAGTATAAGGACAGATTCGCCTCTCGAAAGAGTCCTGAGCCAGTCTTGGATACACATCAACCCCATGAGGGTTTTACCGCTCCCTGTGGGAGCCTCGATCAAGGCGCCCTGATACCCGTACCCTTTGAAGATCGCGTAAGCGTCCCTCTGATAAGGTCTAGGATATGGGCTGCCTATGATGTCTGCGTGCTGCCACAACTGGCTTCTCCCAAGCTGAATAGGACGGGTGATCTCGGTGGCGGCAGCTATGAATAGCTCAGCCATCTCAGGGCTGCAACCCGAGAACCGTTGGAAGAAGTTCTTGAACGCGTTTTTCCGGTTCACTATGTCCGAGAGACCGAGGAACCCGTTTCCCTCAAACTCACGGTAGAGTGTCGAGCCTAGAAAAGCCTCTAGGTTCGCGTGATCGATGTTCAGATGGTTATAGGGAATGTTCTCGATCCTGTATTTTTCACCGATTTGCCGGATATGTCCACGGGAGATCAGGTTATTTAGATGAGCAACTACGATTTGATTCTCCATTTGATGAATCAGGTGCGACTCTTTGGTGTGCTCGGTTAACGTCTCCAAAGTAATCGGTGAATCCGCGTCGCTTAGCACCTCCATGAGGATGTCGCGGAAAAAGTGCTCAGAAGTATGTTTATTCAGGGTAAGGACGAGGGGGATTGTGGTAGGAGCAACTTCTCTCATAAAGTACAGTGGTTGGTGAAGAATCACGAGGTTCCTAAGAGCCGCGTTGATTAACTCCTCGTTTCCCCTGCGAAGGGCGTCCCTGAGAATTCCCAAGGTGCGTCCATAGTACCGTGCCAGCAGATAGAAACACTGGACCATTCCCTTCTGGTTCCCGTTTTCCCTGTGACGGATGAAGTCGTTGTGGAGCCTAGAGGCGAAGTTATGCGCTACCCAGTAGTTACGGGGCGGCGCCCCCGCCGCGGGGATCACACAGGACAGAGCCGACAGAGGCTCCATCCGCGGAGAGTTCACGATCGTTGAGACCTCTTCCTCCACGTCAAAGGGTTCTTCATCCAACAGGGTTCAACTCCTCTACTTCTTGAAGCTGATAACGTCTTTTCCACGTTTCAGCATCGCGACGTTGATCCTCTCGATAAGCTCCCGTGGGCTGAACGGCTTGGTAATATAATCATCAGCACCGGTCTCAAGCCCCTTGACGATGTCCTTGGTCTCGGCTCTCGCTGTTAACATGATGGCGACGGGTGTTTTCTTGCCCATCTTCTCCCTCACCTCAGTAAGCACCTGGTACCCGTCTTTTTTTGGCATCATTACATCAACGATCATGATGTCGGGTTTCTCCCGTAGAACAGTGGATACACCTTCCTCTCCGTCAACGGCGGTAACAACCTCGAAGCCTTCCTTCGTCAACTTGATCCTCACAAGCCTAAGAAGGTCTGCATCGTCATCTATGGCGACGATCTTGTACGGCATAATAACCACCATTACTTGGTAATTAAAATATTAAAACACAATTGAAAAAGGTCCCGCGAGGGGCAGCCGCCTCAGCATCGTCCCTTGAGCTGAACCTCACCCAGAGCGCGGCGACATGGGTCACGCGTGTTGAGGGAAGGGCTTAAACTAAAAGGCTTACCCTCAAACCCAAATCAATTTTCATAATTTATTGTTGACGCTTACTATCCTTTACCGCAATATATTATATTTTAAAATAAACTTACAAAGTTGACTGAACTTGCCCAGATCAAACAAGACCAGCGATGAGTTCGAAATCACTAAAATACTCCACGACTCCTTCGGATGGGCCCTAACCAAAGACCGGCCGCTCTTTGAAAGCATCTTCGCGAAGGACGACGACTTCTTCACTTATTTCCCCGACTCAAGCACCGTAGTCGGGTGGAACGAGTTTGAGAAATATCTGGATGGATGGATGGACCCGCGGAACAAGGCCAAAGGGTACGACATCAGAGACCTGAGGATAGTGGTCTCAGAGACGGGGGACGTGGCTTGGTTCTCGGCCATAGTGGACGACGAGGGAGAGTTCGACGGGGAGCCGTGGGGCGCGAAAGACATCCGATGGACTGGGGTCCTGGAGAGACGCGGCGGAAGCTGGAAGATATGTCAGCAACACATGTCAGAGGGCAGACGATAAGGGCTCAGAATAAATAACGTAGCTGCATCCGCGGGCTGAATCATCATCTCGATTATGATGAGGCCGTTTGACAGGAATTCTTGTCACGTTTAAACAGTCAAGAAGGGTTAAAAGCCAGCAGTTTTAGCCGTATATGAATAAAATGCAGCGGAAAAACCTTGAAGACGCGGTGATAAAGGTGCTGGGCCACTCCGAGAGAAGGATGATCCTGCGCATCCTGGAGAACACACCTGAGGGGGTGAAGTACAGCGGCATCCTCGGCGAGACAGGGCTGACCACCAGCAAGCTGAACTACCAGCTGAAGGAGATGGCGGGGTTCATCGAGAAGGACGATGACGGGCTCTACCGCCTGACGCAGCTTGGACGCAAAGCCATCAGCGTGCTCAGCTACATGAACGAAGACCTGGACGCGGAGGAAGTCGAGCTCAAGCCCATACTGGAGAACCAGCAGAGGAGCTTCATCAAGAGACACCTAAACAACGCGTTCTACTTCGTAATGGCAGTCTTCGGCGTCGGGCTGATCGCGTTAACGTACTTCTACTTCGCGGAGCCAAGCAGCGGGATAACGCTACCCCTGCTCGCCCTATCCTATGCCCTGTTAGGCGGAACAGTGTACGCCTTCGACCAGGCCAGGAGGAGCAGCCCCAAGTACATGCTGGGACTCGTAGACTGGCTTGACTGGAAGTTCTTCAACGGGGACGGCGGGGGCAGGTTCAGGGGCAAGAAGACGTTCGTGTTGACGGCGTTGGGTCTTATACTTGGCGCGTTGCTTGGGCGAGCCGGTCTGGGGCTGATCTTAGGTCTGTTCTTGGGCGCAGCCATGGAGATAGGGTGAAGCCTCCTTAATCGAGGGTCAGGTAGATCACCGCCGAAGCGGCGAGGGTCACCGCGGCCACCGACGTGAAGGTGAACCCGTACCCGTAGCCGTCTATGAGGGCGCCGACTATGGTCGTGGAGACCGCGCCCACCGTGTTACCGATCATGGTCACCGCACCCAGCCCTGTCGCCTTCAGCCTCGACGGGAGGGACGCCGCCGTGGACGCGTATATTATGGGGGAGAACGAGTACACGGTGAGCCCTAGGGCCACGAGGTTGACGGCCAAGTATGATCCACCGGGGAGGGCCACGAGCGAGGCCAGGAACACGGCGCTCAGCGTCGTCGCCCCGGTTATGGAGAGCCTTCTCCCGGCCTTCTCCGCTATGAAACCGCTGGAGATCTTCGCCAGTATCCCAGCCAACGGTAGAGCCGCCGCGAGGACCCCAGCCGAGGCGACGGTCATCCCCCTGTGCTCCACGAGGAACGACGGCGTGAAGGTGAATGCGGCCCTGAGAACCAGGTTGTAGACGCCGTGGGCCACTGCGTAGGGCAGCAGGACCCGCCAGTAGCCCCAGACGCCGCCCTCGTGGACTGCCTCCTCCCTGGGCCTCCTGGGCTCGTCCCTCATGAGCAGCAGCGTGGCCGCGGACAGCGCGAACGCGGGGAGGCTCAGGACCAGGAACGCGGCCCTCCAGCTCCACACAGACAGAATGGACACCGTCAACGGGTAGGCCAGCGTGTTGCCGACGTTGGGCCCCGACTCGTTGAACCCTATGGCCCTGCCTTGCCTGTCGCCGAACCTGTCGGAGAGCAGCGCGTTGGCCACGGGGAGATGGACGCCCTGGAAAAGCCCCACGAGGAGCCGGAGCACGAAGATGTCGGTGAAGCCCCTCGCCCACATGGTCGCCGCCGACGCCGCGCCGTACCCAACCATGCTGGCGGCGAGCAGCCGCCTCGGCCCGACCCTCTCGCTGAGGCTCCCCGCAGGCATCTTGGCGGCTATGTAGCCGATGAGATACGCCGTCTCCAGGAACCCCGCCTCGGCGTGGGAGAGCCCCAGCTCGGCGGACAGCACCGGCAGCAACGGGGGCACCACGCTCTTCACCAGGTATATGGATACCCAGCCTAGCCACGTGATGAGGAGCACAGTGTACGGGTACCCCCACCAGTCTGGACGCAGCCCCATGAGGCCTTGTTATGGGATGGACCATAGTTATTGTCTTCGGTCCTCGATGACGTTAAGAGCCCCCGCAGGATATGTGTTCCAATGGAAAGGAGAGCCACCCTTAGCGCCCTCGCGGCCATACTCATATGGAGCAGCCTCGCCATCCTGGGCTCGCGGCTCACCGCCGTGCCTTCGCTGCTACAGGTCGGCGCCGCCCTGCTCGTCAGCGGCCTCCTCAGCGCCTCCAGGTACAGGGAGTGGAGGCTCCCCGCGGGGACATGGCTCGTCGGGGTAGGCGGCATATTCGGGTACCACTTCCTCATATTCACGTCGTTCAAGTACGCCCCCGTGGTGGACGCGAACCTGCTCAACTACCTTTGGCCGCTCCTCATAGTGGCCCTGTCCCCCGTGGTGCTCCCAGGCCACCCGCTCAGGCCGCATCATGTGGTTGGCGCCTTGACGGGGTTCATCGGCGCCGCCTTGATAGTCACCGGTGGGAGGCTGAGCCCCGACCCCGCCCACCTCCCCGGGTACGTGATGGCCGCCGGAGCCGCGCTTTCCTGGGCCCTGTACTCCCTGCTAACCAAGCGAGTCCCACGGTTCCCAACCTCAGCCGTGGGGGGCTTCTGCCTCGTCTCGGGGGTGATGTCCACCACACTGTACTTGGCCGGCAAAATGGGCTCCAATCTCTACGCACCCACCGCCCAGGAGTGGCTGTGCATCATCCTTCTCGGGCTGGGCCCCATGGGTGCCTCGTTCTTCCTCTGGGACAGGGCGCTGAAGGACGGTGACCCCCGCATAGTGGGCGCCTTGAGCTACCTCACGCCCATGCTTTCGACCCTCTGGCTGGTGCTCCTCGGCGGCGAGGCCCTCACCCCCGTCTCTATAGTGGCTATGCTGCTTCTGGTCGCGGGTTCGCTGATAGGCAGCCTGGACCTGCTCAGGGGAGATCGTTAGAAAAGCTGGTCAGCAGCTCTCCACGAGCTCCCTGACCCTGCGCTTGGCGTCCTTCATGATGTCCTTGCCGTGGGTGTAGATGAACGAGTCGAAGTCGTAGTCCAGCAGCTTCCTCATCTCCCGGGTCGCCTGCTCCACGTCCAGGCAGTAACGCTCGGGCGGCGGCGTTAGGTTGCCCTTGGGGTCGCCGAAGATAGTGTCGCCGCCGATGATGGCCTTGTGTTTCCGTAGGTAGTAGCTGGAGTTCCCCTCCGAGTGCCCCGGCACGTGGATGACCTCGATGCCACCGCACACAGGCACCAACTCGCGGTCCTTGAGCCCACTAACTTCGACTCCGGTGGCCTCCTTGATTAGTGGCGCCTCGAGTCTATGCGACTTTACGGGTGCACCCGTTAGCTCCTCTAGTCTAGGCAGGTTCCTTATGTGGTCGCCGTGTTTGTGGGTTATGAGTATCAGCTTAACGTCCCCCCACCTCCGACCGATCCTGTTGAGCTCGTTCTCGATGTTCTTGACGTGCTGTTCCGTCATGCCGCCGTCCACCAGAACTACGCCCTCATCGCAGTCCAGTATCCAAGACTCCATGGAGTGGTCCCTGACCTCACTGTGGTCCAAGCTGTAGAATCCGTCAAGTATCTTAACCAACCCTAGAACACCGAAAATATTTCACTCCTCATGTTTATAAATTAAATCCTAGGGAATGAAGCGTTAATTTAAACGGATGAACGGCGTCCCCAGTATCTCATTAAAACTGGTATATAGAACAGAATATAAAAATCAAATCATGGATAGTAAACTGCCAGTTTAATGTAAATAGCTAAAGGCGGTAAAACGCATTGAAAAACCGTATCATCTTCCCGTTAACATCCAGCATGCATCTAACCTCACCAATGGAATCAATGAGTGAGCGGCGTTCCGAGCCATGCTGAGGAAAAAAAGGTACCTGCTCGTGTCAGCCCTACTCGCAGCGATGTGCCTCCTCTTGTCCAGCAACCTGAAACAAAACGAGAGGACGAGCCTTCTGGCTGTTGATGTGGGATCATTGGGTGTCTACAGGGACGCCGGATGCACCATCCAAGTCGAGTCGGTGGAGTGGGGCTTCATCGAACCCGGCGACTCGGTGGAATCCACTGTCCATATAAGAAATGAGGCGGATAAAACGGTTATACTATCTATGGACACAAACAGGTGGGAACCTCCCTCCGCCTCCGAGCATATAAACCTAGACTGGGACTACGCCGATACGCTGCTGGGCTCCGGCGAGGCAGTGCAAACCACCCTTACGCTGACAGTCTCCCCCACGCTAACAGGCATCGACGACTTCAGCTTTGTCACCATCATAACCGCCTCAACGGTGGACGTGTGCTTGATATCAGATTTCGGCACATGCTTCGTTACTAACCAAGACCTCAGGATGATATACCCTTCTCACAGCGCTGAGAAGCCCTTAGGCTGCTGCGCCGCGGCGGTAAGCGATTGGCTCTCCTCCGCATTCTTCTTCGTGGAGCTGCAGGATGTCAAGGAGGGGCTTGACACCGACAAGAGTTTCATCGACCAGGTCACGGGAGTAGCCCTAGGTGAGCCTGGCACCGGCGTCATAAGCCTTGGCGGGCCTTTTGTGAATCCCATTACGAGATACGCTGAAGCTAAATCAACGCCCCTAGAGGACAGGGCGCCAATACATTTCCACACTGAGGGCGACGTCTTCTACTTCCGGAGCAGGGAAGGCACTGACATCCCGGGAGCAAACCTTCCCGTCGGCGTAATAAATGTCGACGAGGATATCTTCGTGATCGAAACCTACGTGGACGGTGGAGGCAGATACATCCTGCTGAGCTACGGGTTCGGGTGGAAAGGCACATACGCCGCGGGGAAGTACTTCAATACGGTAGTACAACCCAACCTAGAGTCATATACCTACAGCTGGATCATAGTGAAGTGGGAGGACGCCAACGGAGACGGCTTCGTCAACACTGAGACCGACGGCGACGCTTACACCCTCATCGCCTCGGGCAACTGATGGCCCCCTCTGGTATGATTATTCGTATAATGTGTAAAGAACGCTTGTTGAGAAACGTAACACAGATAGTAGTGCACATAAAGAGGCTTATTATAAGCTCGATCGAGAGAATTTTTCTCATCACTACATCATCATCCTCGAAGAAGAAAACTTCTAACAGTCCCTCATAGGCTCAAAGTTGCATGCCTGAAGAGTGACGGTATCCTCACGCATATTATCTTCCACGAGGATGAATCACTCGCCGCAGTCGAGCATCCCGGTCTCAAGGATGAGGCCCCCAGCCCCGAAGTAGTCTGCGTCTTAAACAGTTAGGCGTATTATCCCAGCTACATACTAGGAGTCATCCACTAGCCGCGCTTTAGACTGTCTACAAAATCTGTCCCAGTTAACTGGTTGAAAGCCTACCTGTTTTGTGGAGACAAGTCGTATCATGTAAAAAAGATAAAAGGCTTCGTGAATAATCAACACAAATGAATAGGGAACCATACTCTCAATTACAGAGGCACATCGAAAAAATTGGGGTGGTCGACACCCATGAACACCTGCCCCCTGAGATAGAACGCTTAGGTGAGGAGGTCGACGTGCTTGCCACCTTCTTCCAGTACTATGCGTCCGCGGACCTCATCTCGGCCGGGATGCCGGAGGAGGAGTTCGTGAAGATCTGGGACACGTCGAGGAGCCTAGGCGAACGGTGGGAAACCTTCGAGCCTTGGTGGGAGAAGACGAGGAACACCGGCTACGCCAGAGCCCTTGAGACCGCCGCGAATGGCCTCTACGGCGTCGACGGCATTTCCAAAGACACGTGCGCTTCCCTCTCGAAGAGGATGAAGGAAAGGAACAGGGAGGGGCTCTACGCGTGGGTGCTCAAGGAGAAGTCCGGGATAGACGTCTCCATACTGGATATGGGCGTCTACGACGTCAACAGGAGCCTGTTCGTCCCCGTCCTTGAGTTCAACGAGATACTCAGGGCGAGGGACCGGACCGCAGTCGAGGCCATAGGGCGGTCCATGGGCGGGCCCATACACACCTTGAACGACCTATGCAACGCGGTGAAGGCGAGGTTCGATCGACTCCAAGGCAGCGTCGTTGGGGTGAAGATACCCACCGCCTACAACCGGCCCCTCTTCTTCGAGAAGACGTCCTTCTCTGAGGCCGAGGAGGCGTTCAACGAGATTTTCAGGATGAGGCTGTTCAAACGCTTAGAGGTGCCGCCGAAGGGCGACAAACGGGTTCCGGCCGACGTGGGGGCCGAGAAGCTGCTGCCCCTCCAGGACTACCTGGTCCACCTCATAGCCCAGGAGGCGGAGAGGAGGAGGCTGCCCATACAGATCCACACGGGCCTCCAGGAAGGCAACGAGAACATAGTCACCCACTCCAAGCCCACGCATCTCGTCAACCTCTTCATGGAGTACAGGGACGCCCGGTTCGACATATTCCACGGCGGCTGGCCCTACTCCTCGGAGCTGGGGGCCCTCGCAAAGAACTTCCCCAACGTCTACATCGACATGTGCTGGATGCACATAATCAGCGAAACCAGGGCCCGCTCAGCCCTCTCCGAGTGGCTCGACGAGGTCCCCGCCAACAAGATCATGGGATTCGGAGGCGACTACGCCTTCATCGAGGGAGTCTACGGCCACGCCGTCATCGCCAAGGAGAACATCGCCAGGGTCTTGGCGTCGAAGGTGGACGACGGAGCCTATAGCCTCGACGAGGCGAAGAAGTACGCCGGGTGGCTCCTACGGGACAACCCCATGCGGCTCTTCTTCCCCAATAAAGCATGAGGACGGTCTCGGTTTTCTAAACATAGACCGTAGTTGAAACGACAGCCGGGAATAGTTAGCACGCGCCGCGTCGTTTAGATTCAATTTTACTGGTAATTAAGGAAAAACCATTTATCAATACTGAATAGAGTGTTAAAGAGTTGTAAAGAAATGAAGATGGACGCTAAGACCATCGGAATTTTAGTCGTCATCGTTCTTGTGTTAGCAGGGGCTGCGTACATGGGCATGCGGCCCGAGCAGCCGTCTGAGGAGCCAGAGGAGGTCCCGGATAGTTCACCGCCTCCCTCCGAGGAGGAACCGGAGGGAACGGAGGAGGAGCCTGCCACCCTCGAGATACCTCCGCGTCCAGATATCCCGGAGATCCCTGAGGGGACTCCCTGCGGATGGGAGGCAACCTACACGAAGATATACTCCAACGACTTCGAGACCCACCCAGCGCTTGGGCTCGACCTATCGGGGGTCGAGGTAACCCATGACGAGGCGATACAGGGATTCACCTCCATTAAGATGGATCCTTACACGATGCTATTCACGGATCCCGAAGCCTTGCCCATTGAGCCTAACACTTATTACGTGTTCGAGTTCGATTACAGACTTTTGAGTTCAAGCACAGAAAAAGTGAATATGGAGATCTCCTTCATGCCAGCGGATTCCATGAGCTCGGAAGAGAAAGTATGCTGCCAGTCAATGTTCTCGAACGAGGCCACTGAGGGCACATTCTCAGGAGGCGCATTAACCGCTTCACAAACTAACTATAGACTGAGGCTCTTCACTACCGAGGACACTTCAATCATAGTAGACAACATCAAACTCTACCGCGTAGACTCTTTACCGAGGCTTGATCAGCCTGAGGAATGGCAGAGGCTCATGGACCTGCCGTACCCCCGCCTGGGCAACTACCAGATGGGAAACACCTTCACCATCGCGTACTCAGGCCAAGGGATGATGCCGGATAAACCCGAGAACGAGCTTGCCTACGTCCTCAGCCGGGTCGAGGAGAGGCTCTCCCTATACGACGTCGTCGCCGGGCTAGACATAGCCGAGCAGAGCATGTTTACGGGCTTCACAAAGAGGATGCGCGACAAGAACCCCGACATCGTCCTCATACCCTACCGCCTCTACCCTGAGCAGAGCACGGAGAGGTACCCGTCTCAAGGCGCGACGATAGACCTCAAATACGTTTTCATGGACGGCATGGCCGAGGAGTGGTACGTCCACTACACCGACGGGGAAAGGGTGGAGAACGTATATTGGCCCGAGCTCTACCACGCCAACATATACCAGGGATGCCCCGTCGTCGACGGCCAGACTTACCAGGACTACCTGCTCGACTGGACCACCGGAGTAATCATGGCGTCAGGCCTGTGGGACGGCGTATTCTACGACGACCTCATGGGCAGCATAAACCACGCCATACGATACGCCCACAACCCCTCCCTCCTGGACTTCGACATAGACGGCGACGGCGAGAGGGACGAGACCCCCGCCCTCGTTAGCGAGAAGACCCGCGCCTCCACCATCTCCTACCTGGAGCGGCTGAGAGAGGAGGTGGGCGACCTCGAGCTGGTGATAGGCAACCAGGGAAGCAGCCCACACCTAGCTTTCGCGCACTACCTGAACGGCTACCAGTTCGAGGACTGGGACGAGGGATGGTATACCGAGCACATAGAACGGTCTGAGGCAGCCTGGTGCCGATCCATGAGTGAGTACCTCTACGTCCAGGAGCACGAGATGGTGCCGCATATCAA
>Ga0272442_10008448_pt1 | contig 13046 bp, 14 predicted proteins | sample SSMForm2O_FD_200262 | JGI IMG/M metagenome (GOLD analysis project Ga0272442, IMG submission 200262) | Marine sediment archaeal communities from Little Sippewissett salt marsh, Falmouth, MA, United States - SSM-Form-2O | ecosystem: Environmental > Aquatic > Marine > Wetlands > Sediment ...
TGGGAAAGCTCACCGCGCAGGCTGCGGCAGCCGGGGAAATCCGTGCGGAGCTGCCCTTCGTGCGCCGCACCGGGGGCTTTCTTGTCAACGGTCAGATCGACCTGCTCATCTGCTGCGGGGAAAGAAGCCTGCTGGTGGATTTCAAAAGCGACCGGGTCTTGCGGCAGGAAGAGTATATGGCCCAGCTGGGCCTTTACCGCCTGGCGGCCCGGGAGCTGGTCGGCCGCGATCCGGAGTGCAGCATCTTCCTGCTGCGCAGCGGCGAAAGCCTGCCCCTGGACACGTCGGTGGACTGGGAGGCAAAGCTCCTTCGCCTGCTGGCCTCCCTGGACGCCGCTAGCGCCGCGAAGGGCGACTAGCCCACGATGGCCTCCCGGCCCAAACCCACGAACTTGTTCACCAAAAAGAGCGCGATGCCCGTGGCCGCAAGCAGGAAGGTGGCCAGGGCGGAAGCCGTGCCGAACAACCCGTCCAGCACGCTCAAATAGATGCGTACCGGCATGGTCATGGTCCGGCCCACGTAGAGCACGATGGAGGAGGACAGCTCGTTGATGGCCGTGACCCAGCCCAGGATGGCCCCGGAGAGTATGCCCGGGAGCATCAGCGGCAGGGTAACTTTCCGGAAAGTCCGGGCCGGGGGCGAGCCCAGGTTGATGCCCGCCTCCTCCATGGCGGGATCGATCTGCTTCAGGATCGAGGCGCTGGAACGCACCGAGTAGGGCAGGCGGCGGATGAAGTAGGAGAGAATGATGATCGCCGCGGTCCCGACCAGGTAGAGGGGCCGGCGGTTGAAGGCCACGATGAAGCCGATGCCCAGGACGGTGCCCGGTACGATGTAGGGGATCATCAGGAAGGGATCCAGGGCGGCGGCCGGAACGTTCTTTTTTCGTGAGAGCACGAAACCCAGCAGCGTGCCCACCACCACGATCAAAACCACCGCGGTGACGGAAAACACCAGGCTGTTGATGATCGTCTTGGGTACGTCGTGGAGCACCTTGGCGTAGCTCTGCAGGCCGAAGCCGGGCTGGAACACCGGGCCGCGGGTCTTGCGGAAGGAGTAGAAGACCACCACCGCCAGGGGCAGGGTGCTGATGGCGACGATGAAATAGCAGACCAGGTGGGCGCCGAGGTTTTTCCAGCCTTTCAGGCGCCGGATCAGCGGCCGGTTGACCAGGGTGCTGGCGTACTTGCGCCTGCCCGCCGCGTAGCGCTGGAAGAACAGCACCGCCGTGGACACGATGATCAGGATGATGGCCACCGTGGAGGCCAGCCCCGTGCCGGTACCCACCTCGCTGGTAAAGAGATTGTAGGCCATGGTGGGCAGAACCCGGAAGCTGCGCCCCAAAATCATGGGGGTCCCGAAATTGGCCAGGGACATCATGAAGGCGATCAGCGCCCCGGCGCTGACCGAGGGCATGACCAGGGGTAAAGTGACCCGGAAGAACTTCCGGAGCGAGCGGGCCCCCATGTTCTCCGCCGCCTCCTCCAGGGAGCGGTCCACCGTGCTCAGGGCTCCGGAGGTCAGCAGAAAGACGAAGGGGTAGTACTGCAGGGTGTAGACCAGGATGATTCCCCCGGCGCCGTAGATGGTCGGCAGGTTGATGCCCACGGCCGTTAGGAGGTTGCGCAGGAACCCGTTCCTGCCCATCATGATGACCCAGGAATAGGCGCCGATAAAGGGCGGCGACAAGAGGGACAGCACGGCCAGGGTGGAGATGGCCGCTTTCCCGTAGATCCGGAAGCGGGAGGTGAAGAAGGCCAGGGGGATGCCGAAGACCAGGGCCCCCAGCATCCCGCCCAGGGACACGATCAGGCTGTTCAGGATCGCGCTGGTGTAGTAGGAGTTGAGGAAGAACTCCCTGTAGTTGTCCAAAGACAGGCGTCCGGTCTCGGCGTTGAGGAAGCTTGACTTGAAGATGCCGTACAACGGCAGAATCAGGAGGACGACCACGATCACGTAGCCCATGAGCGTGACCAGGGTCCAGAAATCGGGGCGGCGTCCGCCCAGGAGTTTCCTGCCGGCTGCCGGCGGCGTCTGCGCGGCTTGCATGCTCATAAGCGGGCTCCGCTGTCCGGGTCGAAGACCAGCACGGCCTCCACGGGAAAACTGACGGTAACCGGCGTGTCGGCGGGGATGAGGTCATCCCGGGAGGGCTTGTGGCGGTCCACGAGAAACTGGACGCCCCCGGGGCCGGCGACCAGGTACTGAACCAGCGTGCCCGTAAAGGTGTTCTTGGCCACTTTCCCCTCGATGACATTCAACCCGGTGGGGGAATTCCCCGCCGGCGCAAGGACAATATCCTCGGGGCGAAGGGCCAGGCGCAGGCGCTTGCTCTCCCGGGAGGGAGCCGGCGCCTTGATGAGCGCGCCGCCGGCCTTGACGTCCACGGTGCCGTTGCCCTGCGCCGTCACCTCACCGTCCAGGAAGTTCGTGGTGCCCACGAAGGAAGCCACGAAGGTATCCGCCGGCTGCTTGTAAACCTCCCAGGCGCTGCCCACCTGGCGGACCACACCGGCGTTCATGACCGCGATGCGGTCGGAGATGACCAGGGCCTCCTCCTGGTCGTGGGTCACGTAGACCGTGGTGATGCCCAGGGCGCGCTGGATATCCCTGATCTCCTCGCGCATCTGGACCCGCAGCTTGGCGTCCAGGTTGGAGAGCGGCTCGTCCATCAAGAGCACCTGGGGCTCGATGACCATGGCGCGGGCCAGCCCCACCCGCTGCTGCTGGCCGCCGCTGAGCTGGTCGGGAGTCCGCTCCTCGTACCCGGTCAACCGGGCCATCTCCAGGCCACGGGCCACCCGGCTTTTGATCTCCTCCGCGGGCAGCTTCCGCGTCCTCAGCCCGAAGGCCACGTTCTCGAAGACCGACATGTGGGGAAACACGGCGTAGTTCTGAAAAACCATGCCGGTATTGCGCTGATAGGCGGGGATGTTGTCCACCAGCCGCTCGGAGATGTGCACGTGCCCCGAGTCCTGGCGGTAAAAACCGGCGATGGTTCTCAAGAGGGTGGTCTTGCCGCACCCCGAGGGGCCCAGGAGGGTGAAAAACTCCCCGCTTTCGATCTCTTGGTCTATGTCAACAAGCGCCTTGACCCCCGGAAAGCTCTTGTTGATCCGCTCCAGCCTTATGGACGCCATACCGTCTCCTCACTAAGATAAAAATGAGTGCGGTCCCCCGGCGTCCGGGAGACCGCACCCGGCTTCGGGCCTAAACCCGCGATCTACATGCCCAGCTTCTGGACAAGCGCGGTCCACTTATCGACGAAATTTTTCTTGTTGGAAGCGGACCAGCCGAAGTCATAGGGTTTCGTCTTGATCTCATCCAGCGGCGGCAGCCCGGGGGAAATACTGGCATCACTCCGCACGGGCCGCCGGCCCATCTCCTGGACCAGGTATTCCTGCGCCTCGATGGAAAGCACCCAGTCGACGAAGGCTCTGGCCTCTTCGGAATGGGGCGCTCCCTTGACCAGTGCAATCCCGTCGGGAGCCGCCGTGGTCCCGTCCTCGGGATAGACGATCTTCACGGGACCCCCGCCCTGGACGTAGCGCTGGGCATTGTCCTCCAGGGTGATGCCCACGGCCTGCTCGCCGTCGTTCACGAACCGGGGCACCGCGCCGGAGCTTCCGGACAGGACAAAGTTCTTGAGAATGCCTTCGTAGATGCCCCAGCCTTCATCCTCCCCGTAGACGTTCAGCACCGTGGCCAGCTGCATGTAGGAGGAGCCGGACTTGTCCGCCCGGGCGGAAGAGATCTCTCCCTTGAGCCGGGGGTCGGCGAGATCCTTCCATGTCTTGGGCGTCATGTTCTCCGGCACCATCTCGGTGTTGACAACAAAAACCATGACGATGCCCGTGTAGGGCAGCCAGTTGGTTCCGACCTTGAACACATCAGGGATCTTATCCCATTCCTTCGGCGTGTAGGCCTCCAACAGGTCGGATTCCGCCTCCAGCTGCTCTCCCCCGATGCTCCAGATCACGTCGCACTGGGGATTGTCCTTTTCGGCGCGCACCCGCGCCACCACCTCGGAAGAGCCGAGCTTGACGACCTGGGCCTTGATGCCCGTGGCCTTCTCGAACAACGGCACCATGCCGTCGACGATCTCCTGGGTGTGAGCTGTGTACAGCACCACCGTCTTTTCCCCTTCCGGCTGACCGACGGCGAAAAGCGCCAGCGGCACCAGCAGCAGAAGCAGAACCGCAAGGATTGTTCGAACTTTCAAGGTTGCCTCCTTGTGTTTTATAAAAAACCTATTCTTGATTCGCACCAACGGTGCGGATTTTAAAGCCATGCTTTCAATTCCCCGACAAGATCCGTTTTGCCCTTTATGTAATGCAGCGCGTGCAAACCGAGGCGCCGGGCGGCCTCGCAGAAGGGCAAGAGATCGTCGATATACAGGCATTGGGCCGGCTGCAGGGAGGCCCGTTCCAGCAGCTCTTGCCAGATGCGGGGATCGGGCTTCATCACGCCCACCTTGAAGGAGAAAATGTGCTGTTCCGGAAGGGTCGCCAGCTCCTCGTGCTGGTACAGCCAGAGGGAGTGGAGGTAGGGGATGTTGGAGAGAATGAAGACCCGGCTGCGCTTCGCCGCCAGGCGCAGGGCCTCCATGCCCTCGGGATTGAGGGTAAAACCGTCCTTGAATTCCTCCCGGAACTCTTCATAGGTCCAGCCGCCGTTGCCCCGGATGCGCTCCTTGATGCGCCGGAAGTGCTCCCGGGAGTCGTAGCGGCCGGTCTCCGAATCTGTCTCGATATCGGTTCCGTAGATGCAGGCGCAGACCTCGGTTGCGTTTAAGGGGGAATGATTCGCCAGGCGGGCGCAAATTTCATCTCGTTCCACGTCGGCCAGAACATTGCCGAAATCGAAGACCACCGCCTGAATGTCGCTCAGCAACAGACCTCCCCTGCCCACACGAGCGGATGTCTCCGCTCGTTGCTTATTTACTTTCTAAAAGAAAGGTTGTTACAATACTATTAAGTTTGATCAGAAAAGGCAAGAAAATTTCCCTCCCCGCCGGCGGCGGGGCCGGGAGCTTAAAACCGGCAGCTCTGCTGGTTGGCCCGCAGCCAGCGCCGCGCCTCTTTCCAGGCGGGCATGGCCCGGCTCACCAGATCCCAGAAGCGCCGCGAATGGCCGCGCTCGACAAGGTGGGCCAGCTCGTGGATGCAGACGTACTCCAGCACCTCCCGGGGCGCCAAAAGCAGGCGGGTGGCGATGCTTATATTGCCCCGGATCGAGCAGCTGCCCCAGAGCACCCGGTTGTCCCGGAAGGCGACCTTGCCCAGGGCGGCGCGGAAGTGCTCATCGTTGAGATTTCCCAGGGTCTCCCGCAGTTGAGGCAGGTACTCACGCCCCGCGGCCCGGGCGATCAGGCGGGGCAAAAGCACGGCTTCATCGGCAGGGGGCAGATCGGCGGGCAACCGGACCTGCAGGATCTCCCCCGCGATGCGGGCGCTTCCCCTCTTCACCCCGCCATGCCGGATATTTAGGCGAAAAATCCGCCCCCCGATGGTGAGAGCCTCGCCCTGGCAATAGCCGCGGGCGGGCGGGGGAAGAAAGCGATCAGGGTTCTTCTTCAGGGTCTTTTCAGCCCAGCCGCGCAAGTGTCGGATCTGGGCTTCCCGCTCGGCGGCGCTCAGCCAGGCGGGTATGCGGATATGCACGCCCCGGCTGCCGATGGAAGCCCGGGCGGCGCGGCGCGCCTCGAAATAGACGGTCACGGGCACCTGCCCCCGCTCGAGCCGAATGGCCCGGCTTTTCTCCACCCGCCTCATGCGCGCCTCATGCGCGCTCGCGGCGGAACACCAGGATGGACTGGTGGATCATGGAGGGGATGTAGTCGTAGAGATAGCCGTAGATATGCAGGGACTTGCTGACGTCGTACCAGATGAGGTTGGACTTCATGGTCAGCCCCAGGGAGGAAAGCAGGCGGGCCAGGTCGGCGCTCAGGAAATGGTACTCCCCCCGGTTGTACATGTCCCCGATGAACACGGCCAGGTAGCCCTTTTCCTTGAGCAGGGGGATCGCCAGCCGGAACACCGCTTCCAGCTCGGCCAGCCAGGCTTCCTTGTCCGGGTAGGTTTTCTCGTTGAAGCGGCTCAGCTTGGAGCGGGCGGCTTCCCGCCCTTCCTCCCCCACCCGCTTGTATATTCCCCGGCTGCGCTCCACCCGGTCCATGTGCCAGAAGGGGACGTCGGTGAGGATGAAATCGCAAACCAGGCCCTCTTTTCTCAGCAGGGGCAGCTGCTCCCGGCTGTCCCCCGCTATCAGGCGCTGCTCCGGGATGGCTTCCCGGCGGCAAACCTCATGGTAGAGCTCGATCCACTCACCGTTCAGCTCGATGCCCACCGCCCCGCGCCCGGCCAGGGAGGCGCCCAGCAGGGTTCCGCCCACGCCGGCGAAGGGGTCCAGCACCAGCTGCTCCTGCTTGGTGAAGACCCGGATCAGGTCCGCACACAGCTCCGGGGGCTTCTGGCCGCCGTGGCTCGAGCGCAGGCGGTGCTGGCGGTCCGGGGGATAGGGCTTGTTGATCACGCTCTTGGACCAGTAGACCCACTCTTTGCCGGTCAGGTCATTGAGGCGGTTTTTCCGCGAGTAGAAGCCCCGGCTCTCCCCGCTCTCCGTGAAGAGCTCGATCTTGTCTTCGCCCTGTCTATTTTTTTTGTCCATTCGCCTGGCCCTTGATCTCCGTCAGCGTTCGCAGCGGCAGTGGTAGAGCCGCTCGCTGACGCTCCGCCTGCGGGCCGAACCGGCCCCGCCGCCGAACACGGGGTAGCGGCGCTCGAAGAGCCTCACCTTTCCCCGCCGGCTTAAGATTTGCCGGAGCTCATGGTCACCGAGGATGCCCTCGTCGTTGTAGCTCATAAAAATATGTCCCACCCGCGCCCGCTCCACCAGCTCACCCAGGGCCGACGCCGCATCACCCCGGCGGGAGTAGCGGCTCTTGAGGCGCTCCCGGCGGAATTTGCGGGTCTTGCCGTAAAGGGCCGGCTTGTCCCAGCGCATGACGTTCTCCAGCACGTGATAGCAGTCCACATACTGCCGGGTATTGTAGGGCGGGTCAAGGTAAAGCACGTCCCCCTTAAGGCGTTCTATCAGGACGTTGAGGTCTTCATTGTAAACCCGGTTGCGGCCGTCATACTCGAAAGCGGGCATTCCCAGCCTGAGGGGCTTGTAGACATTGCTGTCCACCAGGTGGCGTCCCTCTTGCGTGTAGGCCGCCTCCCCTAAGTGTTTTAAAAAGGCGTCGTACTGCCCCACCGTGTTGGCGCACTTGTCCATGGCGAAGAGCAGGCTCACCAGGAGGACATAACCCTCCTGCTCCGTACAGCGGCCGCGGCGCCTCATCTCCGCTATTGATTCCCGCACGGCGTCGATGCGCCCCGCGTTGGCGGGGGTAAAGTAGGCGCCCCCGTAGCTGCCGTAGGCGTAGCCCTTCCGGGGCGGCAGGGCGTTGAGCTCCTCTATGAGGCCGCGCACTCCGGCGCGTGAAACCTCGCCCCGGGTGCTGTTGAGAAAGACCTTGTTCACCAGGTAGTTGGAGTAGAGCAGGTCGTTGGCGATGATTGTGTCCGCGTGGCGGCGGAAATGATGGCCCACCACCCCGGTACCCGCGAAGCCGTCGATGAACACCCCGCAGCCGCCGGCTTCCGTTAGGATGACCGGGGCGATGAATTCGAGAAGCTTGTGCTTGGAGCCCAGGTATTTGCGGTTGTGGAGATTTATTTCCTGCGCGCCCACGCTCCCTCCTCTTTCGCAGCTCCGGCGGGTTCTACTATTCCATCGGCGGCAACTCACGGCAAGATGATTGCCCGAATGAGGCTTTTCCGCTACAGTAGCGGAATGGCGACACCAGGGCTGGAAGCGGTCATCTTCGACTACGGCGAGGTCCTCTCCTTGCATCAGGACGGACGGCACCGGGCTCGCCTGCTTTCCCTGAGCGGGCTGTCCAACGGCCGATTCTGGGAGGCCTACCGGCGCATACGCCCCGACTACGACCGCGGCGCCATCGACGGCATGTCCTACTGGTCCCGGGTGCTGGCCCTACCCGGCTCTTCCCTCGATCCCGGGCTGCTGGCGGAGCTGGTGCGGGAGGACGTCGACAGTTGGAGCCGGATCAATCAGGAAATGCTGGCCTGGTCACGAACCCTGCGCACGGCGGGCTACAAAACCGCCATCCTCTCCAACATGCCCGCCGATAATCTCGTCTTTCTCAAAGAAAAGCACCCCTGGTTCGAAGAGTTCCCGGTGCGCATCTTTTCCTGCCGCCTGGGCCTGATCAAGCCGGAGCCCGCCATCTACCACCGCTGCCTGGAGGCCCTGGAGGTGCCGGCGGCATCCTCCCTCTTCCTGGACGACACGCCTGGAAACGTGTCCGCCGCCCGGGCGCTGGGAATGCGGGCCGCGGTCTTCCGCTCTCCGGCGGAGACGCTGCCTCCTCTGATCCGGCGCTACGGGCTTCCGCCCCTGCCGGGAGAAACGTCCGGGCCCGGCCCTCAGCCGGAATAGCCGAGCAGCTTCTCGACCACAAAATCCCGCAGGGCGGGATCGATTTCCGCGGCGGCCGCCCGAAAGCGCTCCGCCACCTCCCGGTGGGCGAACTCCCCGTCGGGCAGCAGAATAGGGGTCATCTTGACGTGCCCGGGAGGCTCGCCGTCATCCACCCGCTCATGCCGGTAACCCCCTCCCTTAAGCCAGGTCAGGGCCCGCTCCTTGTGGAACTTGTCGTAGCAAAGCTGAAAACCGTCAACGCCGCCCTCATCATCCAGCCAGACGATGAGGTCGAAGGTGTCGTCGGTAAACCAGCGCCGAAAGCCCTCCCCGGGGATCTGGCGGGCATCAGGTATTTCCGCAAGCATTTTTTTATTTACTCCCCTCGCCTCAGATGGTGACGATTTTATCCGGAGAGATCTCCTCGATGCTGACCGCCTCCCGGCCCGCCCGGTCGCGGGAGGGAAACCCGGCCTGCCGGGGCAGCAGCTTGCGGGCAAAGGTATGGTAGATGGCGCTCATATCCTTGAAGGACTGGACCACGAAATAGCGGTAGTAGCAGGGATACTCCTCCAGCACCTTCCGGCGCCGGCGATCGGCGCAGAGCTCCGGGTCGGTCACCTTGCGCAAAGAGCTGCGCAGACCCCCGTACCAGGCCCGCTGGACGTGAAACAGGTGGAGCTGCTTGAGGTGATCCTGGTAGTAAAGCTCGAAGATGCCGCTCTCGGAGGGCACGGAGTTGGCGATGCGGTACTTGTCCGCCACCTGGAGGGCTGACCAGGTGATGGTGTAGTGGAGCTCCCCGCCGTTCTGCTGTTTGACGACTCCGGTTTCCATGCTCTCCTCGTCGGTTTCGTCACCCGGCGGACGCTGCGGCGTCGGCCGGGGCTGCGAGCAGGCGCTCCGCCAGCTCCTCGGACACTCCCAGCCGGCCATCGATTCGGCAGACCGTGGTCACCCGCGCCCGGACCACCAGCCGCCGGTCCGGCAGGCTAAAGATCTCCTGTTGGAAGAGAAACTTCACCCTGTCCTGCCGCTCCACCCGGGTCCGCACCACGCACCGATCCCCGCTTACCAGGGCCTGCTTGTAGTCGATGCGGATACGCGCCACCACCAGATCGATCCCCCGGGCGTGGCACTCCGCGAAGTCAATGCCCCGGCTTTTCAGGAACTCGTGGCGCGCATGCTCCAGATAATTCTGGTAGACCGAATTGTTCACGATTCCCTGCAGGTCGCATTCATAATCCCGTACCGCGAGCGTGAGCTCGTATCCGCCCTGTTGAGTCACCTCTGCTGTTGTCATATAGACCCCTCGGGTTGTCTTTGTATGGGGATTACTATACACAAGCGGCGCCCCGGGGACAAGGCGCCTTCTTTTCAGACCAGGATCTCCGGTATGACCGCCCAGGCGACTTCCCAGCGGCTTTCCTCCCGGGCCAGGCAGACGATACCCCCGGGGCGGAAGCGGACCGGGCCGCTTTCACCCCCCCCGGCCAGCAAAGCGGCGGCCAGACGCCCCAGATAGGGGAGGTGTCCGACAATGGCTATGTTGTTCTGCCCGCTTTTCTCCAGGGTCTCCTTGACGGCCCGGATATCGTCATTCGGGGCCAGCCCGGTATGCACCATCACCCGCTGGCCCATGCCCAGGGCCTCCGCCAGTATGCCGGCGGTCTGCTCCGCCCGGGCCTTGCCGCTGTGCCAGATTACGTGGATCTCCGGATGCTGGCGTTTGAAAAAGGCGGCGGCCTTCTTGGCGGCCGCCCGTCCGGCGGCATTCAGCCCGCGCCGGGGATCCTCCTCCTTGCCGGCCGCTTCGGCGTGCTGTATCAGATACAGGTACATCCCTTCCTCCCTTCCTGCTATAAGTTTAGAGAAGCCGTGATCTGAATGCAAATCCAGCGGGTAAAGGGGCGACAACAGGGCAGGCCCCTGATGAAGAACCCCGTGCTATCCTCCCCAATCTGTCAAGGCTTAACCGCCTCACCCCGACGGCTCGATTCACGCACGGCATCCATCAACCGCATAGCCCCCAGGACCTGCTCCGCCTGCACCGGCAGGGGTTCGCCGGAGCGCAGGGCGGCGGCAAATTCCGAGTAAAAACCCTCGGAGAGCTCCGGTTGTTCGATATCGTAGCGCGTCTCCCGGGGAGGGGCGTTTGGGTCCGATGAATCCCGGCGCAGAACGGCGCTGCTCCACTGCTCTGGCCCGCCGCCGGCGACCTGCAGGCAGCCCACACTGCCGAGGATGTTCCAGCGAGGCAAGGGCAGTCGGAAGTTGTTGGAAGCCTCCACCCGGGCGGAAACGCCGCCTGCGAAGAGAAGCTCCGCCCAGAAATGATCGTCCACCTCCCGGCTCCATACCCTGGCTTCCAGCCGCCCGAAAAGCGAAAGAACGTCCTGGCCCGCCAGGAGGAGCAGCTGGTCGAAGAGGTGGGGTCCCCAGTCGTTGAGCATCCCTCCCCCGTAGGCTTCCTTTAGCCGCCAGGGATTCTCCAGCCCCTGAGCGCCCCACCCCGCCCAGTCGCTGGAAAAATTTGTATAGCGGGATTCTATCCTGTAGACCTCTCCCAGGCGTCCCTCTTGGATGAGCTTTTGGACCAGCTGGAAATCACTGTCCCAGCGGCGGTTCTGGTGCACCGTGACCTGCAGGCCCTGCTTCCGCGCGGCCGCGAAAATTTCCTCCGCCTCCCCGAGGTTCAGGGCGATCGGTTTTTCGATAATCAGGGATTTGCCCCGCCGCAGAGCTTCAGCAGCCCACTGCCTGTGTTGATGGGTGTAGGTGGCAATCACGATCCACTGGAGGTCCGGATCTTCCAGGAGCTGCTCATGGGTTGGGTATGTCCTGACACTGTACCGGGAAGCGACCTTTTCCCTGAGCCCCGGACTGCGGCTGCTTACCGCCGCGAGCCTCAGCCCCCGGGTGGCGGCAATGAGCCCGGCGTGGACCTGCCCCATGCGTCCGGCACCAAGGATTCCAACAGGCGTTTCCCTCTTACCCTCTTTACTGCTCACAGCTTCGCCTCCTCACTACAGGCTGCTTTTGTGCCCACTGGGCCCGCTCTGCTTGCAGATAGACCATAGCCGAATCGCGGGCGCAGATCAAGAAATATTTATTTTGATAAAAACGCACATTGAATTAACCTTTGCTTTTCAGGCTGCATAAGCCAAGGGAAAAATGCAGACAGGGTGGAAAAAAGTCGGGTACTCTTCCTGGACAAAGGCGGTACCCTGAGCAGGTGGGAGCCCGGACCGGGGAAAACGCACAAGATACTTGAGTAAAATATTTTTTCATAATATATCAAAAATGAAAACTTTTATTTTTCAAAAGAGTGAAAAGCGGAATGGGCAGGGAGGCGGTGCCGGTCCCGGAACAGGTGAACAATGAAGCTGAAAGCAGTTTTTTTCGACATGGGCGGGACCATCGACACCCATACCTATGATCGCCAAGAGGGAATCCGGGCGACGGTCCAGATTCGAGATCTGCTGGCCCGGGTGGGGATCGAAACTCCCCTGAGTGATGATCAGCTCTACGACCTGGTCACCCGGGGTCAGGCCGCCTACCGGGAGTGGCGGGAACAAAACCTTGTAGAGCTTCCGCCGGAACAGGTGTGGCGGGAATTTGTCCTGAAAGATGAGCCCCCACAGCCCGGGCAGCTAAACCCGGTGGCCGAGGATCTTGCCTACACCGTGGATACCCGCTACTACCAGCGCAGCATGCGGCCCGAGATACCCGCCGTACTGAAGGTGCTGAAGGAGATGGGGCTCAAGCTGGGCATCATCAGCAACATCCAGTCCCGCGGGCAGGTACCCGACGATCTGGAGCGCTACGGCATTGAAAGCTACTTCCATCCCATCGTGCTTTCCTGCGAGTACGGGCGCCGCAAACCGGATCCGGCCATATTTCATCATGCCGCCAGGCTGGCCGGGCTTCCCTCCGGCGCGTGCGCCCATATCGGGGACCGCATCTCCCGGGATATCCTGGGAGCCAGGCGGGCCGGGTTCGCCGCGGTCTTGCAGATAAGGCACGCTTTCAAGGAATACACGGAACCCGAAGAGCCCAAACCGGATGTTGTGCTCGAAAGCATCGAGGAGCTGCTCAAGGAGCTTTGCCGGTGTACCGACGACTCGGAAGCCTGAGGCAAGAAGGAAGTATATGAAACTGTCGGCGAAACTGATTCTTACGGGTCTGCTGCTGGCGGGTCTGGCCGGATTGGCCGCGGAGCCGGTTGTTACCGTTTCTCCGGTCGTGACGACCGGTGCTACCGGTAAAAAATCCCTGATCGGAAACGCGGACGATCCCGCCGTCTGGATTCATCCCGACGATCCGGCACGAAGTGTTGTGATAGGCAGCGATAAGGATGAAGGCCTCTGGGTCTGGGATCTGGAAGGACGGGAGCTTCAGCATATGCCGCTGAAAACGCCTGTAAACAACGTGGATCTGCGCTGCGGCTTCCGCCTGGGAGGGGATCTGGTGGACATTGTGGCCGCCAATCTACGCACCGCCGGCAAACTGGCTGTATTCAAGCTGAATCCCGACTATACCGGCTCCGACATCC
>Ga0272442_10008449_pt1 | contig 13044 bp, 5 predicted proteins | sample SSMForm2O_FD_200262 | JGI IMG/M metagenome (GOLD analysis project Ga0272442, IMG submission 200262) | Marine sediment archaeal communities from Little Sippewissett salt marsh, Falmouth, MA, United States - SSM-Form-2O | ecosystem: Environmental > Aquatic > Marine > Wetlands > Sediment ...
AGTTATTGCCATCCGGGACACCATACATATTCCCGGTTGCCACCTCCCGCTTCTTCCGCTTGCGCCCCCGCGCGCAGGGTCGCAGGACGCGGGCCAGGAGATGCTCCACCAGCTTGAGGGGACGCTCGCCGCCCAGCGGGCGGCCTGGCCGCCACGGCCCCCCACCCCCTGAACGCCCCGCCACGGTGCGCAGGCGCGGCGCCTCGAAGCGACGGGCTACCTCGGCCCCACGCGCAGGATGTGCAGGCCGGAGTAGTACTCGGTCAGATAGATGTAGCCGGGGGTCACGTCCACGCACTGGTAGCAGGCGATGTTGTCCCACGCCGCGGCGTCCCAGTAGACGCCTTGCTGGAAATGGTCGATCAGCATGGGCTGGCGAGGGTCGCGAACGTCCGCAATATGCAGGCCGCCATAGTAGCCGACGATGTAGGCAAGGCCCCCCGCGACCTTCACGTCGCAGGTGAATCCGCTGACCTCGATGCTCGACAGGCGCCGGGGCTGGGCCGGGTCCGAGAGGTCGACGAGGTTCACCTGGTGCCGGTCGCACACGTAGGCGACGGAGCCTGCGACGCACAGGCCGCGCCCGAAGTAGTAACCGCCCTGGTGGTCGCCGGGCGCCACGCCGACAAGTCGCGGGGCGCGCGGGTCGCCCACGTCCACCACCTTCAGCCCCTCCTGGCTGGCGATGACGAGGTGAAGACGGCCCCCAAGCTCGGCCAGGGCGCAACTGTCGTTCTGGAACCCCACTTCCTTGCACTGGCCGATGAGGCGCGGCGTGCGCGGGTCGCTCACGTCGAACACGCGGGCGAAGCCTGGCGTGTAGAGGCGCTGGCTCCGGAGCTGCGGGAAGGTGGAGCCGAAGCGGCGGTTGTCGCCCACCTGGCCCTCCTTCGGCAGGGGGAACTCGCCCAGCAGGCGGGGGCTGGCAGGCTTCGCCACGTCGGCGATTCGCAGCGTGCGGTCGGTGTTGCCCTGGAAGTAGAGCCGCTCCCCGGCGGCGAGGTGGCCGACGCTCCCCTTGTTGGGCCGGGTGATGCGGCGGGTGGAGCCGATGAGCCTGGGCTTCGCGGGCTCCCGGGCGTCCACGATGTACACGCCGCCCCAGTTGTTGCCCACGTACACCCGGGAACCATCGGCCTGGATGCCGGTGAAGTCGCCGCCGCTCGTGGCGAAGTCGCCGATCTCCTTCAGGCGGGCCTTGTCGCTCGCGTCGTACAGGCGCAGGCCCCAGTAGTGATCCACGGCGGCCAGGTAGTCCCTGCCATCGCGGGTGAAGGGGCGAACGTCGCTGAACTGGCCCGTCGCGCCGCCGTAGGTACCCTCGTTGAACGCGGCCTTCACCTGGGCGAGCAGCTTCGGCTGTTTCGGATCGGCAACGTCCACCACGCCGAGCACGCGGCCCGCGAAATAAGCGGAACGTCCGCGAACGGCCACGCGCCCCACCGCCTCGGGCGTGGCGACCCGCCCGACGATCTGCGGCTCCTTCTCCGCCCACCGGATGACGGCCAGCTCCTTGCCCGTGCCGACATAGGCCAGGTCGCCCTGCACCGCCGTGCACGCGAACCGCCCGGGCAGAAGGGCGACTTGCCGCGGCTTGGCCAGATCGGTCGCGTCCACGACGTGCCACCCGTCGGGGCCTGCTCCCAGGATAGTGCGCCGGCCGCCACGCTCGCAGGCGACGTACTCGCGCCAGAGCCCCTTGTGGGTGCCCTTGACCTGTGGCTTGCGGACGTCGGTGATGTCCACGCACACCAGGCCGTCGGCGGTGTGGAGGAAGAGGGCGTCGCCGACGACTTCCGCCTGCGCGCAGCGGTTGAAGGGCATGACGGCGCTCACGAGGACGGGCTTGTCGGGATGGGTCATGTCGAAGATCGTGCAGGCATCGGAGTTGTTGCAGGCGAAGGCCAGGTGGCCTCGCAGCGCGAGGCCGTGGGCGAAGCCGCTCGTGGCCGACACGCTGCGCATCCGCGGCTTCGTCGGGTCGGCGATGTCGATGGCAATGAGGTTCCAGCCCTCGTCGTTGACCATGAAGGCGGTCGTGCCGTCGGCGGAGACGCGCACCCTGTCGGGGATGCCCATGGGCAGCTTGAGGTGGGCGACGAGCTCCGGCGGCTGCCAGGCGGGCGCGGGCGCCGGGCGCAGGCGGAAGGCCCGCACCCAGCCCGCGTCGGCAAGGTACACGATGCCCGGCGCCCGCTGCCCCTGCTCCGGCGGGCGGAGGGCCACGTCGGTGAACCTGATGCCGGGCGCGTGATGGCGACCGACGACGCGGGGCTGCCGCGGGTTGCTCACATCAATGGCCGTGGCGCCGTAGACGCCGTCGGCCACGACCGCGAGGCTGCCGGCCACGTCCACCGCGTGGGCGTTCGCCGTGTGGACGCGCGAGAGCAGCTTCGGCTGGCGGGGATCGGCCACGTCCACGACGTACAGCCCGTTGTCCAGGTCGGCCAGATAGGCCGTCGGCCCGACGACCTTGACGTCGGCGACTGCCATGCGGCGGATCGCCGCGTCGTAGAAGCGGTCGAGGGGCCGGGGCTGCTTCGGGTCGGTCACGTCGAGCGTCCACAGGCCGTCGCGCCCCGCTGCGAGATAGCCCACACCGTCCCTCAGGACGAGCGCGCGCGGGGTCATCCGCCCGCTCTCGGACAGCTTCGCCTCCCCCAGAAGGGCGAGGCCGTTGGGGTTCGAGGCATCGTAGAACCGCAGGCCGAAGGCGTTCACGCCCACGCAGAGGGTCTTGCCGTCGGCGTGGAGCACGGTCTCGCCGTCGTCGCGCGGGAGCCGGGCGGGCGGGGCCTCCGCGTGCCTCCTGAGCGCTCTGGGGTTGCTGGCGTCGAAGTCGACCGTCCCTCCCGGCCCGAGGTCGAGGCGGAGGCGGCTGCCGCTCAGGCGCACGGTGGGCCGTTCGCCCACGGTGCGCAGGCGCCCCGCCTCGGCGAGCTTGCCCTTGGTGGAAGGGCCGTAGACGGCCAGACCCGAACGCGGGTCGGGAAAGAGCCGGCCGCGCGGGCCTTGCGACGTGAGCTTCATCGGCCGGTCCGCGACCACCACGCCGCGCCGGCAGGCCGCCATGCGGCGCGGCTCGAAGTCGCGAAGCAGGCCGGTGCGATGCGTCACCGGGAACGGAGGCTCCAGCGAGACGGCGGCCACGCCGGCGTAGGCGCCCACGTAGGCCGACCTGTCGCCCACGGTGACCGCGACGGCTCGCCCAAGGCCGGGGTCCACGGTGGCGAGGGGCTTCGGGGCGGATGGGTCGCTGACGTCAAGGACGGAGATGGCGGCCACTCCCTCAGCCACGAAGAGCGTGCGATGGCGTGGATCGTAGGACAGGTCGAAGACAGCGGCCGCCTTCATCGGCAATGTCGTGACGAGGCTCGGGCTCATCGGGTCGGCGAGACTCACCACGTGGAGCCTCCCCTCAGTGCCGTCGCCCGTGCCCCGGGAGCCGCCCACGAATGCCGTTGCTCCCCCGACGACCAGGGGACCGAACGAGCCGGCGGCCGCGACCTTCGGCGTCCTCCTCAGATGGCCGATCGCCCGGGCGCGACCGGCCTCGCCGAAGTCCAGCACCGTGAGGACGCCCTCCGTGTTCGGCGGGAACACCCCGCCCGGCCGGCGGGTGACGCACACGCGCGCCTCATCGATGGCCGCCAGGTCCACGGCGCGCCCCGTGAGCACGTACTCGCCCGCGAAGGCGGGATTGGCGGGGTCGGACACGTCGATCCGAAGGACCTTCGAGCGGCCCACGTCGTAGCCCTTGCTCTGGGTGAGGAGGAAGGCGAAACGGCCGGCGACCGAGACGGCGGTGGCCTCGCCCCGATACTCGTGAATCCAGGCGCGGCCGATGGTGTGGTGGCCGACGGCGCCCGTGACGCAGCGGCCGAGGACCTTCGGGGTGCGCCCGGCGAGGTCCACGATGATCAGCCCGCCCGCCCCGTTGGCGAGGTATGCGCGGCGCCCCGCAACGGCTACGTCGTAGGGCATGCCGCAGGCCGCCTCTGCACGGGCGACCTCCTCGAGCCGCAGGCCAGCTCCCGGGGTCGGCGTGCTCGCCACGGGCTCGACCCGCCGGCATCCGCTGCCGGCAGCGAGAACGGCAAGGACGGCGGCAAGGGCAAAGCCACTGAGGGGCCGGGCGGCCATCGGGTGCCTCCTGCATAACGGAAGCGGGTCTCCAGCATCGTGCTCGCGCGGTGGTTGTAGCGGATTGCGGGTGCGGGGTCAAGGCGAAGGTGAAGAAGAGAAGAGGGAACCGGAGCTGGCTCCTCTGTTCGTTGCTTTCTCCGTGTCTTTCCGCCCTTGTGGCCTCGTGTCGAGCGCCACAGGAGCCTGCTGTGATCGCTGGAGCCCGGCAAGGCGCGTGGTGGACCGGCCCAGGGTGCTGGCTCGCGCTTTTCTCAGGGAAAGGCTCCATCCGCCACGCGCCCTGGGCTACAATGGGCCTCGGGGGACGGGCAAGGCACAGGAGCCCTGTGATGCATACCCTGAGAAACGTTCTGATTGCCACAGTCGTTGCCAGCTCGGTCGCGACGAGCGCCTTCGCGGCGAAGGAGAACTTCGACCGCTCGAAGCCGCACCTGATCGTGAAGGCCTACCTCGAGCGGCTCGATGGCATCGTGTCTGCGGGGGAGGAGGAGATCCGCGAGACGGTGGGGCTTCTGCTGCCGGCAGTGCAGAAGCTCCGCGCGGAGGGCCGCCTGCGTCGGGCGTGGCTGCTCACCTTGCAGGGCGTGCGCCGGGTGCGTCGCCGCGGCCACGTAACCGTGCTCAAGATCAGCTCGACGACCCACACCACCCTCGTCCACCTGCGCCGCCTCGATGCCGATCCCGAGTTGGTCGCGCAGGTGGAGGCCGCGCGCGACGCCGCGCTCGCGAGGCTGAGGGGGACACAACAGTGGGCCGTCGACTCGTTCTTCGACATCTGGGTGGAGGTGTCGCGCGAATGATCGCGGCCATGGTGACCGGACCGCGGGGGCGGGCCGCCTGGCCCGCCCCCCTCATTCCCCTTCCGCCCACAAGATGCTGCGCTCACCCCCAGACCTGATGGAAGCTGCGGGCTAAGGCGATTGGGCGATGGCGGCGGCCTGCGGGGCGATGGGATTGGCTGTGGGGCCTGGTGTCAGGGCAGAGGGGTGCGGGGCTCGAAGACGATTCTCAGGTTGCCCTGGGTCTCGGTGGCGGTGACGTGGAGGGCCGCTTCCCCGCTCTTGAGCGTCCAGCGGACGCGGCTGGTGGCGTAGGCGGCTTCCGCGATGCTCTTCTCGGCGGGCTTGCCAAACTGCTTTTCGTATGCCGTCACGACCTCCTTGAGCGCGGGGGGCCGAGTGAAGGTCGCTTCCACTCGCTGCATCCGGCCGTCGCGGAACAGGAGGTCGATATTGGCGGGCGAGGCGAACAGCGCGTCCGTCTCGGCCAGGCGGATCAGCCTGGTGGCAGGGTCGGGGGAGGCGATGGGACGGATGGCGGTCTTCGATTCCTGGAGGGCTGTGCGCGCCTCCTCGTAGCCGTCCGACCAGTGCAGGTTGCTCAGCGGATGCCACAGTTTCTTGAGGGCCTCGTGGGCTCGCGCTCGGGCGGTGGGGCCGGGCGAGGGGGCCCTGGCGGGGGCGGGCGAGAGCGGGGCTGCCGCGGGGGTCTCCGCAGCCTCGCCACGCGACTCGATGTCCAGCACGCTCATGAAGAGCGGCGTTCCGTCGTGGACGAGCCGGTTGGTCTCGCGCACGGGGCGCTGGACGATGCGGCGGAGGGCAAAGTCGTAGCCCTGCCAGAGGCCGCGGACGGTTCGGGGGAGCCACACGGTGTAGGCCACGGCGTCCTCGAGTACTGGCGCGTGGCCCGCGCTCCTGATCTTCGCGGCCTGTTCGAGGGGTGGGACGAAGCCGCCGTCGGGCGGGGCGGCGGAGGCGTCCATGGCGAAGCCTGTGTTCTTCGCGTCGAGCCGCGCGTTCAGGAAGATGCGGCGGGTGGCGTTCGGGCCGGTCAGGGGCCGGCCGTCGGCGCTCGCCATCACGAACGCCGCCCAGCCGGTGCTGAAGCCGCCGACCACGATGCCGTCGCGGAAGCGGCAGTTGCCGTCGGTCGGGCCCACGTAGACTTTCACGGCGGGAGCATCGATGACGAGCCTGCCCTTGGCCCAGTCCCACACGATCTGGTCGCCGCTTCGCAGCGGGGGCTTCGGGGGCGCTGCGAAACGGGCCTCGTCCGCGCCTTCGAGCTGCACGTCGATATCGGCGTCGGGCTCGAAGCGGATGGCCGCGCCGGTCTCGAAGGCGGCGCGGCGGGTGGCGACGCCATGGAACCGGCGATAGCTGAACAGCGCCTGCTTCCCGACGCGGTACGTGACCGGATGAGGGGCGGGGGCCACCCCGCCGCCCAGGAACATGCGCCCGGCCATCGCCAGGCACGAGAGCATGAGGGGGTCGCGCTCGGTTTCCACGCAGGTCCAGTAGTGGCTTCTGGAGATGTAGGGCATCGCCTTGACGAGGTAGGTCTCGTCGTCGCCCCCGAAGGAGCTGTGGTAGTAGTGCCAGAAGACGGCATCCCAGTCCTGCCAGCTTGCGAACGCGGCGATGCGCAGCGGAAGCTCGCCGCGGAACGGGTTGGGGCGTCCCGCGTTGGTCTCGTAGATGACCGTCGGCTTGCCGGCCACGGTCTGGGAGTCCATCACGTAGAAGGCGGGCGGCGCGGTGAGCCCCGAGGTGAGCGTGAAGAAGTACATGCCGAACGTCGACGTGTCCGCCTGCCCGCCGGCGCTGAAGTGCCAGGGCAGGCAGGGGCGGTACTGCGTGTCGTAGGAGAATGGGACGACGCGGACGCCCCGGCCCTCGGGTGCCTGGGCCCGGCAGAAGTCCTTCAGCTCCCCGTAGTAGTCGCTCACGAGCGTGGTGAGGAAGCGGAGAAAGTCCTCGGCGCGGCGGGCGGGGAACTGGGTGCGTTGCGAGAGGACGGGCGCGAGGGCGACGGTGCCGCCGTCGAGCGACTCGCCGTCGGGCAGCTTCCCCCAGGCCTCGGCGAGTGCTGCGTGGTTGCCGTACCTGGCTTTCAGCGTGGCGTTCCACCTGCGGCGCAGCTTCGCCCTGAAGTACTGCGGCCAGGTGTCGATGCCCTGTTCGAGCAGGTTCCTGAGGAGGCCGTGCTCGTTGTGGATTTCCCAGATGGCGACGGCTTCCTCTTCCGCGTATCGCTTGCCGGTGTGTGGGTTCACGTGGTCGAGCACGTTTTTCATGTGCTGCTTCTGGGCTTTGATCAGCCGCTCGTCGAAGGCGAGCCAGAAGCGCCGGGCCTTCACGTTCTTGTGCTGGATGGCCTTCTTCCATTCCTGCCAGTCCTCGCCGCCGGCGACGAACGAGTCGTCCTCGAGCAGGTGCTTCTCGCCGATGCGGTTCATCAGCATGGGGCACATGACGAAGAGGCCCGCGTTGCGGCAGGCGGCGAAGTAGCGGTCGTAGTCGTCGAGGAGGTCGCGTTGGCCGGGGGCCTTCGGCGGGCTGCGGAACCGGCCGCGAGGCCCCGACTCGTCGTCGTAGTAGGGCGAGCCCGCCGACGCCTGGCCGCCGCGGCCCCACAGGCGGATGGCGTTGAAGCCGAGGCGCGCGATCCTGCCCGCCGCCCCTGGGTCGTTCCCGATGCCGCCCGCAACCCCCCACATCCGCAGCCGCCGGTCCCCGTAGGTGAGCCGCGAGCCCCTGGCCTGCACGTAGGTCCCGTCCACGGGCCGGAGCGGCTGCTCGAAGACCTGCGCCGCCGGCCGCTGCCGGATGGTGACGCTTGCGCGGAATCTCTTGGACAGCTCGAGGCGCGGCAGGGCGCCATCGGCTCCGCTCACTGCGGCGACCACACCGTGGTCTGGCCACTCGCCGGCGAGCCAGCGCTGGAGCGGCTCGGCCAGTCCCGACAGGCTGAGCTTACCTTTCGCGGCATGGTCCAGCCCCGCGGAGGCAATCGGCTCGGCCGCGTAGCCTCCCCCGGCGGGGCCTTTCTCTCCGCCCGGCCGCAGGATGCGGTGCAGGGCGAACGTGGCCCCCGCGAGCGGCTGCTTGCCCCCCTGCGGGATGCGGACGACCGCCCAGGAGATGTTCGCGTCCGTGCCCGGCCCGGCGCTGTAGATCGCGAGCTTGCCGCCGATCCGGTAGGTGCCCTCCTGCGCGGGGGTGAAGACGAGCATGGGCGCCCAGTCGTACTCCTTGCCCCACTTGGCACGCCCGTTGGTGTGGAACTTCAGCGTGCCCTTCTCGGAGGCGATGGAGAATCCGCGGGCGCCGGGAACCGTCCAGACGCCGGGCTTCTCCGCCCGCTCGACGGGCACCCGCTTGCCGACCTGGGGGAAGCGGTCGCGGTTCCCGTAGCCCACGAGCTCGAAAGTGCCGATGGGGGTTGTGGCTCGTGGCGCCTCGCTCATCGCCGGCACGGCCACGCGGGTCGGGGCCTGGCCCGGCGCGAGCCTCGAGACGCTCAGACCTGTGAACTGCCCCCCGCCGTGCCAGTGCCAGGCGTGGCGCCAGAGGGTGAGAGCCAGCTTCCCGCCCGCCCGCAGCGCGATGGCCTGGAGCTCGGGGCAGTCCGCCAGGTCGGCCGCCGCGCCGTTCGCTACGCGCGAGCGCCGCACGACCGCCATGTTCCTGATATTGGGCGAGGCGCTCAGCTCGAGGGTCGCGGCCCGCAGGTCGCTGCGATCGAGCAGGAGCCTCCGCAGGAGTGGGAGGTTGAACCGCAGGATGGGCCTCTGGTCGCCGGCGCCGCCCACGATCGCATCCGCCGCGGGCGGCACGATCAGGTCGAGCGGCACGGTGAGCGAGGGCGGGGCCTTGCCGTCCGCAGCCGCCTCGCCGCCCGCGACGCTTCCTGGCAGGAGGCATGGGAGGGCCAGCGCCGTCAGCAACAGTCGCGACAAGGCTCAGGGCTCCTCTCGTGAGCAGGTGCGCCGACCGGCAGGTGCGACGGGTGGTCGGACGGTCCGCGGGGGGCGCCCGGGCTCACGCTCGGGCGGCGGGGAAGGCGCGGGCGCAGGCCTTGCGGAAGCGGGCATACTTCTCGTCGAAGTAGTCGCGGAGCAGCGTGTGGGGCTCGAAGGTCTTCTCGAAGTGGACCATGCGGTCGATGGCGGCGCTCAGGGAGCCGAAGGACGACGCGGCGGCCAGCAGGGCGGCGCCCTTGGCGGAATGGGCGTTGGCGGCCACCCGGATGGGGCGGCCCAGGACGTCGGAGCGGAGCTGGAGCCACACGTCGCTGGCCGTGGCGCCACCGGATGCGAAGATCGGGCCGTGGATGCCGGCGCCCAGGCCGGCCATGATCTCGAGGCCCCAGCGCTCGACGAAGGCCACCGCCTCGAGGTGGGCGGCGTAGAGGCGTGCCCGACCGGTCGCGCGGCCGCGCACGAAGCCCTCCGCCTCCGGGTCCACGAAGGGGAAGCGCTCCCCGCGCCGCGCCAGGGGATACACAAGCAGTTTGTTCGGAATATGGCGTCCCACCTGGGCATCGAGGGCAGGCAGTTCGGAGCGCTTGAAGCGGGCCTCGAGGCACTCGCCGCCCACGTTCGACGCTGCGCCCGGCAGCCAGTGGCCCTCGGGATGGGCGTGGCAGTAGATGCGGCCCAGCGGGTCGCGCAGGAGCGTGCGGCTCACGCCCCGCAGCACCAGGGTGGTGCCGATGGTCGAGCACCACTGCCCCACGCGGCACGCGCCCGAGGCCAGGAACGCCGCCGTGCCATCCGTGGCGCCGGCCGATACGAGCGCGAGGCGCGAGATGCCCGTGCGGTCGGCCACGCGCGTGGCGATGCGGCCCACCGTCTCGCCCGGGGAGAGGATGCCAGGGAGCTTGCCGAGCGGAATGCCGAGCGTCTCGGACACGAAGGCAGGCCAGCGGCGGTCCACAAGGTCGTAGCCCGTCTTGAGCACGTTCGAGGTGTCGCTCACGTCGTAGCGGCCCGTGAGGCGCCCCACGAGGAAGTCGGCCGCGTGGCCGATGCGTGCGGCGGCCTTGATGCTCTTGGGCTCGTGCTCGGCGAGCCACAGGATCTTGGGCAGTGCGAAGCTGGCCGAGAAGCGGTAGCCGAGCTTCTCGATGAACACCTCGGCCGCGGCGTTCACCCGCTCGGCCTCGGCCGCGGCGCGGGCGTCGTTGTACATGATGGCGGGGCGGACCACGCGGCCGCTCCCGTAGGTGAGCACCACGGTGCCCGAGGTGGAGGTGACGGCAAGGCGTGCGAGGGCATCGCGCGGGTAGCCGGCGGCCTCGGCCTGGCGCGCCAGGGTGTGGAGGCACTTGACGGCCGCCTCCCACCAGTCCTGCGGGTTCTGCTCGTGGCGCTTCGCCTTGCGCGAGGTGCGGCGGTGGGGGAAAGGCACGCTGGACTCGGCCACGACGCCGCCCGAGGCGTCGCACGCGATGGCCCGCGCACCTTGGGTACCCACGTCGAGGCCAAGGAAGAGGTTCTTGCTCACGGAATCGGTCCTCTCTGCCGGGTCGGCATCGTCGGGCGGCTCAGGCCTCGGGGGCCGCTTCGTACGCGGCGCCCAGGTCGTGGAAGGCATCCTTGAGCCGCGGATAGAGCGAGCGGAAGAGCTCGTGGAGCTCGTCGTAGCGGGCCACGCGGGCGCGGTTGGGCTCGACGGTGTCGCCGAGCTGCACGGCCCGCTCCGTGGCCTGCTGGAAATCGGGGAAGACGCCCACGCCCACGCCGGCCAGCAGCGCGGCTCCCGCGGCTGCCGGCTCGCGCGTGTGGACGACGGCAAGGGGCGTGCCGAACACGTCGGCCAGGACTTGCCGCCACAGCGGGTTGTGGGCGCCGCCGCCGGCGGCGATGATTCTGCGCGGGCTCACCCCGATCGCGCGGAAGATGTCCAGCGAGTCGCGCATGGCAAAGGCCACGCCCTCCATGACCGCGCGCACGATGTGGCGGCGCTCGTGGCGGAGCGCGAGGCCGAAGAACACGCCGCGCGCCCGCGCGTCCATGTGGGGCGTGCGTTCGCCAAGCAGGTAGGGGAGGAAGAGGAGGCCTTCGGCGCCGGGCTCGGCCGCCGCTGCGGCCTCGGAGAGGGCGGCGTAGTCGAGCTCGAGGCCGCCGAACACCTGGTCGCGGAGCCATCGCAGGCACAGGCCGGCGCTCAGGATGGCGCCCATCACGTACCAGCAGTCGGGCACGGCGTGGCAGAAGGTGTGGGTGCGCAGGTCGGGGTCGTGGGCGGGCTCGGCCGCGGGCGAAAAGAGCTGGCCGCCGGTGCCGAGCGTGGCGAGCAGCGCGCCGGGTGCGATCACGCCGTTGCCGATGGCGCTCACCGGCTGGTCGCCCCCGCCGGCCACCACCGGCGTGTGGGCCGGGATGCCGCTGGCGCGAGCCGCCTGGCGCGTCACCGTGCCCGTCACCTCGTGCGAGGCCACGACGCGGGGCAGGAGCGAGCGCTCGATGCCCACCAGCTCCACCATCTGGTCCGACCACTCGCGGGCCGCCACGTCGAAGAGCAGCGTGCTCGCCGCGTCGCTCGGGTCGGTGGCGATCTGGCGGGTCAGGCGCAGGCGGATGTAGTCCTTGGGCAGCAGGAGCGTGGACGCACGCCACAGGGTCTCGCTCTCGTGGCGTGCGAGCCACCGTGCCGTGGCGGCCATGAATCCAGCGGCCAGGGGGTTGGCGGTGAGGCGTGCCAGGCGGTCGCGGCCGATCTCCGCCGTCAGCTCGTCCACCTCGGCGGCGCTCCGCCCGTCGGCCCAGATGATGGCCGGCCGCACCGGGTTGCCCTCGCGGTCGATGCACACCGTGCCGTGCATCTGCCCCGAGAGGCCCACGCCCGCGATCTCGTCCGGCCCCACGCCCGCCTCGGCGATGGCCTGCTGCGTGGTCTCGCACGTGGCGCGCCACCAGGTCTGCGGCTCCTGCTCCGCCCAGCCCACGCGCGGCGTGTCGATGGGATACTCGGCCTGAGCCACCGCGCGCACCGCCCCCGAGTCGTCCAACACGGCGGTCTTCACGCTCTGCGTGCCCAGGTCGATCCCGATGAGAACGGGCATGTTCGCCGGCTCCTGATGCTCCTGCGATGCTACGCTACAGAAACGGGGAGGAAAGGTCAAGCGGGGAAACCGGCCCCGCTCAGTAGAGCTTCTGCTGCACGGCCTTCGCGATGAGGGCGATGCCGCTGGCTACCATGCTCGAGAGGCCCAGGCCACACGAGAAGCCGGCGAGGACCACGATGATGTACTTGCGCCACATGGCCCCGAAGCGCTTCTGGAAGTAGAAGCGGCCCACCAGCGCGCCGAGCAGCCCGGGAATGTGGTTCCCCGGGTAGTCCTGCCCCAGGCCCTTGACCACCCCGTAGATCAGGAAGATCGGCAGGCCGAACGTGGCGAGCAGGATGTACATCACCAGCCCCGCCCCCAGGCCCCACGCGATCCAGTTGAAGTTGAGCGCCTCCCAGAACACGCTTTTCTCCGAGCCGGCCATGGTGGACGAGACCCACAGGAGCTGGTTGCGCGCCCGCAGGTCCCACATCTGCTGCGTGAACGGGTAGGCGTCCGACGGGATCGGCGCGAGGCGCCAGAGGAACTGGGAGAAGAACAGGCTCGAGACCACGATGATGGGCGTGACGATGATCTCGGTCTTGATCAGGCTGCGGATCGACGTGCCGGTGAGCTCGACCTGGCGGAACCGCACCGTGCCCGCGCCGTAGTTGTGGAGCGGAATGGGTGCGAACCAGATGCCCACCCCGCTGTAGCCGAGGAACTTGTAGGCGGCGATGATCCCCGCCTCGCGCACGAACGGCACGGAGACATACTGCCCCGCAATCCCCTCCATCCGAGCGGTCACATAGGAGATGATCGGCACGTACACGAAGCCGTAGCCCACCAGGAAGTACCACGGAAACGAGGGCACCAGCAGACGGCAGATGAGGATGTAGCTCGTGGTGGAGAACAGGTAGATCCCGATGCCGATCCAGATACTGAAGTCGCCCCGGCCCTTCGGGGGCTTGAACAGGCTGCCCCGCCTGCCCCCCGCTTTCCGGGCCTTCCGCGCGCTCTGGAACACGTGGTAGAAGCCCACCACTGCAATGGCCAGCG
>Ga0272442_10008450_pt1 | contig 13044 bp, 10 predicted proteins | sample SSMForm2O_FD_200262 | JGI IMG/M metagenome (GOLD analysis project Ga0272442, IMG submission 200262) | Marine sediment archaeal communities from Little Sippewissett salt marsh, Falmouth, MA, United States - SSM-Form-2O | ecosystem: Environmental > Aquatic > Marine > Wetlands > Sediment ...
CCTTGTAGGACACACACACTAAGCAACCTTCCGCTTGTGGAAAAACGCCAGAAATATAACTGGATGACTCCCAAACCCGGTGTTTTTCACCTACCTTCCTGCGACCTTCCTCGAAAAAACTCCTTCTGTTTTAGTCCGTTTCAGGAAGGTAGTTTTACCTTCCTTCGTTTTTTCTGGCAGGCGTCTTACTCTAAGACGGGGCGTTTTAAAATAGCACGCCTCACACTCTCGTAAGTACCCGTTTCTCTGTTCCCGGCACTACTGGCATGGAAGTTGCTCTGCCTTGAGTGCCATGAAGATAGGTTTTGAGAAGCAGTTTGAAAATCCCTTCGACGATGCCTCCCAGGACATCACGCAGAAGACCCAGGCGGCGATGAATTTGGTCAACGCAGCTAATGCGCTGGGTGTTTTGGATCGGCTGCTGTTGGTGCTGTCACGGTGCTGTGGTATCGTTTTCGGCAATGCTGATGCTTTGCCGAAGCCGGGAGAGGAGGTTGGTGAAAAATGGCACGGCAAAGATCGGGAAGAATTTCCGTGTACAAGCCAAGACGGCACAGGAAAAAGTGGCGAATCGAGGTCAGAGACTGTTTCACGGGAAAGCGATCTTATCTCAACTATGATTCTGAAAAGGCGGCCCGGAGGGGCTACAAAAAGCTCGTAGAGGAAGCGGCTCGGCACCAGGCGCCGACGGCGCTGGAGGTGCTTCCGTCGTACCGGAATTACCTGGTGGAGAAGGGCAACAAGGAGTCGTCGGTGACCACTTCGATGTACAGGTTGGAGAAGTTTTTCGAGGGGAATACATCGCCGATCGGGCTGCTGACTTGCAAGGACGTCGAGGGGATGTATGCCGCCAGGTGCAAGGTGACCCGGGCGGATACTTCGCGGAACGAGCTCAACCAGGTGAAGACTTTCTTCCGGTGGCTGGTGAAGACGGGGAGGCTTTCGGAGAGTCCGGCGGAGGAGATCGAGCCGGTGTTTTCCGGGCGGCGGAGGAAGGGGAAAGCGCAGCTGCGGCCGGCGGAGGCTCGGCGGTTTCTTGACCTGGCGGTGAGCGAAGCCAGGGAGGGGAACGACGGGAGTTTGGCGTGTGCGATGGCGCTGCTCTTGGGACTGAGGCAGTCGGAGATCACCGGTCGTTTGGTGCGGGATGTGGACCTTTTCGCCAAGGTGCTCTACGTGGAAGACGCCAAGACTCAGGCAGGGAACCGGGCGGTGGAGATTCCCAAGGTGCTGTATGAGATTCTCAAGCACAGGATCGGGGAGAGGCAGCCGTTGGAGTTGCTGTTTCCGAACGAGAGGGGGAACGTTCACCACCGGTCGTGGGTGAGAGAGAACGCCATGCGGATCTGCGGGAAGCTCGGGTTGCCGCGGGTCACGGCGCACGGGCTACGGGGGACGCACGCGAGCCTGGCCAGGAGGGCCGGGGTGACCGGGCACGTGGTCAGCCAGCAGCTCGGGCATGCGTCTTACCAGGTCACGCAGGATCACTACCTGGCCGAGGGTGTCGATGAGGAGCAGGAGAGACGGGCTGCCATTCGAGTGCTCGAGGGTGGGAAGCCGTCATGAGGGGATTGGTCTTCGGTACTGCGATTTTGGGAGTAAGAATCCAGAATTCTTTCTCCCAAACAGTATTTGTAAAAAAATTGGGCTTACCCGAAACGGGAAAGCCCAATCAAATCAAGTGCCGAGGACAGGACTCGAACCTGCACAGGCCGGAGCCCACTAGACCCTGAATCTACCGCAGCCGGATCTTGAGCGGGACGCCCTTGGGGTGGGCGCCTTTTCCGCCCAGGAAGATCTGCTCGGGGGTGGGTTCTTTTCCGTCGATGTGGAACTCGATCTGCACGATGCGCCCCTGGGGGACGCTCAGGTCCAGTCCGTCCACCGGGCCTCGGGAAGTCTTGGAGAACATCACGATCCGGCCGCCGTAGATCTTGGCCCAGCCGCCGGGCTCCGCCCGGACGTTCTTGAGATCCTTGACCGGCTTGTCGGTGTCGATCCGGCCGGTGAACAGGTATGGTTTTCCGTCGGTGCACCAGCGCAGGTGGAAGCCTTGCTTGTCCACCCAGATGAAGTAGCCCAGGACCTTGCCCTCTTCGATGGCGGGCTGTCCGCGTACCTGCCCGGCTCCCACCGTGTACGTCCGGGCCAGGGCCAGTGCGGGGAGCGCCAGCAGGGCTAAAAGCAGAATCCATTTTCGTGTGCGCATGCCGGGATGCTATCCGCTTCCGCTATGGACGTCAAGCCGTTGGCGTGCTAGCTTTCTGGCGCCATGACCTTCTTCAAATACCTGGACGGAGAAGGGCTTTCCTTCGGGATTTTAAGAGAATTGATCGAAACCATCGCCGATCGCACCCAGAACGGGGACGGCTGCGGTGAGTTGCTCGACGATCCGGCTCTGGCGGCGGTTGGCGTGGGCCCCACGCATATATTGCGTATTCGCCGCGCCTGGCGGCGCTATCAGTACCGGGCGGAGAATCCCCCGCAGGTCAGCGAAAAAGCCGCGAAAACGCTCAAGCGCGGCCGGCTGCGTTTCCACCTCAAGCGCCCCGACGATCCCCGCCTGGGGGATCTGGCCGGGCTGGCCGAGCACAGCGAGGGCTGCGACGAGATCCCCGCGCACCGCTGGTACGCGGCCGACCGGGGAGTTCGCGACGGCCTGTTGTGGATCGAGGTGATACCACCCGAGGGCGGGACCGATCCTCTGGTTGACAAAATTGTGCTGCGCTCCATCGCCGAACGCTCCGAGCGCCGGGCCATCCAGACCGCCGCGGACGCGCTGTACTCGCTGTTGTCCCGCCCGCCGATTTCCGCCGCGGTGGCCGGGGCGGTTTCCGACGGCAAGCGCACCTGGGTTCAGATAATCGACGGCGACAGCGTCGAGCTGGGCTTCGGCGATCTGGACGGATTGTGCACCTGGCTCGAGCGGCGGGAGATCGGGCATGTGGGAGTGGCGCGGATTTCCGGCCGCGGATCGTTGTCGGAGATCATCCAGCGGCTGTCGAAGAAGGGGCTCAGCGTGGAGCCGGTGCGCGCGGCGGGCCTGATGAAGCAGGCCAAGAAGCTCGGGGGGGCGATAAAGCCGGCCGCCGCCGCAGTCTGCGCACGAAGGCACCAGGATCCGCTGACCGGCTATGCCGATCTGGACGCCGACGAGCTGGGCCTGGGCGAGTACCTGGACCAGGTGGACGCCCGGCGCCTGCGCGGGGCCCTGGACGACGTCCGCCAGGTGGCTGAGTGGGAGCGCAGGCACGGCAAGACCAAGGCGCCGGTGGCCCGCGGGTTGGGAACCAGCCCGATGGTGAAAGAGCTTGCCGATCTGCGCCCGGGCATGCAGCTGGCCGGCACGGTGGCCAACCTGACCAACTTCGGCGCCTTCGTGGAGCTGGGGTTGTCCGCCCAGGGATTGATTCACCTCTCGGAGCTGGCGGAAAAATTCATCAAGCACCCCTCCGAGGTGGTACAGGTGGGAGACCGGGTGCGGGTCAGGGTGCTGGCGGTGGATCTGAAGAAGCAACGCATATCGTTGACCCTCCGCGAGGACCGGGATACGAGCAGGCGGGGACCCAAGAATCAGCGGGTCGAAGCAATCCGCGACCTGGACAAGCTCTTCAAGAAATAATACGATTGCGCCCACTATGGACTCATTCTTCAATCCGCACAGCGTGGCCGTGGTGGGGGTTTCCGAGAGCGAAGAGAATCTGGGCCGGCGCATCGCCCAGAACCTGCAGGAGTTCGACTACCACGGGATCGTCTACCTGGTGGGGCCCAAGGGGGGCACCGCTTTCGGTCGGCGGATCTACAAGTCGGTTGCCGACATCCCCGATGCCATCGACCTGGCGGTGCTGCTGATCCCCGCCCGCCACATTCCCGAGGTGCTTGAGGAATGCGGCCAGAAGGGCATCCACCGGGCGGTGATCGAATCGGCGGGATTCTCCGAGCACGGGCCGGAGGGAAAGGCGTTGGAGCAGCAGGTCATCCAGGTTGCCCGGAAATATGGCATCCGCTTCATCGGCCCCAACTGCATCGGCACCATCAACCTGCAGAACGGGCTGATCACCTCCTTCGCCAGCCTGAAGAACGTTTTCTCCCGGGGGAACATCTCGATAATCACCCAGAGCGGCGGGGTGGGCCTGGATTACCTCAACGTCCTGGCTTCCGAGAACCTGGGGCTTTGCAAGTTCGCCAGCATCGGCAACAAGCTCAACGTGGACGAATGCGACCTGCTGGAGTACCTGATAGAGGACGAGCAGACCGGGATCATCATCGTTTACCTGGAGTCGATCCCCGACGGCCAGCGCCTGATGCGGATCGCCCGCAAAACCTCCAAGCCGATCCTGCTGCACAAGTCCAATGTGGGCCGGCTGGCCCGGGAGATAGCCCAGTCGCACACCGCCTCGCTTTCCGGCGACGACGCGGTGGTTACCGCCGCTCTGAAGCAGGTGGGCATCGCCCGCTTCGCCGACACCGACACCCTGGTAAACTGCCTGAAGGTCCTGCACCTGCCCCCCATGCAGGGAGACCGGGTCGGGGTGCTTTCCCGTTCCGGGGGCCACGCGGTCATCGCCGCCGACGCGTGCGAGCAGGCCGGCTTCGTGCTTAACAATTTCCCCGAGCCCTTCTTGAAGGAGATCGAAAAACACTTGCGGGCCAAGGTGATCCGCTTGACCAACCCGCTGGATCTGGGCGATCTGTTCGACTTCAACGTCTACACCCGGATCGCCGACGAGACTCTGAAGCTGCCCGACGTGGACGGGATGATCTTCCTGCACGAGTACATGTCCGGGGTGGAACGCGAGGGATCGCGGGCCTTTTTGTCCAAGCTCGAGGAGCTCTCCTATGCCCACAAGAAGCCGGTGGCCACCTCGGTGATCACCGACGGGGAGGAGATGTCCGCGCTGAGGCGCACCCTGCCGCACCCGGTGTTCACCGCCCCGGAGGATGCGGTCTTCGCCCTGGCCATGCACCGCGATTTCCAGCACGATGCCCGCCCGGAGCCGGTCCTGCCGGAGATTTCCATGGACCTGGCCCGGATCGAGAAGATCCTGGCGGGTTGCCGGTCCGCGGGCCGCTCGCCCCTGGTCGACGAGGGCCTGGAGATTCTCCAGGCGGCGGGCATCCGGGTGCCGGAGTATAACCTGGCCGCCTCGGCGGACGAAGCGGCCGCAGCGGCCGCGGAGTACCGCCGGCCGGTGGCGCTGAAGCTGGTGTCAGAGCAGGCTTCCCACAAGACCGACGTGGGCGGGGTGAAGCTGGGATTGTCAAAGCCCGACGACGTCCGCCGGGCCTTTGAAGAACTTGAAGCGATCGACCGCGAAGGCCGCGTCCTGGTCCAGCCCATGGTGGAGGGCGGCCTGGAGATGATCCTGGGCGCGCGCCGGGATCCCTCCTTCGGGACGGTCGTGCTGGTGGGGCTGGGCGGGATCTTCGTGGAGGTCCTCAGGGATGTATCCATGCGGGTGGTCCCGTTTCACCCGGATCAGCTCAAGGAGATGATCGAGGATCTTTCGGCATATCCGCTGCTGTCCGGAGTCCGGGGCCAGCCCAAGCGGGATATACCCGCTCTCCACGACGGCCTGCTGGCCTTGGCCGGGTTGATGGAGGGGTTCGATCAGATCCGGGAACTGGATGTCAATCCGCTCATGGTCCTTCCCGAGGGCCAGGGCGTCTTCGCCGTGGATGCGCGATTGGTGCTTAGCGCAGAACAGGAGTGACGACGATGAACCAGCAGAACGCCGATCCGCTGGCGGGCTTCAAGCCGTTTGTTCCCGACGAATCAGACATGAAGGAGCTTTCCTTCAAGTCCATCACCCTGGGGACCGTGCTGGGGTTGATCTTCGGCGCGGTGACCGTCTACCTGGGCCTGCGGGCGGGGCTGACCATCACGGTCAACATTCCCATCGCCATCATCGCCATCGCCTTCTTCGCCCTGCTGCAAAAGATGCGCCTGGCCAAGAAGGCCACCGTGCTGGAGGTAAATACCGCCCAGACCGTGGGGGCGGCCTCGGAGAGCATCGCCGCCGGGGTGATCTTCACCATCCCGGCCATGTTCTTTCTGGGATTTCCCATCGACACCTTCCACGTCTTCGCCGTGGCCCTGGCCGGCGGTCTCTTGGGCGTGGCCTTTTTGGTGCCGTTGCGGCCGTACCTGATCGAAAAAGAGCACGGGGTGCTTCCCTACCCCGAGGGGGTGGCCTGCGCGGAGATCATCAAGAGCGGCGAGAAGGGCGGCTCGGGGGCCAAGTTGGTGTTTTACGGGGCGGGGGTCGGCCTGGCGTACAAGGTCCTCAACTCGGCGCTCTTGTTCTGGAAGGAGAAGCCTTTTTGGAACCCCGGGTTCTACAAGGGCTCGACCCTGGTGGCCGAGGTCAGTCCGGAGATGCTGGGAGTGGGCTACATCATCGGCACCCGCACCGCCAACATCATGGTGGCCGGCGGCCTGCTCTCCTGGGTGGTGCTGATCCCCATGATCTTCTACTACAAGTACGGCGGGGTGCTGCCTCCCGAGTACGCCGACATGACCATGTACCAGTTCGCCAAGGACGTGGTCTGGAAGGAGCACATCAAGTACATCGGCGCCGGGGCGGTGGCCGCCGGCGGGCTGATCAACCTGATCCGGGCCCTACCCACCATCGTCAGCTCCTTCCGCTCGTCGATCCGCGACATCAAGCGGGCCCGGGCGGGCGAGAAGGTGGAGAAGCCCCGCACCCGCCGCGACGTTCCGATCACCGTGGTGCTCCTGGCACTGGGCGTGGGCCTGGTGGTCACCTGGCTGGTGTTATCGCTGGTCATCAACCAGGGCGGCTGGTTCGGAAACATCTTCTCGGCGTTGTTGATCGCAGTCTTCGGCTTCTTCTTCGCCACGGTCTCCTCGCGACTGGTCGGAGAGATCGGGGTCAGCTCCAATCCCACCTCGGGCATGACCATCGCCACGTTGATGGCCACCTGCCTGATCTTTTTGGTGCTGGGCTGGACCGGCGGCGCCTACGCCGCGGTGGCGCTCTCGGTCGGCGCGGTGGTGTGCATCTGCGCCTCCAACGCCGGCAACGTGGGCCAGAGCCTCAAGACCGGCTTCTTTCTCGGCTGCACTCCGGCCAAGCAGGAGGGGGCCTACACCGTGGGGGCGGTCACCTCCATGGTGGCGGTGGGCTTCACCCTGATCCTGGTGCACCAGTGGACCTACAAGGTGGGCGAATCGCCCGAGGAGCTTCTGACGGTTCCCGAGCAGGTGCGGGTGCTGGACGAGTACGAGGTTGAGGGCCAGCAGTACGACGTGGTGGTGATCACCGAGGAGGTTGCCGAGGCGCACCCCGGTATGCCCTCCGGGCGTTTCCTGATCGAGCCGGACAGCCGCCGGATTTACAAAGAGCTCAAGGGCGGCATCGGCTCCGACGAGCTGCCCGCCCCCCAGGCGCGGATCATGTCCACGGTGATCACCGGCATGTTGAACCAGAAACTGCCCTGGGAGCTGATCTTCATCGGAATTTTCATAACGCTGTTCGTGGAGCTGTGCGGCGTCAAGGGCCTGCCCTTCGCCGTGGGGGTATACCTGCCCCTGTACACCTCCGCCCCGATCTTCGTCGGCGGCCTGATCCGCTGGTGGGTGGAGGGCCGCAAGAAGAAGGAGAAGAAATCGATCCTCGAGGAGGAGTCCAGCCCCGGAATCCTGTACTCCTCCGGCCTGATCGCCGGAGGCGCCCTGGCCGGCCTGGGTATCGTGGCCCTGCGCGGCTTCGAGATCGAGGGCCTAGAGCTGGGCCCCCGTCTGCTGGGCACCCTGGCCGACAACGGTTTCTGGGCCATGGGCTTCTTCGTCATCTTGTGCTACTCTCTTTACCGGTTCAGCAAACGCAAGCCGTCCTAAGGGGAGTGGATGCGTCCGGTTTTCGTGCTGATTGGCCTGCTGATTCTGATTTCCGATCCGGCCCGGGGCGAAGAACCTGAAGTATCCGATCTGATCGCCGCCGACGAGGAATCCGAGTTCATAGACGAGTTCGCCCTGCTGGCCGAGGACGCCATGGTGGAACTGGCCGCCCGGCACAAGCAGGACATCGGCATGAGTCCTTCGGCGGTCACCGTGCTCACCCGCAAGGACATCGAAGCCTCCGGGGCCACCACCGTGGTCGATCTGCTGCGCCTGGTGCCGGGCATGGATGTGATCATAACCACCGCGGCAATGTCCTCGATCACCTCCCGGCTGTACTGGGTCAACGAAAACTGGGTCTACCTGGTACTGGTGGACGGCCGCGACGCCACCCTGGAGTTGATCGGCACTCCCCATTGGGAAGTCCAGCCGATTCTGCTCGAGGACATCGAGCGCATCGAGATCATCCGGGGTCCGGGCTCGGCGCTGTACGGGGCCAACGCCATGGCCGGGGTGGTCAGCATCACCACCCGCTCGGTGACCGAGAAGACTTCCGCCTGGGCCCGGGTGGGCGGAGGAGAGACCGGCCGGCTGCGGATCGGCGCCCGCGCCTCCACCCGGATCGGCGACTGGGCATTCTCGCTGAGCGGCGGGGCGGAGAAGCGCGGCTCGTTTCTTGGTCCCGGGGCGGAGGGCATGCAGGGCTATATGCTCCGCTCGGTGGTGGAGTACCGCCTGACGGAGTCCGACCGGATCCGCCTGGACATGGCCTTGACCCGGGGGGAGGGACCGCTGGCCACCGGAGTGGGCGACGCCTCCGGCCATTTAGGGGTGCGCGCGGTGCAACTGAGCTATCTTTCCGAGGTACTGCGGGGCAAGCTCTACTGGACCCAGAACCCGATCGACGCATACTTCCGGGCCCCGCTGGAGTATGCGGGAATCCGGCTGGCGGAGTTCGTCAAGGGTGGGGTGGACGCCCACACCCTTGACGGGGAGGTGCAGTGGACCCTGCCGCGGGTCTGGGATCCCTTGATGGTGATCATCGGAGGCGGAGGACGCTTCTCCTGGCTCATCTCGGACATGCTGCTTGACGCGGACACTTTCGGCGACATCACCAGTCCCGACTACCGCCGCCCGGGGATCGAGTACTTCGAGTATCGCGCGGGCGCCTTCGTGCACGGCGAGTTGACTCCCGCCGACTGGTTCACCTGCACGTTGGGGACTCGTTTCGACTACAACAGCGTATCCGACGTGTTCATCAGCCCCCGGCTGGCGGGCGTCTTCCGCCCGGCGGGGGAGCAGTTCATCCGCCTGGGACTGGCCCGGTCCTTCCGCAAGCCGACCTTCATGGAGTCTCACCTGCACCCCATGGCGTTGTTTCCCCCGGACAGCCCCATAACCGGCGGGGACCAGGCCAATTTCCAGGAGTTCCTGACCCGGGTGATCGGCAACTCGGAGGTCGAGAACGAAGAGCTCTTGGCCTTCGAGGTCGGCTACCTGGGCCGCTTCCTGGACGGACGACTTACCGTGGCCCTGGACCTCTACTACAACTACCACTCAAACGTGATCGAGTTTGACGAGGATATCGTCGAGGACGAGAACGGTCTCCCCGACCTGGATCTGTCCAGCGTCATGTTCAAGAACGTCGGAGGTGATCTGGACATCATCGGAAGCGAGCTGGTGGTGCACTTCGAGCCGGCTCCCTACCTGCACCTGTTGGCCTCCTGGTCATATCGGGAGGTTCTGGGCAAAAAGAGCCACCAGAGCCCCAAGAACCTCGTCACCCTGGGGGGGCGCTTCAACACCGAAACCGGGCTGGTGGGAAGCCTGTACGTCTTCTCCCGCTCCGAGTTCACCGATCCGTTGGTGTCCAACCCCGCCGGGATGCTGGAGCCCAAGTTCTCCCAGCAAATGGACCATGTGTTTCTGGCGATGGGCAAGCTGGGGTGGAGATGGAAGGTTGGGGTGGGCGTGGGCCTTGAAATGGAGGCGGGGGCGAAGCTGTTTTTGCCCATCTCACCGTTCGGGGAGCACCTCTTCCGCTACCGCGAGGTCGGAGGCGTGTGGACGAAAACCGGTGAGAACTACGGCGGCGAAGAACTGCGCCGGATGGTCACCGGGTATCTGCAAGGTTCATTCTGACGGGATTGACCGGAAGGTTGCGTAGACCGCCGGCTGTCCGGATTCCATACACGGTGTCCGGAAACCGGACACTTCCCGATAGTCTGGTCTTCGAACCCAATAAAATAAAAATCCTTCAATTCGAGTAGTTGCCACTGCCCGCCAGCGATGGCTTGCTATTTGCTCCGCAGGACATCCAACCGAAAGGAGCGGATTTGCAGATATGACCAATAGAGGTCATAATATGAACAGTGGTTACCGGATTCTCTACCGGCGGGAGGCGGCGACGTACCTGAGGCGGCTTCCCGCTCGCGATCGATCGCGGATACTGGAAGCCATCGAAACACTGACGGAAGGTAAAGATAACCATGTGTTGGATGTCAAGAAGCTCAGAAACCGGCCGGGATACCGGATGCGAGTGGGAGGTTTCCGGATCTTGTTCGTTCGGGATGACGAGAAGTTGGTCATCCGCGTTCTGGTCATCAGGCCTCGGGGCGACGCCTACAAGGGGTGAGCCATGGGAAAACTGAAGGTCACGGGAGTCGAGGAGATCACGGTCGGAGTGCAGCGGGCGGTGGTCGTCCCCTGGGATACCTGGAAGATGCTCATCGAACGGCTGGAAGATCTGGAAGACGAACGGCTTTTTGATGAAGCTTCGGGGGATCATGATGCAATCGAGCATGATGAGTTGTGCAGGAGATTGGGACGCAGTCCTTTGCGCTATCTGCGTACCCGGGCGGGGATGACCCAGGCGGAGCTGGCCAGGCGGGCGGGGGTTTCGCAGAGCCTGATAGCCAAAGTGGAGAAGAACAAGAAACGCCTATCCGAGTCCTCCCGAAAAAAAATCTCCAAGGCCCTCAGGATCTCTCCCTCCAAGATATAGGATCAATGCCGAGGTTGCGTAATGTGTGAAACCTGTCTCCGGAATGTTCATTCCGAACGGCGCAGTTTCGAGAATATTCCCTTGGCCAGCTGGGCGGCGCGCTCCAGGCCGGTGGCGGGCATGTCCTGGCCGGCGCGGAGGCGCTCGGAGACCTGGTGCAGGGTCTGGTGGTGGAGCAGGATGCCGGCGTGGCCGATTCTGCCGATCAGGATGTCTTCGCCTTCCTTGTAGATGGCGTTCTCGCGGGGGAGGACCATCAGGTCCAGGCCGGCCCACAGCGAGGTGAAGCGCACGCCGGGGGCGCGATTTTCGGGTTTGTTCAGCCGGGCCATGAATTCCGACTCGGGCCGCATCTGGCGGCCCAGGGCGGTGGGGGTCCAGTAGGAGCTGTAGGTGCCGTAGTGGGGGGTGGCGATGGTGATGCAGCGGTCGACGTGCCTGGCGCCGCCGAGCTCCTGCAGGTACACCCGGGCGGCCAGGCCGCCCAGGGAGTGGGCCACCAGGTCGACGGTCTGCCGGCCGGAGTCGCAGCATTTTCTGATTTCTTCGACGAACCCCTTCAGCTGTCCGGCGATCTCCTCGATGCTCTGGGCCGAGCCGAAGTTGAACCCGAAGATGCGGTCGAAGCCCTTGGAGCGCAGGTACCAGCGCAGGGGGTACAGGCAGCTGCGGTTGGCCCCCCAGCCGTGGATCAAAATCACCGGCCGGGCCCGCCCGGGGCCCACCGCCTCCAGCTCGGGTTCCTTCACCCCGAAGGGATACAACAACCCCTGGAGGGCCACCGAGGTGATCTCGTACAGGTACACCGGATCCAGCTTCTGACCGTCGTCCGCCACGTGCACATGCTACCACAGGTTCTTGACTTGGGGAACTTTCACTGGTACGCGTAATGCAGATTGAGGCGTCGTCTAAGGGCAGGACAGCGGACTTTGGCTCCGCCAATGAAGGTTCGAATCCTTCCGCCTCAGTAGTTAGACAAAACAGGAGGTTAATATGAAAAAGTCTCTGAGCTTGCTGGTCGCAGCACTGTTCCTGGCTTCATTCAGCGCTCTGGCCCAAGACGAGGGAGAGGAATCCGCCCCGGCCGAGGAAACCAAGACCGAGGAGGGTGAAAAGAAGGAAGGCGATGCGGCCGATCCCTGGTCGGTCCCCGACGCGGCCGAGAAGGCCGACGAAGACAAGAAAGCCGAAGAAGCCGCGGCCGAGGAGCCCGAGATCGTCACCCCCACCGGCTACCCCACCGCCGAGATCGACCGCCCCCTGTCCCTGCCCAAAATGACCCTGGAGCCGCTGGGCGAGTTCATCTTCTCGCGAGCTTATGAGACTAATATCATTTCATTGGCCCTGGGAGCTGGCTTCGGCATTATCGAAAACTTGGAGGCCGGACTGAGATTTCCGCTGGCGCTTTCCCCCGATTTCAAGGCCGGTGACATGCCCATTTACGGTCTGTACGAAATAGGGCCGTTCATGGACGACAGTTTGCGCGTTGCAGGTCGTCTGACCTTGTCTCTACCGCTTCAGACGGATTTCGTGGTGGTAGCGGACGCGCCGGTCAAGTTCAAGTTCCATGACATGTTTGCTGCTATCGGCGGGGTAGGGCTCGGTCTGGGGTTCTACAACGATACCGCTTTCCTTATTAACTTCGACATGGGTGCGCTGGTCCAGCCCACGGAAACGCTTGCCTTTGAACTGCGCTTCGGCATCCATATTCTTGCTTCCGGAGGGTCGGCCACGCTGCTTCCCCTGTGGTTCCGCGGCCAGTATACCTTGATAGGCGACCTGGATGTGTATGCCGAGTTCGGTTTCCAGGATCTCAACCACGCAGGCGCAGACATCATCACTTTCTTTGCCGGGGCGGCGTATCGTCTCGGGCTGTAGATCTTCGCAGCAGATCCTTCGTGAAAGCTCTGATGAAAACCGCCCGCGGGGTCGGGCATGTGGAGTTGCGGGAGGTGGACAGGCCTTCCGCCGGGCCCGGGGAGGTGCTGGTGCGGGTGGCGGCGGCGGCGGTTTGCGGGTCGGATCTGTTGATCGAGGCGGACCGGCACGTCAACGAGCCGCCGATGATCATGGGGCACGAGTTTTCCGGCACTATCGCCGAGGTCGGCGAGGGTGTTTCCGGGTGGGAGGCCGGCGACCGGGTGGTTCAGGAGACCAGCGCCTGGGTCTGCGGGGA
>Ga0272442_10008452_pt1 | contig 13041 bp, 13 predicted proteins | sample SSMForm2O_FD_200262 | JGI IMG/M metagenome (GOLD analysis project Ga0272442, IMG submission 200262) | Marine sediment archaeal communities from Little Sippewissett salt marsh, Falmouth, MA, United States - SSM-Form-2O | ecosystem: Environmental > Aquatic > Marine > Wetlands > Sediment ...
CCACGATCCAGGCAAGAATAATACATATCGGCAGGGATGTCATAATCGATAGTTGGATCAGGACTATTCTCATTGACAATTCCATAAAATCCACGGTGTGGGATAATGTCAGTATCGCCAGCCAACAGTACATATCTTATTGAATTGTCTTCATACTTCTGAATAAGGAAATTGCGGATCTTTTCCTGAAGATCTATACCCGAATAATTAGTATTAATTTCCTCAACAGGGTAGATTTCTGTAGTATATCCCCTCTGATGATATAATAGTGCCAGGTCATTCCAATCTCCAATATAATCTTCACCGGTAATGATAAGGTAATCAATAGCCTCATCTCTGTTAGGTATATTCTGATAGGTTGATATCAATTCTGGATTTAGCACGTTCCTGGAAACGAAGTTGACAATTTCCTCGTCATAGTGTAAATAATTCAATGCTGCTGATGCTCTTTTATCAGGATTTGTTTCGATTATCACCCTTATATTGTGCCAGAAGGTTATATCCTGGGTAACGGGATTATACTGGATAGGTGAAATTGCAAAGAATCCCAGCCCAAATCCTGACATAAAATGAGTTTGAAGATTTATAACTTCTTGTTCGGGGTAGTTCCTATTTCTTAAATAAACATCATCATCAGGCTCAACAAACCCGGGTTTATTAGCATCAGAAATTCTCTGAGGCGGTTGTACGGGGTAGAGAATACCGACCCCACTCATTGTTTCGGGTTCAGAGAGTTCAACTTCTAATCCAACTATTACTTCACCTTCCGGTAAGACCATTTTAATTGCCCGATAGGGAAGAGAAGGTTTACCTATAGATCCTAATTGCCTGGTGTTTTCGATATAAATTCGCGAAAATCGATCTATCTTGATAACTTTGGCTTCTTCAAATTCAAGATCAATTCTGATCAGATCAGTATAAGCGATACTGCAAATCAAGACTGTAAGGATTACAGCGTATAGTTTTCTCATTTTTTATACCTCCGTATAATTTCCTTGCAATAAATATTCCAGCTAAAATAAGTGTTTGAACATAAATTTCAACATTATCTTCCCATACGTACTAAAAAAATTGTTACTTATTTAATAGCAGATTGTTAGGATTATAATATTCTTGATATCGAATTTCTGTTAATTGGTCTTATCTCTTTGTTTTACAGTGGATTAACAGAATATTAACTCAATGAATAAACCTGAAAAAAAGGTGAATAATTGTGTTAATAGCCTATAAAATGCGGGTTTTTGGAATTTTTTTATTGACAAGATATATGCTGAATCCTAATTCTTAAACCGCTTTTAGCCAATTTAAAAAAGGAGGATGTTCATGAATCGACAAGATTTAGTTGCTAAAATTGCTAAAGATGCAGAAATTACCAAAAAAGCTGCCAACATAGCTTTGAATTCCATTATTGATGGAATTACTATGGCCATGGAAAAAGGAGACAAAGTTTCTCTGGTTGGTTTTGGTACATTCAAAGTTAACAAAAGAAAAGCTCGTACCGGTGTTAATCCCCAGACAAAAGCTAAAATCCAGATTCCACCTCGTAAGGTTCCAGTTTTCAAAGCTGGTAAAAAACTTAAAGAAGCAGTGAAGTAATTTTACATTTTCTTATAAAAGCAAGAGTATAAATTAGTTTTTTGCTCTTGCTTTTATTTTAATTTTCTATTGCAGATGTGATTTTTTAAGAGGATATTATGAAATTTTCCATAGCAAAATCTGACCTTCAGTTTAATATACTGCATTTATATAATATAGTGCCGAGTAAAAATACCATGCCTATCCTAACTAATTATCTGATCGAGGCAGACGATCAGAAGGGTTTACTCAAATTTACGGCTACCGATCTTGAGATCACTGTAGTAGTTGAGTTCAAAGCTAAGATCATGGAAAGCGGAAAAGCAGCTGTATCAGCTAGAAATCTTAACGAGATCATAAATTCATTACCTGAAGCGGATATCCAGTTTTTTACTCAGGATGATATCCTGAAAATTCATTGTGAGAGATCAAAATTCGACCTGCTATGCGCCGAGAGTAGTCAATTTCCCCTTGTACCCCAGAAAGATCTTACAAATACTATGCAGCTTGATGCTCAAATGTTCAAGAAAATGATCGAGAATACCCATTTTGCAGTTTCCACAGAGATCAACCGGCCGATTTTCACAGGTATTTACTGGAAATTATCAACCAGTGAACAGTTGATGGTAGCTACGGACGGAAAGAAAATTGCTGAATTCAAGATAATGAATAATATCGAAGTACCCGAGACCATCGAACAGATAATACCAACAAAAGGTCTCCTTTTCCTTGATAAAGTAATTAACGAGGACATAGAAAAGGTAACTGTGTTGATCGAATCTAATCGGGTAATGTTCTCTTATGGAAATTATACTCTTTTCACCCATGTTATCGAAGGTCGATTTCCTGATTATACAAAGGCAATTCCCACTAACAATAATAATATATTAGTCATTGATAAAAACCTACTCAAGGATGCTGTTAAACGTGTCTCTTTGCTTGCCTCGGAAGACACCTTTAAGGTAAAATTCGATCTCAGCCCCGAAGTTCTAATGATAAATTCCACCAATAGGGAAGAAGGTGAAGCCAACGAGAGGATCGAAGATTGTTCCTATGAAGGGGAATCTTTGATAATTGCCTTCAATTATCGCTATTTCAATTCCATTCTTCAGGTTATAGAATCCGATGAAGTCGAAATAAGGATGGGAAAAGCTAACGAACCTGGTTTATTTTTCAATCGAACGACCAACGATAAATATGCGGCTAGATTCCTGTTAATGCCACTAAGGTTGGCTTGATCAGATAAATTGTACATAGTCCGACTCGAGCTGGAAAATTTTCGCAATTTCAGCAAATTGAAGCACGATTTTTCACCCTCGGGAGCCTTGATTCACGGAAAAAACGGGATAGGTAAGACTAACCTACTGGAAGCTATCTCTTTTTTTTCCACCGGTAAATCTTTTTTAACCAGAAATGATTCTGATTTAATCAAGTTCCAAACCCCTTACAGCAGAATTTTAGCTAATTTCATATATCGGCAGCAATCTTTGAAATTTGAAGCAGGACTCGAACCTTCCCAAAAAAAGATCCGCTTAAATAAAAATTATCTTTCCAGAACAAGTGAACTCTATGAATATCTAAAAATAATTTATTTTTCGCCTTCAGATATCGAATTTATTTCGGGATCACCAAGCTTACGTCGGAATTTCCTCGATCAGGCTATAAGCCAATATTCTTTTGCTTATGTGGGCTTGATGCGTAAGTTTTATCGGGTTCTGAAACAAAGGAACAATTTATTAAAAACCGGATTTACAATGAGAGAAAAATCAAGTTGGGACAAACAGTTCATAGATCTTGCCGAGGAGATTAACAGAACAAGACTCGACTACCTCAATGATTTTATCCCTCAATTAAAAGAACATTATCAAAAAATCAGCCTGAGGAAGGAAGTACTTGGCATAGCTTATGTATATTCATTTCCCAGGTTAAACCTTGACAACTACAGACGTGATCTTCATGAATTCCTTAACAAAAAACAGAAGGATGAAATCCAATATCAACACACTCTGGCAGGTCCTCATCTGGATGACTTGAGCTTCGAATTGAATGGACATTCTGCCCGTAAGTTTGCATCTCAAGGACAGAAAAGATCAATTGCAATTGCATCCCGCCTGGTTCAATCCGAGATGATCACTCAAAAAGAAAAGAGTCACCCGATCTTGATGTTTGACGATGTTTTAGCCGATCTTGATCGAGATCGGGCAAGATCTATAATGAAGATTTTACAAAAAAAACATCAGATTTTTATTGCCACTCCCAATGCTCAAATCTATCAAGACTTTGATTTGGAAAAGATAGATCTGGAAAAAGTTAGATGAAACTGACACGCAATATTTTTGGTTGGATAATGTATGATTTTGCCAATTCATCATTCACAACTATCATTGTAACTGTTATCTTCAGTAAATATTTTGTAAAGACAGTTGTTGCTCAGGGAGAGCTGGGAACAGCCCTCTGGGGAAGAGCTGTAGCTATTTCAATGCTTTTGGTTGCCCTTTCTGCTCCAGTATTTGGAGCTGTTGCCGATTATTCTCGCGCCAAGAAAAAATTTCTGTTCTATCATACCTACCTAACGATCGTTTTCACTGCTCTGCTTTACTTCGTTACTCAAGGAGATATCCTTAAAGGGATGATTTTCTTTATCATAGCTAATTTCGGTTTTAACAGCGCCAATGTTTTTTATAATTCGCTGTTACCGGAAATAGTCCATCGTAAGGATATGGGAAAAGTTTCCGGTTGGGGCTGGGCACTTGGTTATGTTGGTGGTCTTATCTCCTTGGTGCTGGTCCTTCCTCTGGTACATAACAAATGGACCAGGTTGGTCTTTCCAACTGTGGCAGCATTTTTCGGGGTATTTTCATTATTCACTTTTATCCTGCTTAAGATTAAATTAAAACCCGCCAAAAGAACAAATTATTTTAAAACAGCAATTCAACGGATAAGAAAATCAACCCAAAATATTAAGAAGTTTTCGGAATTAGTTAAGTATTTTATAAGTTATTTGATCTATAATGATGGGATAGTTATAGTTATCAGTTTTGCTGCAATTTATGGAGCCACCAGGTTTGGCATGAACGATAAACAATTAATAACCTATTTTATTATTGCTCAGATCACTTCCATATTTGGTGCTTTCTTCTTTGGTTATATTCTAGATAAGATCGGGGCAAAAAAAACGATTTCTCTTACAATTCTGATCTGGATAGCCGTTGTCCTTGGAGCATTTTTCTGCCAGAATCTAAATCAATTCTACCTGGTTGGTTTAATGGCTGGGATAGCAATTGGTTCAAGTCAGTCCAGTAGTCGGACAATGCTGGCATTATTAACGCCTGATCAAAAGATGGCTGAGTTTTTCGGATTCTACTCATTCACTGGTAAAATGGCTGCGATTGTGGGACCATTGGTTTATGGTGAGATTGCCAGAATAACAGGATCACAAAGATGGTCGATATTAGCGGTTTTAATCTTTTTTATGACCGGTTTGGTCGTGCTACAGAGTGTCAACGAATCTAAAGGCAGGGAAAATGCTTTAAGTTGGCAGGAATAATAACTTTTTTCTAAATATATTTACAAAAAATCGATTATCTTATTTCTGGATACAGAATTTTCCCTTGGGGGTTATATGTTGAGGAATATGCTGATTTCAAAAATACACAGAGCTAATGTAACATTCCGAGATTTGAATTATATGGGTAGCATCACCATCGATAAAACACTATTGGAAATATCAGGAATGAAAACTTCAGAAAAAGTTGAAGTATATAATATCAGTAATGGGAACAGATTTTCTACCTATATTCTGGAAGGAGAAAAGGATTCCGGTATCATTGGAATCAATGGAGCAGCAGCCAGATTAGTAAGTATTGGTGATAGAATAATCATTGTCAATTATGGTTTGATGTCCGAAGCAGAAATCGCATCTCACGAGCCAAAAGTTATTCTCATCGAAGATAAATTGAACAGAAAATTCCGGATCAAAGAATGAAATTTCCCAGACTCATAAAATCTCTTTCCGAAATGAGTGAAATATCAAAAAGAATGATCAGACCCACCGGTTTAATACCTACGATGGGTTTTCTGCATGCTGGCCATCTCAGTCTGGTAAAGGCTGCCGGAAAAAATTGTAAAACTAAAATCGTTAGTATCTATGTAAATCCAACCCAATTCGGAACTGGAGAGGATCTGGGAAAATATCCCCGAGATCTGGAACAAGATTTGAGAAAATTAGCTGAATTGGATGTAGATTTTGTTTTTTCTCCCAGCGATCTTGAAATGTATCCCCCCGGTTTCAAAACCTGGATTTCAGTTAATGAAATAACAACTATTCTTTGTGGTAGATCAAGACCCACTCACTTCAGAGGTGTTACAACCGTTGTAAGCAAGTTGATCAATATTATAGATCCAGATCTAGTATATATGGGAGAAAAAGATTTTCAACAGCTCATTGTGCTTAGACAAATGGTAAAAGATCTAAATTTCAGAGCCAGGATCATTGGGTGTCCCTTAGTTCGTGAACCCGATGGACTTGCCATGAGTTCCAGAAACAAATATCTTACAGATTCAAATCGTAAAAAAGCACTCTGTCTCTACAGAGCATTACAGAAAGCAAAAATAATGTTCATTGATGGGATAACAGATTTCAAACAGGTAAAAACTGAGATGATTAAAATAGTTGACAAAGCTAATGGCAGAATTGATTATATTGAAGCAGTAGATCCCGTCAGCCTTAAATCTGTTACAATACTTGCAACTGCCGTCAGAATACTGATCGCGGTTTACATAGATAATACCAGATTAATCGACAATATTGCCCTTTAATTTTATATAATACTATTCGGAGATTTGATGGAAGAAGTTAATATTTTAGTCATCGGAGCAGGAGTTATCGGTTTATCTATCGGCAAGGTTCTTGCAGAAAGTCATGATGAGGTTGTCGTAGTTGAGCAGGAGAGTTCTTTCGGAAGACATACCAGCAGCAGGAATAGTGAGGTTATTCACTCAGGTATTTACTATCCCCAGAATACCCTTAAAGCAATTTTATGCGTACAGGGTGTTTCTTTTTTATACCAATACTGCCAGGAACACCATGTTCCTTTTTCTAACTGCGGTAAACTGGTTGTTGCAAATTCAGAAACAGAAAAACAACATCTCTGCGAATTGAAACAGAATGGTGAGAAAAATGGTGTAAAAGACCTTGAAATCTTGGATAAAGAGGAATGTTTGGCCCTTGAACCCCAGATAAAAGCACTTGCAGCTCTAAAGGTAAATGCAACCGGAATTCTTGATACCCATAAATTCATGGCTTCATTAGAGAGAGAAATAGATAATAATGACGGTTTTGTAGTGTATGAAATGGAAGCCAGTAATATCGAATCCATTCCAGAAGGTTATATCGTTACTTTTTCCAATGGTGAGAAATATCGCTGTAAAATATTGATCAACTGTGCTGGTTTATTCTGTGAGAGAATAGCCCATTTAGCTGGTATAGACACTACAAGCCAAAACTTAAAAATCCATTTCTGTAAAGGTGAATACTTCAAAACAAGCAAAATCAGGGACATTAAGCGATTGATATACCCCTTGCCTGACCCAACTGGGATATCTCTGGGGATACATCTCAGTATTAATCTCCTAGGAGATATCAGGTTTGGGCCGAATGCCTATTATATTAATGAAATAGACTACAAAATGGATGAAACCCACCTCAAAGATTTTCATAAAGCTGTAACCAGATATTTGGATCTGGAAGAAGATTGGTTGATGCTTGATGATTGCGGAATAAGACCAAAATTACAGGCTCCTGGTGAATCTTTTAGAGATTTTTATATTCGAGAAGAATCACCAAAAGGATTACCAGGTTTTATCAATCTTATGGGAATAGAATCACCCGGACTTACCGCCTGTCTGGCAATTGCTAATTATGTAAAACAGATAATAGCAAAATTGTAATCCTCCTTTTCTGTTATATTTAACAAAACTAATTTAATAATATTCTTTGTAACTTTAACATTAATTATATTACAACTTAGGAGGTTTATATGGATTTCACAGAACGTTTCCTGTATCATATCTGGGATGCTCAACACCTTAAAACAAGATTAAAAACAAAATCGGGTAAAAAATTGAATATCCTGTTCCAGGGTAGATGGAATACTAATTCAGGGCCTGATTTTAATGCAGCTATTATCAAAATCGACAAAAAAGTTAAGCAGGGAGATATCGAGATCGATATGAGCGGAAATGATTGGAAAAATCATGGTCACCAGGAAAATCCTGAATTCAATAACGTTATCCTACAGGTCGTTTACGAAAACAAAAGCGATACACAGTTAAGGATTACTGAAAACGGTAGGTTAATCGAAGTTTTCGAGTTAATTCATTATCTCGATATTAATATTAGTAAATTGATTAAAAAGTACTCGGGGTTGCAATTTAAACCACAAGGTAAAAGTTGTTTGTTTTTCTCTGAGCTTGAAATAGAAAAACTTGCATATATTCTTGCTAATCTTGGTCATCATCGCCTCCAACAAAAAATTAAACGTTTTTCTGCTGAACTGTTTTTTTCAGATCTAAACGAGATTTTTTACCAAGGTATAATGGAATCACTGGGGTACAGCAAAAACAAATTTCAGATGTTGTTGGTGGCTAAAAAATTGACTTACAAAAAACTCAGAGAATTTAGAAATAAGGGTATGAGAAAATTGGAAATGATCTCACTTCTACTTGGGTCAACGGGATTGTTCAAAAAACTCCCCTCTACTTTTCCCCAAGATTTAATCCATAAACTTGGCTCTCTTTATCAAACTCAAATATACCAAAAACAGAATTTCGATATAAACTGGAATCTATTTAGAATTCGCCCTAATAACAACCCGGCAATCAGGATTCTGCAAATATCAGGCTTTTTATACAATTCCTTGTCAGATTCAATCATTGCAAACTTAATACCTTTATTTTCATTTCCGGAATCTGAATTTGATCTTAAAAAATTCCAGCATAATCTATTTAAGTTTTTCCGATCCGATAATATTGGTCTACCTGATAACTGTAAATTGGGAAAATCTCGTATTGATACTATCTTGGTTAACACAATTATCCCCTTAATGATCATTTACGCCAGGCAAAAAAAGTATCAAGGATTAGAAAAAATTATCCTGGAAATTTATAAAAGATTTCGCAGATTGCCGGATAACCAGATCACCAACTATTTAAAAAGTTATCTGAATCCCGAACAATCCAGATTAGCATCGAAAAATACGATCCATCAGCAGGGAATTATTCAACTCTATCAAAGCTACTGTCGTTTTCACAATTGTGAATTATGTCTGGAAAACAGGAATAAACTTCTCAATTCACAATAAGAGTTTGACATTCAGAGTTTTCTTTTTAAAATTTAACAAAAATTTTAAAAAATCGGAGGATTCGATGAAAAAGATTCTGATAATATCTCTTTTTTTAAGTAGCATCGTCTGGGCTCAGAATACTCTCATGCTCTTTAAATACCTTGATAACGAGAAATTTGAGCAACCATTGCTAATGCCGGATCAAAAAACACCCTTAACTGACAGTTGTTTGGTTGAAGTATGCCTGCCAATGGATCCGGATAAATTATCCTTGCAAATGGATATTTGTGGGGATGAATTGCTCAATGTGAGGAATACTTTTTATATTAATGGTAATTCATTAATTAATAAACCCGGTTTCTTTTATTGCGAATTTTATTATGTTTTAATAGATGGGAACTATAAAAAGGAAGAACCAGCGGCTCATTGCGAAGATCTGATTTATTTAAGGATGTATGATGCTTCTGTTCCCGAAAACGCATGTTATTATAGAAATAGCGCTTTGATAAAAGGATCTAAGGCTGGATCTATGCCTGTTGAGATCGAGGTTTCTCAGTGGAGTGAGTGGAAAATGATGCCAGATCATTGATCTGATGTAAAATATACCTTGTCTCAAAATAAAAAATGAAGGATCTGGTAGAGATTTAACTTATCCAAGCTGCTCCAAGTAAAGTTTAGTTAGCTTGAATATTGATGATAGAATACCTTTGATGAAGCCTATAACTTACATAAATTAGACATTTTATAAAATTAAATAGCATTTTTAATTTAGACTGGTTTTTTATGATCAATCATAGAAACTTAAAGTTTAAAAAACAACCGATGCAAAAGCATCGGTTGTTTTTTATCATTAGGAAATAGATTTAGCTTAGAACTCTTTTAAAACATCCTTCAAGGTTGGATAACCTATTTCCTGAAGTTCGTACTTAACCTGAACAGCAGGTTTGTTGATCTTTATAATCCTTCTAAGGTCTATCGGAGTTGCAATGATAACTACATCACATTCTGTTTTATTGATCGTTTTTTCAAGATCCTTAACCTGTTGATCACCATATCCCATGGCAGGTAAAAGAATGCCAATATCCGGATATTTTTTAAAAGTATCTGAGATACTTCCCACAGCATATTCTCTGGGATCAACCAGCTCTTCCGCTCCAAATTTATCTGCTGCGACTACACCGGCCCCATAAGTCATTTCACCGTGAGTCAAGGTGGGACCGTCCTCCACTACCAAGACTTTCATACCCTTTATTAATTCAGGTTTATCAACACTGAGAGGGGAAGCACCATCAATGACAACTGCGTCTGGATTTACCAGGCTGATATTGTCCCGAACAATCTGAATTCCTTCGGGATCAGCGGAATCGATCTTGTTAATAACGATCACGTCTGCATTACGAAGATTTGTTTCTCCTGGATAATAAGTTAGTTCGTGGTCTGCTCGGTGCGGATCAACCACAACTATTTTCAATTCCTGATCTGAGGTATAAAAAGGAGTATCGTTATTGCCACCATCCCAGACTATAACATCAGCTTCTCTTTCTGCTTCACGTACGATCGCCTCGTAATCAACCCCTGCATAAATCACACTCCCCATAGCTATGTGAGGTTCGTATTCTTCCATCTCTTCGATAGTACAATCATATTTGCTCAAATCATCAAGGGTAGCAAAGCGTTGAACTTTTTGTTTAACCAGATCCCCATAAGGCATGGGGTGCCTGATCGAAACAACATTTAATCCTTTAGTCTTAAGTTCTTCAACAACTCTTCGGGTTGTTTGGCTTTTACCACAACCAGTTCTGGTAGCACATATGGTAACAAGGGGTTTGGTAGTTTTAACTCTAGTTTTTCCCAAACCCATCAAGACAAAATCCGCACCAGCTTCATTTACAATTGAGGCATTGTGCATTACCCTTTCATGAGGAACATCGCTATAAGCAAAAACGACTTGATCAATCTCGTATTTAATAATCAATTCAACCAATTCTTTTTCAGCATAGATAGGTATTCCATCAGGATAAAGTTCACCTGCCAATTCCGCGGGATATTTCCTGTCATCAATATTGGGAATCTGGGTAGCTGTAAAAGCAATTACTTCAAATTCTTCATTGCCCCTGAAATAGAGATTGAAATTATGAAAATCTCTTCCAGCAGCACCCATTATTACAACTCTTTTTCTCATTTAATTCTCCCATTTTTGTTTTCTGCCAAGCTTTAAACTAAGATAACCAAGTCAAGGATTTTTTAAGGATATTCTTAATACAAAAATTGCATAAAAGAAAAAGGATTATATTAATGAGAATATTTAATTTTTCTTTACTTAAAAACCTTTATATTATTTTTAGTAAAAAAAAATTAGCGGAGGAAACAAATGATATCCAAAGAAAAAGTCCAGGAAGTGATTAATAAAGTAAGACCCTCCCTGCAGGCTGATGGGGGAGATTGTGAATTGATAAACATTAGAGATGATGGAGTAATTGAAGTAAGGCTCCAGGGTGCGTGTCAGGGTTGCCCAATGGCAACATTAACTTTAAAAGCAGGAATTGAAAGAGTATTAAAAGAAGAAATCCCCGAAGTGAAAGAAGTAATTTCCGTATAAATACTCTTTTCAACCTTAAAGCCCCTGAATTTTTTAGAAAAGAATATATTAACATGTTAATGGAGGTAAAATGAAACTCGTTCACTTTACGGAAGTTGAAATTGAGAATGTAGAAATGGATGGTGCCAAAGATGCAAAAATCCGTTGGTTGATATCAGAGAAAGATGGAGCACCTAATTTTGCCACTAGATTATTCGAAATCGAACCAGGTGGGTTTACTCCCTATCACTCTCATAGCTGGGAACATGAAAATTTCATCCTGGAAGGAGAAGGCGTTTTAACTACCGAAAAAGGTGAACTACCTTTTAGAAAAGGTGATGTAATATATGTAGATCCCCAGATGAAACATAATTATAAAAACACCGGTAAGGAAGTTTTAAGATTTCTTTGTATTGTGCCCCTGTCTAAACCAAAGGAAGAGAAAAAGAAAAAAGTTAATCCCTTTGCTGCTGGAACTGCAAATAATTGTTAAAAGGAGATAAACATTGAAAAAAGAATCAAGAAAGTTCTTTGAAGATCTGGTTATTCAACCCAGTCCATCAGGATTTGAACAACCAGCCCAAGATATTTTCCGTGGATTTGTCAAAAAGTATGCTGATGAGATTAAAACCGATGTTCACGGTAATGTAATCGCTCTGAAAAAAGGTAATGGTAGGCTCAGATTAATGATTGTCGGTCATGCTGATGAAATTGGGTTAATGGTTAAATACATCGATGAGAATGGATTTATCAGATTTACCACAATTGGGGGAGTGGATGCTACATTGTTGCCAGGATTAAAGGTTAATATCTACTCTGATAAAAAAGTATATCAGGGAATTGTTGGTAGAAAGCCTATCCACCTTTTAAAACCGGAAGAACGGAGCAAAGCACCGCAGATAAAAGATCTCTGGATTGATATCGGAGCCAAAGATAAAAAGGATGCCGAGAAGAAGGTATCCGTTGGGGATCATATCACCTTTGCTCCAGGTGTTGATATGCTTAATGATGACTTTATAACAACCAAAGCGACCGATAATAAAGCTGGAGTCTTTGTTGCTGCCGGGGTTTTACAAGAATTAGCTGAGGAAAAGGTCGAGGCTGATATATATGCAGTTTCTTCTGTTCAGGAAGAAATCGGGCTTAGAGGAGCTAAAACAAGTGCCTATGGTATCGATCCTCATATTGGAATTGCCATAGATGTTACTCATGCCACTGACTATCCCGGAATTGATAAAAATATTATGGGTGATATCGCTCTGGGTAAGGGACCTGTATTAGCCATAGGTGCTAATATAAATCCAAAAGTGTTACAAATGCTTAAGAAGGCTGCTAAACAATCCGGGGTTGAATATCAAGTTGAAGCAGCTCCTCGTGGTACAGGAACGGATGCTAACGCTATTCAGCTAACCAGAGCAGGAGTGGCTACAGGACTGGTTAGTATTCCCAATCGGTATATGCACACACCTAAAGAAATCATCTCTTTGAAAGACCTGGAAGGCGCTGTAAAGATCATTGCTCAGTTTGCCCGATTGCTTTCTGTTA
>Ga0272442_10008453_pt1 | contig 13038 bp, 13 predicted proteins | sample SSMForm2O_FD_200262 | JGI IMG/M metagenome (GOLD analysis project Ga0272442, IMG submission 200262) | Marine sediment archaeal communities from Little Sippewissett salt marsh, Falmouth, MA, United States - SSM-Form-2O | ecosystem: Environmental > Aquatic > Marine > Wetlands > Sediment ...
ATGTAGTCCCATTACCCCTAGACCAATCTTACGATTTGCTTCCGTCTGCTTCTTAATTTCTGGTAACGGGAAAGATTGTACCGTGATAACGTTATCCAGGAAACGAACTGCTAACTCGACTATCCCTGACAACTTTTCATAGTCCACCTGACCTGATTCGACCATGTTACTAAGGTTGATAGAACCAAGGTTACAGGATTCATAGGGAAGGAGAGGCTGCTCACCGCAATTGTGTACAATAATCCCATTGGCAGAGAATGTATGTGATTCTGTCGTTATATCATAAACGAGCTGTGTATCCCACTCTTTGATATTATCCACAGTTACAAACCTTTTATCGGAATAAGTATATCTCTTAAGCCTTTCATCGTCCGTGCGCCATGGTATTATACTACTAAACATTTTCCGCGATTCGCTCACTATGTTTAATCTATAATAACTGCTCCCGGAAGGTACAGAATATTTCGCATCTGTCTTATGACCCGACCTTTTGACATGATATATTTTTGATTTGATACCAAAACTAATAAGCATTAACTGGACCATATGTGCTACATCCTTTCGTGATGTAGATAGACATATTACAATGTTACCATTATTATCTTCGACATGACCATCAGCCATATATAACCCCGCCAGAAACCCCCTTTGGAAGTCTAGGTCTTCCGCCAGTATATTAAAAAACGTGTCTATTACACGTTCATATTTATGAGCGAACTTATTAAAGAAGTCCTTTATGCTTTTCTTGCCACATGTAATGCGCATTATAGTATTACCGCTTCGCTGTATAACCGTGGTGTGGTTCCCTTTCCAACCGTGATATTTTCTTAGGAATCTCTCCATTAAGTCGATATAGTCTTTGTTTGTGCTAGAGAACTGAAATCTATCACCTATGCTACCATCACCAAAACCAAGACCTGCTATTACTCCTTGGTCGAATGATTCTTTATTAGTATACCCATGAATCTTCATAAAATCTTGAATTCGTAAGTTATCGCCTTGCACTAAATGGGCAGCTTCTTTCCACGAACCGCCAGCCGTTCTTATTTTGTGGTCGGGTGTACATTCGAGAAGATATCCCTCCTTGGTTGTTATGCGCAGTGTAGGCATTGCTCCTCTTTCTATAAAATTTAGTACTTTATCGCCATTATAGAGTATATCCCCTACCTTTAGTTCATCCATTCTCACCATACCTTTCTTCGTAGCAATAAGGGTATGACCAGATACACAGGGATTGGTTGCAGTTATTTCACCATCAACAGTATGTTTCTCATTGATGCGGTCAATGAAAACGATACCAGGCTCAGCCTTTCGCCATGCACTCTTTGCTATTTTGTCAAGCAATTCTGATGCATCGATGGTTTTCACGACTTCGTTATTCTTGGGGTTAACGAGTGCAATCTGTCCCCCTGACTTGGCCTTTCGCATGAATTCATCGGTGGCAGCGACACTAATGTTGAAGTTATTAAGTACACCTTCTATATCTTTACACTCGATAAACTTCTCTATATCGGGGTGTTCTACAGATAGAACGCCCATATTTGCACCTTTACGCATACCTCCTTGTTTAATCTCTTCAGTTACCCCATTAAACATACGCATGAACGAAATGGGCCCACTGCTTGTGCCCCCTGTGCTCTCTATGAGGTCGCCTTCGGGACGAAGATTCGAGAAACTTGCTCCTGTGCCTCCTCCTGATTTGTGAATCATGGCAGTATCAACGAGTGTCTTCAGGATACTTTTCATGCTGTCATCAATATTTAATACGAAGCAACTGGCGAGCTGCCCTCCTTCTTTACCAGAGTTGGCTAATGTAGGTGAACCTGGTAAAAAGTGCAGATTATCCATCATTTCGAAGAACGCTTTCTCATACTTTTTGCGCAAGGCCTTACTTTTCTCACAAGAAGCCACGTGGTTAGCGACTCGTTGGAGCATTTCTTCAGGGGACTCGATGATTTCGTTATCACCATTCCTGAGAAGATACCTTTCTCCGAGAAGTTCCATTGTGAATTCATTCGTTTCCATTAGACCACCAACTTATTGTATTGCACAATAGTAAGCTTCAGCCAGATTCGGTTTCATTGTTCTGCCCCCACCCTTTCTTCTTTTTAAATCTTTCCCAGTTCTCATCGTTCTTATTGACGTATTCGTGGTAAATCTCCTCTGGTGTACAATCAAGTAAATCGAATCCTATCATTACAAAATGTAATAGGTCTATCATCTCTTCGATTGCATGTTCTCGGTCTAGCTCATCAACACCCCGGCCCCACCATTTCAGACTATGGCAGTCGACATATTCACCTATTTCACGGTACATTGCGATAATGTTTAGAGTGGTGATTTCCTCGTGAGTAAAGGGGTCTTCGTTCTCTATTTCATTATTCATCTGCTGTAACCTGTCAAGTATTTCCTGCTTCCCAAAACCAGGCGGTATACTATCCATAAAGCCGGTTTCTATAAGAATATCAAGAGCCTGACGATATCCTGTCTTTAAACCTCTCTTAAATTGCCCTTCTCTAGGGCTATTCGCGACTGCATGGTCCGTGAACCTCTTGTTGCGGTTAAAGATATCCACGAGCATATCGTCATCGCGAACCCCAGGATAAGGTTTTATTTGTTTAAAGTTGATTGAACCATCATGGTTGTACTCCAACACATAGTGTTCGCCCATGAATAATCTATAGGATATATTCTGCGCTAGTGCCTTCCCAATTCTCTCATTATCATTCGCAATCATTTTCTCCATGACTGCGTTGATTTGATTTCTTATCTCTTTATCAATCTCGGCCGTAACCACACTAGCGCGTTCTTTTGCCTCTTTATTGGCCTTCTCCAACTTGTCATTCAATTCTCTGGTTTCACATGCAGGGCACTTTATTTTTACGTTATCATCGCCCGTTTTCTCTGGTTCCAGAGTTGAACCGCACTTATTACACCGAGTTCTACTAGGATATGTCATTCAAAACCCACCAACTTCATCTGTTTTTGGTCATGCCTTATTTCACTCATAGAAAGACCGAAAGCATCGAGGATATCCTCTAACTTTCGCTCGATAATCTTATAGGTTTGTTCCTTCCAATCGATACACTTGAACCAATCTTCAAGTTCAGCCGTGCTATCTAATGGTACCCAGGTAATGGGCTTAAATTCGTGCTTCTTATTACCCTTTTTATCTACTTTCCAGTACGATACTCGGGGCGGGTACCCATCTTTCATCCGCCGGATATAAAATATTAGCGGCCTATCACCCGGCTGAAACTTCTTATCCATATACTGTTCGGCGAATACCATTCCTCTAACCATACCAGGCGGATATTGATCTAGTGGCTTCTTTAAGCGCCTTGGAATACCAATCTCACTGAGCGGCATATGGGGTAACTGATTAATAATCGGCTTAATATATTCCCTTATCTCCTTTTCAGGCTTCTTATGAAGTATCTTATCCAATACTTCTCCCTGAATCTCACGGGTAATCAAGGCGCTATCCGATCTTTTTGTCTCGAAGCCCTTAACGATAATCTCATCTGTTGGTTTCCCCTTCCAAAAAGTGCAGTGACCTGCATACCTCTTTTTTGCGCCTTTGAACAGAATGGTAGTAAACGCTTGTTCAAATTCAAGCTTTGCAGGGCGCATGTTACCTTCTGCTTTGGCTTTATCAATCAAGAAGCCATTAAGGAAGCCTTCTATATAATTACCTTCTTCTACTACGTTTCCACTATCAACAAGTATATACAGGCTATCCGTGTCACCGTAGAGAACAGTATATCCTCTTTCCGGCCCAACTTCAGTTATCTTGGCCGCACTTGAAGTTATCAAGTCACGACCAGAAGCAGTGACGCACCGCGCAATATCAGGATAATATAGACGACTGCCCTTAAAGGCAAATGTCCCATAAATCGCAGCTATCGCTTGCTTAATTCCATATTCCGAAAGGTCAAGTATATTATAAAGCGGGTTCTCTTTATCTAATTGATTCTTTTGAGCCTTTATCTCTCCTCTGAAACTCATAAATTTTTGAATTGTCTGAGGTACTATACCTATAGGGTCCTTCTTGAAGTAAACAATGTCCCCATTACCAAAGTCGAACTTGTGATATTTGGTTTCATCTTCAACCCATTCTTTAGGCACTAGTGTTTCTGGCGACATGTTATACCCGATAATAATGTTCGGATACATTCCTGCGAAGTCCACTGCCACCACGTTTTCGAAAACACCTTTTGGAGGCATTCCGACAAAGGCACCCTCGTAGTCAACATCTTTATCATCCTTCCCTCGCGTACCGAGGACGTATTTACCATTGTATTCTCTCAGCATTGCTACGTCTGTATACATGGATGTAAATACGACATCTTCAAAACGACATCCTGCAGTACGTCGTAGGCCATCAAACAAATCAATAAGATAGAAGTGTTCTACAAGACCGCGTAACCTATCTACGACGTCGCGCTTATTATAAGGGATAACCTCGTCAACGTGGTGACGGTTCATCTTTTCATTGTAGTTAAAGTTATCTTGAGGTACATTCAGAATCTTCTCGGCTAGATATTCCAACCGGTAACTATCGTACATTTTACCTTGAAAGAACTTCTTAAACAGGTCCATTGAATCAACGACATTAATACCGCTCATCTTGAGTCGCACATTACGGTCTTTAACTTCAACGAATCCCATGGGCGACAACCTATTCGGATCCATCTTCAGGCGGATCATTCTGTTTACGATAGTCGCAATATCATAATAAATGTTCCAACCTGTGATAATATCCGGTTGCCTTTCTCTAAGAATACTAATTAACTGTTGGTACATTTCCCTCTCTTCATTTTCATTTGTTGCCTTCAAAACCATGAAATGGTCGGAAGGTTCATCGCTGAACGATAGCCCGATGCAAAGCGTCATATATTTTGCCTCGTCCGGGTCGATAATTGCGCCCTCTTCCGTTTCGTTCTCTATATCCAGATAACATGTAACTGGCTTAATAAGAGGTACGTCGTCCTCTAGAGGTACTAACTTCCGTTTCTCTCCAGTTATTTCTACTTTGAACGAATTACGAATGCCTTTATCAATTAAGTATCTCAGTGGGAAAGCTAACTTATCTTCGTAAACGTGACTGAATTTCTGGGCCTTTATCGGAACGTCCCGAGGCAGCTTGGTAAAGATTTTCTTAACCGTCTTCCCATCAATCGCCCGATAGTTATCTTCAAGTTCCATGTCGTCATCAACTAATTCTAGAGCTGATTTGACGGGTGCATAAAAGTAAGGCTTATATGGCGTCTTGAATACATGTCGTGTACCATCTCTATCACGTGCAAAAATAAAAATAATAGGCGTCCCCTTTTCGACGGTGTAGTCCGCCGTCATCCAGACGAAGTCCTTCTGAGAGAACGCCTCAAATCCCAAGTTAATCCCCTGGGTTATCTGCGATGGCCTTCAATGCCATCAGATTTATCTTCGCGAGTTCCACTTGTTCGGGTTTCAGTTCGCCGTTAAAATCCATCTTATCGGCACATATGCTTCGCTTCGTCAGCGTGTGATTTTTCGCGGCGAGCTTAAATGGCATCGACGTGTCGAATGACCTAGCACGCATGCCTGTGAACGTCAGTTCTCTAACGTTCCAGAGTCCTAAGAGGTGCAAGGGCGGTTTGCTCTTCTCATCGAGATGCCTCGTGAAGTACGACCTGATTATGCCGGTCTTGTCTTTCCAAGTACCGACACTAAGGCCAATCACATCCACGTGTTTCTCGAGGAAGCATTCTCCACATAAATAAGAATCACCCCAATCTATGAACGTCTTCCCTTGCGGAACGAACATCGCCTTTGCGGGCAACTCTTCTCTATTCCATACCTCTATGAACTCTTTAGCAGCTTTTCGCGTGCCTTCATTGCTCATCCAGACGTCAGGTAAAACCACAATATCCGGACGAATCTTCTCGATAAACTCGAGATAAGTTTCCGCCGAAATCGGTTCCCCGAACTCATAGGCCCCATTATCTAAGAGGATAGTCTTTCCCCTCTCTTTCATCTTACGATAAAAGTTTAGGTACTCTTTATCCTCTAAAAAGGGACCAATAACCATGTGGAAGTCGCAATCCTCCACAAGCTCCAGGTGTGGAATAGGAGCAATCGCATAGAAATCCATCCCCATACGATCACTCCTTCTTGTCGGGCACTTTTATCGCTTCGACCTGTTTCCGGTGCTCTTCGCGGTAGAAGTCAAAAAATTCCCGCATGCCATGCCAGAAGGGTTCACCTTCCCGTGTTTTGCCACCCACGACGTAATCGTTGCTCTCGAGCTGTAAGGCGCCCTTGGCCTTATCTACGTGAGCGGTTATCTCCACGGAGTTGGGACCTTCGGATAATTCCCTTTTCTCCATCCGAACAATCTGGAACATGTGACCAGGTGTTGCATCTTGCCATACCACCTTTTCACCTGTTTTCTTCAGCGTCTTCTTTGCTTTCTTAGAATTGGCGTCGTAACCCCAATCCTTCTCGTCCTTGATGTGGGTCGTATAGTACTTCTCACATCGCATTTTTTTCAGAAGCTGAATCACCGTGAAGTAACGCCGATTTCTTTTACCCCAATCAAATGAATCGACCCTCGTATCAGGGTCGGTCTTGAGGTCCAGATATCGCATGACGTATTCATGTATCTTCAACAGTGTATCCAAACCATCCATGATTACTGCATGCAGGTTTGCCTCTTTCTGGTTTGTCACCAGATAACCGACGATTGCCATCAGCTTGTTGTGAGTGGACACGTAGTCAATATCACCGGCATAGTCCAGAATTGTCGGGTCAGCAAGGACGATGTTCTTGTCATTGTGGTAACTGTTGATAATTGGCGCTGCACTCTGGTCCAGGTCAATAATCACCACTCGTTTGCCTTGCTTAATTGCTTCTTCTGTCCAACAATCCAGTGCAACGCCTGTTTTGCCGGTACCGTCGTAACCAATCAGCGCCGCACAGATAGGAGAGGGCGGTATAACCACCTTCTTATCTTCCTGTGCAATGACTTTTCGGTTGTCTGTGAACCACTCACGGGCCTGTTCGACGGAAAACGTCTGTATGCCTTCTTCCGAGCCGTTGACCGTGGTCTCGCTTACGGCCTTCACCTCGCCCTTGCTTTCCCCTTTATTATTATCCTGACTTACGTCCCCCCACGAGCTGGAGCTCTTACCTTCCATAGGTTACCCTCCAAAAAAGGGAAAGGTCGAATAGCCTCTCGACTACTCGACCTGTTGGGCGTCTAGGTGCTGCTGCCCCGGAATCTCGTCGGGCTTCACCTTGAGCTCAGGCGGCGCATACAGGCCATTCAAGGCTAGCATGAACTGCTTGCGCTCTTCCCCTTCACGCTGGACCACATTAGTAGTCCCGTTCACGACAAGGCGGCTTCCCTGGTCGAAGTCTATCATCTCGACCAAGTGAGGTGGAACCCACGCGGTTATGTTCCCAACATTCATCGGGAGAGAGGCGTCGTCAAGGACCAGCCGTATCGTTCCCCTCTCTGTGGGCTGCGATACGTAGGACACATCAGCCTCGGCCATGAAAACACGTCTCGGGTTTTCCTTGTGGTCCTCGTGCCACTGCTCGAAACTGCCGAGCTCAGCATGAACGTCTTTGAGACACTCGAGCCCCAGAACGGCGTCCAACGAGAAGTCGTCGACCTTCTGTATATCGAAGGTCAGTCTGGCATATGGGTTCAACAGCAGATACCCGGGCCTATCTTGTTTGTTCGCTGGATTTCCCCTGAATACAACGGGCTGGTTGATAGGTGTCTCTATCTTTCCCGCCAGTGCCTCTCCGAGGGTCATCATGAACTTCTTCCATTCGCCCTCGGTATTCTTCTCTTTGCAGATACCCCAGACATTCTGAATGAGACGCTGCTTTGGAAGGGGTTTCCCGAAATCGGGATTCACCTTGCCACTGGCATAGGCTTCCCGTCGGTCCAGAGGATTCCCATCGTCATCTGTCCACCCCTTCGCCACTGCATCCTCCGGGTTCTCCTTCCATATCTCCAGAGCTGCTACCCTGTCCCGGGCAACCATATCGAATGGCTCCCAGACACCAAGCACAACGCCTTCGAAGTACTTGGCAGGAGATGCAAGCTCCGTCTTGTAGAAGCTTCGCAGTTGGGCCCAGGCACGAGCTTTCTGTATCTCAGGGGACGCGTTGGGGAGCTTCTTCTTCATCCGCTCCACCTCCTCGTTGAACTTCGCCAACACATCCTTATTTGATACGTTCAGCTTCTCCTTGGCTTTCGCCATGAGCTTCTTTAGCTCTTCTTGGACGTCTGTCGCGACGCCAAGATTATTCAGCTGTTCTTCTAGTTCAGTCATGTTCAAACCTTCTGTCAACGAATAACTCGATGACCGTCAATAAGTATAACATCAAAATATCGTAATATATATATAAAGGGTTAGGCAAGTGTTCGTGCCACACAACTGACTGTTACATCTGTGCCCATAACTCCGAACACTCCATGTCTGATTCTAAATCGCTTTTCAAATATATAAAGGTATTGGATTGTCAAAGTGAGGTATTCTACAGGCAGAAGTTAACCCTTCCACAGAACAAAACCTTTATATAGTAAGAATCCGATGTAGAATAGGACTTTATGAAACATCGCTGGCGCCGAAGAGCAAGGCACGAACCGTGTAAGATTATTGCGTTGGAAGGTCCTGATGGTTCGGGCAAGACAACGTACATAAACGAACACCTCAGCCACAGAGAGCGAATATATGTACACGCTAACCCTCATACGCGCCGATGGTCTGATGTCAGAGACCCCTTTAAGCGAAATATCATTGAGTTGTTAATGGCATTCGAGCGCGCTTTGAGTTCTTGGAAAGCAAAGATTATGGAATCCAAGGGCGTCGTAATGGATAGATGTTTCATATCAGCTGAAGTTTATAGTGAATTTTGGGCATTGGAGAATGATAACTGGTTACCGTACAAATTGGCAAAACTCGCCAATCTGTTCATCTACAAGCCAAAACATTTATTAGTGTTTTATCCCGATTTAGGTAATGCTCGACCGAGGAAAAGTTATTCCCAGAACGATATTCAGGTCTTGGCATCATTATATCGCACAGCACTGATTCGCAACGATTATAAGATAGTATCAGAGGAAAAATATGGGTTGGGAATGATAGTCTTTGCAGAAAGGATATAAGTTCCTAGTCGATAGTCGCGAAAAACCGAAAACCTTGGCAATATACGACCTCAAGAGTATCCCTTATGAGGTTGAAGCCCTACAGGCAGATGTCGTTCTGCGCAAGGTCGATGAGAAGCCCTTCCGCAATGTAGTCGGAATCGAAAAGAAAAGGTGGGACGATTTGTACCAGGCGATAACGACTCGGCCAAATAGGCACGAACAACCGCGATTCTTTAAGCAAATTGACAAATTGGTCGCCTATCACGATCACCCAATGGTCGTTATTTTTGGAGACTTGGCAGAAATCCAAGTTAAGATTAGTAAGTATACGAAATTCAACAAGAATCGAATATGGGGGACTCTAGCCAGCATTGCAGCACGCTCTGGTGTAGAGATTTATTGTTTCCCTGATGAAACTGACGCTATTGAATTTTCATTTCGGTACTGTGAAAAGGTTTCGGAAGGCAAGTTCCGGGAGCGTAAGAGCAAGTTGCCGAAATATAAGAGATTCCACCCGAGTAGAGCGCTAAGGCTCGTACCCGGCATTACTGCAGACACCGCAAAAAAACTTTTAGATAAGTATGGTTGTTTGAGGTACGTTGGTCGCGCGGCTCGTAAACATCCCGGAGAGGTGAAAACCATCAAGGGGATGGGCGAGCATCAGGTTAAAAACCTGAATCGCATGATGAACGAAAAGTGGGAATAGCGTGACCTTATTCGAAAAAACTTTGCAATACTTCGATGAGTGTAAAATAGCGCTCGCTGAAAAGTTCGCACCACCCTATATCGCGTCGATTTGTGCACATTTATTGAACATTGAGAATCAGAAGAGAGAATTTCATTTTGAACAGGGAAGGGTCGCTAACCTTCGCATTCATGTTTATTTCATCGCGCCCCCCGGGTTCTTCAAGACCCTAATGCTTAGTAAATTTTGCGATGGGAAATTCAGTATTTTGGGAAGTGAACTGATTCCTGTTGCCTTTGAAGGCAGCATGACGGAAGCTGGTTTCGTAGGTTCATTCAGGATGGAAGGGGGCGAATTTAAAGAGAATCGGGGTGCTGCGTGGGAACATCGCGAAAGCATTCTGGCTATCGATGAATTTTCGGCGCTAACTGCTCTTATGCAACAAGAGCACTCGATGAGCCTAGAAAGTGCGATGTTAACTTCGCTAGATTCGGGGTTTGTGAGTAAAAGGCTGGCACCGGGCCGCATCCAATATATGACGCAAGCCTCTCTATGGACGGGTAGCCAGCCGTTGAAGTTTAATCTCGCAAGCGGGTTAGCGCGGCGGTTCGTATTCATATATTTCATTCCCACTTTGGCTGAGGAGGCCCTCATTCGGAAAATGAGGCGACAGGGCAAAAACATAATTCCGCCGAAGGAACTACTGTTCGAGATTAAAGAGGAAATTGCTAAGTGTATGGACTTCGCGAAAGAGGTCCAGAAGATTGAATACACGGACGCATTTTATTCGATGTTAGATAAAATGGAAGTACCGCATTTCGAGGAAGCTCTCTATGAGCGAATCGCGGCAGGCTTGACCTTGGCTACTTTGCAGGAGCCCGGTCCAGTTTTGGTCGTCAAACCAACAGACTTAATTAGAAAGTTCTTTCAGCTAGAGGCAGAATGGCGATTAGATATTAAGGCCGGCGCAGATACGAGCCAAGTGTTTTGGGTATGCCGACAAATGGCGGGGTGTTCTGCGACAGATATTAAGAAGCACCTAACTGGTATAATGGGAATGGACTACGAAGAGGCGACTAGGCTGATGTCTGCTTTAGAACGCCAAGGCAGAATAGTGCTGAGAACTGCACAGGGGGAAAAGGGAAGGAAAGTCAAGTTGGTCTTTACCGTTGACTAGATTCCCCATTTCAACCTATCATTAGTATATCTCTTCTTGGGCTTCTTGCCTAGTTGGCAATTCTCGGGGTCCGGACACATTAACTTAAATGCGCAGTTTTCTGTGCACGGATGTTCCATTGTTTGCCGTTTCATGCTATCAAATGCCTGTTTTCGATGATAGGCCGTCTTTAGATATCGGCGTGACAATAGTAGGTGATGACTTCATTAACATGGGAACGAATATCATTGTTATTACGGGCGGGTCTGATTTATATATGTCCTTATAAATCCATCCGCCGTGAACCCGCATCTTATATGTTTCTATTTCCGCGGTGTACTCTACTAGTACCCACTCATCCTTGTAACAAGGTGTTCGTTTTTTGCCCATGTTCATTTCTCCAAACACGTTTGTTCGGGGTTACAAACCCTACAACAATGGTGCTCAGTGGCAGTAAGTACCACGCCGCACGTGTAACAGTGAAGCCATGTCTTTTTCCTATCAAAGGTCATCATTGTATTCTGTAAGAGCCGCTTGTACTTTGGCTTCGCGCGTTGGCCATGTTGCTTCAACGCCGGTTTTTTGTGTGTCAAATCAGCGAAACTCATAAGAATCCCCGTGGAGTCTTAGGACGACCTCAAAATCAAATTTTTTGCATAGTAAGATATCTGTGGAATTTCAATCAAGCCGGCTCGATTCTTAGTTGCGCCCACGTCTCTTGAGGTGGTGGGATTTGTGCCATCTCCCAAAAACTTTTTGCTTTTCCCACCAGTGCAGGGGGCCGCGATTCCGTTGTCTGCCCGAATAAGTTCGGTCTCTGCTTCTTCGGCTTCTCATGTAAGTACCTCTTTGAAATGCAATAATTCGTCAAGCATATAAGCCCAAGGTATGCCTTGCTCCCTAGCGTATCGGAACTTGGGCGTATTATGGTTGCCGCAAATACCGATAGCTTCTTCGCGGGTATCAACAACGTTAATTAGGTTCTTTTCACCACAATCCCATATCTCAAACGGCATCGGGTTCCTCCGCAAGCTTCATTTGTTTTTTCTCCCCACCCGGATAAACGTAAACACCAAGTTCCTCGGACGGGTTTGTCATTGAACTACCTAAAATGATTGAAATTGGCTGAGGACATTCGGCCTTTTTGTTAGCAGCTATTTCTGACATAGCCAAGTTATCTTGTGTGCTAGGAATCGAAGGACCGCCGGGATGTGTGTGCCACTCACCAACATAGTACAGGGTGCCCGACGAAGATGTCCATAAGGAGTTAAGGTCTAATTTCATTTTGTCTGTTAAATGTGAAACGTAGCTCCTATAATCCCTTTCACCGTCACCTTCCCAAACATCAGTAATTACGGCATATTGCCGGTTCATATCATAGAAGCCAACTAGGTAGCCGCCCGTCTCTTTGGGCTTGCGGCTCTGTGCGAATTCGACCATTGTTTCGAGGTGCTTCTGGGATATTATGACCCCGAAGAACCTGTCTTCGGTCAGGAATCTCATAAACAATCGCCCGATGCAAATCTATCATCTAGATACTTGGCGATACCCTTAGCAATCCACAATCTAGGTAGACCGCTCATCTCAATCTTCACGTCCCCCATAGAGTGCTTCTTCCAGGCAGTGAGGGACCATGTCCTGCCTCCTTTGGACATCTCCTTGGCGACATTGAACTTTAATCTATTGCCTTCGGCGATGTAGTAATTATTCATCCCTGTAATGTATGTCTTTCTGGTCCATTTCATCTATATCATCTCCGTCCATCTTCGTCGTCCTCCTAATTGTTCCCAGTCTCCAATTTTTCCATCTCTTTGATAATCAGTTTGAGTGTGTCGATAGTATATTCCTCTCCGAAAGATTTGAAAATCCATTGTCCACTAAAAAAGTATATCTCGCCCAATTCCACACCTTTGCCATCCCCATCCTCATAGAAAACCCTGTATCTATCAATGATGGGTTCGATTGCCACAGCCATGTTCGTCGCCTTCCTACTGAATTACTGCCATACTATCCTAAGGTTGTCGTGTTCGAACGGCCCCTGGGAAG
>Ga0272442_10008455_pt1 | contig 13037 bp, 10 predicted proteins | sample SSMForm2O_FD_200262 | JGI IMG/M metagenome (GOLD analysis project Ga0272442, IMG submission 200262) | Marine sediment archaeal communities from Little Sippewissett salt marsh, Falmouth, MA, United States - SSM-Form-2O | ecosystem: Environmental > Aquatic > Marine > Wetlands > Sediment ...
TAGGGACCCGAGGCTTCGATGCCCTCCGCCCGCGCCGCCTCGATGGCCGGCCGGATGACGGCCCCCTCCTCCGTCCCCAGAACGCCCCCGTCGCCCGCGTGGGGGTTGAGCCCGCAAACCGCTATGCGCGGAGAGGGACAGCCGAAATCGGCGCCGGCCTCGTGCGTGAGCTCTATCGCGTCGAGGACGGCCCGCTTCGTCAGCGCAGCCGGGACGCCGGCTATCGGCACGTGACGCGTCGCCAGCGTGACGCGCAGCCCGCCGCCCACCAAGCACATGCCCACCCGCGGGGCGCCCGTCAGCGCCGCAAGCATCTCCGTGTGGCCCGGATACGGGCTGCCGGAGGCGGCGAGTGACTCCTTGTTTATGGGACATGTGACGACTGCGTCCGCGCGGCCGTCCAACGCCATCGCCACGGCCGTCTCTATGTACTCCCGCGCCGCCGCCCCGTACTCGGCGCGGACCTGCCCCCACCGGTGCTGCCGAACATTGGCCAAGTCGAGAAACTCGAATGCGGGGCCAAGCGCCCCCCCTGCGGCCCCTGCGGCCCCCGCGGCCCCTGCGCCCCCTGCGCCCCCCGCCCCCCCAGGCTCCCCCACCGCCCCACCCGCCCCGGTGGCGGCCCGGCCGGCCCCCAGCGCGCCCCCGTCGCCGATGACCACGACGCGCGCCGCGCCCGCCCACCGGAAACCGGCGGACAGCCGCCAGACCAGCTCAGGGCCCACCCCGGCGGGGTCGCCCATCGTCAAGGCAATGGTGACCGGCTTCATGGTCGGGCCCAAGGCGCCTCCCCCGGTCGGGGCACCGGCTCGCCTAGCGGATCCTCTCGATGTAGGCTTCGGCCCGCAGGCGGCCCATCCACCGCTCCAAGAGATCGCCGGCGTTCTGCGCGCGGATCATCCCGTCTATATCCCCGCGGACTTCGTCGAGCGGCTTGACCTCGGGCTTGCGACGGGCCGTTATGATGATGAAGCTGTAGCCGGCGTCGCTCTTTATGATCTCGCTGAGCCGTCCCACCTCGATGCTGCGCAGGTGGACGGGAAGCTTGTCCTCTTCGGTGAAGCCCCAGTCGCCGCCCTGCTCGGCCTTGGGTCCGCGAGAGACCTCGCGGGCTACGGCGGCGAAGTCCTCGCCCGAGCTGACCCTCTGATAGGCGGCATCGGCCGCCGCCTTCGCCGCCGAGCCGTCGGAGCCGGGCTCTATGGGAATGAATATGCGGCTCCGGCGGACGCGCGCCGGGAGAGTGAACTGGTCGAGGTGCTCGCTGTAGTAGGCGTCGACCTCGGCGGGGTTGACCTCGATCTTGGAGAGGACCTCGACCCAGCGGATGTAGCTCTGCAACTTCTCGCGGCGGTGCAGCTCGCGCAGGCGGGTCAAGGTGAGACCCTCGGCCTCGAGCTGCCGGCGGAACTCCTCCTCGGATGCGAACTTGGCCCTGTCCTCGTCAATGGCCTGGTCGAGGTCGGCCTCGGGTATGACAGCCCCGGAAGCCTCGGCCGCCTGAACGACCAGCTCGCGGTCGATGAGGTCCCGGACAATGCGCTCCCTCTCCTCCTCGACGGCGGCGCCCAGAGCCGCATCCGCGTGCGCCTCGCGCAGCCTCGGCATGCGCTCGGCAAGGCCGTCCTCGACCTCGCCGACCGTGATGACACGGTCGTTGACGACGGCGGCTATGCCGTCGATGACATCAGCCATCAAAGCCCCAGCCAACAGCGCCGGGGCCAACAGCAGCGCGCATGCTCTCCGCATCTAGTCCGTCCCTTCCGGGGTCGGGCCCACGATAGCACACGAGGCCATGTCCCGCAATAGGCTTGTGGCGGTGTCGATGACGGCGGAGGGGGCCAATTCCGCCTTGGAAAAGCTCACGCGGACGAGGGAATCGCCCTCGTATTCGACCCTCTCGCCGAAGCGTTCGTACATGGGCTCCACACCCTCGGGCTGGAGGCGGAAGCCGTCGGCCAAGGCGGCCTCTATCCGCCGGCCGCGCTTGGACAACCTCGCCAGACCCATCGAGGCCGAGGCCATCCGCAGCCGCAACACGTCCAGAAGGCGGGACACGGGCGGCGGGGGCGGGCCGAAACGGTCGCGCATCTCCCGGGCAAGGGCGTCCGCGTCGGCGTCGGACAGGACCGCCGCCATCCGCCTGTACATCTGCAGCTTCTGGCGCGCGTCCGGGACGTAGCCGTCCGGTATCCTCGCCTCGACGCCGAGCTCGACGGCCGCCGCCTCGACCTGGACCACCGCCTCACCGCGCATCTCGGACACCGCCTCGCGCAAGAGCCGGCAGTAGAGGTCGAAGCCCACCGCCTCGATGTGACCGTGCTGCTCGGGACCGAGGAGGTTGCCCGCGCCGCGTATCTCCAGATCGCGCATCGCGAGCGCAAAACCGGAACCCAGCTCGGTGAACTCCTCGATCGCATGAAGGCGCTTGCGGGCCAGCTCGGTGAGCGTCCGCGCAGGCGGGATCAGAAAATACGCATACGCCCGGTGATGGAAACGCCCCACGCGCCCGCGGAGCTGGTAGAGATCCGCCAGCCCGAAGTTGTCGGCGCGATTGACGATGATCGTGTTCACGTTGGGGATGTCCAGCCCCGACTCGACAATGGTCGTGCACACCAGTACGTCCAACTCGTCCTCGAGGAAGGCCATCATCACGCGCTCGAGCTCCCGCTCGGACATCTGCCCGTGGGCCACGCCGACCCTCGCCTCCGGGACGAGACTCCGCACCTTCCTGGCGACGGCCTCGATGGACCGCACGCGGTTGTGGACGAAGAACGCCTGGCCTCCCCTGCCCAACTCGCGCAGTATGGCGTCGCGCAGAAGCTGCGGCGCGTACTCGGCGACGCGGGTCACGATGGGCAACCTGTCGCGCGGGGGCGTGACGATGGTCGACATGTCGCGGATGCCCACAAGGGACATGTGGAGCGTGCGCGGGATGGGCGTCGCCGTCAGCGTCAGGACGTCGACTAAGGCCCGCATCTCCTTCAACTTCTCCTTCGCCGCTACGCCGAAGCGCTGCTCCTCGTCGATGATCACAAGGCCCAGATCGTGGAACTGCACGTCCTTGCCCAACAGGCGATGCGTCCCGATGACGACGTCGACCCCCCCTTTGGCCAGCGCCCGGACCGTCCTCCGCTGCTGGGCGGGCGTCTTGAAGCGGGAGAGGACCTCGACGCGGACGGGGTAGTCGGCCATGCGGTCGCAGAAGGTGGTGTGGTGCTGCTGGGCGAGAATGGTCGTCGGGACGAGCATGGCGACCTGCTTGCCGTCCATGACGGCCTTGAACGCGGCGCGGGCGGCGACCTCCGTCTTGCCGTAGCCGACGTCGCCGCAGATGAGCCTGTCCATCGGCTTCCCGCCCTCCATGTCGCGCTTGACCTCTTGGAGGGCCTGGTACTGCCCGTCGGTCTCATCGTAGATGAAGGATGCCTCGAACTCGCGCTGCCAGGCCGTGTCGGGCGAGAAGGCGAAGCCGTCCATGGAGGCGCGCGCGGCGTGTATGCGCAGAAGCTCCTCCGCCATCCTGCGCACGGCCTTCTTGGCCTTGGCCTTGACCTTGTGCCAGCGCGAGCCGCCAAGGCGGTAGAGGTCGGGCGCCTCGCCCTCCGAGCCGATGTACTTCTGGACGAGGTCCACCTGGTGGAGCGGGACGTAGAGCCTGTCGCCCTCGCGATAGGCGATGGAGAGGAAGTCCTGCGGAGTGTCCTCTATCGAGAGCGTCGCCACGCCCTCGTAGCGGCCTATGCCGTGGTCGGCGTGGACGACGAAGTCGCCCTGGTTGAGCTCGCGCCAGTCGTGGACGGGAGCGCCCCCGCCGAAAAGCCGCCGGCGACGCCGGACCCTGTACCGGCCGAAGACGTCCGTGTCCGTGAGCAGAACCAGCGCCGCGGCCGGCCATCGGAACCCCTTATGGACCGGCGCGACGATCGTCGAGACGGCCGGGTTCTCCGCCAGGTCGTGGTCGGCCAGGAGCTCGCGCAACCGCTCGGCCTCGGCCTGATTGTCCGAGGCGAAGACCACACCTTCGCCCGAGTCGGTCCAGCGCGCGACCGCCTCCGACATCTCGGGCAGTTTTCCGCGGAAGCCCTCGACCGGCTCTATCACCGCCTTCACAAGCGTCGGAGAGTCCATGGCGGGCGAGGTCTGCTCGAGCAGAGAGAGGAAGACGGTCTGGCGGCTGCGGCAACGATCGAGGAGCTCGCCGATGCGCGGCCGGCTACGGCGCTCGTCGGAGAGACCCGCCGCCCCGGCTGTGACGCCGTCGTCCTCCTCGGCACACGTGACCGGCTCGTGGACGACGATGAGCGCGTCCTCCGGGAGGTAGTCGAGCAACGCAGCGCGCTCCTCGCCGCCCGACGACTCGGCCGAGACCACGCGAGCAAAGTCCAGGGACTCACTCGAGCGCTGCGTGGCCACCGAAAACCGGCGGATCGAGTCCACCATGTCGCCGGCCAGCTCGACCCGGCAGGGCACCTCGTCCGACGCTGGGAAGATATCGAGTATCCCCCCACGCACCGAGAACTGGCCGCGCCCCTCGACCATGTGGACGCGCTCGTAACCCAGACCGGCCAGGGCGTCCACGCTCGCGTCCAGGTCGAGCTCCGCTCCGACCCGCAGCATGAGGGCGTTTCTGTCGAAGAACGCCGGAGCGGGCAGCCGGCTGGCCGCCGAGGCCGGCGTCGCCACGACCACCATCGGCCCGCCGCGGTCGTGCATGGCGTGGTCGAGCACCGCCAGGCGCAAGGCGACGCTCTCGTCGGGCGGGCCGACCGCCTCGCCGGGTATGGTCTCGACCGTCGGGAAGAAGTAGGCGGGCGCCACGCCGCCCAACAGGACGGAGAGGTCGTCGGCCATGCGCTCGGCCTCGCCCGGCGCGGGCGTCACCAGCAGGACGCTGCGCCCGGTCGCCCGGAGGAGCGCGCACGCCGCTACGCCCACGGAAAGGCCCCAGAAGCCCCTGCCCCACACCTGCGGCGCGCCGGCGCGCACCGCGGCCGTGACCGCCGAGAGATCAGCGGCCGCCGCCAGCGCATCGACCAGTTCGCCTATGTCCCGCACCTGTTGCTTCGGCATATCGACACACTTGGGCCCGCAACGCCTCCGCCGAGGGCGGAGTCGTGGGGCCTTGGCAAAACCTCGGTTGTTCGGCTTACGCGCTTCGACCGCCGCAACCTACCGGAGGCCTCGACTCACCGGGAGAATAACACACCCACCCCGCCGGGCCAAGCACGAGACCCCCTCAAGAGAACGCCGGTGCCACCTCCGCGGACACGCCGCCGGCTGCCACACCCCAGCGCCCCCTATCGCCCCCCTATCGCCCCCCTGTCCCCCCCGGCCCCCCTAGGACGGGACGGCCAGCATCGCTTCCAGAGAGGAAACCGCCCGCTCGCGCACGGCCGAGGGCACCTCGATGACGTGTACGTTCTCGTCCAGGGCGCGGGCGACCGACTCCAGCGTCGTCAGCTTCATGGTCGGGCAGATAAGCGAGGACGAGGGGATGTGGAAGGCCGTCTCGGGCGAGGCCGCCTTGAGCCGATGGATGATGCCCATCTCCGTCCCCACTATAACCTCGGCCGGCCTCTCGGCCTCGACGTAGCGCACCATCTGCGAGGTGGAAAGGGCCATATCCGCCTCGTCGATGACCTCCAGCTCGCACTCCGGGTGGACCATGACGACCGCCGCGGGATGCACCGCGCGCGCCTCCCGCACCTCATCGGCCGTAAGGCGCGAGTGCGTGGCGCAGTGGCCCGGCCAGAGGATCATCCGCCGACCCGTCCGCCGCTCTACGTACCGCCCGAGATTGCGGTCCGGGACGAAAAGAACCTCCCTGTCCGCCGGCACGGATTCGACGACGCGGACGGCGTTGGCCGACGTGCAGCATATATCCGACTCGGCCTTGACCTCGGCGTCGGAGTTGACGTAGCAGACGACCACCGCGTCCGGATGGCGGCCCATCTCTTCTCTCAACTGCGCGGCCGTTATCATGTCGGCCATGGGGCAGCCCGCCTCGAGGACCGGGAGCAGGACCGTGCGGCTTGGCGATAGTATGGCGGCGCTCTCGGCCATGAACCTCACGCCGCAGAAGACGATGACGTCGGCGTCGGCGTCGGCCGCCGTGCGCGAGAGCTCGAGCGAGTCGCCCACGAAGTCGGCCACGTCCTGGACCTCGGGGCGCTGGTAGGAATGCGCGAGTATGACGGCGTTGCGCGCGCGCCTACCCTCGGCTATGCGACCGAGCGCTACCTCGTCGGCTTGGGTCACTTCTTCTCCCCGCCGGCTTCCGAGCCCATCCTCGCCTTGAGGAAGGCGATGAGCTGGCCGGCCTCGAGTATGACCTTCTGGACGTCCTTCATCTTGTCGGCCGGATCGTGCGACGGGGTCTCCTCGATTGGGCTCATGGTGCTGCCGAGAAGCCTGTCGTCCGGGTAGAGTTCCCGCGCGGTGGCCAGCAGGCTGTTGTACTTGGAGATGAAGTCGCGCGGCCTGTAATAGCCGGCGCCCCTCTGCTGGATCTGGTTGATGTCCTCTACGAGCGCCTTGACCATCGTAAGCAGCACGGCCGCCTCGCCCATTTGTCACCCCTTCTGCAGGTCGCGCGCGTCCAGGAAGCCGAGGACGGCGTCGGCGGCCCGCTCGGAAGCCCCCGGGCCCCCCAGCCTCCCGCGCACCTGCTGGTATTCCGCCTCTATCTCCCCCCTCCGCGCCCCGTCGCCCAGTATCGACAGGGCCTCTTTTGCTATACGCTCGGGGGTGGCGTCGTATTGCACCAATTCCGGCACTATCCGCCGGCCCGCCACAACGTTCACCAGCCCTATGTTGTCTATGCGCACCAGGGACTTGGCCGCCAGCCACGTCAAAAACGACACCTTGTACACCACGACCATCGGCGCGCCCCATATCGCGGCCTCGAGCGTGGCAGTCCCGGACGCCACAAGGAGGAGGTCGGCGACGCGCATGACGTCGTGCGTCCGGCCCTGGAAGACCTTGACGGCCACCCCGAGGCGGTCGGCCACGGCCTGGATGCGTCCGCGGTGGACCGTCGGCGCGCACGGGATCACGAACTGGACGTTGGGCCTGCTGCGGCCGATCAGCTCGGCCGCGCGGAGCATCGCCGGGAGGATCGCACCGACCTCCACGTCGCGGCTGCCCGGGAGAAGGCCCACCACCGGGCCTTCCTCGGACAGACAGAGCGTCGAGCGCACCTCGGACACCGGCACCGACTCGTCCATGGAGTCCAGAAGCGGATGGCCCACGAACTCGACGTCGATGCCCTGCTCGCGATAGAGATCGGCCTCGAAATCGAACACGACTATCATCTTGTCCACGGTTTGCCGCATGCGCTTCGTGCGCCCGGCGCCCCACGCCCAAACCTGCGGGCTTATGTAGTAGACCACCGGGATGCCGAGCGAGGAGGCGAACGCCGCGAGCCTGAGGTTGAAGCCCGGGTAGTCGATGAGGACCAGAGCGTCGGGCGGGTCTTCGCGCAGCGACCGGCACAGCCTGCGGTAGACGCGGTGAATCCTCTCCAGCGAGCGGACGACCTCGACGAAGCCAACGACGGAGAGCTTGCGGATGTCGAACATGATCTCCGCGCCCGCAGCCGCCATGTTCGCACCGCCCACGCCGCGCACGCGCACCTGCGGCCGCTTGGCCGACAGGTTCCGTATGAGATTGCCGCCGTGCAGATCGCCGGAGGCCTCCCCCGCCACCATCATGAGACTCGGCGCTTCGGCGGCCATGGCCCTCAGCGATTCCAAAGATTGCGGTTGACCGCGACCTCGCGCATCACCCACAGGGCGACCTCGAGGGCGGCCATCGCGCTCTCGCCGGAGACCTCGGGCGTGCGCGAGCGCGCTACGCAGTCGGCGAAGTCCGAAAGCTCCAGCATCAGCGGCTCCTCCTTCGCCAGCTCCACCGTCTTCCGCTCTATGCCCGCCTCCGTCTTGCGGTAGATGACGTAGTCCTGCGAGATGTAGTCGAGAGAGATGTACGCGTCGGACTGGAAGATGCGTATCTTGCGCATGCGCTCGGGTGAGACGCGCGAGGCGGTGACGTTGGCGACCGCCCCGTTGCCGAAGACCAACCGCGCGTTGGCGATGTCCTCGTGCGGAGAGAGGACCGGCACGCCGACAGCCTCCACCCGCTCGACCGTCGAGTCGACCAGCGAGAGCACGATGTCGATGTCGTGGATCATCAGGTCGAGTATGACGGAGACCTCGGTGCCCCGGGGCGTGTACGGGCCCAATCTGTGGCACTCGATGAAGCGGGGCCGATCGAGAACCCGGCGGACGGCGCGAACGGCCGCGTTGTAGCGCTCGATGTGGCCGACCTGCAGCCGCACGCCCGAGCGGCGGGCCGCCTCCACCAACGCCTCGGCCTCCGAGAGCGTCGGCGTTATGGGCTTCTCGACCAAGGTGTGAACGCCAGCCTCCAGGGCCTTCATCGCCACCGGGAAATGCTGATCGGTCGGGACGACCACGGATATCGCATCGACTTGCGCGATGAGCTCACCCAGGTCGGAGACGGCCCGAGTGCCGTAGGCGGCGGCGACCTCCTCCGCGCGACCGCTGTCCACGTCGATGACGCCGACCAGACGCGTGTTGGGCAGCTCCGAGTACACGCGCGCGTGCTCCCGGCCCAGCCGCCCGACGCCTATCACGCCTACTCTCAGTTCGGATCCCGGTTCACTCATCGGTCACCTCCACGGCCACGATGGAAACACCGGCCGCATCGGCCAGGGACGCCAGCTCTGCGCGCTCTACGACGAACGTCGCGCCACACTGCACCGCCATGGCGGCTGCCTTCCCCTCCGCCAGAACGCGCGCCGTCGCCGGCCCGATGACCGGCACGTCGAACCGCATGTCCTGATCGGGCTTGGCGATCTTGACGACCACCGCTCCGCCGTCGCAGAGGGAACTGCCCCTCCGTATGCAGGCGTCCGTGCCCTCGATTGCCTCCACGGCCAGAACGGCGCGGCTCTTGACGACGACCGTCTGGCCTATGTCCGCCGCGCCGAGCTGCCGGGCGACGCTTACGCCGTACTCGATGTCGGCCCGCTCCTCGGCCGAAGGCGAGCGCGCAGTCAGCGCGCCCGGCTGAGCGAGGTGCTCCTCCATATGGGTGCGGCTGTCTAGGAGGGTTACGCCCGAAAGCGCCAGCATCGCCGCGCCGGCTTGGAGAATCGCCTGCGTCTGCATGTTGGCCGCGGACGATAGGGCGGCCTGCGTCTCTCGATCGCGCGAGCGGCCGCTGAATACTTCGGCCTGCGGCACCTTGCCCAGCATGACGGCCCGGCTCGCCCCGGCGCCGGAGAGCAGCGGCCCTATCTTCGCCAGCTCTGAGAGGCTGACCCAGTGGACCTCGTCGGCCTCGTCCTCGATGAGCGGCGACGTGAAGTCGGTGAGGGCTACGGCGACGACCGAGAGGCCCCGCGCGCGGGCGGCACGGCAGAACATCAGCGGCAGGTTGTCCCCCCCGGCGATAAGGCCTATCCTATTCATCGTCCTCTTCCGGCCTGTCCGCCCGCCTCGCCTCGGCCGCCCTCCCCTTCACACCCGCCTGCGAAGCCCGTATGGCCGCTATCAGCTCCATCACCTCCGGCAACATCTCGACCTCGGCCTCGGCACGCTCTATGCCGTGCGAGACCGAGAGCCCGGAATTGTAGATGAGCTTGACGGCGTTGTGGAGCGCACGCTGCACGCCCTGGTCCATCCCGCGCCTGCGAAGCCCGACCGTGTTGAGGCCACGCACCTTGCCCGGCATGCCCTCGCACAGACAGAACGGCGGGACGTCGCGCGGGAACTTGCTGCAACCGGCCAGGAATGCAAACCGACCGACCGTGACGAAATGATGGACGCCCACCAGCCCCCCCGACCACACGCCGTCACCCAGAGTCACGTGGCCGCCCAGGTTCACCGCGTTCGCCAACACAACGCCGTCGCCTATGCGACAGTCGTGGGCGATGTGCGCGTACGCCATGAGCATGCAGCCGCTCCCGATGGAGGTAAGACCGCCGCCCTTGACCGTACCGCGGTTGACCGTGACGAATTCGCGGAAGGTGTTGTCATCGCCTATCTCAAGACGCGTGGGGTCGCCCTTGTAGGACACGTCCTGCGGGGCCGTGCCGATGGAGGCGGCGTTCCATATCGCGTTGTTTCGCCCGATTACCGTCGGGCCTTCGACGACGGCGTGCGCGCCCACGCGCGTGCCGGAGCCGAGGCGGACCCCGTCGCCCACGCAAGCGTAAGGACCGACGACGACGCCGTCCTCGAGCTGCGCGCCCGGATGGACAAAGGCACGCTCGTCAACCTGCACTGCCACTGGCGGCACTCCTTGATTCGCCGTCGGGCGAAAAAGCCACGGACTCCGAGCCCCCTACTTCGCCCCCTCCCGCACTGCACTCCCCCGCGGGCCCCCTCCCGCAATGCGCCCCCCCTGCCGGCCCCTTCCCCCTGCGGGCCCCCTAGGTTTCGGCCATTGCGAACATGAGCTCGGCCTCGGCCACGACGACCCCATCCACCCTGGCCACGGTCCGCACTCTGCCCATGTTGCGGCGGGCCTGGACGACGGTGGCCTCCATAATGACCTGGTCGCCGGGCACGACCGGCCTGCGCATCCTCGCCTTGTCGACACCGGCCAGATAAGCCAGCCGCTCGAAGTTCTCGGGCTTGCCGAGAATGGCCACCCCGCCCGTCTGCGCCATGGCCTCTATCAGGAGCACGCCGGGCATAATCGGCAGGCCCGGGAAGTGCCCGCGGAAGAAGGGTTCGTTGGCCGTTACGTTCTTCAGGCCCACGGCGCGCACCCCGTACTCGATCTCCAATATGCGATCGACCAGCAGGAAGGGATAGCGGTGCGGCAGGACGCCCATAACCCCCTCTATGGCCACGGGCGGCGTGAGGTCGGTGCCGGGCTGGGCGATTATACTGCGCACGAGCTCCCTGTTGAGGGCGTGGCCGGACTTGACGGCCACGATGTGGCCGAGGACCGCCCCCCCGGCGAGGAAAAGATCGCCCAGCAGATCGAGTATCTTGTGCCGGACGTACTCGTCGGGGTAGCGCAGCTTGCCGTAGAGCGGGCCTTCCGGCCCCACGACGACGGTGTTCTCCTTGGTGGCGCCGGCGCCCATGCCCGGCGCCTGCAAGGCCACCTCCTCCTCCGCACAAAAAGTGCGCGCCGGGAGTATCTCGCGACGCATGGCCGCCTCGTCGAGAACCATCGAGGCGTACTGGGCGCCTATGCCCGGCTGCGGGTAATCCAGCGTGTAGGACACGCGCAACTCGTCGGCCGGCAGGACACCTATGTACGCGTCGTCGCCGCCTATCCAGATGGGCTTTCGGACACGTATGGGAAGGCGCTGCGCCGGCAGCTCGACTATGCCGGCGCGCTCGAGCAAGTCGGCGTACGGGGCGGCCGAGCCGTCCGTGCCCGGGACCTCGCCGGCGTCTATCTCTATGACCAAGTTGTCGATGGAGAGGCCGTAGAGCGCGGCGAGCAGATGCTCGACCGTCTCGACGGAGGCCTCGCCGCCGTCCCCACCGACGACCTTCGTGCGCCTGACGGCGTCGGCGACGGACGAGAAGCACACGGGTATGCGCGGAGAGCCGGGAAGATCCGTGCGGACGAAGACGACGCCCGCGTCGGCCTCGGCCGGCCCGAATACGATGCGGGCCTCGACGTTCGTGTGAATGCCCCGCCCGGTGTAGTCGACGCGCCGCGCGATCGTACGCTGGTTGGACATAGCCCTACTCCCCGAGCCCGCCCGCGGGAGGCGCTTCGAGCTCGGTTTCGGACGGAGCGGCGCCCTCGGCGGGCGGGGCCGGCGCCGCGGGCGGGGCAGCGCCGCCGCGCGGCTTGTACGCCGCGTTCATCTGCGCGATTATGTCCTCGGTGATGTCAAGCGATTCGTCGTAGGCGACCACGGCCGAACTGTCGACGATGATGTCCAAGTTCTGGATCTTGGCGTAAGAGCCGACGGCACTGCGGATGTCCTGGCCCACCTCGGCGATTATCTCGTTCTCCTTGTCGGAGAGCTCGTCCTGGGCCCGCTGGATGAACTCGGCGTGCTCGTCGAGCATGGCGGACAGCTCGTCCTTCTTCTCGGAGACGGCGTCCTCGCTGAGCATGTCGGAGGCCTCTATCTCCTCGCGCAGAGCCACGATCTCGTCCTCGAGCGCGTCTATTCTCTTCTGCCGCTCGTCGCGGAAGAGCTCGAGATCGGCACGGAGGACCTCGGACTTCTTGTAGGCGCTGAAAACCGCGCGCAGCCGCACGACGCCGACCGTGACCCCGCCGCCGTCATCAGCACGGGCGGTTGAGCCGCCCGTCGCCAGAAGCGCCGCCGCAAGAAAAACAACACTCAGTCGCATGCCTCACACTCCCCCATCTGCGTCCTCAAGCGGGCCGGCCGCCCGGATCAGTACGACCAGCCCATCGAGAAATGAACGCGTCCACGATTTCTGTCGAGACCGTAGCCGTAATCCAACCGTATGGGCCCCACGGGCGTGGCCAGACGCACGCCCACGCCCACGCCGTCGAAAGGATCGTTCAGGTCCGCATCGCCCCGCTCCGACCAGACGTTCCCCGCGTCGTAGAAGATGGAGCCCTTCACGTTCTCCACGATGGGGAACAGTATCTCGATGTTGCCGAGCAGGAAAAGCCCGCCGCCGATGCGGTCGTTGGTGCCGGGGTCGCGCGGTGAGATGTCGCGCGACGGATAACCGCGCACCGTGTCGCCGCCGCCGAGGAAGAAACGCTCCCATATCGGCACGCCGTCCGGGTCGCCGTCGTTGTCGCGGTCCCGGTCCGTCGAGTCGCCGTAGGTGTCGACCAGACCGCCGGAGAGCCGCACGTTGAGAATGAACGGCTCGAAAAGAGGCCTGTACCAACTCGTGGCGGCCTCCATCTTCCAGAAGTCCTCGTCGCCGCCGATGGGGCCGCCAGCCACCTCCAGGTCCCAGTTGTCGCGGTGACCCTCCGTCGGGTCGAACCGGTTGTCGCGAGTGTCATGAACGAGACCCAACCCGACGGACTGCGTC
>Ga0272442_10008456_pt1 | contig 13037 bp, 10 predicted proteins | sample SSMForm2O_FD_200262 | JGI IMG/M metagenome (GOLD analysis project Ga0272442, IMG submission 200262) | Marine sediment archaeal communities from Little Sippewissett salt marsh, Falmouth, MA, United States - SSM-Form-2O | ecosystem: Environmental > Aquatic > Marine > Wetlands > Sediment ...
GCATGGGGGGTGCCGTGGCCGTGTCACTCGCTGCGCTTCGCCCGGATCTCGTGGGCTGTCTCATCCTCGCTGAGGGCAACCTCGATCCCGGGGGCGGGGTCGTCAGCCGCCCGATCGCCGCACAGACGGAGTCGGAGTTCGTTGCGCGCGGTCATCGCGCGTTCGTTGACCTGCTGCACGCCCAGCCCCCCTGGGCTTCGTATGCCGCTACCGTGCGTGCAGCGGACCCCGTGGCGCTTCATCGCACGGCGACCGAGCTCGTCCGCGGCTCCTCGCCAACGATGCGCGAGCGCCTTGTCGCGGCATCCATGCCCCGAACCTACCTCTTCGGCGCGCGGAGCCTTCCCGATCCCGATCACGACCGCCTGCCGTCGCACGGCGTCGAGGTCGCCGTTGTCCCTGCCGCCGGGCACGCGATGATGAGCGACAACGCCGCCGGGTTCGCCGCTGCCATCGGGGCGGCCATCGACCGTGCTCAGCTTGAGTAGATGTCGAGGATGTCCCGGAGCATCGTCGCCGCCGATGGGATCGGGGTCGGCTCGTTGATCAACATCGTGATCGTCCCGTAGAGATCCGTTGCGAACACGACCCCCATGTCGTCCCTGCCCAACCGCGACAGCGGATGCGGCGCCCCGAGCGGTCTCGGTGCCACAGTGAGGTCGAGCGATCCGTCGGGAGCCCGCTCTGCAACAGCGACAAGGCGGATGATCTGCCCCGCTCGCCGCGCCGCCGCGGCGTCTTTCAGCGGGACCCCGCGAATCCCGGTGCGCCGCACGTCCTCTATCCGCGCCTCGGCGCCGAGGACGGCGTTCGCCAGGATCACCAGCTTCGCCGCCGCGTCCCACCCGTCCACATCCCACGCGGGATCGGCCTCCAGCGCCCCTCGTCGCCGCGCCTCCGCCAACGCCTCCTCCCAGCTCCGGCCATCCGCGACAAGCTCAAGAACGAGCCCGCTCGTGAGGTTCGGCACGGCTTCGATCCGATCGATGCGTGCGCCCCGCAGGTCGCGCATCCCAGTGTAGAGCGCCGGCAGCCCGCCTGCCACGGTCCCGTCGAAGCGCAGCGCGACGCCGTTGGCGTCTGCCAGTTCCCGAAGCTCGCGCCACGCGAGGACGATGGGCCCCTTGTTGGGCGTCACCACGTGCGCTCCGCGGCGCAGCGCCGCGCGAACGTGCCCCAAGCCGGGTTCGCCACCGTGCTGGATGTTGACGGGCGTCGCCTCGCACAGGACGTCGAACGCCTCGCCCTCGATCATCGCGAGCGCCTCCCCGCTGTGGCCTTCGGGGCGTAGCTCCCCGACGGAGCCTCCGTCCCGTTTGCACTCCAGCACACGATCCGGAGCCAGACCCTCCGCGTCGGCTGCCCACCCCCGCGCGTCCGCTACCGCCACCAAGCGGAGCGCCACACCGTGGTCTTTTCGCACCGTGTCTGCCACGTCGCCGAGGATCCGCACGAACCGCCGCCCCAGGTTCCCCAGCCCCACAACCGCCACGCGCACCGCGCGCTCGTCCATCGCTCCTCCTCGCTTCGGCGCCGCGTTCCCCGACGCCCCGCCTCGTATACTTCTCTTGACGCATCGATGCAACAGGGAGGACCAGCGCGCATGGAACCCACAATGACGCAGTTCGCACGCACCGTTGTATCGGGGATTCGAGCGCTCGACGGCTTCGAGGCACAGCTGACGCTTCGCGCCGGCGAACTCTCGATGGAGGCCGCCGTCCGATGCGGCCCTCGACGGCTCATCGCCGTCTCCTACTCCGCGTACGTGGATCCCCTGGCAGACCTCGAGGATCGACTGAGCGGCTCGCCGGAGTACGTCGGCGAGGACCTCGCGTCGCTCTCTCTGACGTTCGACGGAAGGCACACGTGGCTCCACGATCCCGGCTCCGACGTTGTCGTGCGCAAACGGGGCCGCGTCGTCTACTCCCCACTGCGTGGGGTGGAGCTCATCGGGGAACTCGGGTTCCTACGCGACTTCTCCCATGACTTCCTGCTCGCAGATCGAGGAAGCGAGGAGGTCCACGGGGTGCCGGCACGCACCATCGCCCTGCGCCCTAAACACCGCGCCCGCTCCACCCTGTTGAAGGAGGAGTTCTACCCCGTTCGCGACGCCACGGTCGCGTTCGACACCAAGACGGGCTTCCCGCTGCGCGTCGGCTTCCGTCCCTCCAACGACGCCCCGCTGGCGCTCCTCCTCCCCGAGGGCGAGCGCGTCACGGTGGAGCACAGGAACGTCGTCCTCGCGCCCCCTCCGTCGGCGCGCTTCGAGTTCACTCCTCCCGAGGGCAGCCGCGTGTTCGCCGAGGATCCGATCCCTTGGGCCGATCTTGGCGCGCGGTTGCCGTTCGCCGCGCCGCTCGACACCCTGTCAACAGACGGCTTCGTCCCCGTTGGAAACGCGGTAGTGGCCGTTGACGACGATCGCCGCCGCGGCTATCTGACGGCCGTCCTCCGGCGACGATCGAGCGATGATAGCGGCAGCTCCCAGCGCATCACTGTCCGCGCAGGCAACTACCTCTCGCGGAACATGAGCCGGAGGCGCGCCGTTCTCTCCGAACACGGCGACCCGGCTCCGGTCCCGGCGGAGCGCGCCTGGCTGCTCGACCGAGGCGAGGCGTTCGGTCGCTCCATAGCCGCGGCGCTCGCACAGCCGCTCGTCGAACTGGGATGGGAGAAGGATGGGACGTTCTGGTTCCTCTTCTGCGAGGGGGTCGAGCCGGAGGAGATCCTTCGCCGCGGCCGCGCCCTGCTGAGTGCCTCCTGAACCATGGAACAGCAAACCTGTCGGGTTGTGGTTCCTTTGCGCATCGGGTGTTCGGCTACGAGATCTGTGGCGTCGTCCTCTCTTGGCCGGAGAGCGCATCGTCGACCAGACGATCCTCGCCCCGTTGCGCGATCTGATTCAGCACGTAGGTCCCCACAGCCACGTTCAGCTCTTCGACCACGGATCGTTTGTTGGCCGCCGCGATCACCGCGAGATTCCGCAGCATCGTGTGATCGAGGACGTCATCACAATGTTCCACCAGCGCCTCCACGGGGTTGCTCGAAAGACACACTACCCATACACAACCCGCCCACGCTTCGTCAAGTCGCGCTCACTGCGGCGGCGTCCCGTTGCCCGCAAGCGGCGAGGCCCTAGACAGGCGGCTTCGCGCGATTCGGCGGCGATCGGGCCGTTCACGCGAGCGCCCTACTCAAGGCGAATCGCTGACCCGCAGCGGACGTTCGTCACCTGCGAGGCGTTTCGGGCCGGAGTAGCCATCGCTTGTTCTGTTGCGCATATCCCCTCCTGTGGCACCCGTCCGCGAGGGCCACGTGTCCCGCCCAGTACACGGACAGGAGATGTGCTTCGTCGTGCTTCCCGACCCTTGTGCCTACGCTCACGTGTTCCCTCTGACGAGGCCGCCTTCGCCTGGTCTCCAAGCCGCGATCCCCAGCGGGTCTGTCAGTCGGGCCGGCCGAGCCTCTCCTTGATCTCGTCCAACCGCTCGAGGATGCCGAACATCACCATGAACAGCTCACAGAAGACGCGTACCGCGATCGGCCCCACGAACATCCACACCAGGCCGACGATGACGGACGCCGCAGCCCCGCGGGAAGCTGCGATCATCGTCACTCCCAGGATCACCGACACCACGACTCCGACACCGAAGATAACTTGGATGGCCAGCGGCGTGACATACCGCTTGAACGTAACAAAGTCCCACATGCCTCCTCCTTGTCGAACGAGATCGGTCGAGCTCCGTCTCCAGCAACGGATCCGAAACTAGCACGAAGCCGACGACCGATCAACTGGCGCCCGCCCACCGACCGCACCCACAGGGGCTTCGCGTCGTGGCTTGACCCCTCCGGTACCCGCCGGTAGCCTAGAGCCCACCATGAGGGGTGCCATCAACCTTGCCCTGTCCGGCGCGATCCTCGCCGCAGATCAGCTGCTGAAAGCATGGATCCGTTCAAGCTTCGTGCGCACCGAGGCGCGCCCCCTCATCGGGGGGTTCGTGCGGCTGACGCGCGTGCACAACACCGGCGGTGCGTTCGGCATCCTTCCGGGAGGCAGCAGCGTGTTCATCGCCGTGTCACTGGTCGTCAGCATCGGTCTGGCGGTGTATCTGCTCCTCGGCCGCGGCGACCGATGGGCCCGGCTCGGCGCCGCCCTCACCCTCGGCGGTGCGGCCGGTAACCTTGTGGATCGCTTGGTACACGGCTACGTCCTCGACTTCTTCGAGGTGCGCGGCTTCTCCGTGTTGAACCTTGCCGACGCGTGCATCACCATCGGCATCTTCCTGCTGCTGGTGCGTTCCATCTTCGGAGGCGATGAGCATCGAGCTCGCGAGTAGACTGATTGTGTTTGAGGGCATCGACGGCTCGGGCAAGTCGACGCAGCTCGAGCTGCTGCACGCACGGCTGCTCCGCGCGGGTCTCACCGTCACCGTGACGCGCGAACCAGGCGGTACCCATGTGGGAGAGCTGGTTCGTGAGATCCTTCTCTCCACCAAGGGCACACGACTCCTGCCGATGTCCGAGCTGCTGCTGTTCCTGGTGTCCCGATCCCAGGTCACAAGCGAGGTGATTCTTCCGGCGCTCGGCCGAGGCGACGTGGTGATCTGCAGCCGCTACCGCATGTCGAGCGTCGCCTTCCAGGGGTACGGGCGCGGGCTCGATCGATCGATGATTGAGCGGCTCAACGAGACCGTCACCCAGGGAGTCCGACCCGATGTGCTGTTTCTCATCGACGTCCCCACCGAGGTGGCGCTTGCCCGGCTGGGCGGCGACGGTGACCGTATCGAGCGCGAAGCGCTGGCGTTCCACGAACGGGTTCGGCAGGGCTACCTCGAGCTGGCGGCAGCAACACCGGAGGCGGTGGTGGTTGACGGCACGCGCCCCGCAGCCGAGATCGCCGTCACCCTGACCTCCCACCTGGGACTGTAGGGGATTGCCGCTGCTCGCGCGGCTTGGGTATCATGCATCAGATGGTAGCGACAAACGGCAAGGGGGAGCGAATGGAGTTCATCTGCAAGAAGTCCGACTGGGTCACCGGAGTGCGTTTGGCATGTCACGCGTTGGGTTCGCGCAGCAGCATGCCCATCCTCGGCGGCCTCAAGCTGCAAGTGGAAAAGGATCGTCTACGCCTGTTTGCCACGGATCTCGAACGGGCGGTGCGCTGCGAGAAGCCGGTCGAGAGCGCGTCGTCTCCCGGAACGGTCGTGCTCAACGGCAGTGTTGTCTCACAGATCGCAAGTCATCTGCCGGAGGACGACAAGATCAGCGTCCTCACAGATCCGGCCAACGACGCCGTGGTCCGCCTGCAGTGCGGCGAGGCGTCGTTTGACCTCCCGACCCTTCCGATCGAAGACTACCCTGAGATCTCCCCCCTCCCGGACGCCAAGATCGCCACGCTCGACGTGGCCGGTCTCCATCGGGCGCTCGACCAGACAGCGTTCGCTGCGCTGAAGGCGGGGGAGACAACGAGACTCAGCCTGACAGGGGTCGACGTCGTCCTCGAGGGCGGCAACGTGAAGCTGGTGGCAACCAACGGCTACCGGCTGGCGATGAAGGTCTCGCCCGCAACCGAGATCCACGAGGAGGGAGAGTTCCTCATAGAGGCCGGTGTCCTTGCGGATCTGGATCGCGTCCTGACACAGGCGGGTGTCACCACCGTGGAGATCCACAAGGGCGAGGGTCGTCTCTTCTTCCACTCCGATGCCGTCACGTTCGTTGCCAAGACGATCGCCGAGGAGTTCCCGGACTTCGAGCGCGTCATCCCGAAGGACAATCCGATCGCCCTGCGCTTTGACCGCCGCGCCCTCCTCGACACGCTGCAGCGCATCGAGATCACCGCTGCCGAGGAGTCGGGGGCTGTCACCTTGCGCGCCACCACCGAGGAGAGCGCCGTACGCCTCACGTCCTCGTCAAAGGACAAGGGCGAGGCCGAGGAGCGCGTCCGCCTCAAGCAGGTGCCCGAACAGGACATCGAGGTGTCGTTCAAGGCTGCGTACCTCATCGACGCCCTCAAGAAGATGAACGCAGCGGAGATCGGATTGTGGCTCGCCTCGAGCGAGAAGGCCGGGCTCATCGAGCCCACCGGGGACGAGATCGATCCGCACGACGCCGGATTCCTCTACGTGTGCATGCCGGTGCGCCTGAGCGGCTAGCTCGCCGTACTCGTGGTTGACGGCTTCGCGCGGGGCTAGCCGCCGAGCGCGGTGCGAAGCGTCTCTCGCGCCTCGTCCAGCGCGCCATCCACGGCCGACGCGTCCGAGCCTCCCCCTTGCGCGAACTGCGGCGATCCCCCGCCGCCGCCGCCGAGCCGTCGCGACGCTGCGGCAACGATCTCCCGCGCCGAGACCGCAGCAAGCGCCGCGTCGCACTTGCAGACAACGGCCGCACGTGCGGCGTTCACCCCCGCAAGGACGACCGCCGCGTGCGGAAGCCGCTCGATGACCTCGTCTGCCAGACGTTTCAGCTGCTCACCATCCACGTCATCGACGCGCGCAACCACCAAGCGCGCGGCCCCCACGGTCTCGGCGCCGCCGGCAAGCTCTGCAGCGAGCGAGCGGACTTCCTGCTCCTTCTCCGTCTGCTCGCGCTTCCGCGCGTCCGCCAACTCATCCTCGATCCGGCGCAGCCCTTCCTCGGGATCGGGCCCCAAGCGCTCGCGAAGGCGATCCAGGATCGCCTCCTCGGAGCGCATGCGCGCGATCACTGCATCGCCGGTCGCCGCGCGGATGCGGCGCGTTCCCGCGGCAATGCCTTCCTCAACGAGGATGCGGAACACCCCGATCTCGCCGCTTCGGCGCACGTGGGTGCCGGCGCAAAGCTCCATGCTGAACTCTCCCACGGAGACAACACGCACCGACTCCTTGCCCCGATACTCCTCCGCGAAGTGCGCCTCTGCACCGAGGGCGATCGCCGCGTGGAGCTCCTCCTCGCGCGTTGCCACCACCCGATCGGCGCGAATCTCGGTGTTGACAAGATCTTCGACGGCACGGATCTCCTCCGTCGTGAGGGGGGCGTAGTGCGCGAAGTCAAACCTAAGCTCGGCCGGCGTGACGCTCGAGCCCGCCTGCGTCGCGTGATCTCCGAGAACCCGTTTCAGTGCTTGGTGGAGCAGGTGAGTCGCCGTGTGGTTGCGTTCGATCCGCCGACGACGCTCAGGATCCACCTCGAGGCGACAGCGGTCGCCGACCTCGAACGCCCCGTCGACCTCGTCCAGGCGGTGCACGACCACTCCTCCAGGATTGCGCTCCACACCAACGACACGGGCACGGCCCGTGCGGCTCAGATTGACAATCGATCCGAGGTCCGTCACCTGTCCGCCGCCGGCGGCGTAGAACGGCGACGCGTCGAACACCAGCTGGCGCACGCCGTCCGCTTCCTGCGTGTGACGTACGACCTCCTCCGCTTCCAGGCAGTCGTAGCCGAGGAACTCCGTAGGCGGAAGCCCACTCGGGAGATCGTCCGACGACGACGCGTCCGACGACCGGCCGCGCGATCGCGAACGGGCGCGCTGCCGCGCCATCTCCTCGTCGAACCCGCTGCGGTCGACGGTCATCCCCCGTTCCGCGGCCACCTCCGCGGTCAACTCGACCGGAAACCCGTAGGTGTCGTAGAGCTCAAAGGCGATCCGTCCGGGGACCTCGCGGCTTCCGCCCGCATCGAGCGCCCGCAACGCGTCCTCCAGACGCGACTCCCCGTCGCGCAACGTGCGGAGGAACGCCGCCTCCTCCTGGGCGATGATCCGCTCCGCGATCGGGCGCGCTGCCGCGATCTCCGGGTACGCGCTCCCGAGCGTCGCCACAACAGGCTCGATCAGCTCAACGAGCGCGCCGTCGCCGAGCCCGAGCCGCTGCGCGGCGCGAACGGCACGGCGCAGGACACGGCGCAACACGTAGCCCTGCTTCTCGTTCGACGGACGCACCCCGTCGGCCAACAGCGCGACGACCCCGCGGACGTGATCCGCGACCACGTCCCGTGCCTGACGCCGAGCGCCCTCAAGCGGCTCTCCGGCGAGGCGCTCCACCGTCTCCACGATCGGCCGAAACAGATCCGTGTCGAAGTTGGATGACACGCCCTGCAGCACCGCTGTCGTGCGCTCGAGGCCCATGCCGGTGTCCACGCTGGCCCGCTTAAGCGGCCGCAGCCCGCCCGCGGCATCCGCGTCAAACTGCATGAACACGAGGTTCCATATCTCGGAGAACCGATCGCAATCGCACGCCAGAAGACGGCACTTCTCGCCGCAACCGGCGTTTTCCCCCATGTCATAGAAGATCTCCGAATCCGGACCGCACGGCCCGCCGTCACCGACAGGGCCCCACCAGTTGTGCTCCTTGCCCAATCGATGGATGCGCTCGGGAGCGAGGCCGATCAGATCCCGCCACAACGTGTACGCGTCGTCGTCCTCCTCGAACACCGACACCCACAGGCGCTCAGGATCGAGCCCGAGCTCCGAGGTGACGAACGCCCACGCGTGGCGGATCACCCCTTCCTTGAAGTAGTCGCCGAACGAGAAGTTGCCGAGCATCTCGAAAAACGTGTGATGAAACGCCGTGGTGCCCACGCTCTCGATGTCCGTGGTGCGGAAGCATTTCTGCGACGACACGGCCGTGGGATACGGAGGGGCGACGCGCCCCGAGAAGATGTCCTTGAACTGGACCATCCCGGCCGACGTGAACAGAAGCGTCGGATCGTCGGGCACAAGCGACGCCGACGGCACATGACGATGTCCACGTTCGACGAAGTACTCGATGTACCGTTGGCGCAGCTTGGCAGCATCCATGGGCGGATCCCCCTCCTGGTGGACGGATTCTAGGGACCGCGCCGCAACCCCGCAACCGAAAGCTCCGTTGTCAGTGCGGTTCCACGTCGCTCGCGGAAGCTGCTCAAACATCCCTTCCCCACGTTCATATCGCGCTTGCTGCCGCGATCGCACCGGCTTATACTGCGGTCACGCGAAAGGGGTAGGATGCCAGTCATCGAACAGATCGACGCACGTTGGATCATCGACTCACGGGGGAACCCCACAGTAGAGGTCGAGGCGTTTCTCGCGGACGGAAGTGCCGGTCGGGCCGCCGTCCCCTCGGGCGCGTCCACCGGGGTCCACGAGGCGCTGGAGCTGAGGGACGGCGACGCGTCACGGTTCCACGGCAAGGGAGTCCTCCAGGCGGTGAGAAACGTCAGGGAGGAGATCGCGCCGTCGCTCGTAGGCTGTGAGGCACTCGACCAGCAAGCGGTCGATGCCCTCCTCATCGAGCTCGACGGCACGGAGAACAAGGCACGGCTCGGCGCCAACGCGGTCCTCGGCGCCTCACTTGCCGTCGCGCGCGCCGCGGCGGAGAGCCTCGGCCTGCCGCTGTTCCGCTACATCGCCGGCACCCGAGAAACGCTGCTGCCGCGCCCGATGATGAACGTTCTGAACGGAGGGGCCCACGCGGACAATAGTGTCGACATCCAGGAGTTCATGCTGCTGCCGATCGCAGCAGAGAGCTTCGCCGAAGCGGTGCGCGCCTGCTCGGAGACGTTCCACGCCCTAAAGAAGATCCTCGTCGGTCGAGGCCTGGCGACAGGCGTCGGCGACGAGGGCGGCTTCGCGCCGAACCTTCCCGACAATCGTGCCGCACTCGACCTCCTTGTGGAGGCGATCTCCGCGGCCGGCTACGAGCCCGGTGCCGAGATCGCACTGGCCATCGACGCCGCCGCCAGCTCGTTCCACGACGAGGATTACCGCCTGACCGCGCACGGCGCCGAAGAGCGGCTCGACGCCGGCGCGCTGGTTGACATGTACGAAGAGTGGGTGAGAAGCTACCCTGTGGTTTCCATCGAGGACGGGATGTCGGAGGAGGACGAGGAGGGCTGGATCGCTCTGACACAGCGACTCCAAGACCGCATACAGATCGTTGGAGATGATGTGTTCGTGACCAACCCCGCTCGGCTTATGCACGGAGTCCAGCACAACGTCGCCAACTCCGTCCTCATCAAGCTCAATCAGATCGGAACCGTTTCTGAGACGCTTCGCACAATGGACATCGCCAAGTCGGCTGGGTACACGTGCGTCGTATCGCACCGCTCCGGAGAGACCGAGGACACCAGCATCGCCGATCTCGCCGTGGGCACCTCCTGCGGCCAGATCAAGAGCGGCTCCATCTCTCGGAGCGAGCGCGTCGCCAAGTACAATCGGCTGCTGCGACTGGAGGACACCTTCGGACTGCGCCTCGCCGCGTGGCCGAAGCGCTTCCAGCCGTAGTCGCCTCGGTGGGGGGCCTTACAGATGGGGGGGAGGCGCCGACAACGTCGCGCCCCCGCCGCCTCGAGCGGCGGGACGAGTGGCCAACGCGGACGGAGAATCGCCGTCGTGCTGGCTGTTGCTGCGGCGCTCGTTGCCTCGATGTTCGTCCTACGCGGCGCACGCATCGCCCGTTTGCGGGCGGAGATCGCCTCCCTTGAGCGTCGTCAGGAAACCGCCTTAGCGGAGAAGATCCTGCTCGAGGAGCAGCTGGCAGCGGCCTCGGATCCCGAGGCGATCGAGGCGCTCGCCCGTCTGTGGCTCGGCTGGGTCCTCCCCGACGAGGAGAAGGCGATCTTCATCCAGGAGGAGTAGTCGGCCATGGGCAGCACGTTCGTGCACCTGCATCTGCACTCCGAGTACAGCGTCCTTGACTCTACCTGCAAGATCCCGGCGCTGGTGCGCCGAGCCGTAGAGCAGGAGATGCCCGCGCTCGCGCTGACCGACCACGGGAGCATGGGCGGCGTGATTCGCTTCTACCGCGAGGCGCAGCGACACGGGATCCAGCCGATCATCGGATGTGAGGTCTACGTCGCTCCCGGCAGTCGCCACGATCGGACGCCTCGGGCGCAAGGGCCGAGGTTCCATCACCTCGTGCTGCTCGCCGCCTCCGAGGTCGGCTACCGCAACCTGTTGACCATCGTGACCCGCGCCCACGTCGAAGGGTTCTACTACCGTCCTCGCGCCGACAAGGAGCTCCTCAAGGATCACAACGAGGGCCTCATCGCGCTGTCCGCCTGCCAGAGCGGCGAGGTCCCGCGGCTACTGCTCGCCGGCGACCGCCGCGGAGCGGCGCGCGTGGCCGGCGAGTACGCGGAGCTGTTCGACAACGGCCGCTACTACCTGGAGGTCCAAGACCATGGAACCGATCGCGACCGCCGCCTTCGGGAGGAGCTGCCGCGGCTCGCGACGGAGTTGGGACTGCCGCTCGTGGCAACCAACGACATCCACTACCTCGATGCCGACGACCACGAGGCGCACGAAGTGCTGCTCAACATCCGCGCCAACAAGAAGCTGGATGACCCGGACCGGATGCGGTTCGACGGTGAGGGGTTCCACTTCCGCACGGCCGAGGAGATGAACGCGCTGTTCGCGGATCTCCCCGAGGCGTTGGAGAACACCGCGGTGATCGCAGCGCGGTGTCGACTCGACCTGTCGTTCGATCGTCTGCTCATGCCCCCGTTCTCCCTGCCCGAGACTGCTCCCAACCCGGACGCCTTCCTCCGCGAGCTCGCCCTCAGCGGAGCGAAGTGGCGGTTCGGCGAGCCGTCGGCGGCCGTCCTCGAGCGGATCGACTACGAACTCGGCGTGATCGCGCAGATGAGCTACTCCACGTACTTCCTCATCGTGTGGGACTTCGTCCGCTTTGCCCGCGAGAAGAAGATCCCCGTGGGACCGGGGCGCGGCTCGGCCGCGGGCAGCATGGTCGCCTTCTGCCTCGGCATCACATCGGTGGATCCGCTGCGCTACAACGTCACCTTCGAGCGGTTTCTCAACCCCGACAGGGTCTCGATGCCGGACGTTGACATCGACTTCTGCGTCCGCGGCCGCGATCGCGTAATCGACTACGTCCGCGAGAAGTACGGCGGCACCGGCTGGAGCACCAAGACATCGCAGATCGCGACCCACGACCGCATGGCGGCGCGCAGCGTCATCCGCGACGTCGGCCGGGTTCTCGGGACTCCCTACGCAACCACCGATCATCTCGCCAAGCTCGTTCCCCAGGGATTCAACCTCCGCGTCGCCGTCACGAAGGTGCCCGAACTCGCCCACCTGTATCGGGAGGATCCCGTGGTGCGGCGGATCGTCGACATCGGCGTGCGTCTCGAGGGGCTCATCCGCAACTGCTCCACACACGCCGCCGGCGTGGTCATCTCCCCGGACCCACTGACCGAGCATGCGCCGCTGATGCGCCTGACCGACGGCGAGATCGTGACCCAGTTCGACATGACCGATCTGGAGACGGTGGGGCTGCTCAAGTTCGACTTCCTCGGCCTCCGCAACCTGACGATCGTGGACGAGACGTGTCGCGCCGTCGCCCAAGCATCGGGAACGCCCCTCGACATCGCCGATGTCCCGCTCGATGACGAGAAGACCTTTGCGCTCGTGTGCAGCGGCTGTACCGCAGGCATCTTCCAACTCGAGGGATCGGGGATGACAACGCTGATTCGCCGCGTCCGCCCGAACCGCTTCGAGGATCTGATCGCCCTTCTCGCCCTGTACCGCCCCGGGCCGCTCGACAGCGGCATGACCGAGGAGTACGTAAGGCGGCGTGTCGGCCAGGCGAGTGTCAGCTATCCGCATCCGAGTCTTGCGGAGATCCTCGAGGAGACCTACGGCTTGCCGATCTACCAGGATCAGCAGATGCTCGTCGCCCAGCGCCTCGCCGGATTCACCCTCGCAGAGGCCGATCTGCTGCGCAAAGCCATGGGGAAAAAGGACAAGAAGATCATGAGCGGGCTGCGCGAGCGGTTCCTCCAAGGGTGCGTCGCCAACGGCCTCTCCACGGAGGCCGCACGCCAGACCTTCGAGGACATGGAGAAGTTCTCCCGCTACGGCTTCACCAAGTCACACACTACCGCGTACGCGTTTGTGTCCTACTGGACAGCGTATCTCAAGGCCCATCACCCAGCCCACTTCATGTCGCGACTGCTCGCCAGCGTCCAGGGAGACACCGACAAGATCGCCGAGTACATCGCCGACTGCCGCGGCATCGACATCCGGGTCCTCCCGCCGGACATCAACGAGAGCGCGCACG
>Ga0272442_10008457_pt1 | contig 13036 bp, 32 predicted proteins | sample SSMForm2O_FD_200262 | JGI IMG/M metagenome (GOLD analysis project Ga0272442, IMG submission 200262) | Marine sediment archaeal communities from Little Sippewissett salt marsh, Falmouth, MA, United States - SSM-Form-2O | ecosystem: Environmental > Aquatic > Marine > Wetlands > Sediment ...
ACCAAATGGTTAATTGTATATATAGGAGAGAATTAAAATGATTGACTGGAATAGCGGATATGATAAAAAAGACCTACAAGTAGACGTGGGTCACATTATCGCTAAAAGCCCAAGTATCGAGACACTAAAAAGCATATGCAAATACAACCCAGAGACAGGAGAAAAAGATACACCAGTGTTTGAATTAGACACCTTAACAATAGAACTCAAAGACGAAGACCTATACGACAAAGACAACATGCTCGTAAAAGCAGGAGAAACCACAGTTGACAAAGCAATGATAATCAAAGTAATGGAAGAAATATTCAATAAAAAACTATTAATAAAAGATGAAACAAGGGTCCTTAAAAAAGAAATGGGAAACAGCTATACAATTACGATACAGAAACCGACTAACTACAAAGCCCCGCTCCTAGTAATGGCTAAAAACATGAACTACATAATCGCACCAAGATATGAGGAGAACTAAACATGCCAGATTGGAACGAAAAACAAAAACGAGCCTTTATAAAAATACAAGACGTTCTCGTAGAAATTGGTTTAACAAACCAAGAAGTAGCAGATATGTTTACAACATTTGATAATAGAAACGATGTTGCGACATTATTTGCTTTTCAGACAGGGAGATGGGCAAGACAACTAAAAATGGAGAATGATTAAATGAACATAACATCATGCAACAGTTGCGGAGTGATACTAGACCTTGATACAGATATAGAGAAACACAGAAAGACAATGTATCATCATGTAGTCTGCCCAGTATGCGGATATAAAATAGAAATACCAGAGGAATAAAACATGAGTTACGAAATAATATATAAAATCTTTACAATAGAAAAAGACAACAAAGTAATTCCCTTTATTGTATGTGGGAGTAACAACTGTACAGAAATGACCTGGAAGGGTAGAGAACGCAGAGAGAGAAACCTACACCAGGCTTTCTCTATCTTTAACAACCAGAGAGATTTTAACACCGTTATGGACCTTGAAAAACACTTTGAAAAAGAGAGTATACAAAAAGACCTAGAAGGCGGGAATATACAGGGTAGATACAAGACCACTCAGAGCATAATCAATGCATTCAAAAAATACACATTCACCAGTCAGGAAATAAAGATGAGACCTAGACTTTCGGGTCTTTATTACGTTAAAATCACAGATACGCAAAAGAAATGGGTAGAATCAGTATTTAAGGAACAGCTTAAAGAACATGATACGGTCCTTACAGAACAGGAGAAACAAAACATAATCGATAACTGTTTTAAACAATTTACAGAAGAAGTCAAACAAGGATTAGATAATTATTACCCTAACCGCCTTGACTGGATAACCTATTATTACAGAGACAACGAATACAAAATAGAAAACGCATTCAAACAGAAATACAAAACACAGAGAGCAAAACCAAAAAGTACAAGCGAAATAGACAAAGAACTACAGGATAAACCCTTCATTAAACTAGATGAAAACAATCTATCTGAACTAGAGAATAAAACAATCCTTATATACAATATGCATAAGAACCTAATAACTAAAAAAGGCAAAATTAAATCACTTCTTAGAGGGGGATATGGTTTTTTCCCAAGCGGGAGCCGAAGAAGATACTTAACACTTGGACAAATTTGGTATTATAAAATGGTGGAATAAAAATATGAGAAATTTTATAAATGAAATAGGATGCACAGCAAGTTTTGAAGAGACACTAACAGAAGAAATAATACAGGAAAGACTATCATGGCTACCAGGCAAAAACTGGAGGGAGATAAATAAATGATTAATATAAAAGATAAAGAAACAGGGAATATTAAAACCTTTACTACAATTGGAGATTTTATAGACTTCATAAACCCCATAGCAGAGCGACAGGGACTAGAAATAACAGTAGACAACCAGAACCATATAAACAGGTGCGAATACTGCCAGAGCCCGCTTAGAAAGAATCCTGAGACAAATAAATACTATTGACTTCCTTAAGTAAATGTGTTAATGATGTTTTATATCCATCATAAAAACCATAGAGTTCTTTATCAACATCATTTCTATGTTCATACTTCATCCTATCTGCGAATTTAATCTTATCTCTAATTAAGTTCTTTATTGCATCAGCTTTTTCTATTACTATTATTTCTTTATCCATATTTCATACATCTCCAACTCTAAAAACTACATATGAGTATATAAACATATCGTTTTAATCAACGGCAAATGAAATGTGCATGTGGGATGGTGAAACCGAATAATGAATGACAGATACTTAGAGTCACTAGTAGAGGATAAAATCCTAGAAGTAGCAAACATGTACAATGAAGTAACGACTAGTGACCTACAGGGAATAGCAACAGTGACAGCAAAAGAAATAATCAAATTAATAAAAGAAGGTGAATAAAAAATGACTGAAACAATAAAAGAAATTATAAAACCTAAACCATGCCAGGAATGCCATAAAAGCCCATATGACTGCTTTAAATGTGAACATAAACTAGCCAGAGACAGAGCCGAAAAACAATATCAAAACCAATTCTATAGAAACCATCCAAGCAAATACAATATAGACTACACCAAAAGAATAAAAAACGGTAGCAGTGACACAATCGGGACCTACAAAAACGCTATACTCAAAGCAACAATCAAAAGAGGATACTATCATGGAGGATTACCAGTTAGAGACTGGAGTAATCCAAGATGCCAGAGAATCCTTATAGACATAGAGTTTAAAGACGGATGCACCACAGGAATGAGTGTTGACGAGCTTAATCCAGGATGGCAAAAACAAGTAGAAAGCCTAATGGATAAACTAGAACAGGCAACCCCAGAACTAGAAGAACATCTAACCGCTAGAGAACTATTAACAGAAGAAATAATCCCCCTACAAGAAAAAGCAAGCCAACATGCACAAAAAATGTTTGAAATAATAGATGAAATAAAACCATAAGGCTTAAATACCCAAGTGCATATTAAGAGTTGCAAATTTAGGAGTTGAAAAAAAATGAAAAGAGAAATAATTTTTCACGACAAAGACCAAAACAAAACAAAAATAGAGATAGAACTAAAAGAAGACCGTTTTAGTATGAGCGGAGAAATAGACGGTAGCATGGGACAATGCGAAGACAGCATAAAACCCGCAACACCCTATCAGGAACGCCTGATTGAGATATGGAAAAAATATCATCTCAATGATATGAATGCAGGAACAGTTAAACAAGAACAAATACTCAATGATTATAAAAAGAAACATAACAAAGACAGATTAGAATATGAAGAGCAAATAAAAATACTAGATACTACAGCCCAAGACCTAACAACAATAGACCTAGTAACCTATGAAGAGATAAAAAAAGAAAGAGAAACACTGACCGCAAACCTTATACAGCTACATAAAGATAAAATAAGAATCACTGAAGAAAAAAACAGACTCAGGAAAGAGACAAATGCAGGATGGTTCATTATAAAACATCTAGGTATCAAAGAGTTTTTTAACAACTATGCACAGCTAGTCTCACTCACAAAAAAGCTTCTAAAAAAGAAAGATGTCGAGATAGAGGGACTACAAGAAAACCTTAAAACAATCTTTATGAAAACAATGTTACATGATAAACACCCAGAGACAGGAGAACCATATCAATATGGTACAGCATGGCTCAAGAGAGAACTACCGAAAGACCTATGGAATGAGATTGAAACACTTTGTACTGAGATTGAGAAAGATGAAGAGAGACGAAAAAGAGCATATGGTAAAGGCTCATGGACCGACCTAGATGTTGAAATACAAGCACTAGGAAAATATCTAAAGATGACTCCAAAAGAAGCAGAAGCAAACATAACATGTACAGGTGAAAACGAATACACCGCAGAGGGAATAGAATACTTTGTAGGGACACAGACAGAAATTAAGGAGAAATGCAGAGAATACTTAACGGATGATACAGAACTCTATGGTATGTGGGTAGAGCAACAAATTAAAGAAGGAAACGCAGGTGGAGTAATGAATATTGACGACTGGGCAGACTATGTAATACGAACCGATGGATACGGAGCAACACTCAATAGATATGACGGTGACGAATATTACGATAGCGACCTTGAATTATATGTAATTAGGAGATAAAAAATGAGACTATATCATCATAAAACAGATGGAGGAGCAGAATATCTCTGCTCCAACAATGTAAAAGGCACAAATGAAGGAAGCTTTGACTCAAAATATATAATTAGAATCGATGGCGACATAACAAAAGATGCAGAATTAACCATTAGGGAGAATTAAACATGAATGAAGAAAAAAGGAGAGCCGTAATAAGAGAATACCGAGAGGCTCTTAAAGAAATGAATATTGATACCTGGTACAACTACCTGGATGGTAGAGCCTACAACAAAGAAACACATCATTGTAGAGTCTGCGGTCAGAAAGTAGGACCGAGCTATATCGGTAGCCACTTTCAACAAACAGGTACAAAAGCAGAAGAACACATGGTACATGTAACAGCATATTTCAATAGATGTAAAAGGGTATTCAAATCAATACTCGATAAACATAATCTAAAGCTCACAGCTGATGCAGAAAAAGAATATCAAGGTATCTGGTGGACCGCTAGGCTCTGGGTGAGGAGCACACTCTGGTACTGGGATGAAAAGATAATACCAAGAGAGAGATAATATGACGAAACTATTAATTGAAACAATTGATGAGGACATAGCAGATATATATGGTACTGCTGAATGTGGAAAAACATTCGAAATCGGTAGAATAATAGAACGACAAATGGATAACCCTCTGGTTGAGATACCTAAACCAATAGGGCTAAACCTGTTTAATGACCTGCAATTTGCTATCAATGTATACCTATCTGAATGCAAAGGCACTGTAGAAAAGCCAGAAACAGAGCTTGACGTGCAAGAAGTCAAAACCAGGATGTATGACTACATAGACAAATACAAAGACCCAGAGGGCATGATAGAATCGTTTGTATTGCAGAAAAACTTTACACCAGAAGAAATAGACCTGATGATAGAAACAGGGCATATATACGAACCAATAATAGGAAAGGTGAAAAAAGTATGATGTATGAAGAAGAACTTAAAAAAATAGCATCTGAAAACAAACATAGCTTTATAAAAAGAAACGAGACAACCATTGAACTTGTAAGAATGATGGGCGACCAGATAGATAGCAGGTTCAAAATAACAGAAACAGATGGAGACCTTGAATGCAACTATACATTCTGGGTAGAAGGAGAAGGGACCAAACACTGTGATGATTTCTACACAGATGATAGACTATTCCTAGAGAGCATCAAAGAAACAATTAAGAAATCAAATAAATACTTCGATAAAGAATGCATAGACCGAGATGAAGACCCAAGTGAATGGTGAAAAAGATGAATACTGAATATCAAGACAAAACAAATGAAGAACTAGTAGGAATACTAGACAGCTTGCATATGGCGATACCAGAAGACCTAAGACAAGCAGTAAGTGAAATAGTAGAAATCGAAAGAGAACTAACACTAAGAGGGAGCTGAACTATGCCGAGAGAAATAAAAGGATACAAACACATGGAAAGACATCGAGACCTATGGGAGAGCTACAAAGCAGAGAAATACTACAAAGGAGTCTATGGTGAAGACCAACTAAAGATACATCATATGACAAACCAGTTTGGACAACCCTATATGGATATTTATCTGAAAAAAGATGCAAAACCAATACGAGAAATGACCGCTAAATTCGGCTCCGCTATGACATTTAAAGACAAAAAAGGAAAACTCTTCGGAGATAGAGTATTAATACGAACAGGGTGAAAAAGATGGAACTAATAGATGACAAGACCTTTGTTAGAGAAATGAAGCTACTCTGGCAGAACAGTGACATATCACATCGCAATATGCTAGGGAGCATTATAAGAGACTACTTCAACATAGGAGACCGAGCAGAAAAAATCATAAACAAAATGCAGGAGACAATATAATATGGCATTTGAAGACTGGGAAAAACTACAACCAAAAAATGTAGAAGGGGTAAAATATTATTTAGAATCCCCACAAAGCCACAGAGCAATAGTAGTCTACGAATCAAGAGGAGTATTGTTTATCCTCAACCCGTTTGGCGGTGGAACCAGTGTAACACAGGAACTAAAACTAGCTGAAACATTTGAGATAACAGAGGACAAACTTGAAAACATAATGATATTTGTAAAGAGGGAATAGATATGAAAAAAGCATTTAGAGAAAAATTGCATATGTCTCAAGCCAACAAAGAAAGGCTTGAACTTATAAACCAGATAATTGAGCAATACAAACAGCAAGGATACCGACTGACATTGAGACAGTTGTATTATCAACTTGTATCAAAAGACATCATCCCTAATCGTGTCAATGAGTATGCTAAATTAAGCACTCTGCTTGTAAAAGGACGCATGGCGGGACATGTTGACTGGGATGCAATAGAAGACCGTCTACGAAGACCAAAGTTACCATACCTAGTAAATGATATACCAGATGCGATTAATGACACAATCGAGCAATATAGACTTGACCGAATGAGAGAACAAGATAGCTACATAGAAGTATGGGTTGAAAAAGATGCACTCAGTAATGTACTATATCGTGTAACACAAAAATATGGGATACGACTCATGGTCAATCGTGGATACAGTAGTTGCACAGCGATGCATGATGCATATAAAAGATTCCGGTTCGCTGAGAGAAAAAACAAAGATTTATTCATTCTATATCTAGGCGACTTCGACCCATCAGGTTTAGATATGATAAGAGATGTAACAGACCGTCAGGAAGAATTTGGAGTATACCCCGATATAACACATATAGCGATAACCAGAGCACAAATAGATAAATATAGTCCACCTCCAAATCCTGCAAAAGTCACAGACCCACGTGCTAAAGACTACATAAGAGAACATGGAGATACAAGTTGGGAAGTAGATGCATTAAACCCAGAGATACTACATAACCTACTAATTACAAAGATTGAAAGCCTGATAGACCTAGATAAATACAATGAAATACTCGAACAAGAAAAAGAAGACAAAGAAGAACTTAAAAAGATAATGAAGAAATATCGAGAAGATGAAACTGATGAAGAAGAGGATTAAAATTCGTAATATAAATAAAAATATGGAGAAGAAAACCATGACCCTAAAAATGGAAGAACTACTAGAGTTTGAAAATGCTCTAAAAACCGTGAAAGAATACGAAACAAAAATCAACATACCACTAATCAAGACCAAGACCTTTCAACGTGTTATGAACATGATAACTGAGAGCAAAAAACAAAAAAGAGAGACAGAGCTCAGTGAACGCATCGAAAACCTTGAAAAAACAGTATCAAAAATAGCGAACTCAGACCTAATGAACAGACTAGTAGATGAAGAAATAAAAAAGAGAGAAAATAAAGAAGTGAAAAAATGAGTGAAGGAACATATAACATCAGGATGAGATGTGGCAACTGCGGACACAGATTCTACAAAAATGTACCAATGGGTATAGAAGTAAAAAACGGTAGCCCACTTATAGATACTGGGGACTATATAGATGATGGGAAATACCAATCTATCGAATGCCCTAAATGTGGTTGCAGAACCTGCTACAAACAAATCTAAAAAAAACTTTGGTAGAGGGAGAAAGACCGGATTAGAAAAAACACATCAACTCCTAAATTGCTGGTAGTTTTTTCATAAGGGGTGACATCCCATCACACATAACCCAAGTCTGGTCCTCCAGACTCTACCAAAAAAAGAATCTAAAAGGTGAAAAAACATGGACTGTAACTTTAAAAGTGAACTAATAGATAAAAGCTTTTGGTGCAAACTAGCAGGGCGTAGATGCCCTGGAAGTTGCATACTAACAGATATACAAAGAGAATTAGAAGAAATAAAGAAACAAATCAAAGGGATTGAACAAAAAATAATATAGAAATAGGAGAAAAAAAGAATGAAAAATAAACACGAGTTTGAAGCAGAAGTAGAACTACGCTGTCCTTTCCAAGCATGTGGAAAAACATTCACAAGGAAAATCCATATTGAATACGTGACAAATCAACGTGGTGATGTCATATCTCAGAAGATAAAATAAACACTATAGCTGAGAAGCTTAACCAAGAGATAATCGATATACTCAATGGTGCTCATAGTTATGGCACCTGCGACATTGAGATTAAATGGATAACGCCACATACTATCTGGGTAGGCACAAACGGGTATACTAATAGTGTTGGACAATGGATAAGACATACTGCAAAAATGATAGACCAGGGATGCCATGTTAAAGAGACATTTCACTGGAAAACCGTTGTAACAATACATAAAAACAAAACAGTAGACAGCTTGCATTATTATGGAATAAAAATCGATGACATGACATATATCTGCGGTGGATGCACAGATTTCAGCGGAGAGGGCGGTCATGGACGTAAACTAGCTGAATACTATCTTAAACCATTAGGGTTTAAAATGACAGAGGGGAACGGTGACGATTTAATAAGTAGGCTCCTGGGATACTATGATTAAACGTAAAGGCTCCAAGTTCTATGTCGAGATATTCAATCCTAAATATCAAATACGTTACTGTGGACGAGTAATAGTGACACATGAAGGACATAAAGCATTCTGTACACATATCAAAAAACCCTACAAACATTTCTACATAAAAGAACAAGGATACCCAATCAACAAAGAACTATTAGAGGAGCTCTACAAAATCAAAATCGATTACCTAGTGATACCAGAAGATGGACAGACTCGTTTCAAAACATATCTCGCTGAGACAAAGAAATACCTGAAAGGAGTACATATCAGCGAGCCCTTTACAGAACCGCAAATTGTGATACCACTAAGAGAACTAAAAGAGATAGATATACCTAAAAAGAAACTAGAAGGTGCATTATATGGATAAAAAACAGAGAGACATCAAAAGAGACTACATAGACTACATGGAAGCTGTAGATATAGAATACTTTGTAGAAAAAAAACAAGCGATGTGAAACATATGGAAAATATAATATTTGAACCATTAAAAGACAAAAAAAGAACACATGACTGCTATGATGGTCTTATATTCAACTATTTCAAACCAATGGATGTAAGATTTGCAGTAGATGGGCTCAAACATGATATAAAACACAGCAAAGAACTCTACATTTTCCCAGAAGCAGGTAGAAAAGCACTTGAACTCATAAATAAATGGTTTCCAGATGTGATAGAATGAAAGAGACTACTAGGCTTAAACTAAAACTATACAAACTAAACAAATCCCCTAAACTAAGAGAGGAACTAATAACAGAGATAAAACAAGGATGCGGAAACAAAGTAGACTATAACGGAGATTGCTACTATATAAGTTCAAGAGGAAACTTACGGCTTTGCAGTTCATGTTCAAAAGCTTTAAAATATCTACAGGAGAATTAAAATGAAATTCAGAACAAAAGAAGAATTAAAACAAGACAAAAAGATAAATTATGGATATTATGATTTATATACTGAAGCACTAGACCTTGCCTTTAAATCCTTCAAAGAAAGAATAGATTTCTTCAAAAAATTCCATGATTCACCGTTTCATCTGCAAGAAAAACATCCTAAGACATACGAAAAATTTGAGAATCAAATCACGTTGGGTATCAACGGACTACAAGGAAAAGGATATAGAGAATGGTTCTTCGATTATTGTTTTGGTGATATAGAATGATATGCCCAAACTGTAAAGTAAAATCAACAGATAAAGATTACGACAACGGGACAGAACGCATATCCTTCTGGATAACAAATGATGGATGGTGGATGTGCGAATGTTTTGACTGCAACTGTGAATGGAAACAAAAAGGGCGAGATGGCAAACCTATAATCTTAGTAAAAGGTGATTAGAATGATTTTTGGAGCACATAACGAAAAAAATGAGAGTACCTGTGACTTAGCACTAAACAAAAGAAAAACGGTCACACGCAGGCTAAAAACAGGCAGGATATACAAATTTGGACATACATATGCAATACAACGCAGTCGTGGAGCAAAAAGCGAAGGCACAATGATGATAACAAGTAGAATAAACCATCTCGACTGGATACATGCAAAACTAGACGGGAAAAGTGCAGATGATATAAACAGGATACTCCAAAGAGAAGCAAAACGAGAAGGATTCCTTAGTTGGAAAGGGCTCCTGGACTACATGGCAAAACATAAAATAAATATAAATGATACCCTACGCTACAGATTCAAACTAATAAACTGAGGAACTAATAATGGATGAACAGCCGAATAACAAAATGGATATGATTAAAGAATATAGTGAAAAAAAACATCGAAAAATATATAAATATCTGCAAAGACAATTACCAGACTGCACCGTTAAATATAGCGGGGTGGGACATGATATATCTATCCAGTCTCAAAATAACAAAAAAATCTGGGTAGAGATAAAAACCTGTGACAAAGTAATCTGCAACGGTTTAGACCATCAAAAAATGCAGGATTCTAATCGACCAGAAGTATTCAACATACATCGAATAGGACGATTCAAATTTGATAAAAGACAACTTAATCCACCACTATATCCCTATCTTGTTAGTCAACATGATGACCTAGTAAAACTAGATGGATGGTACCTGTTTTTCGTGGGTAAAAGACTCGGTAAACATCAGATACTTTTTGGGATAAAAGCCAAGGATGTAAAACTATCAGAAAAAAGTGGTCTGAAACAGCTTGAATGGGGACGGCTAAGTATGTTATCACATCCAGATTGGTTTGAACACATGAAAAAAGAGATATATGGAGATAAGAACTAGATGTTTGAAGAGATAGACCAAGAAACAACACAATTGTTTGAAGAACTAGCAAATGCACGTGAGAAATGCAACACGATAAACATAGAAACAAGCCAAGCATTTACAAGACTGCCTAAATATATCTGCCCAAACCTGGTAGGAGAAGACTTTGAATACATACGGCAATCAACACTACTGATGATGGTTACACATCAAGACACAAGCCATAGTAGAAATAGGATACATGAATTATTAGTCGGAGCTCCAGGATGCGGAAAGACAGCATATGCCATGGATTGGAATGAACATTTCGATGGAGTATTTGTAAATGCAGAACATGCTAGCAAAGCAGGACTATGCGGTGATGCAAGAGGAAGCGGAAGCCCAGGATTATTAACCACTTTTACAAACAATGTAGTCTTAATAGATGAACTTGATAAAATGGCGTCTAAGGACCAGAGCGTGGATGGCAATACAGAAGTTATAATAAAAGAAAATGAAAATATCAAGATAATAAGAATAAAAGACGCTTATAAATATGATAATCTCAAAGCTTTGTCTGTTAATCCATCAACATTAGAAACTGAATGGAAAAAAGTGTACAAAATAAGTAAACACAAAGAAACAAGAGAAACACTTGAGATAGAAACAAAAAGGGCAAAAAAAGTGATTGCAACACAAGACCATAGTTTTGTAAAATACGATTATACAAAACATAGATTAGTGCCAATAAAAGGAATTGACTTAAAAAAAGGAGACCTGATACCCTTCATATCAAAAATACCAAATAAACCATCTGTATTTGAACATAAAATAATTAAAGATTACATCGGGATAGAAGAATTAAGAGATGAAGCCCATATAGACCGTGACAGATTAAAAAAAATTCTTCCTTTAGACAAATATAAAAAGGAAGGAAGCAGAGGATTTCATATTCCATATAATGACGCTAGAAAGATAATTCCCAATTTAAAAAATAAAAAAATAACGATTCCTCTCACATATGATTTTGGTTTTTTGACAGGTTTTTGGTTAGCAGAAGGAGATATTGATGAAAAAAGAAAAAGGATTCGTTGGGCACAAAAGGATAAAAACCTATTGAAATATGTACAAGATACTCTTAAAGAACTTCCTAAATATGGGAATAACTATTCTGGTGGTTTTGTAGTTAAAGAAAAGAAGGAAAAACATTATACACATAGATTAGTCGTAGGAAATAAATACCTTTCTGATTTCTTATTGCTATTTATAGATAAAGAAATATATAATTCATCAATTGGAGGGGGAAGATGTGCAAAGTCGAAACATATTCCTGATTTTTGTTACAATTGCCCAAAAGAATTTATATCTGGATTATTAAGCGGATATTTCACTGGAGATGGCACATCTAATCCTTCAGATATAAGTGCAAAAACAGTTAGTAGACAGCTATCACAAGGAATATCTCTATTATTGTATATATTAGGGATAGGAAACCATATAAGACTACAAAAACCATCGAAAAAAAACTACTGCTTAGCCTACAAAATATTTATACCATGTCATTTTTACAAAAACTTTTATGAAAATATATCTTTTAAAAATGAGTGGAAACAAAAAAATCTAGAGAGCAGAGCAAAAAATAATGTGAACAATGATAGCACATATATACCTATAACATATAAATTCTTTAAAGAAAATACAAAAGGCATGTTTAGTAAAAAAAATAAAAATCTTAATTTGATACAAAGTGCTAGTAAATATAGTAGAAAAGGTCAAATAACAAAAAATAATGCAAGAAATTTTAATAGATTAATCAATTCTGAAGAGGTGAAAAAACTTGTTGATAGTAATATTTTTTGGTTGCCAATCAAAAAAATAGAGAAAAAAAGTTGTGATAGTTTTGTATATGATTTTAGCGTTGAAGATAATGAAAATTTTGTGTTAGCAAATGGTATGGTTGTTCATAATAGTGGCTTATTACAAGCTATGGGGGAGGGACAATATACAATTACTAAGGGAAAAATGCATGAAACATTTCCCGCAGAAGTAAGAGTCATAGCTACAGCTAATGATGCTAAAAAGATACAGCGTCCACTACTTGACCGTTTTGATTTTATTTATTATCTAAATAGACCAGAGCGTAAAGAACGTGCTGATACAGTTCCTCAGATAGTTGATAGTTTCTTTGGTGAGATTGACCGTAAAAAAACCAAGACACTGGAAGTATATCTACAATGGATTGGTGATTATCATCCAGAAGTAGTTAAAGAGGATTTGAAGACAATCT
>Ga0272442_10008458_pt1 | contig 13033 bp, 13 predicted proteins | sample SSMForm2O_FD_200262 | JGI IMG/M metagenome (GOLD analysis project Ga0272442, IMG submission 200262) | Marine sediment archaeal communities from Little Sippewissett salt marsh, Falmouth, MA, United States - SSM-Form-2O | ecosystem: Environmental > Aquatic > Marine > Wetlands > Sediment ...
TATACTCGCTCATCCATACACGTGGTCGCCTCCAACAAAACGAAGCAGACTTGGGGGCAATAAAACCCAAAGAAATCAAGCATAATTTGACTTCACAAGATAATACAGTATTAGTCTTATTCCTTTAATCCTTTTTCGTCAAGAATTATTTGATCTGTGCGAGATAATATTTATACCAGCACGCAGTATCGCGAACAATAGACCGGTGCGCGAAGTAATCCAACCGACCCTGCCGATGTAAGATAAATACTATCTTTTGTCTTGAAAAAGACGGTTTGATACGATATATCTGCATCTCACAGACTGGGCGGTTAACTCAGCGGGAGAGTGCTACCTTCACACGGTAGAAGTCACTGGTTCAAATCCAGTACCGCCTACCATGAAGAGAAAGGGGTTGCGTCCTATGATGCAACCCCTTCATGTTTCCACTGCAATGCTACCGGGTGGTCCCTGACTATACCAGAAGGAGACCGGCCAGTTCCCTCGCCACCAGGGCCAGACCGCTCAGTCCGGCCACGATCAGTATGCCCCACCAGAGGTAGCGTCCGTCGAAGCGCTCCTGCAGCTTCCACGACAGGATATAGCCGATGATGACTCCCGGCGCAAGGATGGCGCAGAGTATGAGTTCCCTCGTCCCAAAGAGGCCGGTCATGAAGAGGGCGCCAATGGAGATGATATAGGCAAAGGAAAAGAAGACCGCCAGTGTTGCCCGCACCGTCCTGCCCGGTGCACGCTGGTAGAGCAGCGCGATGGGCGGACCGTGTATCCCCGCCATCGTTCCCATGACGCCCGATGAGAGTCCCACCACCAGGAGGTTGCGCGGTGTTATGGCGACGTGGTGACCGATGACACTGAGACCGACCGCAGTGAGAATCATGATGCCGAAGAGGCCGCCCAGATGATCCCGCGGTATCAAGGAGAGCGCCAGCGCGCCGACGACGGTCCCCGCCACCAGGCCGTATGCGGCGATGCGCAACTGCCCCTGCTCTATGGCAGATCGCTCGCGGATGATCATGAGTATGGAAAGGAGAAGGTTGGCACAGAGGGTCGGTCCCGGTGCAAAGACGGGATTGATCAGTGTCAGAAGGGGGATCGTCACCAGTGCAAAGCCGAACCCCACCGAGGCCTGTACCAGCGAACCTGCCGTAGCGATGCAAATGGCGGCAATCAGTTCATACAATTCAAAATGCGGCATACTGCTCTCCATCCTCAGTGGTGTGGTTTCTCTGCCGTGATCATGATGCCGGCCGGTCATGGCCCGTCCGTGATCACGACACTATTCCCCCTGTGTTGGAAATGGGAAAAAGGGAGATGACGGAATGTCATCTGCTGTCAGGCGCATTCGCTGTACCCGCAGAAGCGGCAGACGGCACATCCCCCTTCGTGTTCTATGATACCGCCGCAGTCGGGACAGGCCCCCCTGACGAAGGTGGTCTTTTCTTGCACCGTACCGAACCCGTGTTCCGTCATGTGGGACCTGATCGCCTTGGCAACGGCGTCGGCGCAGGAAAGGACCTTGTTCTCACCGAATCCCGACGGGGAATGGCAGGATATCCCCTGCAGCTGCTTGATGACCTGCCGTGCCTGGATGCCGCTTCGCCAGCAGAGCGATACGAGGCGTCCAATGGCTTCATTCTGTGACGCGGCACATCCCCCCGCCTTTCCCATGGTGGTGAAGAGTTCGAAGAGTCCCGTCGAATCCTGATTGACGGTGACATAGAGCGGACCGCATCCCGTCTGCATCTGGTAGGTCCATCCCTTCAGGACCTTGGGCCGTTCCCGCTTGGTAATGGACTGATCAGGGGGCGGGGGAACGGCATCGGCGGGCTCCTCTTTCCCCTTCCCCGTCGACAGTACCTGCTTGTCCCGCGTCCCGTCGCGGTAGATGGTGACACCCTTGCAGTTCAGTCTGTAGGCCAGTTCATAGACCGCCGCCACATCATCGACGGTGGCTCCATTGGAAAAGTTGACTGTCTTGCTCACGGCGTTGTCGGTGTATCGCTGGAAGGCCGCCTGCATCTTGATGTGGTCGTTGGGTGTGATATCGTGTGCCGTCACAAAGATTCTGCGAATGTCTTCGGGCACCTCTTCCAAATCCCTGACAGACCCTCGCTCGGCAATGCGCTGCATCAGATCGGGGGAATAGAATCCCCGTTCCCGGGCAATCCCTTCGAATATGGGGTGGACCTCGACAAGGATATCGTCGTCCATGACCTGTCTCACGTAGGAAACGGCAAAGATCGGTTCCACACCGGAGGAGGCGTTGGCGATGATGGAGATGGTCCCCGTCGGGGCGATGGTGGTCACCGTGGCATTCCTGATGGGGGGTTCGTTGTTCTGATCGAAGAGGGAATCCGTGAAATTGGGAAAGGCACCCCTGATCTCTGCCAGTTTTCGTGATGCCGCATAGCCCTCGTCGTTGATGAATTTCATGACCTTCTCGGCAAGTTCAATGGCCTCGTCCGTGTCGTAGGGGATGCCCAGCAGAATGAGCATGTCGGCCCATCCCATGACACCGAGACCGATCTTGCGGTTGCCGAAGGTCATGTCTGCGATCTCGGGAAGGGGATAGCGGTTCACCTCGACGACATTATCGAGAAAATGGACGGTCAGATGAACGATCTCCTTGAGCCGTTCCCATGATATGTTTCCCTTCCTGACCATCTTGGCCAGGTTGATGGAACCGAGATTGCAGGACTCGAAGGGGAGCAGCGGCTGCTCTCCGCAGGGGTTTGTCGATTCGATGGTCCCCACATGGGGTGTGGGGTTGTCACGGTTCAGACGATCCAGGAAGACGACACCGGGTTCACCATTTTCCCATGCCTGTGTCACGATGCGGTTGAAGACCTTGCGTGCATTGAGGCTCCCTGTAATTTCACCACTCCGGGGATTGATGAGATCATAATTTTCGTCCTTTTTCACTGCCGTCATGAATGCCTCGGTGAGGCTAACGGATATATTGAAATTGTTGAGCTGCCTCTTGTCGTCCTTGCACATGATGAAATCCATGACATCGGGGTGATCGACACGAAGGATCCCCATGTTGGCCCCGCGGCGTGTCCCCCCCTGCTTGATCGTCTCCGTGGCCACATCGAAGACCCGCATAAAGGAGATGGGACCGCTGGATACACCGGTGGTACTCTTGACGACATCATTGGCGGGCCTCAGCCGGGAAAAGGAAAAGCCCGTTCCGCCCCCCGATTTGTGGATCAGGGCGGTGTATTTGACGGCATCGAAGATCTCTTCCATGGAGTCTCCCACGGGGAGGACGAAACAGGCGGAGAGCTGGCCCAGTTCCCGCCCGGCATTCATCAGTGTCGGCGAATTGGGAAGAAATTCCAGGTTGGCGATCATGGCATAGAACTGTTCGGCCAGGGCAGCGGTATCGCCGGTTGCATCAAACTTCCGATCCGCCGCAGCAATCGTTTCGGCGACACGTCTGAACATATTGCCGGGCGTCTCCAGCGCCCTGCCCGCTTCATCCCGTTTCAGATATCTTCGTTCCAAAACGGTTATCGCATTGGGCGTCAAAAGCGGCTTGCCGCTGGAAGTCTTCTTCGTCATTACCGGTTATCTCCTTTGTGGTAGTGTATGGTCCGCAGGGAATAAATACTATATACAGGATATATCCGGTATTTGACCACAACATGTAGTGCCTGTCAAGCACCGAAAGAGCGGTGCCCTGTTTTTTTTACTGTCACTTCGCTATATAGTTTTCATTATTGATGATTTCGCACTGGCACCATGCGAGGACCTGTGACAGTGACATCGTTTTGGGAAAACCATCTGCGGGATGACCGGCGATGCCGGAATGCGGCGAGACAGAAAAACCTGTGTTAGACGTCAGACCCTCGGATCACTCTCTTCCTGATACCGGGGTGTATCCGCCCGCGGCATGCGCACGTCCTGCCGGTTGACGGCTGCGGCCTTCCAATCAGTGCCTCCGGGCCACTGAAAGGGGAGTGTTTCGATATGCCCGGGTTCAGTGATGCCGTCAAAGGCATCGAGTGCCGCGGCCATGATTGCCTCCTGGAGTGTGCGATCATGGGGGACGCCACCGATATAGCCGATGGGAAAATCGAGAAATGCCGCGCGCGGCGGATTGACGGCCCTGGTTATGTCACGGGCGCTGGTGAGACACAGTGTCGGTATGCCCCCTTCTTCCAGGTGCCGTGCCACCAGTGCCATGGTCTGGTGGCAGACGGGGCATGCGGGGACCAGCATGACGGCATCGACAACATCGGCAGTCAGTCCTTCGGCCAGTGCCGGTGCCAGTTCCTCCTTCACGCGCCGGGATGAATAAATGCCCCCCATGCAGGTATAGGTTCGTGGGGACAGGGAACCGATTTTCCCCCGGTCCACCATGGCACGGAGTGCCGCCACGGGAAAGACGATGGCGGGATCACGCCGGGGATCCGTCACATCATAGCCGAAGTGTGTTACCCTGAGCTCGGCAGGATCTGCATCGGCGGGAATGACACGATAGCTCGTATCGTCACGGTAATGAAACGCCACCTGTCCGCGCAGGTAAATACCGCCCGAGGCCACCAGTGCCAGCCGTGAGCGGGACAGGGGCCGTGCCAGCGGCGTGAAGGGCGGTGTTCCCCCGTTGACGGCCCACCGGTAGGGGCGGTGTCCCAACGCCCGGTATTTTTCACGGATAAGAGAGAGATAGGCAACGGGTGCACCCGGTTTTGCCTCTGTCTTCTTCTCTGGTATCATACCTGTATGTGACTGTTCAGTGTGCGATGTCATGTGACGTTCCATGTGTCGTGCAGCCGTTGGGTGAATCAATCCGGTCACCGGGTGCGCCCTGTTCCCGCCCCTTGCATCGTAACGGGTTCGCTTTCCACAGCGACCTTTCCATGACCGCCCCTCATGCCGGATCGGGCCACTTCCAGCGATAGGGGAGTTCCTGCACGGTCCCCGGTTCGGTCATGGTTTCGAGGGCGTGCAGGGCGTCGAGGAGAATCCTGCGCTGCCGCCCGGTGTTTCGGGGTTCTCCCAGCATGCCCCCCCGCGGGAACTGGACGAAGAGGGCACGCGGCGGTTTGATGTGTCCCATGCGGTCCGCCGCGTTGGCCATGGAAATGGTGGAGATACCCGACTCTTCTGCCGCTCTCTGGATCAGACCGACGGTCTGATGACACTTCGGTCAGACCGGCACCAGAAAAAGGATGTCCACACCGTCGTCCCTGAGGCGGCCGATAACCTCGGGTATAGACGTCGATATCAGGGGGACGACGTCATTGACATAGCTGAAGGTGTAGTGCCGGGAGGCCACGGTACCGACGATGCCGTCCCTCTCAAGTTCGAGCAGCCTGTCAATGGGAAAGATGGTATTGATATCTTCCATGACCAGGCTGTGATCGTAGTGATTGTGGGCAATGCCAAAATCATCCTGATGGACATCCCGCGGCAGTTCCCGGAATGAGGGGTCACCGTGGATCTCACCCGTTACGAAGGGGGGCTGGCTATCCTTCAGGTAGAGCCCCCCGCTGGTAATCAGGGCAATTGTCTTGTCCGATATATTCCCCTCACAGGGTGTCCAGGGGACATCCGTGGAAATCACATAGGGGTATGTCTTCCGTATCCTCTCCACGGTACCCGCCTGGTAATCGGACAGGCTTTCCTTCGCCCACTGTTCGTAGCGGGCACTGAACTCTGCAGCGTCGAAACTCATGAGACTCCTCTCTTTCCTCTGGTGATGGCAGCTGTGAAACAGAACCGGTATGGGCGCCATGGAAAAGTCAGCACATCCTATCCTCTCTTTGCCGATAAAGAAAGACAAATCCTCTGCCGGGCGCGGCGGGGACCCACGCATCATACGATCCATCAGGAAGCCTGCAACGGCGCTATGGCGCCACCGCTATGATCCCTCGTGCCTGGAGATAATCAACCACTACCAGCACCTTGCTCCAGGCGAGTGTACCGCCCATGCTGATGGCAACGGAGCAGACCTCACATATCTCCGCCGGCGTTGCTCCCAGCTCCAGTGCCTTGGATACCTGTGAAACCATACAGGTCTTGCATCCCGCCTGTATGGCGATAGCCAGCGACATCAATCGCTTGGTTTTCACATCCAGTGCGCCGTCACGGTACACGGCCTCCTTTACCGGGCCATAATATGCCGCGGCCAGATCGGGCAGGTGCACCTTTGACATATCGAAGAGTTCCCACAGCTCTTCTTCATATCGGATAATTGAGCCATTCATGCCATTCCCTCCTATGGATGAACGTGTTTCTTCCGGTTACTATTGGTTCCATTGCCGCCAAAGATCGGGTAGACCGCCATGGGGAAGACACTGGAATGGTCCTGTGGTGCTTCCTTATTGAATCCACGATTTTGTCAGATATTCAACGATGCCAATGGTAAAAACCAGCAGGGCCACAACCCACAAGATGATCCAGCCTCGCAGGGGCATGGTCAGGGATGCAAAGAGGAGCCAGCACATGAGGACAAGAGAGCCGACAATATTGATTGCAATGGCCCCGCCGAGCCCCAGGCCGCGAATCTTTCGTTCATGCCCGATCACTTCCAACAGCAGGGCCAGACCTATTCCAAAAATAACGGCGCCCAATATCACGGGATAGAAATAAGTATTCGTTTCGGGTAAGCCCAGATAATCGATAACACCTAAGGGGAAGAAGAGCAAAAACAGACCGAGAAGCAGGTTCACCAGACAATCGACGATCAGCAGTATTTTTTGTTGCGTCTTCATGATTGTTCCCCACACGTGCATGTACAGGAGCGGCGCAGCCTTCTCAGAATGATCTATACCACAAACACGAACAGATGTCTGCATATCGGTGACTGCTTACCTCCCCCTTTTGTGGCACGCAATAAAAGACTCCGATTTTAGATTGTTTGACAGACTCATGAACTCTTTTGAGCAATACCGGCAGTTTGCACGTGCCAGTCGCGTCCCTGCTCACTGTCGGGCATCGGCTTCCTGCTTTGGTTGTGGAACAAGACTTTCCTTCGTCGATCGAAGATGCATTGCTTCGAGCGTCAATAGGTTAGAATTGTGACACAATACCGCGGTCCGGCTGATGAGGGCAAGGGAAAAACACGAGAAGTATCCCCCTGTTTCAATATGCATACTATTGTCTGTAATTTCAATGAGTATACCTGGTTCGGCAATGCCTTTTACCGGAAATGCCAATTCAGGCATTTCCGGTAAATAGTTGTGATGTTACATATGCAGCGCAGCTAAAGTACGACTATAATGACTATTTGACCATTTTGCCAATGTCGGCATTCTGGTCAAATGCTTACAAATCAAGGCGGTAACAGATATTATGTCCTACAATTTATTGCCTTTTGGCCGATGTGGAGATGTTGCCATTCTCGTCAAATGCGTTTAAAAAGATAGCTGGAGGATATGAACGTATTAGAACCCAGGGTCAGCCCAATCCTATTATAAAAGGCCGATTTTGACATAAAAAGCGCTGTTTTAAGCTCAAAAAACAAGGTGTTTTTGGGTAATATTAAAATTATATCAATTAGTTGCCTTGGTCCGACCCCCTTTCCTCCCTTTCCAGACCCTTAAATTCTATTTGTAAAGCCTCAAAAATTCTTCCACAGTCAGTTCTGCATGCGAAATAAGCTTTCTCAATAGGCCCTGTTTTATCGGTTTACCCTTATGCACTGGAATGGAAAGGATGGCGGGGACGCCTTCTTTGTGGAGAATCCTGTGGCTGCCGGTCTGTCGTACCACGCACCACCCTGCTCTTTCAAAGGCACTTATGACGCGTGTGGGTTTCAGATTGTTTAACAGAGTCATAATGCCTTTTGAGCCTTGACGGTATCACCGGTAACCTCGATATAACCGCCGATAGCATCCCTGATCATCGACAGTGCCTCTTCGATGGTATCTCCCTGTGTGGCACAGCCGGGCAATTCAGGACATTCAACCCAATAACCGCCGTCCTCCGTGTCTGCATGAAGTATGACCGAATAGTTTCTTCCCATCAATCTCACTTCATATCTCCTTTCATTATGTAAGGCCTTCACTTCCCCCTTCACTTCCTCAATTATTTGACCCAGAGCCACGGAAATGATGAACTGGCCCTGATTCAGAACATCGATAATTTCTTTTGAATGTTCCGTTATGATGAATATGCCTGTTCCATCGGTCACGAATTTTACATTCAGTAACGGTTTCTCGATGTCAGGCATGTTCGTCTTCAACCACCAGATTGCCTTTCTGATTTTCTGAAGACTGATTCCCGCATCTTTGAGGGTTTTAATCACCTTGGTTTGAATAAGGTCGTTGAAAGAGTATAACCGAACGCTTCCATACCCCGATGCCTCCATGACGGATGGCTTGATGAGAAATGTTCTGTCCCAGTGATCGAGCTGCCTCCTGGTGGCACCTGTAATTTTTGAAACCATTTTCGTATTGAAGCTCACATTAACACCTCATCATGTCTTTATAAATACATTAATGTATTTATAAAGACAACTATTAACAAATGTCAAGTTTTTTGTGATAATCTTTTCAGAAGGGATGCATGAGAACCCGTCTTTCGTTTTCACACGCGTTGTGTAGTGGGTTCTTTGATGGGTAACTTCAGTATTCTTAAATCAAGCGGTTAGTTGATTACTTGTAATGAGGAAAGTATTAGGAGGTGACCCATATTTCTCAAGTATTGTACATTAAAAGAATCTTTTCTTTTTTTCTTTCTTTGGGCCTAGACCTTTCGCGCCGCGAAGCTCTGTTTCTTGAAGATGTGCTTCCTGAAGATCTACTCCCAAGAGATTTGCTTCTTGGAAGTTTGTTCTCTTGAAATCTGCCTCCTGCAGATTTATTCTAAAAAAATTTGCTTCTTGGAGGCTTGCTCTCCGGAGAACTGATTCCTGGAAATATGCTCCGCTGCAATGTGCACTTTTTAAATATCTAGCTTCGCCGCCATCACGGCGGCGCCGATGGCGCCGTTGACCTGGGCCGTCTCCATGACGGTGATGGAGACACCGAGTTGCCCTTCCAGGGCCCTGACGACGCCGATGTTCTGCGCCACGCCCCCTGTCATCATGACCGGTTCCGTGACCCCCACGCGCCTCGCCAGGGCGGAGATGCGCGATGCCACCGATTCATGGATGCCGGCGATGATGTTCTTTCTCTTTTCCCCCTTCGAAATGAGTGAGATCACCTCCGATTCGGCGAAGACAGTGCAGATGCTGCTGATCCGGGCGGGCGAATCAGCCTTGAGTGACAGGGTCCCGAACTCGGTGAGATCCACCTCCAGCGCCCGTGCCATGACCTCGAGGAATCTCCCCGTCCCGGCGGCGCACTTGTCGTTCATCTCGAAGTCCTTCACCTTGCCCGCCGCATCGATGGCGAGGGCCTTGCTGTCCTGTCCCCCCACGTCTATGACGGTGCGGACGGCGGGATTGAGAAAGCGGGCCCCCGCGCCGTGGCAGATGATCTCGCTCATCGCCTTGTCGACGAACTCGACGCTGTTCCTGCCGTAGCCCGTGGAGACGACGTGTTCGATGGCCGCCTCTTCAAGGTCGAGTTCCGCCAGGAGTTCCCTGAATATGGTCTCTCCCGCCAGCCCCGCCTTGTAGCCGGTGAAGCCGATCCTCGTGCCGAGGACTGTCCCGTCGGCAATGATCGCCGCCTTTGTCGTAATCGATCCGATATCTATGCCCGCCGTTATCATGATCCTACCTGCCCGCCGTGGCGCCGCCGTCAATGACGACGGTCTGACCCGTGACATACCCCGCTGCTTCCGAGGCGAGGAAGAGCACCGGATGGACGATCTCCATACACTCGGCGATCCTGCCCAGGGGGATGCCCCTGACGATCTCGTCATGGACGGCCTCATTGGACCAGATCGGTCTGCTGAAATCGGTGCGCACCATACCGGGGGCGACGGCGTTGACCCTGATCTTGAAGGGTGCCAGTTCGACCGCCAGTACCTTTGTCAGCATCTCCACGCCCGCCTTGGCGATGCCGTAGATGCCCATGGTGGGCGCCGCCTGCCTCCCCGCGATGGAGGAGATGTTGACCATCGATCCCCCGCCTGCGCTTTTCATGATGTCCGCCGCCTTTCGTGAGCAGAGGTATGTGCCGTTCAGGTTGGTGTCGATGATCTTCTGCCAGAGGCCGGGGTCCGCGTCGGCCACGGAGGGGACCATGATATTCATCCCCACGTTGTTGATGAGGATGTCGATGGTTCCGAATTGTTCGACTGCCCGCTGAAACAGTGTATCGACGTCGCCTTCCCTGGCGATGTGGGCCCGGATGGTGAGGAGTCTGTTACCCCCCTTCAGTGTCTCTACTGCCTCTGCAAGGCCCTCTTCCTTCCTGCCGCAGATGACCACCTTCGCCCCCTCCGCGAGGAGTTGTTTCGCTATCGCACGGCCGATGCCCCGTGATCCCCCCGTGACGAGGGCGACCTTGTCATTCAGATCATAGGAGATTGTCCCCATGGTGCCATCCTCCCTATCCCTTTTGCTCCTTGATGATTTCCATGAATGCGTCTATCCGCGTGGCCACCTGGCTCTCCGAGAAGTTCCGTTCATCCACCATGTCGGCCTCGATGATCAGGCAGGGTATCCCCCGTTCCTCCTGGACGATGCGCTGGATATCGTACTGTCCCAGTGAATAGGGCTTGCAGCTCCGGTTGGAGTGCATGACGAAGCCGTCCACCCGGTACTTGTCGATCATCTCGATGACGCTCCGGGCCATCTCGTCGACGCCGATGTTGAGGTATATGCGGGTGTAGCACTCGGCCATGGACTCGAAGAAGTTGTCCTCGTTTATGTATTGCATGGTGCCGCACCAGGCCGTCGTGTAGGTGTCTGCCACGAGACAGGCATCGTGTTCGGCGAATTTCTTTGACAGCCACCGGAGGCGGTACCAGATGGGGAGGTTGTCCCAGAGGAGGCGGTATTTCTCATTGGGAACGGCGCCGATCCCCTGTGCGATGCGGTCGTTCATCCGGGTGAGGAGTGATTCGTAGTAATCGACGGCCGTCTGTGTCCCCCTGAGCGTCACGATGAGGGCCAGGTGGAAGAAGGCGTCGAAGGCCGTCAGGGGGGCCGGGCTGTGACAGGCCGTATCGAGGACCTGCTGCCACAATCTCTGTCCCTTCAGTGAAAGTCGTCCCACCTCCTGGAGCCGGTCATGATCGAAGCGCCTCTTGCACACATGCTCGAGAAATTCCACATACTCATCGAGCTGCCGGCGGACATAGCGTTTCACCTCCTCCGAATAGCCGGTGTGGCAGAAGGGCGTGTCCAGTATGAAGAGGGGGACGTCGTAGTAGCGTGCCTGTATCTCGTACCACTTCATGACGGTGCCGCAGATATTGTTGCAGCAGATCAGCATGTCCGGTTTCGGAAGGCCGCCGATGGGTCCGCCGTCCACCGTGGAACAGGAGATGTCCGACCGGGCATAGGAACAGAGGTCCCTGCTGTATCCCATGGCCTCGGCCTTCTCACAGAGATCGATTCCCATCTTGGAGGCGCCGATCATGGCGCCGTGGTTTTCGGGGTAGACGGGGATGATGTCCATGGCGATGAGGGGCTCTACGGGGCCGCCACTGGTGATCCATGCCACCTTTCTGCCGGTGATTCGTGTCGTCTTGGCCTCCATGTAGTAGGTGGTCATGATGTCCTTCATCCGCTTCTTCTTTTTGAAGCGGAGGACGATCTTCTTGATGATGACCAGAAAGACGATGGCTAGTTCTTTGGCAACACCTCTCATTGCTCGTTCCTTGACATGGATCTTCACCCTCCTTAGAGCATCGCTATGAAGGTCTCCAGTCGTGTCCTGACCTGACCCTCGGCGAGCTGTGCCTCGACCTCGATGAGCGTACTGGGAATGTCCTCTCGGTCCAGTGCCTCCTTGATGCAGGGATAGTCGAATGCGTGGGGGTCACAGAACTTGAGGAGCAGAAACACCACGCCGTCGGCCCTGTTCGAACGTGCCACCCTGATGATATGATCGGCCCTCGTAGTGAGGGACCGGTGCTTGGCGGGGCAGAGGGGCCGTTCCATGTACCGCTTCGCCAGGACCTCGATGGGATCTCCCCCCTCGTCGATCATTCCTTCAAAATATCTCGACCCGGTACAGAGGTCATCACCCACGACGATGCCCCCCGCGTCTTCGATGATATCGTACAGATCGGGGTGATTGCAGATGCTCCCCGTCAGGACGAGCCGCTTCCTGTCCTCCGTCCCCGTGGCAGTGCCTCTTTCGCCTGCCGCCTCCACGACGGCGGGGAGTAGTGCCAGGAGGTCCTGTCGCCTCATGATCATGGAGGCCTTGACGATGGCATGGAGGTCCCGGCCGCTGATGGCACGGGGATTGTCCGATCGTATCCGGTACAGTGTGGCAAGGAGGGTGCGTATCCCGTTGCATGTCTCGATGCCCTGCCTCAGATCCCTGTCGCTGATGTCCCTGCCCAGCCACGTCTCCAGGGCGCCCCTGAATCGTTTCAGGACATCTATCATGTACTGCCGGGAACTTTCGCGGTTCAGTGTGACGGGGAGGACCACATCGGCGAAGAAGGGGAAGTCCGTGTTCAGACGCCACAGGTCGGAGAGGCGCTGTATGGAATCACAGGAGTGGGGAAAGACGGCGCCGTCGAGAACATCGAGGTTCCCCCTCAGGACGTCCTCCAGGACGCCCCGCACGAGCGAGCAGCAGTAGGACTGGAGGTGGGCGTCGGCCAGGGATATGTCGTCCTGTGTACCGAAGAGTCTGACGGGATGGACACCCGCCGCCAGGATGATCTCTTCCGGCGTGTAGGTGCAGACATAGCCGAGCAGTGTCTCTCTTTCCCGCTTCAGGTCCCGGAGGTAGGCCCCCGGATTCCCGGCGATTGTCTTCAGTGTGTCAAGTTCCTCCATGGGGACTCCTCGTATCATGTAGGGTCATGCCGTGGCAGGCAGGGTTAAAATCCTGTAATCCTTATCATTTAACGATTGACTTTTTCAATGAAAAAAAGTAAAAAAGGGCAGCAAAACAGGGGGGGTTGCATCATGTACGAAACGAAGCCGTGGCTGAAATTTTAT
>Ga0272442_10008459_pt1 | contig 13032 bp, 10 predicted proteins | sample SSMForm2O_FD_200262 | JGI IMG/M metagenome (GOLD analysis project Ga0272442, IMG submission 200262) | Marine sediment archaeal communities from Little Sippewissett salt marsh, Falmouth, MA, United States - SSM-Form-2O | ecosystem: Environmental > Aquatic > Marine > Wetlands > Sediment ...
CGCGCATGCCCGGGCCACCCTTCGGTCCCTCGTACCGGATGACGACCACGTCACCGGGTGCGATGGTGCCGTCCGCCACGGCGTCCATGGCCGGCTGCTCCTGGTCGAAGACGCGTGCGGTGCCTTCCATGACGGTCTCGTCGAAGCCCGCCGACTTCACCACGGCGCCGTCGGGGGCCAGCGAGCCGTGCAGGATCGTGATGCCGCCGGTGGCGTGGATGGGTTGGTCGAGCTCACGGATGATCGCGCCGTCCGGGTCGGGCGGGGCGATGTCGGCGAGGTTCTCAGCCATCGTGCGACCGGTCACGGTCAGCACGTCGCCGTGCAGCAGGCCCGCGTCGAGCAGCGCCTTCATGACGACGGGGACGCCACCGATGCGGTCGACGTCGGTCATCACGTGGCGGCCGAAGGGCTTGACGTCGGCCAGGTGCGGGACGCGGGCGCCGACGCGCTCGAATTCGGCCAGCGACAGCGCGACGTCGGCCTCGTGGGCGATGGCCAGCAGGTGCAGCACGGCGTTGGTCGAGCCGCCGAGCGCCATGACCACGGCGATGGCGTTCTCGAACGCGGGCTTAGTGAGGATCTGACGGGCGGTGATGCCGTGGCGCAGCAGCTCCACGACGGCCTCGCCGGAGCGGCGCGCGTAGCCGTCGCGACGGCGGTCGGTGGCCGGAGGCGCGGCCGAGCCGGGCAGCGACATGCCCAGCGCCTCGGCGGCGGCGGCCATGGTGTTGGCCGTGTACATGCCGCCGCAGGCGCCCTCGCCGGGGCAGATGGCGCGCTCGATCGCGTCGACGTCCTCGCGTGACATCAGCCCGCGTGCACACGCCCCGACCGCCTCGAAGGCGTCGATGATGGTGACCTCGCGCTGGCTGCCGTCGGACATGCGCGCGATGCCCGGCAGGATCGACCCGGCGTAGAGGAAGACCGCGGCGAGGTCGAGGCGCGCGGCGGCCATGAGCATGCCGGGCAGGCTCTTGTCGCAGCCGGCGAGCAGCACCGAGCCGTCGAGGCGCTCGGCCATCATCACCGTCTCGACGCTGTCGGCGATGATCTCGCGGCTGACCAGCGAGAAGTGCATGCCCTCATGCCCCATCGCGATGCCGTCGGAGACCGAGATGGTGCCGAACTCGAGCGGGTAGCCGCCCGCTGCGTGCACGCCCTCCTTGACGTTGGTCGCCAGCCGGTCGAGGGAGAGGTTGCAGGGGGTGATCTCGTTCCAGGACGAGGCGACGCCGATCTGGGGCTTGGTGAAGTCGTCGTCGGTCATGCCGACGGCGCGCAGCATGCCGCGCGCGGCGGCCCGCTCGAGCCCGTCGGTGACGTCGCGGGAGCGCGGCTTGAGATCGGGGGTGGTCTCGGTGGTCGTCACGGGCTCAGGGTAGGTCGAGCCCCGACGTCAGTCGCGCGTACGTGGTCGCCGGGTCCTCGCGCACCTGCGTGCGGATGCTGTGGACGTTCAGCAGGCCGTCGTCGGCCCACCGCGGGAGCAGGTGGAAGTGCAGGTGGAAGACCGTCTGGCCGGCGGGCGCCCCACTGGCCTGGAAGACGTTGAGTCCGTCGGCGTCCAGTCGCTCCACCAGCAGCGCCGCGGTGGACTCCAGCAGGGCGGACACGTCGGCCGTGGCACCGTCCGCGCTCAGCACGTCGCTGACGTGCCGACGCGGGATCACCAGCGTGTGCCCCGTGGTCAGCGGGTTGATGTCGAGGAACGCGACGGCGGTGTCGTCCGCCGCGACGACCGACGCAGGCAGGTCGCCGGCGACGATCGAGCAGAAGATGCAGTCCTGGCTCACGGTGCGACAGCCTAGGCAACGCGTCATGCTTGTCCGTATGGCGCAAGCGTGGGACGCCCGGAGGGTGCTGGCCAGGGTGCCCGTCGTGGTGCTGGCGTCGGTGCTCGCCGCGAGCCTGGTCGCGTGTGGGAACGACGCCGACGAGGCTGCCCCCGACTCGCCCACGGCGTCGGTCCCGCCCCGTCCTGAGGAGCCCACCGCGCAGCCCACGCCGGAGCCCTCGGCCCCGGCTGCGTCGACACCGCCCGCTGCGCCCCCCGAGCCCGGTGCGGTGGCTCAGCCACGCATCACCGACACCGTGGTCACAGGCCTGACGTCGCCCTGGGGGCTGGCGTTCCTGCCCGACGGCAGCGCCCTGGTCACCGAACGCGACACTGCGCGGGTACTGCGGGTCGAGCCGGGCGCCGCGACACCGCTGACGACCATCGGGGACGTGGCGTTCGGTGGCGAGGGAGGGCTTCTCGGTGTGGCCGTGTCGCCGGAGTTCGCCACCGACCGGCTGGTCTACCTGTACGCGACCACGCCTGCCGGCAATCGGGTGCTCGCCGCCACGCTGGAGGGCGACCGGCTCGGCGAGCCGGAGGTGCTGCTGGACGGCATCCCGTCCTCGAGGATCCACAACGGCGGACGGCTGGCCTTCGGGCCGGACGGCATGCTCTACGTCAGCACGGGGGACGCCTCCGACACCTCGCTGAGCCAGCGGCCGGACTCGCTGGCCGGCAAGATCCTGCGTCTGACACCCGACGGCGAGGTTCCCGCCGACAACCCGGACCCCTCCTCGCCGGTGTGGTCGTCGGGCCACCGCAACGTGCAGGGCCTGGCCTGGGACGACGAGGGATACCTGTGGGCCAGCGAGTTCGGCGCGAACACCTTCGACGAGCTCAACCGCATCGAGCCGGGTGGGGACTACGGCTGGCCGCAGGTGGAGGGCACCGGTGGCGAGGCCGCCGGCTTCGTCGACCCCGCGGTGCAGTGGCCCACCGACCAGGCGAGCCCCAGCGGGGTGGCCTATGCGCAGGGCACGGTCTTCATGACCGCCCTGCGTGGTCAGCGGCTGTGGGCCGTGCCCGTCGGCGGCGGCCGGGCGGGTGAGCCGGCGGAGTTCTTCACCGGCGAGCTGGGGCGGCTGCGCAGCGTCGCCACGGCAGCGGACGGATCGGTGTGGCTCATGACGAACAACACCGACACTCGCGGCGCGCCCCGTCCGGGCGACGACCGCATCGTGCGGCTCGAGCTGGGCTGAGCGCTCAGCCCAGCCGGTCGAGCAGCAGCCGGCGCACGGCCGCGGCGTCGGCCTGGCCCCGTAGGTCTTTCATCACCGCGCCGATCAACGCGCCGACCGCGTTCGTCTTGCCGCCGCGGATCTTCTCCACGACGTCCGGGTTGGTCGCGATCGCCCGGTCGACGGCCTCGGTGAGCGCGGAGTCGTCGGACACCACGCCGAGCCCCCGGGCCGCAACGACCTCGTCGGGCTGACCCTCGCCTGCCATGACGCCCTCGATCACCGCACGGGCCATCTTGTCCGTCAGCGTGCCGTCGTCGACGAGCACCTGCACCCGCGCCACCTGCGCCGGGGCGATGCCGGCCGCGTCCAGGCCTCGGCCGGCCTCGTTGGTGCGTCGGGCGATCTCGCCGAGCCACCACTTCTTGGCAGCAGCCGGCGGCGAACCCGCCGCCACGGTCGCCTCCACCAGGGACACCGCCTCGGCGTTGACCACGTCACGCATCTCGGCGTCGGTGAAGCCCCAGTCCGTCTGCAGCCGGCGACGGTGGAGACTCGGCTGCTCCGGCAGCTCCGCGCGCAGCGTCTCGACCCACTCGTCCGACGGCGCCACCGGGACGAGGTCGGGCTCGGGGAAGTACCGGTAGTCCTCGGCCTGCTCCTTCGAGCGGCCGGCGGTGGTCAACCCGGTGTCCTCGTGCCAGTGCCGCGTCTCCTGCACCACCCGGCCCCCGGCCTGCAGCAGCGCCGCCTGCCGGCGCAGCTCGTAGGTGACCGCGCGTTCGACCGAGCGCAGCGAGTTCACGTTCTTCGTCTCGCTGCGGGTGCCGTACGGCGCCTCGGGGGTCTCGCGCAGCGACACGTTGACGTCGCAGCGCAGCGACCCCTGCTCCATCCGGACGTCGGAGACCCCCAGACCCCTCACGATGTCGCGCAGCTCGCTCACGTACGCGCGCGCGACGGCTGGCGCGTCGGCCCCGACGCCCTCGATGGGCTTGGTCACGATCTCCATCAGCGGGATGCCTGCCCGGTTGTAGTCCACCAGGGAGTAGTCCGCGCCGTGGATGCGACCGGTGGCACCCCCGACGTGCAGTGTCTTGCCGGTGTCCTCCTCCATGTGCACGCGCTCGATCTCGACCCGCACGGTGCGCGGACCAGCCGCCGTGGCGACGTCGACATCGAGGTGGCCGTCGACGGCGATCGGCTCGTCGTACTGGCTGATCTGGAAGTCCTTGGGCATGTCGGGGTAGAAGTAGTTCTTGCGGGAGAAGCGGCCCCAGGGCGCGATGGAGCAGTGCAGCGCCAGCCCGATGCGCACCGCCGCCTCGACCGCCGCCTGGTTGACCACGGGAAGGGAGCCGGGCAGCCCGAGGCAGACCGGGCACACCTGCGTGTTGGGCTCGGCGCCGAACTCGGTGGGGCAGGCGCAGAACATCTTGGTGCGGGTGGACAGCTCGACGTGCACCTCGAGCCCCAGCACCGGGTCGTAGGAGGAGATGACCTGCTCGTAGGGCAGCAGGTCAGCCGTCGTGCTCGTCACGCGGGCAGGCCCTGCGAATCCTCGAGCTCGGCGTCTTGCTGACGCAGGTTGCGAATGATGATGGCGATCGACAGCGCCAGGGTCGTCCCCCGCAGCACCGCCTCGGTGAGCTGCAGACCGTCGTGGTCGTTGCGGGCGTCCCGCACGGTCTTGATGACCGAGTAGACCGCGAACGCGGTGCTGGCGATCTTCAGGGCGTCCTGGGCGTCTAGCTTGCCGATGGTCATTCCTCAGGCCTCCTCAGGCACGAACTAGGTCGGGGACGATCGCGGACAGCGGACCGCCGTACTTCTCGGACTGGGCCGCCTCGAGGGCGGCCCCCACGCGGTACAGCCGGTCGTCGGCCATGGCAGGGGCCATGACGTGGAAGCCGACCGGCAGGCCGTCCTCGTCGGCCAGTCCGCACGGGAACGACCCGGCGGCGATGCCGGCGAGGTTGGCCGGGATCGTGCACAGGTCAGCCTTGTACATCGCCAGCGGGTCGTCCACCCGCTCGCCGAGGGGGAATGCCGTCGTCGGCGTCGTGGGTGAGACGAGCACGTCGACGTGCTCGAAGGCCAGCGCCACGTCGCGGCTGATGAGGGTGCGCACCTTCTGCGCCTGGCCGTAGTAGGCGTCGTAGTAGCCCGACGACAGCGCGTACGTGCCGATCATGATGCGCCGCTTGACCTCGGCGCCGAAGCCGCTGCCGCGGGTGCGGCCCATCACCTGCTCGGCCGAGAGGTCGCCGTCGTCGTCGACCCGCAGCCCGTAGCGCATGCCGTCGAACCGGGCGAGGTTCGACGAGCACTCGCTCGGAGCGATGAGGTAGTACGCGGGCAGTGCGTAGGTGAACGAGGGGCACGACAGCTCCACGACGTCCGCTCCGCGTTCGACCAGCTGGGCCACCGCGTCGGCGAAGCGGGCCTGCACCCCTGGCTGGTAGCCCTCGCCACCGAGCTCGCGCACGACGCCGATACGAAGCCCGCGCACACCGTCGGGCTCTGCCCCGGCCCGGGCGGCGGCGACGACATCGGGCACTGCGGCGTCGATGGAGGTGGAGTCGCGTGGGTCGTGCCCGGCGATGACCTGGTGCAGCAGCGCCGTGTCGAGCACGGTGCGGGCCGCGGGCCCTGCCTGGTCGAGCGAGGACGAGAACGCCACCAGGCCGTACCGGCTGACCCCCCCGTAGGTGGGCTTGACCCCGACCGTGCCGGTCACCGCGGCCGGCTGACGGATCGAGCCCCCCGTGTCGGTGCCGATCGCCAGCGGTGCCTCGAACGCGGCGAGGGCTGCCGAGGACCCACCGCCGGACCCGCCGGGGATGCGGGTGGGGTCCCAGGGGTTGCGCGTCGGCCCGAAGGCCGAGTTCTCCGTCGAGGAGCCCATCGCGAACTCGTCCATGTTCGTCTTGCCGAGCAGCACGAGATCGGCCTGCTTCAGTCGGGTCACCAGGGTTGCGTCGTACGGGGGTACCCAGCCGTCGAGGATGCGCGAGCCGCAGGTCGTCGGCATGCCCGTCGTGGTGAGCACGTCCTTGACGGCGACGGGCACACCCGCGAGCGGACCGAGGCGCTCACCTGCGCTGCGGCGGGCGTCGACATCCCTGGCCGTGGCGAGGGCGCCGTCGCCGTCGACGTGGAGGAAGGCGTGCACGGTGTCGTCCACTGCCGCGATGCGCTCGAGGTGGGCCTGGGTGACCTCGGCCGCGCTCACGTCGCCGTCGGCGAGCGCCCCTGCCAGCTCAGCCGCGCTGCGGCGGGTGAGGTCGGACACGCTCACGCCTCCTCGTCGAGGATGCGCGGCACCCTGAACCGGTCGTCCTCTGCTGCCGGAGCCATGGCCAGCGCCTCGGAGGGGGTGAGGCAGTCACCCACCTCGTCGGGCCGGGTCACGTTGACCAGCGGCAGGGGGTGGCTGGTGGGAGGGACGTCTGCTGCGGCGACGTCGGCGACCTCGGCCACGGCGGTCAGGATGACGTCGAGCTGGCCGGCGAGATGGGCGAGCTCGTCGTCGGCCAGGTCGAGCCGAGCGAGGCGCGCCAGGTGCGCGACCTCGTCGGGGGTGATGGCGCTCATGCGGGTCCGATCTGCAGCGTGGTCGACTCGAGCGCCTCATCCTAGGGCGGTGCAGGGGACGCTGACGGCGGCGCTCCCACGTGATCACGCCGAGTGGGCGTAGTCGCCCTGGGCGAGGCCCCGAAGCCTCGCCGAGCACACCGCAACCCACTCGGCGTGATCACGTGGGTGGGTGAGGCACCATGGATGCATGCCCTATCTGCTGCGTCTACGGCTGCAGGATCGGCCCGGGGCTCTCGGGGCGATCGCCACAGCCCTCGGCTCGGCAGGTGTGGACATCCTGGCGCTGGACGTGGTGGAGCACACGACAGGCGGCGACGCCGTGGACGACATCGTCATCGACCTGCCGGACGGCGGCATGCCCGACAGCGCGGTCAGCGCCTGTGCCGCCGTGCCCGGCGTGGCCGTGTCGTTCGTGACTCCCTACCCGGTCGGGGCCCCGCTGGGGCGTGACCTCGAGCTCGTCGAGCTGATGGCCGAACGGCCCAGCCAGGCCGAGCAGCTGCTCACCGCTGCGGTGCCCGACGTGTTCCGGCTGGCCTGGGGGGTCGTCCTCGACACCTCGCACGGCACGGCGCACGTCGAGCGGCGCAGCATCGGCGCGCCGGAGGACGACGGGTTCTCGGTGGACTGGCTGCCGCCGGCATCGGCGACACGGCTGGACGTGGCCGACGAGCGGCTTCCCGACGGCTGGCGCGGCGCGGTCGTCGCAGCCGCCCCGCTGGGTGGGCGTGACCGCGCCGTCGTCATCGGCAGGCACGTCAACCCCGACATCCTCGACTCCGAGGTGGTGCGACTCGGCTACCTGGCGACGTTGGCGGCCACGCTCACCACGACGGTGACCGCAGGAGACCGCGCCGGGCCGGCCACTGCCATCGCCTTCGACCACGTCGTGCTGACCGTCGCCGACGTGGAGACCAGCGTGTCGTGGTACGCCGACGTCCTCGGCATGGCCCCGGTGACGTTCGGCAACGGTCGACGAGCGGTGCAGCTGGGGTCGCAGAAGATCAACTTCCACGCCCGGGCCGATCCCGCGCCGGCTCCGGTCGCCGCCCACCGCACCGCGGGCGCGGGCGACCTCTGCGTCGTGGTTCCCGGGCCGCTCGACCAGGTCAGCCGACACCTGAGGGACTGCGGCGTCCCGGTCGAGGCGGGTCCGGTGAGCCGGACGGGCGCTCGGGGGCCGATGACGTCGCTGTACGTGCGCGACCCGGACGGCAACCTTGTCGAGCTGGGCTGCTACTCCCCCTGAGGCGCCTCACGCGCGGGGAGGCCATCCGCCACTGCCCGGACGAACGCCTCCTCGTCGAGGACGGGCACGCCGAGGCTCTCGGCCTTGGCGGCCTTGCTGCCGGGGTTGTCGCCGACGACCACGGCGTCGGTCTTGCGTGACACCGAGCCGGCGGCCTTGCCGCCGCGTTCTTCGATGGCCAGCTTGGCCTCGTCCCGGGAGAACCCGGCCAGCGTCCCGGTGACCACCAGGGTGCGTCCGGCCAGCGTCTGCGGGAGCCGGTCGCCGGTGTCGGGGTCGGCCAGCCTCACTCCCGCGGCCTCCCATCGCGCGACGATGTCGCGGTGCCAGTCGACGGCGAACCAGTCGACGATGGCGGCGGCGATCGTGGGGCCGATGCCCTCGACGGCGGCGAGCTGCTCGGGGGAGGCCGCCGCGATCGCGTCGAGCGAGCCGAAGGCCCGGGCGAGGTCGCGGGCCGCGGTCGGGCCGACGTGCCGGATCGACAGGGCGACCAGCACCCGCCACAGGGGACGCTGCTTCGCCTCGTCGAGGTTGGCCAGCAGACGTTGCCCGTTCGTGGTGAGACCACCGTCCTTGCGGGTGAACAGCGGCACGGCCAGCAGGGCCTGCTCGTCGAGGCCGAACAGGTCACCCTCGTCGTGCACGACTTCGGCGGCCAGCAGCGCCCCCGCGGCCTCCCAGCCGAGCACCTCGACGTCGAGGCCGTTGCGTGAGCCGATGTGGAACAGGCGTTCTCGCAGCTGCGCGGGGCACGACCGGCTGTTCGGGCAGCGCAGGTCGACGTCGGTCTCCTTCTCCGGACGCAGCGCGGTGCCGCAGGACGGGCAGTGGGTCGGCATGACGAACGCCCGCTGCGACCCGTCGCGCAGGTCGGCGACCGGGCCGAGGATCTCCGGGATCACGTCGCCGGCCTTGCGCAGCACCACGGTGTCACCGATGAGCACGCCCTTGCGCTCCACCTCGTGCGCGTTGTGAAGAGTGGCGTACTCGACGGTCGAGCCGGCGACGGTCACCGGGTGCATCACGCCGTACGGGGTCACCCGCCCGGTACGGCCGACGTTCACGGCGATGTCGAGCAGCCGGGTGGTCACCTCCTCCGGCGGGTACTTCACCGCCACCGCCCACCGCGGCGCCCGCGAGGTGGCACCCAGCCGGGCCTGCAGGTCACGCTGGTCGACCTTGACGACGACCCCGTCGATCTCGTGGTCGAGGTCGTGGCGGTGCTCGCCGTAGTAGTCGACGTAGTCCTGCACCCCGGCCAGGTCGTCCACCACCCGCACGCGATCGCTGACCGGCAGCCCCCACGCCGCCAGCGCCTCGTACGCCTGCGACTGGCTGCCCGGGTCGAACCCGTCGGCGGCCCCGATGCCGTGGCACACCATGCGCAGCGGACGCGACGCCGTGATACTCGGGTCCTTCTGCCGCAGCGAGCCGGCCGCGGTGTTCCGCGGGTTCGCGAACGGTGGCTTGCCTGCCGCCACCAGCGCGGCATTCAGGTCGGCGAACGCCGCGGTCGGGAAGTACACCTCCCCGCGCACCTCCAGCAGGGCGGGTAAGGAGAACCCGGCGTCCCGGCCCGCGGCGACGTCCAGCTCGCCTGGCACGGTGCGCAGCGTCCGGACGTTCGCGGTCACGTCCTCCCCGGTGCGCCCGTCCCCCCGGGTGGCCGCCCGCACCAGCCGGCCCTGCTCGTAGGTGAGGCTCACCGCCAGCCCGTCGACCTTCACCTCGCACAGGTAGCGCACCCTGCCCGCCTGCTGCGGGCCCAGCTCCCGTTCGACCCGGTACGCCCACGCCGCCAGCTCCTCGGTGTCGAACGCGTTGTCCAGACTGAGCATCGGTTCGACGTGATCCACCGGGGCGAACGGCGTGCCGGCCACCGACACCGCCACCTGCTGGGTGGGCGAGTCCGGCGTCCGCAGCGCCGGCCACGCCTCCTCCAGCTGCTGCAGCCGTCGGAACAGCCGGTCGAACTCCGCATCGGCCACCGTCGGTGCGTCCAGCACGTAGTAGCGATGCCGATGCTCGGCCACCTGCTCGGCCAACGCGGCGTGCTCGGCCCGCACGTCGGCCGGAGGGGCCTGCGCAGGTGGGGCAGCCGGTGGGGCGTCGTCGGCGGAGGGCACCACGCGGGCGACGCTACTGCGCCAGGCCGGGGTCGTCGTGGCTCAGGCGGGTCGCGGCCTGCTGCGTCGTGCGGTAGGTCGCCATGGCGTGCGCGGGGTCCCACCCGGCCAGCCCGCACGCCGGCGTGATCACGCTGCGGTCCCGCAGCAGGTCGTCGGGGAATCCAAGGCGTCGCCACAGCCTGCGGGTGCGGGCCGCCAGGCCGTCGGCGGACGGCGGCGGTGCCGCAGCTGCCGCTGGGAGGGTCGGCACGGCACCGATCCACAGGGTGCCGCCGGCGTCGACGGTCGCCGCGACGTCGTCGAGATCGGCGTCGGAGAGCAGGTCGAGGTCGAACCCGACTCCGCCCGCCCCGGCCTCTCGCAGCGCCGGCCATGGCACTGCTGTCGCGCAGCAGTGCACGACGGTCTCACCCGGAGCGCTGGCCAGGACGGTGCGCAGCAGCCCAGCGGCCTCGCTTACGTCGACGGCGGCCAGCCGGGCACGTCCACTGCGCGTCGGGAGCGTCCCCTGAAGCACCGCGGGCAGCGACGGCTCGTCGACCTGCACCACGATCTCGGCCCCGGGAAGCCGACTCCCCAGCTCCCCCACGTGCGTGGCGAGGCCGTCGGCAAGGGACGCTGCCAGGTCCCGTCGCAGGCCTCGGTCCGACAGTGCGGCCTCCCCGCGTGGCCGTGCCAACGCTGCCGCGAGGGTCAGCGGTCCGACGACCTGCACCTTGAGAGCGCCGGAGTAGCCATGTGCGGCCACGGCAAGGGCGGTGACGTCGTCGCCGAGGTAGCCGCGAGCGGCGCGCAGGTCGGCCCCCGCTCGTGCGGCGACCTGCCACTGCGAGCCGACGACCTCGACGGGAAGGTCCACGAGCAGGGCGGCGGTGCGCCCGATGGCGTCGGCGCCACGACCGCGTCGCGGGAGCTCCGGCAGGTGCGGCAGGTCGTCGAGCTCGTTGAGCACTGCCGTGGCGGCCTCGAGCGGTTCGAGGTGGGGCAGTGACCCCACCCCGGAGGCTCGTACGACCGTCACGTCGCCGCCGGCGCGGTGTCGCGGCTGGTCGCGGCGATCGTGGCGGACCCGACGACGCGGTCGCCGTCGTAGAGGGCGATGGTCTGGCCTGTCGCGACTCCCCGCTGGGGCTGGTCGAAGGTGACGGTCAGGTGGTCGTGTGCCGGGTCGAGGCGGGCGGCGACGGGGTCGCCGTGCGCGCGGAACTGGGCCTGCACCCGGGCGGGCGCGTCAAGCGGCAGGCCGCACCATCGAGGTGCGTCTGCGCGCACCCGGTGCACCCCGAGCCTGTCGTCGGGCCCCACTGTGATGGTGCGGGTGACCGGCTCGATGTCGAGCACGTACCGGGGACGGCCGTCAGCCGCGGGCCGATCGATGTGCAGGCCTCGTCGCTGCCCGATGGTGAACGCATAGGTGCCGTCGTGGGTGCCGACCGTGTCGCCGGTCGCGTCGTCGACGATCGGTCCGGGAGCAGAGCCCAGGTGGCGGCGCAGGAACCCGGCGGTGTCACCGTCGGGGATGAAGCAGATGTCGTGGCTGTCGGGCTTGCCGGCCACGGTGAGTCCGCGGCGCTCGGCCTCCGCGCGCACCTGAGTCTTGGTGTCCCCGCCGAGCGGGAACAGCGAGTGCCGCAGCTGATGCTCGGTGAGAACGGCCAGCACGTAGGACTGATCCTTCGCAGCGTCAGCAGCCCGGTGCAGCGTGGGGGAACCCTCGGGCGCGAGAGACGGCTCGAGGCGTGCGTAGTGGCCCGTAGCGACGGCGTCGAAGCCGAGTGCCAGGGCTCGGTCGAGCACTGCGGCGAACTTGATGCGCTCGTTGCACCGCAGGCACGGGTTGGGGGTGCGTCCGGCGGCGTACTCGGCGACGAAGTCGTCCACCACGTCGGCGGTGAACCTCTCGGCGACGTCCCAGACGTAGAACGCGATGCCCAGCCGGTCGGCGACCCGGCGGGCGTCGCGGGAGTCCTCCAGCGAGCAGCACCCTCGCGCTCCCGAGCGGGTGGCGGCCGGGGAGGGTGACAGCGCGAGGTGCACCCCGGTGACCTCGTGACCCATCTCGACCATCCGGGCAGCGGCGACCGAGGAGTCCACGCCGCCTGACATGGCGGCCAGCACACGCATGCCTCAGGCTCCCCGGGTCACCAGGCGCCCGGCGGCCTGCGCCCGCTGCACGGCGCCGGGCAGCGCCTGCAGCAGGGCGTCGACGTCCGCGGCGGTGGAGGTGTGGCCGAGGGAGAACCGCAGCGACGACGAGGCAGCCCGCTCGTCTCCCATGGCGATGAGCACGTGGGACGGTTCGGGTACTCCGGACGAGCACGCGCTGCCGGTCGAGCAGGCGATGCCGTGCGCGTCCAGCAGCATGAGCAGGGCGTCGGCCTCGCAGCCGTCGAACGCCAGGTGGGCGTTGCCGGGAAGCCGACCGGCCGGGTCCGGGTCGCCGGTCAGCCGGGCAGCCGGAACCGCCTCGAGCACCCCGGCCACCAGTCGGTCCCGCAGACGCGCGAGGTGGGCGGCACGGTGCGGCTGCTCGGCCACGGCATGCTCGACGGCGACGGCCATGCCGGCCACGGACGGGGCGTCCACCGTGCCCGACCTGACGTCACGCTCCTGGCCACCGCCGTGCAGCAGGGGGGTCATCGCCAGGGTGGGCCGGGCCAGCAGCACGCCCACCCCGGTCGGCCCGCCGACCTTGTGCCCGGACAGCGTCACGGCGTCCGGGCCTGCGGCGGAGAAGTCAACGGGTCGCTGACCGAGCACCTGCACGGCGTCGGAGTGCAGCGGGACGCCGTACCGGCGGCACACCGCGGCGACCTCGCCGACCGGCTGCAGGGTGCCCACCTCGTTGTTGGCCCACATGACGGAGACGAGAGCGACCGTGTCCGGGTCGGCGGCGAGGGCCTGCTCCAGGGCGTCCACCCGGAGGCGGCCGAGCTCGTCGACGGGAAGCAGGGTGAGCCTCGCCCCCTGGCTGTCGGCGAGCCACTGCGCGGCGTCCAGCACGGCGTGGTGCTCGACGGCGCTGACCAGGAT
>Ga0272442_10008460_pt1 | contig 13032 bp, 9 predicted proteins | sample SSMForm2O_FD_200262 | JGI IMG/M metagenome (GOLD analysis project Ga0272442, IMG submission 200262) | Marine sediment archaeal communities from Little Sippewissett salt marsh, Falmouth, MA, United States - SSM-Form-2O | ecosystem: Environmental > Aquatic > Marine > Wetlands > Sediment ...
GCATCAGCCGTTTTTAAATCGGAGACCGAAATTTTTCGTTCAGCAGCCGCTCCTTTTTCAATAAGCATCCTGCGAAAACAGCCCTCAAGCACAGGCATTGAACCGGGCGGTGTCACAATCTGTGTACCAAGAACAATAAAAATATTGGTAAAGGCCCCCTCAAGGAGCCGTTCATCTTCGTCACAGAATACAACCTCAAAAAACCCCTTATTTCTGGATTCGTCCAAATACCGGTCCCAAGGACGGAACGTTGTTTTATGTTTATAATATTTCCGGTTATGGCTGCGCCTGCTCTTCCTGACAAGAACATCCACACAGCCCGGGGGGTGTATCGGCGTTGATTCGGCTGACATCTGGCCCCATTTGTCCAATACAAGCCGAACCTTATACACTTCTGTTTCTGCACATTGTCCTGCTGTCTCTTCAAGGAGGTTCTGAGCCCGGTTCCGGTCATAGGAAAAAAGGAAGTATGCGGCAGCCTTTTCAAGGCGCTCGAGATGTTCTTCCAGCAGGAAATAGCCATCTTCATCATAACGGAGAGACTCAATCAATCGGAGCGGCTTTTCCCCTGCAGTAAGGAAAGATCCTTTTAGCAGGAGTTCTTCAAATTCGTTTTCATCTGTGCTGTCCCAGACAATGCCTCCGCCAAGCCCCATTTCGCATTGGTACCCCTTCTTTACGATATGCAGCGTCCGTATCGCAATATTAAACACAGCATAGCTACACGAAACCAGGCCGACAGATCCGGTGTACATGCGCCGTGGTGACTTCTCCAGTTCAGCGATAATTTCCATAGACCGAATTTTGGGGGCTCCGGTTATGGAGCCGCAGGGAAAAAGATTTGCTATGATACTGCTGAGGGGCTTGTTTTGAAGTTCTCCCTTCACTGTGGACGTCAGCTGGAACAGAGTCTCATAGGATTCAACGTCAAACAGCTGCTCTACACGCACACTGCCCGGCTCACAAATACGGCCAAGGTCATTGCGCAGCAGGTCTACAATCATGACATTTTCTGCAAGATTTTTTTCATCATTCAGCAGTGCCTCCCGTATGTTCCTGTCTTCTTGTAAACATGCCCCCCGTTTAACAGTACCCTTCATAGGCCGGCATGTAATAGTGTTATAATCGGTACTGAAAAAAAGCTCCGGTGAAAAGGATACAATAAATTCGTCTTCCAGGTGAATACAGCAGGTGTATGCGGCTGACTGATTGGCAATGGTATCGATGAACAATTCTGCAATACTCTTTTCAAGGCCAAACGACGCCCGTGCCGTATAATTTATCTGATAGGTATGGCCGTCTCTTATATACTCTTTTATCTTGCGGATATTCTCTGCATATTCTTCTTCTGTTACATCGAGGGCCATGCCGCTGACACATGAATTTCCCGCATGTGAAGATTCAAATACCGGCATTTCAAGTTCGGAGGACAGCAGTGCCCGGCATTCATTTTTATCATAAAAAATGCATGCCGCACCAGGGGGGCTGCTGCTTTTACATCCGAATAATTCCCGCGAGACAGGCTGAAACCAGTATCCAGCCTCATAGGGAATGAGTACTACACCGTACAGGTCCGCCCGCTTTGTCAAATCATCAGTGATTTTAAGAAAAGTGTCAATATCATCCCATGCCCCGGCTGTATACACATACCTGGGATTCCGCAGATAATATGACATGGCTCCTGGAAATATAGGAGGTGTATAGAAGAATGCCGAATATACTTCCTGTTCAACCCTGTTGAGGATCTTGGCGATATTCATCCTATGCCTTTCAGCCAATTGGATATCATAGCATGGCCGTGATCAGTAAGTATGGACTCAGGGTGGAACTGGATCCCTTCAACGGGGAACTCCTTGTGCCGCACTCCCATAACGACTCCCTCTTGAGAAACAGCTGTCACATTGAGGATTGCCGGTATTGTTTCAGCATCCACCATGAGAGAATGGTACAGGCCCACCTGCGTAGGGTTTGGTATTCCGGCAAAAAGGCTATTTCCGTCATGCTGTATACGCCGCTTTTTACCATGAACAGGGCATACACACCGGACAATACCGGCGCCGTACACAGCACCAATAACCTGATGGCCCAGGCATACACCCAGAATCGGAACCGCGGAACCGTATCTGAACACCACCTGCCGGCATATGCCGCTTGTTTCAGGATTCCCGGGCCCCGGCGACAAAATAATTCCGTCAGGGTCTATTGCCTTAATCTCTTCAATGTCAAGGCGGTCATTCAGTACAACAGTTGCATCAGAACCATGTTCAAGAAGATACTGATACAGATTGTACGTAAATGAATCGTAGTTATCTATTAATAAGATAGTCATCAGAAATAAGGTTCAGCAAAACTGAACCGGACTGAAATATATTCAGTTACAGGCTTACATACAAGTTATTTCTCATCAGATGATTAATATACTGTAACTCTTTCAGTAACAATTGAGCATAACAGCAGGGAAACAGTGCGGCTGAAGCCTAAAAAAACCGGGGAACTTCAGACAATAAAGCTCCCCTGTCCAACTGCTCTGTGCTGATGGTTATAAGGAAGGATGTTTCTGAGAATCCTCGATTATTTTCCTGGCCCGTTCCTGCATATTGGGATAGAGGTCTATTGGCACTCTGTCCTTTCCCAGCGCATCTTTGACCATGTGCCTGGCACACTGCATAAAATCACCCCGGCAATACCGCCGCTTGTAAATAGCGGTCATACCTTCTTTATCTGCCATCATTTCATTGAAAAACGGGCACCCCTGCAGCGCATCACAATCACTCATAATAAATTCCCCCTTAAATGAGGTTTATGTTTAAGCAGACGCAATGGTTCACGCATCTGCCGCGGATCGGTCATATATTAAATCTCGCAGCAAAATCTGCTGCATGCCCTCATATTTTATTTTACAGACAAAAGTAATGCCACGGATTATTTCTGAGAAAAAAAAGCATTCACCGTTCTATCTTACTATTATCATTTAAGTTATAAATTTTCATTATCAGCTCTGCCGTTAAAAGCATTCCTTCCAGTGGTTAAAAATTAATAACGAAAGAGTAAAAACTCCCTGTTTTGAGGATATCTTGTTTTGCAGTGCCATTATTTATTTGAAACAGATATAAACATTGTGTATATTTTCTGGTACATATTCTATGGAGACTGACTATGGATACTGAAACAATTGCACAAAAATTTGCAGTTCCCGGCCGCGTTATCAATGTCCGTCCTTTTGGAAACGGCCTTATAAACGATACGTTCATTGCCGCCTTCAGCCATGATGAAAAACAAGTCAAATATATCCTTCGGAAAATAAACAGAAGCGTATTTAAAAATCCCCGGTTTGTAATTGAAAACGGCATGCGGGTTTCAGCGCACATACAGCGGAAACTGCTGGATTCAGGATTTCAGGATACCGGCCGGCGGGCATTAACCTTTTTCTGCACTGCTGAAAACCTTCCATATTACATTGATGGGAACAACGATTATTGGTCAATGATCTCATATATTCATGATGCGTACACAAAAGAAGTTGCAGACACTGCCGTATCTGCGTATGAAGCAGCCAAAGCATTCGGCGCCTTTCAGAACATGATCTGGGATGCCGGCATATCCTCATATCATACTACCATCACCGGCTTTCATGACCTGAACCGACGGCTGCAGCAGTTCGATGATGCTTGCTCCAAAGACCGGCTGGGCAGATGCGGAAGTGCCGCAGCAGAATTGAACATGGCAAGGCAGTTCCGGTATATCAACGCTGAAATCTGCGCGGTTCTTTCTGAAGGTTCAATGCCCTTAAGGATAACTCATAATGACACAAAAATTAACAATGTCATGCTTGACAATGTGACCAGCCGGGGATTATGTGTTATAGACCTTGACACAGTGATGCCGGGATACGTCATATTTGATTTCGGAGATATGGTCCGCTCGTTTACCAACAGTGCAGGGGAAGAAGGAAAAAACATTTCAGCTGTCCACATGCGGAAAGACATTTTCCAGGCCCTGTGCCGGGGATATATACCAGAAATACATGATCTCCTTTGTGACGCAGAGAAGCAGAATCTTCTCCTTGGAGCAAGGGCAATAATATATGAACAGTCTGTCAGGTTCCTGACAGACTATATTGCAGGGGATGTGTATTATTCTGCAAAGCACCCAAAACATAATCTGGTCAGGGCAGTGAATCAGTTATCACTCCTTTCCAGCATGGAACAGCAGCTCGAAGACATGCAGCGTATCCTGAACAGCTGCTTATAACAGTAGCGTACAAATACTGAACTGCAGACTGTACCGGCCATATATAAAACACGCCAAAATACCTTGCATTTAAACCTGTGATTTACTATATTTATATTCTGAAAAAAATTATTAGCAAATAGGAGTAATCCGGCTTATGATGCAGACATTGCGCAACAAGATGAAGCATATCATGCTTATTACACTGCTTGCATTCCTCGCTACCATTATTTTCAGCTGGGGAATGGGCGGTTTTAAAAATCGGCTCTCAAAAGCCCAGCAGGGCATAATCGGTGTTGTCAACGGCACACAGATTAACTACGAACAGTTTTCCGCCTCAGTCAACGAACAGCTTGAAGCCATGCGGGCCCAGACAGGCAATAATGACATTCCCGATTATCAGGTCCGGCAGGTCCGGGACCAGGTATGGGAAACTCTGGTAAGCAGAATCCTTATACAGGATGAGATCCGGCGTCAGAACATAACCATTACTGACGAGGAGGTCGTATTCACGCTCCGTAACAGGCCGCCGCAGTTTATAATGGAGAACGAGCAGTTCCAGACCGATGGCAGATTCGATTTCCAGAAATACCGCGAAGCCCTTGAAAATCCCAATAATTACCAGTCGTGGATCCCTGTAGAAAACTATCTTCGCACTATGCTCCCCGAACAGAAAATCCAGCAGCGCATTGTTTCATCAGTGCGTGTCACAGATAATGAACTTCTGCAGGAATACCGCAGGGAGAACGAAACCGCCAAAGTACGGTATGCCGGATTCACTACATCTGATGTATCCGATGAGAACCTGCTGGTTTCAAAAAGCGAGATAAAGAACTACTATAATGAGAACAAAGATAAATTTAAAGTAGATGAGATGCGGAAAATACGGTATGTCCTTTTCGAAAAGAACCCGTCTCAGGAAGATACTGTTCAGACATATGAAGATGCCCGTGATATTATTACCCAGCTGAAACGGGGTGCTGATTTTGCCGAGCTGGCAAAGGACTATTCGGAAGACCGGGGTACTGCTGAAAAGGGCGGAGATCTTGGATTTTTCGGAAAAAATGAGATGGTGGGCCCCTTTGCAGAAGCTGCATTTTCAGCGAAAATTCGTGATATTGTAGGCCCGGTCAAATCAAGGTTCGGACTTCATATCATTCAGGTACTCGCTAAAAAACGGGAAAAAGGCGAAACAAAGGTTCACGCCCGGCATATTCTCCTTAAGTTCCTGGCCAGCCCTGAAACCGAAGAAAATGTCTATTCATCTGCAAATTACTTTTATGATGAAATCACAGAGAACGGGAATGATGCATTTGATGATGTCGCTGCTGCCGGCGGCCAGGAAGTAAAAGAGACAAACGCATTTCCCAAGGGTGAATTCATCCCCGGCCTTGGACTTGCCGGCAGGATCAATTTCCTGGCATTCAATAACAAGAAAGGCTGGACAAGCACCCCTGTTACATTGAATGACAACATCATTGTTTTTCAGGTTTCGGACATCATTGGCGAACACTATAAACCGCTGGAAGATGTTGAGAAAACTGCGCAGAATTCCATTCTCGCCCAGAAGAAGAAAGACGTATGCAGGGAGCAGGCGCAGTCTTTCCGTGAAACAATTTCAAAAGGCACCTCTTTTGATGAGGCCGCTGCAGCCAATTCCATCGAGACAGCAGAAACTGGATTCTTTAAATGGAATGACTATATTCCCAAGGTAGGGAAAAATATCGATTTCACCAGCGCTGCATTCAGCCTCGGAAAAGGAGAAGCCTCTGATATAATCGAAACGTCCAACGGTTTTTTTGTACTTGAGGTTCTGGACAAACAGGATGCTGACCCCAAGGCTTTTGAGGAAGCAAAAGAGTCCTTGAAAAATACCTATATGCAGAAAAAACAGCGGGCCTTTTATATAGCATGGTACAACAGCCTCAAGGCTGAGGCTGATATTGAAGATTTCAGAGAGGTTTTCTTTTAACATATTCTGGATATAAATCACTTTTAAAAAATAGAGGCCGGAGATCCCGGCCTCTATTTTTTTATTCCCCATCCTTCCTGGTGTACTGCAGTCACCATTATGCTTAAAATGCCGTCACATTCATCCAAGCCATTCCTTGATATGAGACCAGTACCGCCTGCTCATCACTGCTGGATTTCTCATGCCTTTCAGGTATACCAATGAAGAATGGTGTTTCCATGGTTCAATTTTCAAGACTTTTAACACATTAATGATTGTCGATCTGTGTATACGGCAGAATACTTTTTGCGGCAGGCGACTCTCCCACTCTTTCATTGTCTTGTGGACCAGGACTGACTGGCCCGATTCAGTAAATACTTCAGTATAATCATCGGCCGCGGAAATCTGGATGATTTTGCTGACAGACAAAAAATTGTATGAATCTCTCATTTTCAGAAATATACAGTCATCTATTTTGAGCGGACGGGGAACATTCGGTTTAGCGTTGTCTTTGGATGTTAGCCGTTCAAGGCTTACAGCCAGCCGTTCTTCGTTAACCGGTTTTAACAGATAATCCTGGGCGTTCACTTCGAATGCCCGTATGGCATACTTGTCATATGCGGTGACAAATATAATATTAACATCAGGGGGAATCATATTCAGGAGGTCAAATCCGCTCTCACCAGGCATTTGTATATCCAGGAATACGACATCAGGTGTGCATTCGGTTAAAAGTTTTCTCGCTTCGGGGACACTTTGCGCTTCTCCGGCAATCACCACATTTTCAAATTGCTTCAGCAGCGCCTTTAAATCTGCCCGTGCAAGGGGCTCATCATCGACAATTACTGCTTTAAAAGGTTTATTCATTTATGGAATCCCCTGGTTGCTCAAACTCCATGGTTACTTTAACATTTCCATCTTCTTCGGTTATGGTTAATGCATGACGACCGGGATACAGCGTTTGAAGCCGGCCCCGTACAGTCTCAAGGCCAGTTCCTGTACCACTGGCTTCATGTTTCATATCCTCTGTCTGCCATTTGCCAGAATTTACTACTTCAACGAATAGTTTGTTTTCTGTTTTCTCCGCACGTATAAGAATACGCAGAGGTGCTTTGCCTCCGGCCATACCGTACTTGACGCTGTTTTCTACGATAGGGTGCAGTATAAAACCAGGTATTGGAAAATCTTCCGCACTGCTGTCAATATCATACTCTACCTGGAGGTTCTTTTTAAACCGGACTTTCTCAATGGAAAGATAATTTTTCATTGCTTTTATCTCTTCATGTAGAGGGACATCCCACTGATCCTTCTGAATAAGGGAATAACGCAGGAAATCGGAAATCTTGGAAAGCATTTTCTCGGCACCGACAGCATCTACTCTTATCAGCGCCCGCAAAGAACAGAGGCTGTTAAATAAAAAATGGGGTGAAATCTGCGAACGGAGCATCCTGAGCTGCGCATTCTCGAGCTGAAGATTAACCTTCTCTATTTCGAATTTCTGCTGGGTCCAGTCCCTCCAAAGACGCAGGAACAGGTATATGGCAGACCAGGCCACCAACAGCAGGAAGGCGAAAAATACCTCCCATAAATAGTAAGGCATCTTCAGAGGGATAAAAGACACAGAACTGATACCGCTGAAAGCCATGAGCTCATTGAATATTTTATCCAGAAGAAGAATTTCCAGGAACCATACATTTGCCAGATAAAAAGAGATAACAACCACAGCAGTAAATAGCAAATACATAGGAAGGCGCCGGAAATTAATGGCATTGTACAGCCTGGCCGCAATCAGAGTGAGCGGAATTCCGAAAAAACACATGAGCACAAGATACACTATCAGGATTACCGGGTTTATTTCATCCCGGATAAAACTGCTGTGATGCACAACAAACACATTGTACAGAAAATAAGCCATCCAGAAAGAAATTTGAAACATCCAGAAAATCTTCCTATTTTCACGCATGTGGCACCCTGTATAGTTTTTCAGAAATAACCTATGAGAAATATACACATTACAGGCATTAGTTGAAACATTTTTTCGATAACCGGCACTATACCTCGGCAGAAGCAACATAAAACACATTTTTCACACCTTTTGTACATAAAATCTGCAGGGATCAAGCGGTAACCTTTACAGTACATTTTGTATGCTTTGCCGCTGCATAGTACCTCCTGCCGAAAAACCATAGCGCTGCAAGAAAAAAATATTTACGTTACTGCGAAAGTACAAATCGACAGAATCTTTTAGGAGAATAGTATGTTAAAAAAACATGGGTTACTGGCATTGACGTGCTTCTGGACCATACTCGCATGCTGTGAAAAACAGCCTGCTGACCCCGGCCCGCTACCCCAGGCTGACATTCTTGAACAGCTTCAGTCTATTGAGGACATAGAAGTAACAGAAATCACACCGGCCAATGGATATTCCCGCCAGTTTGAAATAGTCATTGTTCAACCCCTGGACCATAACAACCCCCAGGGAGCGCATTTTGAACAGCGTATATATCTGTCCCACACCGGCACAGACAATCCCATGGTTTTCATGCCCTCGGGATACAGTTCTTCACCGGTTAAAAAAAGTGAAATATCAGACTGGCTTCAGGCCAATCAGATATATATAGCCCACAGGTTCATGCTGGGCGCAGAACCCGATGTACTGGACTGGCAGTTTCTGACCATTGAGCAGGCTTCTGCAGACTTTCATCATGTCGCCGAAGTGTTTAAAAATATTTATTCCGGCCCATGGATCAGCTATGGCAGGAGTAAAAACGGCCAGGCTGCCCTGTACCACAGGCGTTTCTACCCCGATGATGTGGCGGCAACAGTCGTAGTCGGCTCAGCTCTGTCCCAGGGGACCGAAGATCCCCGGTATAAAACCTTCCTGGAACAAGTCGGCAGCGCGGCTGACAGAGAGAGAATCAAGTCATTTCAAAAGACCGCCCTTGAAAAAAAGGATCAGGTTGTAACGCGTATAGAAAGTTACATGTTCCAGTCAGATTTTCAATTTACCCGTATGACCGCCGATGAAATACTTGAATTCGAAGTCCTGGAATTCCCCTTCGGATTCTGGCAAACCACTGATGGTGACTTTTCTATAATACCGGACTCCAATGCAACTGCACAGGAAATTTACAATTTCATGGCTGACTTCGGGTATTTTGATGTCTATTCCGATGAGATGCTTGATTTCTACGCGCCGGTCTATTATCAGGCATACACTGAACTTGGCTGGTATCCTCTTGTTCATGACCATCTTGACGGCCTGCTTACCGCCCTGGATAATCCTTCCAATGCATTGCTGGCCCCTCAGGATGTGGCTCTTGTGTACAACGGTCAAGTGATGCAGGATATTATCTCCTGGCTTGAAACCAACGGTAATAATATTATTTATATTTACGGGGAAAATGATCCGTGGTCGGCCGGTGCCCTGGCATCTACCGGGGCTACAAACGCTCTGAAGATCGTACAGCCCGGAGCCAATCATTCCGTTAAAATTTCAGAACTTGACCAGGCATCCCAGGTATACAGCCAGATCAGCCAATGGCTTGATATACCGGCAGATAATTAAAACAATCGAGGTTAAAAATGAAGAAGCTAATTAAAATGATATCAGTATACGCAGCAGCTCTGCTGATCCTTGCACCGGGATGTACAAAAAAAACATATCCGGGGCATGACAACATAGCAGGCTGCTGGCGAGGAACAGTGTCGGGCCAGGAAATAGTTTTCGTTATTGATAAAAAAGGCGCCAATTCATACACCGGTGTTGTTGCGACCTTTAAAAATGGTGTTAAAACCTCGGAAACAGCTTTGCACAACACTACATTTTCAGGTACAACTCTGCACACAGTAACAAATAAGGAACGGAATATCTGCTACACAGGCATACTTGACACCAATAAACAGGTCATTACCGGAAACCTGGTCTATGCCGGCGGCAAAAATCTTCCCCTCAACTGCGTTCTGCTGCAGACTGCGCCGGCAAAAAAAGTACTGAAATCCATCAGTAAACCGCTCCACCCATACAGACACAGATCACCACAGACTCCAGTAATAGCAGAGGACATAATAGAAGTATCATTACAAACAAACATAGTAAAAAACCTGTCTGATGAAGAAAAATTGACGGAAAAAGACATTATCACAGTCATCAACCGGTGGCAGGGTACTATCCTGCCCCACGGAAGTCAGACAGGGCCGGCCCTGATGACTGCATGCGCTCTTGATCCTGCTATCGAGGCCGTATCAACCCAGTGGAAAAATGATATAAACGAGTGCACAAACACCGCTGATAAAGTAAAAAAAATCGGGATGTGGGCATATGAAAACCTTGCCTACACCCAGGGGGACAAGCAGTTTGCGTCTCTGCCGGGAAGGGATCCGTGGGGCGTTACAGACACCGCCGGGAACCCCACATTCAAAAAACTCCTACCTTCGGAAATGAAGGCCATGAGCATCTTTACGGGTAAAATATCGGGGAAATGCCTGACTCTGGTCAATTTTATCACAAGCTGCTTTCTCAACCTGGGTGTGCCTGCCGATGACATTATAGTACTTGTGGTAAAACAGGGCGGGGCCCGGCATGCCATGGCCCTTGTCCGGTACGAAGAAGAAATACTTTTTGTAAATCTCATGTTCATTGACCTCCTTAAAAATCATATTGATGATATTTCAAAATCCTATCAGGTCCTTGGCGTATATAATCATACCTTCTCTCTTGATACGGATTTCATTCTAGAGACATCACATCTCCAGAAAATTATGGAGAATTCAGATACACCCCTTGTACAAAGAGTATTCCGGATGTTCAGTCTTCCTGAACATACGGAACAGCGTCATTACACTCAAAAAACCCATTGGGCCAGTCGAAAAGATCTTTGGAGCCAGATATTTTTCACGAGTCATGGGGATTACCGCTTTGATCTGGCTAAATATGCGTATCAGAGCCTGTATGTCCAGCACCCGGGACTATATCTGAACGCCGGGCTGAAAACATCCCATGTTAAAGACCTTGCCGGAGAATTCAAAAAGCCCGAAGATGTATTCAGATGGATCAAGGGAAACATCCGGTATGGATCCATATTCCCCGATGCTGAAAGCCGCATAATGACAGCGGACCAGGTTCTGGTATTCATGCGGGGCGGATATAAAGACCAGGCCATACTGGCTGGTACCCTGCTGAAACACATGGGATATAATCCCTCTGTTCATATGGGAGAATACAACTCCTGGATAGAACTGGACAACACATTCTATGATGTCAAACTGGGCAAAAAATCAGCAAAGCATTCAGAGAACATCGTGATGGAGATCCAGTGAAAAAACTCGCAACATACATTATGCTGTTTTTTACCTGCATGGGCATAAGTGAGTCTTGTGCGAACCCTGCTCAAAGGCACCGGCAACCCAGTACTGAATTTGACGGTTTTTGGCAGGGCCCCCACCCTGTACTGAGCCATGTATCGTTTATTATACAGGTTAAGCATGAAAAGAGCGGCCTTTTATCGGGCCGCGGCTGGTGGGTCAACCGCGGCCTGTATCAGGCCGGTTTCTCTGTAGACAGCATCAGTATTGAGAAAGGCTGTATCCGCATGGTGCTGCCCCAGTGGGGATGTACCTATACAGGCAAGTATAAAAATTCTGACAGCTCCATTCACGGCATATTTAGCTGCCCGGGAGAACCGCCTGACAGTGTTATGCTCTCACGGGCCGATACCCGCCGTTTATTGGGCCTGTTCCCTGAGCATCTCGACGAATCAGGATCATACTGTTTTACATATAATGAGCCTGAAAAATCCGGCAGCGGATTGCCGACCGGTAAGTGGAAAGCAATAGAGGATCATCCAGAAGTGCTTCATGCCATGATGAAACGCATGGGCGAAGGTGCCTGGGGAAGAATTCACTCTTTTCTTCTCATTAAACACGGCAGACTGGTCTGTGAGGAATATTTTTACGGATTTACAAGGAAAGACCTGCACCCTGTTGAATCAGTTACTAAAAGCATTACATCGCTTCTTGTGGGAATCACTATTGACCAGGGCTGCATCAGTTCAGAACAGGATTTGATAGAAGACAGTCTTCCCGGGCTGGTTCCTGCGGATAAATCAGACATACAATTACGTCATCTTCTCACCATGACGTCAGGTATTGGTGCCGGTGAACATGAAATGGTTGGGCATAAAAACCGCACGGAATTTATTCTGCACTACCCCCTTGTATCAGCACCCGGTAAAGCCTTCCGATATAATGCATGCAATACAGAACTGCTCGGTTCCATTATTAAAAACGCTACAGGCCTTTTTGCCGACGAGTATGCTGAAAAATCCCTGTTCGGTCCATTGTCAATTACCCGTTTTCATTGGGACACCTTCAGACAGAATGGATATCCCCTGTGCGGAGGCTCGCTGTGGATTACTCCCCAGGCTATGGCAAAAATCGGCCTTTTAGTTCTCAACAGAGGGTTGTGGAAGTCAGAACAGATAGTATCCCGCCGCTGGCTGGACCTGTCGTTCAGCGACTCTGTTGCAACAGGTATCGGCAAAGACCGGTATGGATATCAATGGTGGATATCTGACATCCGTTCCGGCTCTTTCACATACAGGATGCTATGGGCCAACGGCATGGGAAGCCAGTTCATTCTCATTTTCCCTGAACGTGATATGGTTGTTGTCTTTACCGGCGGAAACTGGGAAGGCGGCAACAGCGGCCGTTCCTGGGATATTTTTTCAATGTTAGACAAATACATAAATTTTCTATAAAAAAGGGAGGGACACAAACCATGAAGAAAGTATTTTTACCTGCCATACGCATATTCATGGTAATGTGTATTTTTATTACCTATATACACGCTC
>Ga0272442_10008461_pt1 | contig 13032 bp, 7 predicted proteins | sample SSMForm2O_FD_200262 | JGI IMG/M metagenome (GOLD analysis project Ga0272442, IMG submission 200262) | Marine sediment archaeal communities from Little Sippewissett salt marsh, Falmouth, MA, United States - SSM-Form-2O | ecosystem: Environmental > Aquatic > Marine > Wetlands > Sediment ...
GCGTACAGGGTCCGCATGGCTCTTCGCCGCTCATGAAAATTCCCGAAGATGGCCCGATGCTCCCCCCAGGTGCCGTGATCAGGCACGTTAAGGTCGACCCATGTGACGAAGCGGTCCCAGGACTCCTCGTCCAGTTTCACTCCATGGTGTCCCTTTTCCAGCATCTGCATCAGTTCACTCGTACTGGTGTGAAACTCCAAAGGGCTCTGAAGGTGGTAATCGCTCTCTGGACCAGGCCTACGCACGAAAGGATGAAGGGCGAGGTAGGATGGGGTGAAGTTCCGCCACCCGGTCTTCTCTTGAGCTCTCAAGTCGGGCAGGGTCCTGCCATCTTGTCTCTCAGAACCATCGTGGCAACCCGCGCAGTATTTGTTCAACACCGGCTGGACTTCTCGCTTAAAACTAAATCCCCGAGCAGGACCATACCAGGGAGAGATCTCCGTGGGCGCTCTTCTGGCAGCCAAGGTGCCCTGTCCAGGCGGCACTGTGTTCTGCCGTTCATGGCAGCCGATGCAGGAAAGGGTTTCTCCAGGCATAGCCACAAACCAACTCCGCATGATCTGCAGCGCCCTCCCCTTCTCATCCAGGGGTTGCACAGCAATCGGCATGTTGGCAGGGACGCTGAAAAGCGCGGAGCCGTCATCCTCCACAGGCACGGTGCCTAGGATACGATGAACATCCCAAGGGCCCTCCACGCCCACATGGATATGTCCTCCCATCTTGGGATAGCAGTAGTAAAACTCGTACAAGCGAAGCCTTTTCACAGATCCCCTGGGCACTCCCTCCAATCCCTTCCCGAAGTAGACGTCCACCAGATAGACAGTCGCATCGTCCCGACCAGGCCTCACCTTGTCTGGGATGGCCGGAGGCCGTTCGCTTGGCCGCAACGGAATGGGCTCGAGAAGAGCGTACCCAGGCGTCTCCGCCAGAAGGAGCATGTTATCAAACACGTCCACCAGGTAGAGTCCCCAGAGAGCTCCTGGCTTGGGCTGACAGGAAACCAAGAAAAACTTGTCGCTCAGCGGATAGGGATGGAGAAAGCGGGGCCAGGAGCCGTTCACGAGCTGATCCGCGATGACGGGTTCCACCTTCTTCCCATAGCCGGGGATCCTCTGGACCACTCCGTCCGCTTCGAAGCGTCCCTTGGCAGGATCGAAGAGGATGAGCTCTCCCATGCGCGGAACACCGTGATGTCCCGATATGACGGCGATCACCTGGCTGGGATGGTTCGGAATGGGCCGAGCGTAGAATGTGGAATTGGGCCAGTAGGAATTGCTGCCATAGAACTCGGACTGTCCCGTACCGTCCGGATTCATGTGGAAGAGGAGGCGGCTGAAATAGTGCGGGGTATCCGAATACTCCCAGCGGGAGTACAGGACGCGTCCGTTGTTGAGCACCGTGGGACACCAGTTGTGATCCTGATCGAAGCAGAGCTGCCTCACGTTGGCTCCGTCTCCATCCATGATGCACAGATTGGCCACGGTATTCCCGCCACCCACGCATGGAATGCCCTGGAAGCAGCGCGTGGATGCGAAGATGATCCTCCCGTCAGGAAGATAACACGCGTCATAGTTGTCCACGTCCGGCTCTTCACCGGTCGTCACCTGGTGAAGCTCGGTCCCGTCCCCCTTCATCTCCCAAATCTGCCATCGCATGCTGCTCCCTGCCATGGAGAAAAGCATCTTGTCCCCGTCGAAGTGGAGATCCACGTCTCCCACGAACTTGCTGGCGTCCGGTTTGTAAAGCGTTCTGGGTGAAGCGTCCTGGTCTGACAGGGACAAAAGCGCGATCTCGTTGTCATACCCCACAGGGGCCATAGCGCAGTTCCCTTGCCAGTTTTGAGGAAGCCCCAAACGACTAGCATGGCGTTTCACCAGAAGGATCTCTTCGAAATCCAGCAGAGGATTGGAGAGAAGTATCTCTCTCTGAAGACGATCCGCGTCCTTCACGATGGCACAGATCTTCTCGCCCGCAGCGGCATCGCCTCTATTCATGGCCTCTCTCAAGCTATGAACTCTTTTCTCGCTTCGATCCAGCTCGGCCAGGAGTTCCAGTCCCTTCGTATACCCCTCAGAAAAGGCCTCGGACAGATATTGAAGAGCCCTTCTCAAGGCAGGGAACTGGATGCTCTCCATAACCGATACAGCGCGGCGCACGACGCAAGCATCCAGATAAAGTTGGAGCCAGGCAGGATCTTTGGTGTCTCCTTTCTCGCACAGGCGGGCCATTCTCTCGCGAAGACATGCATCCGCCCCCTCCGTCTGGCCGAGGACACGACCCAGCACCTGTCGCTCTACGGCGTCCGTATCTTCCCTGGCAAACCAGGCGAGGTGCCCGTTCCCAGGCAGATCCTCGGCCAACGACTCGCTTTCCGCAGGAAAGTCATTCCTAATCAGTTCCCACAGATCCAGAAGGGGGTCCTGTTGAATAGCGAAATAGAATCCATGACCCCCTGTCCGATTGTAGATCTTGAAGAGCAGGAGGTTCTCCCCCTTCTTCAGCTTCAGCTTGACCTGGTCCTGGTTGGGGGCCGGTCCCCGAGCCACGTCTCTGGAGAGAACTTGTTTACCGTTCAGCCACACGCCGCATCCGTCATCGCTTCCCAGGTAGGCGGTCACCTTACGCGAAGCATCGGAACGAAGGGTGCGGACGAGATAAGTGGAGTGGGAAGCGCCTCCGGGGAGCATATGAACTGCGCCGTCCAACAGGTCCCCTCTCTCGCTCCACAAGGGTCTCCCCTTGGAGTCCTTCGCATCAAGGTCGATCTTCCTCTCTGGGAACAGCTCGTGGCCGAAGTTCTTGCACTTCAAAGGTCCTGTGGTGTGCCATGGCCCCAACGCCACCCCTCGATCCTTCTGGATTTCAGCCTTCCACGTCAAATAGGCGGAGCGGGAGGACACCATCGTTTCAGGCCAGGTTTCCTTTTTTTGATATACGTCTTTGTCCCGGCTAGCGCCCAAGGCGTTGCCGTTTTCGATCAGAAGCACCGAGGACAAAACAAGAAAAAGGTCAAGAATCTTCCGTCGTTTCGCCATTCACCACCTCTACGTGTCCTCTTACTGCAGCTAGGATGGCCTACATGGTTACTTTTGGATGGCTAAAGCGAAGGGCATTGCCGTCATGGTAGGTCGCGTATTCCGTAACAATTGCGCCTTCAGGGCCAGCCAACATCCAATGCCACTGCTCAGGCTCCGCCAGTTTGCCCACTTCGCCGGGCATGAGCTTCGTTTCCTTGAGAGCCTTGACGCAGTCCTTGTGGCTTGAAGGCACTCGATTCCGAACGCCCGGCGTGTCTTCGCCCTCTCCGTAGATGGTCACCCAGCCGTGGCGCACCTGCCACGCTTCCATCTTGGGGTCCGCGTCCTGGGTCTTCACGTGCTTGTGCTCAGGGATCATCTGTCCCGGCAAAAGATAGATCTCGTGACCGAAATAGTTGTCCCTCTGGTTGTTCACCCAGAAGATCCCAGCCATGCCCACTTCCATGAAGTTCCCCAAAGCAAAATCCAGCGTCCAGAACTCCTCGCTCTTCAACCTGGGTGGAATGGGATAGCCGTAGGCCCCCATCATCTCGTAGTAGGCGTTCTTTGCCGCATCCGGGTCGAAGGACCCGTCCCCTTTGTAAAATTCCTCATTCTTGAACGATCTCAGTTTCATAGGTTTCTCCTTCTGAGCCCAAGCCTTGGGGAGGGTCACGGAAGCGGCCGCCCCGGCCAATAGACCTCCCAGCATCTGTCTTCTGGTCATCTCCATAATTGTTCCTCTCTGCCTCTAGCGCGCTGACTCTCAAAGGCGCATTCAGATTTCATGGTTTCGTGTTCTAGCCTCCAGTTCCTCCCGGAATCCCTGAAATAAGAGGGCTACAGAGGTAGCTCCTGGATCCTCAAAGCCCAGGCTCCCTTCTCCCACGTTCTTGGCTCGTCCGAACCGGGCCTGCAGGTTGGCTGTGGACTCGGCGCCCTTCTTGGCAGCTTCCGCTGCCGCCGCGAAAATGACGCTGAGACCTGCCCCGTCACAGGCAGCCGCCTCCATGGCATCCACCGCCGGCACCAACGCGTCCATGAGTGTCTTGTCGCCCACCTTGGCCTTGGTTTGTCGTTCCACGTTGAGGAAGCCCGCCTTGAATGTCCCAACTAGGCCAAGGCCATTCAGAATACCGTCCTCAGGAAGCCCATCGGACATTCCCATGAAAAGAGCGCCAAAGAGGGGTCCTGCGGCTCCGCCATCCACACCCATGATGGCCCAACCCACGTCGTAGAGAAGCTTTTCGAGGCCCCCCCCATCCGTTTCCTCTACCGTCTTTCTGAGCCCAGACATGGCTCTGACCATGGTGGTCCCGTGATCCCCGTCTCCGCCGTGGGAGTCCAATTCTGAAAGCCGCGCCTGCTCCGCTTCAACGCGCTCCGCGCCTGCCACAAGCATCCTCACGAACCCATCATAGTTGAGCGTTTCTTCCATGGACCTGTCCCCTCCCTTGTCTCAGGTGACGGTGAGGGCGGGCGTATCGCAAGGCGCATCCCACAGTTCGATGAGTTCATCGTCCAGTTGGGCGATGCACATCTGGAACCCACCCATCTCCTGCACAGTGAGGAACTCGCCCACGATACTGCGGACCAGCTTGATGTCTCTTTTCTCCAGCATCTCTTTCACGTGGCGGAGAACCAAATACATTTCCATGAGGGTGGTGGATCCCACGCCGTTAAGCATAACCAGAAGCTCTTCACCGGCCTTGACATCCAGGTCCTCGAGAAGAGCAGGGAGCATAACCTCGGCGGTTCCGTCCGCCGTCTTGAGCGCCTGCGTTCCTCCGCCGGCCTCGCCGTGCTGTCCCATGCCTACGACCATCTCTCCGTCCTTCACCGTGGAAATCACTTCACCTGTGGCCGGATGTGTGGCCCCGGAAACGGCCACCGCCAACGTGGCCATGTTGCGCTCCATGCGCTCAGCGACCTCGACACATTCATCCAAGGACTTCCCCGCTTCCGCGGCTGCCCCGGCCACTTTGATCACGGGGAGGCATCCAGCGAGTCCTCTTCTTTCTGACGGATCCTCTCTCGTGCCAGCGGAGATGTCTTCGTGGGTGAGGACCTTCTTGACGTTCAATTTCTCTTTTTTCGCCAAATCCATCGCCATGTTAGCTGACATGACGTCTCCTTCGTGGTTCAAAACCAAAAAGAGGACGCCTGCATCACGGTTGGCCGCCTTCAAGGCTTCAATCACGCGAGGGGGACCTGGAGCCGCGAAAATCTCTCCAGGAACGCTGATATCCAGCATTCCTTCTCCCACGTATCCGCTCAAAGCAGGTTCATGGCCGCTGCCCCCTAAGGTGACCAGAGCCACCTTGTCCTCGGACTTCTTCTGGGTCCGCACGACGAGGTTGCTTCCCTCCAGCGCCACCTTCTTGGCGTTGGCCAAGACAAATCCTTCGAGAAGCTCGTTTACCAGTTTGCTCGTGTCGTTGATGAATTTCTTCATGGCCATGGCCCAACTCCTTGCTATCTGAGTTTCGCTAGCGCTTCTGCATCAGTTCGATGACGGCTTCTCCGTCCTGAATGAAGGCGCAGGTGAGCTCTTCGGTCGCATCGAAAGGAGGAATGATCACGTTCATTCCCTCCAACGCGGCGTTCAAGTCCTGAACGAGAAAGGCGGCGTGGGGACGCGTTTGTACGGCTTCGTGAAGGGGACTGTCCTCCTCAAAGCGCAGGAACTCCACCCTGTAGGGGTGGCTCTCCGGATCCGACACATACACCTTCGCGCCTTCCACGTAGTTTTCGTTGTCGCTTTTTTGGGACGTAGGAACACCAAAGTGATGAAATTCTGCCGTTGACATAGTGACGCGCCTCCTTCCCCAAATCCTATTTTCGTGCCGAACCCATCTCCGTCGGACTCGACTTCAAAATGCATCTTATCACAGGCGCATCTGTTTCTTGACCTGCGCTCTTCATCTAAGCTCCCATGCAACGTTGGCATCGGACAGGCTCATCGCTGTGGACAGCCAGCGATCGCCTATCCTTCACCAGTATTGACTGTTTCTGCTATGTTGTACTTTCCGAAAACAAGATGCCCTGGGGGCTCTGGAAGAGGGTTCTCCGTGGAATGGTCCCTGGTGTGAGGTGTACGACGGCCCCGTCGGATACGCCTGCTGGTAAAACATGAGTACGCGAGGTACAAAACGATGAACCGCAGGGAATTTTTGAGAAAATCGGCCTTGGGACTCGCCACGACATCTCTGGCGCCCTGGCAAGCGATGGCGGGGCCCTTTGATCCAGAGGACTTCGAAAACCTCATTCCACGAGACAAGCGGCTTCGTCCTGAATGGATCGCTTCCCTTTTCGCCAGAGGGAAACGAACCACCTACACAGGGGAGGATCTGAACAAGATTGGTATGCCCATCGGGGGCATCTGCGCGGGACAAGTCTACCTGGGGGGTGACGGAAGCCTTTGGCACTGGGACCTCTTCAATCAGTCGATTCGAACTGGCTCCGAACATTACGCGAATCCGCTCACGCCCAAATCCCCTGTGGATCAAGGATTCGCTTTGCTGGTCCGAGCCAAAGACCGTTCGGAAATTAGGCCGCTGGACAAAAACGGATGGAAAGACGTCCGTTTCACAGGAGAGTATCCAGTGGGCTTCGTGTCTTATCGCGATCCAGAGACGCCTGTAAGCGTCTCTCTGGAATCTTTCTCCCCTTTCATTCCCTTGAACGTGGAGGACTCCTCGTGGCCTGCCACGGTGATGAGGTTCACTGTGAAGAATGCAGGCAAGGAAGAGGCGCATATCGAACTGGCAGGCTGGCTGGAAAACGCAGTCTGCCTTTACAGCGGCACGATGCGTGAGGGACAGCGACACAATCGGATCGTGCGCAAAGAGGGACTGCTGATGCTTGACTGCAGCGCCGGCCCTCTGCCCCCTAGCAATGAGAAAAATGACAGGCCTGACATCGTCTTTGCCGACTTCGAGGGGAAAACCTATGATCCCTGGGTTGCGGAGGGTGAAGCGTTTGGAAAGGGCCCCGTGGCCATGAAAGAGATCCCTCATTACCAGGGAGATGTGGGGGGGCTGGGCCTCAGAGCGGTCAACTCCCACGCTTCGGCCCCGGGCGACGACGTAGGATCCAAGGACGCCCCAACAGGGACCCTCACCAGTCCCTCTTTCGTCATTGAGAGAGATTTCATCACCTTTCTCGTGGGAGGCGGCTCGCACAAAGGAAAAACCTGCGTCAACCTGATCGTGAATGAGGAGGTGGTCCTGTCCGCCACAGGCAAAAGCGACAATCGGATGGGACCCAATGTTTGGGATGTTCGCCCATGGAAGGATAAAAGCGCCCGAATCCAGGTCGTTGACCAGGAGACGGAAGGATGGGGAAACATTGGGGTCGATCACATCGTTTTCACGGACGTCCCTCGCGCTGTTAGCGCTCCCATGGAAAAGGAGGCCGATTTTGGGACCATGGGCTTGGCACTCTTGGGCAATGAAAAGGAGGATCGCGCCATAGCTTCCCTGCCCGACCAACGGGTGCCTGCAGGTCTTTTCTCGCAGGATGCCGGTCCATACGAGAGTCCTGGTCCTGTATCGAAAAAATTCAATGAGCAGCTCGTGGGATCTCTATCGAGGGATTTTCGCCTTTCGCCGGGCGAGTCGAAAACTGTCACGTTTCTTTTCACCTGGCATTTTCCCAACCTAAAACTGGACGAGAAGAACGGACTGATTGGCAGACATTATGCTGAGCGTTTCGATTCCGCCTTGCATGTCGCGGAAAAGATGTCCGCCAACTTCGATCGCCTCCGAAAGGACACCCTGCTTTGGCACGACACCTGGTACGACAGCACGTTGCCTTACTGGTTTTTGGACAGGACCTTCTTGAACGCGAGCACGCTCGCCACCTCCACCTGCCATCGTTTTTCCAATGGACGTTTCTACGGATGGGAAGGCGTGGGAAGCTGCGCAGGGACGTGCGGACACGTCTGGCAGTACGCCCAGTCCGTGGCCCGACTCTTCCCTGAACTGGAGAGATCCACGCGTGAGAAGGTGGACTTTGGACTGGCCCAGCAGCCTGACGGGGCAATCCATTTTAGAGGCGAATTCAACAACATTGCAGCCGTGGACGGACAGGCAGGCACCATCCTTCGGGCTCTCAGGGAGCACCAGATGTCTACGGACGATTCGTGGCTCAAGCGCAATTGGCCGAAGATCAAACTCGCCTTGGAATGGCTCATCGGAAAGGATGAGAATGACGACGGTATCATCGAGGGAAAACAACATAACACTTTGGATGCGGACTGGTATGGTCCTGTGGCTTGGCTGAGCGGGGAGTATTTGGCTTCCCTCGCTGCCGGGGAGTTGATGGCCAAACATGCGGGTGATGAGGACTTTGAGATGCGTTGCCGCGCCATTCTCGACCGCGGGAGGGATATTTTTGTACGGGAACTCTTCAATGGCGAGTACTTCATCAACAAGCCTGATCCCAAGCATCCTGAAGCGATCAACTCAGGTACAGGCTGTCACATCGACCAAGTCTTGGGAGAAAGCTGGGCATTTCAGGTGGGATTGGGACGGATCCTTCCTGAAGCGCAGACGCTTTCAGCACTTCGTTCCCTCTGGCGCTATAATTTTACGCCGGATGTGGGACCTTGGCGGGAGGCAAACGCGCCTGGACGATGGTACGCCATGCCTGGGGAGGCAGGACTCGTCATGTGCACCTTCCCTGATGGATCGTGGGACTACGACAAGGCCAAGGGGAAGGGCGCTGCCTGGGCAGCAGGATACTTCAACGAGTGTATGAACGGTTTCGAGTACCAGGCGGCAGGACACATGATCTGGGAAGGCATGGTGAGGGAGGGACTCGCCGTCACACGAGCGGTTCACGACCGATATCATCCTTCACGCCGAAACCCCTGGAACGAGGTAGAATGCGGCGATCATTATGCCCGCTCCATGGCGAGTCACGGGGTCTTCTTGGCCGCCTGTGGGTACGAGCACTCAGGTCCTGAACATCGCCTCGGCTTCGCGCCCCGCTTGACCCCGGAGAAGTTTCGATGCGCCTTCACAGCCTGTTCAGGATGGGGGACCTTTCGACAAGAAGTGTCGGAGGGAAAACAGTACGAGGAAATCGAACTCCAATACGGACATCTCGTCCTGGAGCAGCTCACCTTCCTGCTCAGCTCCGAGGTGAAGGCGCCATCGCTCGAGGTCTACGTCAACGGACGCGCCCTCCCGGCAAAGATAGTGAAAGATGGAGAAAAGGTCCTTATTCACCTACAAGAGCCCATCGACCTAGGCGTCGGGGATACCCTCTCTGTGGTAATGGGGTAGCCTTTGGCAGGCAATCAGGCAGGAATGCGTATTGGTTTCGCGAGATACCGCTCTGGCTTTTTACGAGCGTTTTGCTCTGACGCTGCTCTGGTAGGGGGCTTGGACCAGGGTGGACTTTACGCTTAAGACGTCGATGCTGGATGTAAGTAAAAGGAATCCACAACACTGTGCTACCATGGGGGGCGCTTCGCAAGGAGAGCCGTCCAAGAAACGCACAAAACAGGAGAGCTTTGGCTCGCAATGTCAGATGAGTACTGGAATTTCCACCTATCCCGACGTGCCTGAAATCAATCGCCGTCTCGACAGGCTCATGTCCCTTCCTCCGATCGGTCTCAAAAAGGACGCCATGGAGGGTTACCTCCAGTATTTTGAGCAAAAATGCAAGAAGTCCAAAGAGATCATCTCGGAGGCGAAAAACTATATTCCGGGGGGCGTCCAGCACAACCTGGCCTTCAACTATCCCTTCCCTCTGGTCATCGACAAGGCAGCAGGACCGTATCTCTATGACGTGGATGGAAACAGGTATATCGATCTTCTTCAGGCAGGAGGACCCACCATCCTGGGTAGCAATCCGGATGTAGTTCGCGAACAGGTGGAGGAGGTCCTTCTCCATACAGGGCCTGTAACAGGACTCTTTCACGAGTTCGAGCTCAAAATCGCCAAAGAAATCCACAAACACATGCCTGCTGTTGAGATGTTCCGTATGCTGGGGAGCGGCACCGAGGCGGTCATGGCCGCCCTTCGCGTGGCTCGGCTCGCCACAGGAAAACGAAAGATCGTAAAAATCGGCGGGGCCTACCACGGATGGTCGGATCAGATGGTCTACAGCCTAAAGATCCCTAAGACGCGACGTTTCGAGGCACACGGCATCCCGAGAGCCTGCAGCAGGCATACCTGCGAGGCCGCGCCCAACGACCTGGCGTCTCTGGAACGGGTGCTTTGGTGGAATCGCCTCAGGGGGGGGACGGCCGCGGTCATTGTCGAGCCTGTGGGACCTGAATCCGGGACGCGGCCAGTGAACAAGGACTACAACGCGGGCGTACGTAGGCTTTGCGATCGGTACGGGGCGCTTCTCGTATTCGATGAGGTGGTCACCGCCTTTCGGATCGGACTAGGCGGCGCTCAGGGTTATTTCGGCGTGAGACCGGACCTCACCGTCTTTGGCAAAATCGTGGCTGGAGGATATCCGGCGGCAGGGGGGCTGGGCGGAAGGCGAGATCTGATCCAGCATCTGGCCGCTGGACTCGAGAGCGGCAAGAAGCGCGCCTATTGCGGGGGCACGCTCGCGGCCAATCCCCTCAGTGCAGCGGCAGGCTATTTTCTCATCCAAGAAATTGAGAGGACCGATGCGTGCGTCAAGGCAGGGAAGGCTGGGGACAGGCTCGTCGCCGGTCTCCAGCGGATGATCGAGAGGCTCCGTCTTCCCTATGTCGCCTACAACCAGGGATCCATCTGCCACCTCGAGACAGCGGCAGCCATGTTTGTGAAGCTGGACTATCTCAAGGTCATAAAGGTAATCAAGGAAATCAAGGCCAGGAAGTTCATGATGGAGCAGTTCGGGGCGGCCTTCATGGCAGAAGGTGTCGTCACGCTCGCTGGAAGCCGCATGTACACGAGTGCTGCGGATACGGACGAGGTCATCGATGATGTATTGTCCCGCTTCGAACGGGTCCTGGGGAATGTGGACAGGAAGGATCTGGATACATGATCGAGATGGATGAAGCCCAAGCGCGCACCATTGTGTGTGAGGCCGGGGTGAGACTCGTGAAGACAGGGCTCGTGTCTGGAACCTGGGGCAACGTGAGCCAGCGCATCGGTGCGCACCATATGGCCGTCACACCGAGCGGCGCGGATTATTTGTCCCTGACGCCCGACGACATCGTCATTGTGAATCTCAAGGACGGATCTTACGAGGGGGCAAAACCTTCCGCGGAAAAGAGGCTTCACATGGCTATCTACAATGCCAGAAAGGATGTGACAGCCGTCATTCACACTCATGCGGTGAACGCATCCACGGTGGCAGCCGCACGTCGAGAGATCCCTCCCATTCTGGATGATCTCGCCCAGATCGTGGGTCCCTCGGTACGCGTGGCCGACTATGCCCTGCCTGGCACGAAAAGGACGGTTAAGGGGGCATTGAAAGCGCTAAAGGGAAGAAACGCAGCACTTCTTGCTAACCATGGCGCTGTTTGCGTGGGAAGATCCATGGAGGAAGCCTTCGTCTGTTGCGAAGTCCTGGAGAAGGCATGTAAGGCTTTCATCGAGGCCGAGTTCCTGGGAGGAGCCAAGGCGATTGGACGATTCGACGCCCACCTCATGCACCAGTACTATCTTCGCAAGTATTCCAAGAAGCATTGAGTCGAGGAGGATCGACCGGTGAGCGTGGCCCATCTTCTGGCCTACGATATTGGGACCACAGGCAACAAGACCTGTCTCTACCGCGTAGAGGACGGAGCCATCACCCTCCTGGGAACCGCTCTTCGAGAATACCCTATGCAGGTCCTCTCGAATGGGGGGGTGGAACAAGACCCTGAAGACTGGTGGCGCGCTGCAGGAGAGACGACCCGTTCCGTGTTGGCCGAGACTGGAATCTCTCCAGAACGGATTGACGGGATCTCTTTTTGCTGTCAAGCGCACGGACTAGTGCTGGTGGACGACGCCGGCCGTGCGCTTCGGCCTGCCATGATCTACATGGATCAACGAGGTGTGGAGCAACACAGGCAAGGGCTCGTCCACGGACCCAAGATCGCTGGGGCCAACGCATGGAAGCTCCTCTACTCCCTTTACATCAACGGCGCGATATCGGCCAGCGTCAAGGATCCACTGTGGAAGTATAAATGGGTAGAGGACAACGAGCCCGGGGTCTTTGAACGAGTCTATAAATGGTTTGACATCAAGGATTACCTGGTTCATCGTTGCACAGGCCGCTTCTGCATGACCGAGGACCTGGCTCACGTCACTTTCCTCTACAACACCCGTCCAGGCCACTATGGCTGGAATCATCGTCTCTGCCGCATGTTTGGTGTCCGCCCCGACCACATGCCCGAGGTCATACGCTGTATAGATCGAGCTGGAGAGTTAACGTCTGAAGCGGCCCACGACCTCGGTCTGGCGGCAGGCGTTCCAGTCTTTGGCGGAGGCAACGACGTGACGTGCCTTGGACTGGGCGCTGGATGTACGCGTCCCGGGGACACCCACGTCTACGTGGGGACCTCCGGGTGGGTTTGCTCGGTCGTGGAAAAGCGGATGGTGGACATCCAACACTACATGGCGTCGGTTCTCGGCGCCGTCCCAGGCAGATACAACTACATCGCCGAGCACGAGACGTCTGGCAAATGTCTGGAATGGGTTCGGGACCATCTGGCATTGGACGAAATCGGGATCTATCTGGAAAAGCGTGACGTCTGTCAGGGTCCTGAGGCCGAGTACAAGGCCCTTCTTGACTATTTGAGTCAGGTGATCAACGAGACGCCCCCCGGCTCAGGAGGCGTTCTTTTCACACCGTGGCTTCACGGCAACCGATCGCCTTTCGAAGACCTCAATGCCCGGGGCATGTTTTTCAACATCGGATTGGAGATAGGCAAAAGACAACTCATTCGGTCGGTGGTGGAGGGGATCGCCTTTCATACGCGATGGATGATCGAGTGTATCGAAGGACGAACACCCGTCACAGAGCCGCTTCGTTTCGTGGGAGGAGGAGCCCTGTCCGATGTGACCTGCCA
>Ga0272442_10008462_pt1 | contig 13031 bp, 14 predicted proteins | sample SSMForm2O_FD_200262 | JGI IMG/M metagenome (GOLD analysis project Ga0272442, IMG submission 200262) | Marine sediment archaeal communities from Little Sippewissett salt marsh, Falmouth, MA, United States - SSM-Form-2O | ecosystem: Environmental > Aquatic > Marine > Wetlands > Sediment ...
TTTTAGGGATACACCAATTTCTTTGGGTTTGAAGTGTGTAAGTGGTGCATCGGTCATATCAAAACGTGTTGTTCCATCTTTAAACACATGGACATTGTGTTTTGCCCTTAGTATTCCTTTTTCAAGGGGTTCTGGTGTTTTATGCTTTGAGATTGTCCCTATTACGCCCTTGATTGTTTCAGGAAGAACTCTTTCTTTTACATTTTTTTGAGCTTTTGTTAGTTCTTTTCTAAGGTTTATATCAACGGTTTCAATTCGACCATTTCCAATTTCTGTATGTCCTCCACAATCACAGAAGAGCCTATGTGTTTTACATCCGCATTTTGAGCATATTCTTGTTCCTACTTCAACTTCTATTTTTCCTTGTTCTGCTGCGTTTCTTACAAGTCTTTGATTTCCACCATAGTTTCCAATTGGGAATAAAACATGAGGTGGTGGTTTCATTTTTCTCTCTGCTGCTTTTTCAGGTCTACCCATACGGGTTCCTATTCTAAATGGCGCCCTTGGTCTGATTGTTAGACCTGATAATTTTGATACTAGTTCTACAGGATCTGTTTTTTCATTAATGTCTGATAGAATTCTGGTTTTATCTGTCTCAGTTATTTTGTTGTCTTTTGTTTCAAGTCCACAGCATGCAATAAGTGCCTGACTGTATTTATCCAGTAGCATCGTGCCTTCTTCTTGTTTGTGTAGTGCTGCAAGACTAACTAGTATGTCTTTAATTTCTTTATTTGAGGGTCCCACTAGTTTTCCATCTTTTATTGTTCCGTTTTGTTTAATGTATTCTGATAGTTGTTTAATATCCTCAGGTTTTATATCATGCCAAAAGAGGTTATAGTTTGGATGTAGTGGCACGTTGTATTTCTTGGATAATTCTATTGCTTCTTCCCATTTTGGGTTTGTAAGATCAATTTCTTTTGAAAACTCTTTTTTTACCAGTTCTTTTGTTTTTTCATCTGACTTATGAATTTCTACATATGTTTGTTTCTCAGGCAAAATTTTAAGTTCTTTTTGAAGATCTTGTATCCACCATTCATATACATAGCCTGAATCAGGTAGAAGCGAGTTGTTTTCTATGAATTCACCGAAGGGTATGAGTATTTCTCCCAGATCAACTATGGTTTTTATCTTTGCTTCTTTGACTTGTTTTGTGTTTTGTATTTCTACTAAATCTCCATTTTGTAAAAGAACAATCGGGCCTTCTATTGTAGTACATGGCGTTCCTATTGTTCCTTTCCCAGGCCTCTCCGTTTTAATTTGAGTGCCTACTGCGATAAAACCATCCATCATATGCATTGATATAGGGTTTATCGCTGTTGATGCAAGACCCGCCGTTCTTGCTCTTCCATATCTAAGTCTGAATCCTCCTTTCCTGGATGGATGACTAAATACAGGTCTTCCTGCTATTACTTCTCCGATGTATTTTGTAGAGGGGAGTATTTCTGGGATTGTTGAGTCTTTTCTATCTGAGTTTTCTTTTGTTTTTTTGTTTACAAAAATATCTAGAAAATCCCATCCTTTAAGTCTGAGTTTTTTAACGTGTTTTAGTATTTTTGGCGCTTTGAGACATAATCCTTCTGCAATTACTAGGCATGCTCCTCCACGAAGTCTATTGGTTTCTATTCGTGGGAGATCTCTGTACCCTGTTACTTCTTCTTTTTCTGTACCTTCACCATTGATACATATCGGACAATTTCTGACGATTTTATCTATCTCATCCACACTTGGTGTATATTGCAGGTGTTGTGCTCTTTTATATAGAGGAATTTCTTCTTTGTATCGCTCAACTTCTCCATCAGTCGGCAGATACTTTCCTATGTTCATTTCTCGTCTTACCACATCTGCAATAAGAACACTCATCGCCTGTCCAGTACCACCTGCAGATCGTATTGGTCCTGCGAAGTATAAATCTACATAGTTTGAGCCGTCTTTGTTATTTCCTAGTTTTATATCTGCAATTCCTTCTATTGGTGCTACCAATACTCCTTCGGTAAGGATTGCGAGCCCTGTCCTTACTGCTTGGTCGAGTGCTTTTTCTGCTGTTTTGAACTTGTATTTTGTACCACTTGCGATATATTTTGCGATTTCAAGGCTTACTAGCTCTCTATTGGTTATTTTTTTTGTAGTCTGTCTTATTTTTGGTGCTATATTTTTTGGACCTACTAGTTGCTCTACTCTTGCTGCAAGGTCTAGTGCTTGTGGTATTTCTACATTTTTTTCAGGGTCAAGGCCTTTTTTTCTTGCATTATCTGCGATTTTGTAACATGTATCTATTTCTCTTTGTAAATCTAAAAAATATTTTTGCATATTTGCACTTACTGCTATGTTCTTCGAAAGGTCCCCACCCATGCGTCCAACTCAACAAAACTAAGTAAAAAAGTCTAATGCAAATGTTATGTTTAAAAGTTTTGTATTATTTTGAAGAAATATTAATTTTTATTTTTTATTAAAATCCATCATTGTTACATTATTTGTTTTAAGATCTACTATAGGTAGTTTTGCAGAATCAGGAACAAAATTTAACATTTTCTGATACGAGGTCTGCGACTGCCAACTTGAAGCATTTATTAGTTTTACTCCCCGATACTCACTAATTTGTGCAAGATGCACATGGCCTGTGACAAAAATATCTGGTATTCTGTCTATCAACATGTAGTCCATGTGCTCAGGTGCAAGAGGCGTGTATCCTCCATATGTTGGTGCGAGGTGATGTTTTTTAAGCATGACTTTCATGGTTTCCACAGGATCATTGTATTTTAGATGTTGTATGTTTGTTGCAAAATCCAAAAGACTCTGACCATGATATGATAATATCTCGACACCATTGAGTGAAAAATAACAAGGATTTCCAACAAAAGTTATGTCCATACCAGAGAACAAATCCTGTATTTCTTTTTCAAAAGTAGGCTGTGGTTCTGCTGGTCTTACAGCATCATGATTTCCTGGTTGCATAATAAGTGAGATATGATCAGGAATTGTTTTTATATGCTCTGCAAGCGCTTCATATTGTCTATAAACATCAGAGATGGAAAGTTCCTTATCTTGATTAGGATAGATGCCTATACCATCAACGACGTCACCAGGGATTACTATGTATTTTATTTTGCCTGCTACGTCACGCTGCCTGGAGTTGCCCATATCGCCGTTTATCCAATGCAAAAAAGAATTCCATTCATCTTGCATGAATTGTTTGCTGCCAACATGAATATCTGAAAGAAACGCAGCATATAATGGTACTTCACTTTTATGATGCTGATTTTGAATACTAACCTCAGGATACACGATGCTGTTTATTACAATTAAATCACCGTTTTTGCTAAGTTTTCCCCTAATGCCAATTATTTCATCAAAAACAACCTCGTTTGCAATATTTAGGAGATCACGGTTTTGTTTTAACACAATACAAACTGCACTATCTGTTTCGTCTTCCAACTCAATTAAACGATGACCGTTTGTAGTCGTTCTTACTTCTTTGACGATTCCCACTATTTGAACATCATTAAGATCATTCTTTTTAACACGATTTATAGGCATTGCATTTGCAAGCTCTCTTCTCTGTACTCTTAAAATCTTTTTCAAAGAGTTATAACGATTTAAAAAAAGTTTGTTAAAATCATCTGTAGTTCCCTCGCAGATACTATTTCCAGTGACATCTTTTATGATACTAATCTCTGAGTCATATTCTGCTGCTTGCGGTTTCCAACTTTTAACTTTACTTATATTTATGACAGGAGGGATAAACTCTTTTGACTCTTCGTCAGGTAAGTCAATTTGATCATCTTTATCAGGATCATCATACTCAAGTTCCGTATCCGGTGAAGGCCCTGCAGGAATCTCCCCGCTATAAAGTGCTGAAAGCATCTTAGCCTGCATTTCTTTTGTTTTTAAGGATTCATTAGAAGGCTTCTTTTCTTCAGGGACTTCTTTATTTCTTTGTTCAACTTGTTTAACATGATCAACTGTTAAAACCAGAGGATATTCTTCGAGGTTTTTCGTTAGAAAAGATGCAAACTCATGAGGATTACCCTTTGATAAAATGTAGTCCAATGTATCTGATTGGACAAATGTACCATGATCTGAGAATGATTTGATAATTTCCTTCATCTGAACCTTCCCACAAAAAAACAATTCCCTTGTGTGTAAAAAGAGGTATGCAATTCTGAATATTTAGAATTACGGTCTAAAAAAACCTATTTAAAAAATTTGAGAAACATGTTATATAAATATTTTTCGATAAAAACCATCGTTTTTAGACGAAAATAGAAAATTAAGGAAGACGGTGTTTTACACAGACAAAACTGTTGACTTAAAACAGAGTTTTTTCCAAAAGGAATATAAAAGAAGAAAATCTAACATAAAAATGGAAACAAAAGGAAGAAGTCAAAATGATAAGTATGAAGAGACACATACATGGAAATGACATACTAATCGGTGCATGCGATGAAAAACTTTTAGGGCAAACATTTGAAGAAGGAAAATTTCAGATAGAGGTAACAAAAGAATTTTACGGTGGAGAAAAGATTACTTCCGAAGTTTTAAAAAAATTCCTCGAAGATGCAACTATTGCAAATCTTGTAGGACATGAAACGATAAAAGCTGCCATTGATATGGGATTGGTCGACCCTGACTCAGTTATAAAAATTAAAGGGGTTCCACATGCTCAAATGGTCAGAATGTTAAGATAAAATTAGTTATTTATTTGCTTTGTTTTAGAAAGCATGTTTTCATAATGAGTGCCTCTCCAATAGATTTTTTTACATTTTTTACAAAGCCAAAATTTTTTATTGCTTTCAAAAACTTTTTTTGGAATTTTGTCTTTTGCTTTTTCTTTGTCAACCTCTTCAAGTAATGAATTGCAAATAAGGCATCTGCTAAGATATTTTTTTGAGTCCGTCTTAAAAACAGATAATATTTTCCCGATTTGTTCTTCTAAATCTGTTGAGGTAACTTCAATAACATGAAGATTTTCTCTTTTTGCATCAAATAATAGTTCTTTATCATGGGTTATTAAAACCCTGCTTTCTTTCTTTGCAATTTCAATCAGTTCCAAATCTTTAATATCTCTATCGGCATAAAAAGTATCAAAACCATAAATTCGCAACCACTTTGCAAGTGTTCCTAGCATTTGATCGCATAAAAACTTCATTTTACCATTTTATAATGAACTAGAAGTCCATTTCCAACTTTTTTTGCTTCTACAAGTTCTAGATTAATAAGTTCATCTTCTTGAGTTATTCCTTCTCCATCTGCCATTGATGGAGTGTATTTACCACCGATTATCATAGGGCCAATAAAAACATATAAATCATCAACAAGGCGTTGTTTTAGAAAATTCCAAATGACTGTGCTGCCACCTTCGACCATTAGTTTCCTTATTCCACGATTGTAAGTATTTCTAGCATTTGATCCAGATCAATTAAGCCTTCATAGTCAACTTCACATTGGATAACTTCAACAGTATCCTTGTAATCTTTATCACACTCGCCGTTTGTAATTATAAGTGTTTTTGCATTTTCATCAACAGCAAGTGCATCTGGATTTGTCCCGCAGTGAGTATCTAGAATAACTCGAGTAGGATTTTTTGGATTTTGTACATAATCTGCTTTAACAGTAAGTTTGGGGTCATCTGCTTGAATTGTATTAACACCTACAAGTACTGCATCAAACTTATTACGAAGTTCATAGACTCGTTTCATGTCTTCTTGGTTTGAAATTCTAAGTTGTTTACCTGCAGCTGATGCAATTTTTCCATCTGCACTCATCGCACAATTTATAATTACATATGGTCGGTTCATAATTTATCACCTTGGATAAAGTGGACAATCTTTTTTGTTTTCAGGACAAATCTTTTTGGTTTTACATGCTGGTCCTGCGTTTTTAAAAATAACTGGTGCTACTTTTTTAACTTCTGCAAGCATCTTGTTTGCAAGTTGTCTTATTTCCCATTGAGCATGCATGCAGCATCTTAGCTCAAAGAAATTCATCAGAGAGCGTGCATTCATTGTGACAATTATATTTGTACATGCGGCGTTAGGTAAAACAAAACGCGAGTCTTCTGCAGGTATTCCCATCTCAAGAAGTTTGTTGTATTCTTCCCAGATGTTTTTCATTGTTTTATCATAGGCTTCTTTCATTTTCTTGTTTTTTGCAATCTTTGGAGGAGTAACATAGTTTGGCTCTTTAAAATTTACATAACGCTGGCTTTGCTGTGCATAGCTAGCGATACGATGTCTAACTAGCTGATGAGTCAACGATCGGCTTACATCACTAATTGCAAAAGTAAAACTAGTATGTTCGATGACACTTGTATGACCCATCTTTAAAACTTCTTTTAAAACAGCATTTAAACGTTTTTCTGGTGCTTTTTCTAAATCCTCGGGTTTGCTTTTACTATGTGTAAGCATTCCTGCCATAGCTGGAATCTTTTCAGGATTTGGTGTAAACCCTATGAGTTTAACATTCATCTAAATTTTACTCCCCGTATCCACATAAAATGTTTGTTTTTATTTCTTTCGAGAGTTTATTTAGATGGTAAATTAAAATGTGTATTTTTAAAGAAACCTAAGTCAATGTTTTTCCAATCATTGTAATCATTTATACCATGAGTGCCATCAGAATAATCCAATAACTCCCAGCCGTATCTGTAGTTCATGCAACTTTTATAATTTCTATATTTCCAGAATGATTGCCTCAGCATCTCAGGGGTTTCATGATTATCAATACCCTCATAATCATCAATAAGTAGACCTAAGGTATGACCCAGTTCATGCATAATTCCACAGACTATTATTCGTCCTCTTTCTATCATCCCTTCTTCCAATTCCTGATTTTTTTGAGCATCAACTATTATCGTATTTAAGTTATCCCATCCAAAAAACACAAATCCGCCATAATCCGCGTATATCTCTTTTATATTATCGACTATTAAAGCATAATGAAAAATTCCTTTTCGTGGGTTATTAAGATCGTTGTGTAGAAAATAATCCCAATAAAGATCACGGAGATCAGAGGTTTCTAGCTCATCATTGTATGGCATTTCTTCTCCGCCCCCTAGGTTTCCAACATCTACGTGAAGGTTTATATCGTGTTTTTTAAAGTTTTTTATAATCTTCTCTATTAAATCTTCTGGGGGTTTGTTTGTAACGCTCGGGTTTTTACACTCAAGCCAGTCAACCTCTAAAAAGATATCCTTATAAAACGGGTCAGAGCCATAACTATCTGTATAGCACTCCTCGATGTTATTTAGACCATCGCCATCTGGGTCTAAACTACTATGATCATCCCAAGTCTTTGGATCATAGTTCCATTTTTTCTCCCACCAATCTGGGCATCCATCACCATCAGAGTCTTCTTCATCGAATTCAATTTGTTTAAATCTTTCAGAGGTGACTTCTAATTTAGTAAAAACATCATTTGTATCCCAAGTAGATCCAGCATCAGTATATGCTTTAATCTTCCAGGGAAATATTTTCAAACTTAGTTTTTTAATTGAAATTCTATCTCCAAATATTGAGTTTACATATGACGGACCAGTGATACTTCCCCACCAGTTTTCACGTGCATTACAAAAATCGCTGTAATAATTCAACGCGTATAACATGTTACCGGCTATATTGTTGTTATTAAGGTTGCAATTACTGTCTTTAACAATGATTGCAGTCCTGTAACTATCCCTAATATCACAGTTTTGAATAACTGTGTCATCTGAGTATTTAACCTTGATGGTGTGATACATATTTCGATGCAAGTTACAATATAATATTTTGGATTCCGAATACATTAATTTTATACCCGCACCGTTATGATCAATATTACAATCGTGAATATCGAAGTTATTACAGTTATAAAGCCAGATTCCTCCACCATCCTGGTTGTTATCACTCACAGAGGAATGCGTTATTTGAGAATCTGAGCTATCCTGACAATAAATTCCTAATCCATTTGTATGAACATAACAATCTTCAACCGTGAATTGATTAGAATTTTGCGAGTGTATGCCAAACGCGTTATGACAAAATTGGCAGTTTTTAACCATATTTTTAGAGCTGTCTTTAAAAAATATTCCCTCGCTGTTTGTATGAAGATAACAGTTTGATATATTGTTATCTTCGGCGTTATCTAGGTATATACCCGTTTTTGTTCTATATATTATACAATCTTTTATCAGGTTATTGTCAGATTCTATCCTGATACCTGAGTTATCTAAGTATCCCCCTGAGTTTCTCACAGTCATCTTGGTAATCGTAACATCATCTACTTTGATATGGATAACTGTTTCTGCATATTGTCCATCGATGATTGTTGTTTGTTTATCTTCTCCTATAAGTTTCAATGGTTTGTTTATTGTTATGGTTCCAGTATAGGTTCGACTTGGGAGAGATATTGTATCTCCAGGTGATGCATTATCAATTAGTTCTTGAAGATTAAGTACTTCTCCCTCATCTTCTAGTTTCTTATCTTGTTCGATGCAACCACTAAGGATTGCCATGGCTAATATGATGGTAAATAAGATAACAATTAATTGTGGAATTTTTTCCTTATGCATTATCTACTCCGGCATAAATATAATATATTCATTTTTATAATAATGGTTGATTTAATAGGTATATAAATTTATCGAGGAATTACAAATTAAAATTTTAAAAATTATAATCTTTAATAAAACCATAACATTTTAAAAACCGTTAGAATTACACTGAGTCATAAAACCATCAATTTTAGGGAGGAAAGAAATGATCGCGTTTATTGTAACAACCATAGTATGTTTCATAGCATACTTACTGCTTACAACTGGAAGTGGTAACTTAGGCCTATGGAGTATTGAGGAAATCATTTTTGGATTAGTATTATCTATTCTTGCAGGTTTTGTTGCAAAGAACTTGTTTGTAAAAAAGAGCCTTAGAATGTTAAACCCAGTACGCTGGGGAGCATTTATCGTGTATCTGTTTTATTTTTTCTATGAGATGGCAAAGGCAAACTTTGATGTCGCCTATAGAGTAATCACGGGTAAAATAAACCCAGGTATTGTAAAGATTTCACCGGGTCTTAAAACAGATCTTGGTGCTGCTATGCTTGCGAACTCAATAACGCTTACACCTGGTACTCTTTCAGTTGATATTGACGAAGATTCAAATGATTTGTATATACATTGGATAAATGTAAAGGATGAGGCGCTTAAGAAAAAACCAGTTGATCCGAAATATGTTTCTGCAGGTTTTGTTAAATGGATAAGGAGGATTGCAGAATGATTGAGATACCAACAGTTTATCTTGCTGTTCTTGCAGCATTATTTTTATCGGTTTTAATGGCAATGATACGAGTAATAAAGGGACCTACAGCACCTGATAGAATCGTCGGTCTTGATACAATAAATACGATTGTCATTGTTGGAATGGTAATCTTTGGTTTTGCAGTAAAATCAGTAATATACATTGATGTCGCAATTGTTTATGCGTTTTTGTCGTTTATTTCAACATTGTTTATAGCAAAATACCTGGAAGGAGGGGAGTTTTAAATGTGGTTTGATTATTTGATCTATGTATTCTTAGGAGTTGGGGTATTTTTTAATCTTCTCGCAGGAGTTGGTTTACTTCGTTTCCCCGATGTTTATACAAGACTTCATGCTGGAACGAAATGTACAACATTTGGCTCAATTTTCATAGTTGGATCAGTAATACTTCTAGGTTTGAAAATGTGGATTTTTGATACAAACCCTGCGGTAAACAGCCCAGATGTTTTAGCAATTCATGCAGCAATAGCACTTGTTGCAATACTACTTACAAATCCAACTGGTGCACATGCCCTAGCACGTGCTGCACATAGGAGTGGTGTAAAACCAGCTCAAGCTATTGTTGATGATCTGGATAAAAAAACTGTGAAAAAGAAAAAAACTTCTAAAAAGGGGGAGAAATAAATGATGGATTTATTTACATCAGTAATTCATATTGTACTACCAATTTTTATCATAGTTGCAGCAGTTTATTCCATTTACTTGAAAGATTTACTAGCAGCAGCAATCGCAGTTGCTGCCATGAGCTTACTTCTTTCACTCGAGTTTTTCATACTTCAAGCACCAGATGTAGCAATTGCCGAGGCAGGAGTGGGAGCATGTCTTACAACAGCAATTCTTGTAATTGCGATTAAAGCTACAAAACGTATGGAGGATGAGAAGTAATGAACTGGCGAATTGTTTTCGGTGGATTGTTTTTGGCAGTTATCACATTTTTCTTAATAATTAGTGCATTGGCTACTCATGATTTTGGAGAGCCAAGTGAAACAGGTATGGATCAATACATAATTGATAACACCCAAGCAGAAACAGGTGCAGATAATGGCGTTACAGCTGTTGTTTTTGATTACAGAGGTTTTGATACTCTGGGTGAAGCAACGGTACTCTTTACTGCTGTTGCAGGTGTTATTGTTCTTTTTAGGAGGTTGAAGAAATGAGCGATAGCGGAATGAGCAAAATTGTCAAAACTATGACTGGTGTTTGTTTCCCATTTATGCTTATCTTTGGTCTTTATGTAATTGTCCATGGACATCTTACACCTGGCGGAGGTTTTCAGGGTGGTGCCATCGTTGCATCCGCATGTGCAATGATACTTGTTGCTTATGGCAGTGTTTGGACGATGAAAAAAGTCAAAGAAAAACATTTGTCAATCTTTGAGAGTCTTGGTGCTTTAATGTTCATATCACTTGCATTTTTTGGATTGATTCTTGCAGATAATGTATTTTTCGACAATTTCATCTTTGGTGCAAATGGAATAGGAGGATTATTTGCAAACCCGGCATTAGGCATCGCTGATATCAACACAGCAGGTGTGATACCTTTGATGAATATCGCAGTGGGGCTAAAGGTAATCGCAGGCTTGTTTGCAATTGTTCTAGTTATGGCTTATGCGACACATAAGATAAAAGGAGGCAATAAACAATGATAACGTTTCAAATCCCGTATCTTGCAGTAGTCGGATTGATTATTATTGGCCTTTACGCTGTGATTTTCAAAAGAAACCTTATCAAAATGATAATAGGAATTACACTTATCGAAAGTGGTGTAAACCTATTTTTAATAACTCTTAGCTTTAGAGAAAACAGTACTGCACCAATTTACACGGCATCACCAGGTGGTATTATGAGCCTCCCTGTTCCACAAGCATTGACTCTTACAAGTATTGTAATAGGTGTTGCAGTGCTCGCACTTATGCTTTCACTTGTGATTCATATTTATAGGCATTATGGAACGCTGGATGTTCGCAAGATAAAGGAGGATGATAACTAATGTTCGAACAGATACTTGCTCATTCTCCAGCACTAGCAGTTGCAATACCCTTGCTTGGTGCTTTTTTTACACCACTTGTTGGTAAAATAAATGATAAGTTGAGAAATATCTTTGTAATATTAATCTTAGCTTTAGACAGTTTTGTAGTACTATTACTTGCAAATGATGTATTATCAACAGGGAGCATAAGAACCTATATTTTTGGAGCAAAAGAAATCGGAAGCCCTGTTGTAAGAATTATCTTTGAAATAGATGGGCTCAATGCATTTATGATAATACTAGCAGCAATACTTCCACTTGCAGCAGTCATCTATTCATGGGCATTTATGAAGGATGAAACAGGACAGGACAAATATTACACATTGATGCTTCTTTTAACAGCAGGTATGCTTGGTATGATGATGACTGGGGATTTGTTTAACTTCTTTGTGTTTTTAGAGATAACATCAATTTCATCAGCAGCTCTCATTGCATATCGTACAAACAATAAATTCTCCGTTCAAGCAGCTTTCAAGTATATTGTAATAAGCACAATTGGAGCACTCTTTGTCTTATTTGCAATAGCAATACTCTATGGACAATATGATGCGCTTAACATGGCAGTACTCGCAAATAGTATACAGTATGGATTACTAGACAAGATAGCACTCGTGTTACTAGTAATTGCACTTGCTATGAAAGCAGGAATTGCCCCTATGCATATGTGGCTTCCTGAAGCGTATGGTCGTGCGCCTTCTTCTGTAACAGTAGTAATCATTGGTACAACACTTGGAAGCTTCTATGGTATTCTCAGAGTAGGATTCACAATTTTTGGAGAACAAATTATATCTGCTTCTAATTTAGGAGTTGGTATTGCCCTTGGATGGATGCTTGTAGGCCTTGCTATTTTAACAATATTTATTGGAGTACTTATGGCTCTTAAACAAAATGATTTCAAAAAAATGATTGGTTTTGCAGCAGTAGCAGAAATAGGATACATGCTTCTTGCATTTGGTGCAGCACTTGCAACCATTTATCAAAATTCAATTACAGGAGCAGTAGATATTTCACCAGCAGGGCTTACTGCCCTAAAGGGAGGGATGTTCCATATCTTAAACGATGCGCTTGATATAAGTTTATTATTCCTTGTTGCAGGAGCAATCTACTATGTAACAAAAGAAGCATCGCTTAACAAACTAGGTGGCCTTGCAAGAAACATGAAATATACAACAGTGTTTTTCATAATAGGAATGATTGCGGTCAGCGGTCTTCCACCACTGAATGGTTTTGCGTCAAAGCTGATGATTTATCAATCAACATATGAGATAAACCCAATTCTTGCAATCGTTGCAATTCTTTGTAGTATTTTATTACTTGCAACTTTTGTAAAAGTATTTTATGCAGTGTTTTTGGGACCAAAACTTCCTAAATTTGATAAAGTAAAGGAAGTACCAAAAAGTATGCTTATAGGCATGCTTATAATCGCCTGCATAATCATATTCATCGGTTTGTTCCCAAATCTTGTTGTTGAAAATATTGTAAATCCAGCTGTCACAGCTTTACAAAATGCAACTGCATACATGGGAGGTATCTAAAATGAGTTTTATAGACTCTTTAAGTCAGCTGTATAACACTCTAAACACAGACAGTGGTTTCTGGAATCCTTTGATATGGATTACAGCACTTGTAATAATCTTTTTAGCAGCATATATACTAAGAGGATACGGTAACAAAGGCTACAAAAAAAATACTGAACAAACCAAAGTATTTTTAT
>Ga0272442_10008464_pt1 | contig 13028 bp, 10 predicted proteins | sample SSMForm2O_FD_200262 | JGI IMG/M metagenome (GOLD analysis project Ga0272442, IMG submission 200262) | Marine sediment archaeal communities from Little Sippewissett salt marsh, Falmouth, MA, United States - SSM-Form-2O | ecosystem: Environmental > Aquatic > Marine > Wetlands > Sediment ...
GCGGGCGCGGCTGCCAGTTCTTCCTCCGAGTGCGTGGAGAAGCCGACGATCATTTGCGGACCGACGAGCTCGCGGACGGCCTGCGGCGGGAGGTCTTTCTGGCCGACGTGGACGCCGTCGGCCCCGACGAGGGCGGCGATGTCCGGCCGGTCGTTTATGATGAGGATCGCCCCGGCCTCTCGGGTGATTGTGCGAAGTGCGCGCGCGTCGCGTAGGAAGCGCCCCGCGTCGTCGGACTTGTCTCGGATTTGTATGATTCGCGCTCCGCCGGCCAGGGCGGCCGCCCCGAGGGCGACGACTTCCCCCCCAGGTGCAGCGCCCCTGTCGAGTATGACGTACAGGCCGCTGAGCGCGTCCCGCGCGGCCGCGCCGCGGACCCGCGGTTCCATCTCGGACTCGAGGGAGTAGACCTCGTATCGCAGCTCTTTGAAGGCCGCCGCGAGGTCGTCGGCGCCCTCGCCCGGGTCGAGCTTGGCCGTCTCTTCGAGGACCCTCAGGGCCTCCTGTGCCCGCCTGAGGTTGGCGGTGAGGACGGCGGCCAACCCGGCCCGCCGCCACTCGTCGGCGACGCTCACGCGCCTGCCGACGTCGCCCTCGCTGTCTCGTGAGGCCGCCCCGCCCGGCGCTAAGGCCGAGCACCCCCGCGTAATACGATGCCGGAGGGTCTTGATGCGTTCGGATAGCTCGGCGTCTTGGAGGTGGAAGCGAGCGATATCCTCGGCGACCCGTAGGCCCTCGCGGGCCCGGTTCGCGTTGGCGTCAGCGGCTCGGCCGATAAAGCCCATGACGTGGCGAGAGCCCGACCCGCACCCTCAGGGGGCGGGCGAGGCGGGCGTCCCGCCCTCCGAGTCGCTCTCCTGGGAGGTGCGCAGGACGGTGGAGCCCCCCTCCTCGGCCGGGGCCCATTTCCGCACGATAATGGGGATATCGGCTATCTCCTCGACGCCCAGCACGCCCCTTACGTGGTCGTAGATCCGGTTTTGGATGACGCTCGTGGCCTTGCGGAGGTCGGTCCCGGTCTGGAGCGTGACGAGGCAGCGTATGACGAGGCCCTTTCTTGAGCGGATAACTCGTGGTTGTATTTCGAGAAGCTCGGGGACCTCGTGGGCGACGCGGCGGACGCAGTCCTCGATGGCGCGGGCGGAGAATCTCACCTCGCCGTACTGCATCTTGAAGGCGACGGTCCTGTCGCCGCTCCCGCCGAAGAGCAGTGCGATCATGATAACCACGGTGAGGACGATGACGACGGCCCCGCCGAGCATGGAGTAGAACACGTTGTCGTCCACCCAGCCGGTCAGGTCATAGAGGCCCATGCCGTCGATGATGAAGGCAGCTCCGATGGCGAGCAGTAGGAGTATGCACAGGGCCGCGAGGCCTCTCATCACTCGGCTCCCAGGGCGGCCACGGCGTCCGGTTCCTCGAGCTGTAGCCCCTGGACGTTGATGTTGACGGCGGAGACGGCGAGTCCGGTCATCTCCTCGACGGCGTCCTTGACGGCGGCCTGTGCCTCCCCGCAGACCTTGGGGATGTTGAACCCGTACTTGCAGACGATGGAGAGTTCGAGGGCGGCGACGTTCTCGTGGACGTCGACGCGCACGCCCTTCTCGGCGCTTTTCTTGCCGAGCATGTGAGCGAGGCCCTCGGCGACGTTGCCGACGAGGCCGGCCACACCGTCGACGCCTACGGCCGCTCTGGCCGCTATGACGGTGATGACGTCGTTGTTGATCCTAACCTGGCCGATACCGGCGTCGGTGCCGACGAATCCGTCCGTGTCGTTCTCGGTCATGTGTCAGCTTTCCCTTCTGCGGCTACTCACCGCCTCCCAGCACCTGGTCCAGAAAGCCGCAATCGTACTCCCCCCTCACGAAGGCGTCGTTGGCCATTATACGCCTATGGAGGGCTGCTGTGGTCTTCACTCCTTCTATGACGAGTTCGCCCATAGCCCTGCGCATGCGGCAGACGGCCTCGTCCCTATCGCGGCCGTGGGCGATAACCTTCATGAGGTTGGAGTCGTAGTAGGGTGGTATGGAGTAGTCGGTGTAGACGTGTGTATCGACGCGTATGCCGGGTCCGCCCGGAGGCCGATAGGTGGTGATGCGGCCGGGGCAGGGGCGGAAGCCGTCGTCGGGGTCCTCGGCGTTTATGCGGCATTCGATGGCGGCGCCGTCCGGGCCGATTTCGCCCTCGGGGACGCTCATCGGCTCGCCGGCGGCGACGCGTATTTGTTCTTTGACGAGGTCGATGCCGGTCACAGCCTCGGTGACGGGGTGTTCGACCTGTAGTCTGGTATTCATCTCCATGAAGTAGTAGGAGCCGTCGCGTGCGAGCATGAACTCGACGGTTCCGGCGCCGGCGTAGTGGACGGCGTCGGCGGCCCGGACGGCGGTCTCGGCCATGGCGCGCCTGGTGTCTTCGGGGAGTCTTGGGGCGGGCGTCTCCTCGACGAGCTTCTGGTAGTTGCGTTGAATGCTGCAGTCGCGCTCCCCGAGGTGGACGACTCTGCCGTGGTTGTCGCCGAGCACTTGTATCTCGACGTGGCGGGATCTATTGAGGTATTTCTCGATGTAGACCTCGGCGTTGCCGAAGGCCATTTCGCCCTCGGTTTGGGCCATCATGAAGGCGTTGACGAGGCGCACGCTGTTGTGGGCGATCTTGATGCCCTTGCCGCCGCCGCCGCCCGCGGCCTTGACGATGACGGGATAGCCTATGGACTCGGCGACGGCCTGTGCCTCTTCGGCGGAGGCGACGACGCCGTCGCCGCCGGGTATGACGGGCACGCCGGACTCGCGCATCGTGGCCCTGGCGGCGGCCTTGTCGCCCATGAGGCGTATGACCTCGGGCGAGGAGCCGATGAAGGTTATGCCGCAGGCTGCGCAGATCTCTGCGAAGTGGGCGTTTTCGGCGAGGAAGCCCCAGCCGGGGTGAATGGCGTCGGCGTCGGAGATCTCGGCGGCGGAGATTATGGCGGGTATGCGGATGTAGGAATCGGCGCTGGGAGCGGGTCCGATGCAGATGTGTTCGTCGGCGGCGTGTACGTGGAGGGAAGCGGCGTCCGCCTCGGAGCAGACGGCGACGGTGCGCAGCCCGAGCTCTTGGCAGGCGCGGATTACGCGCAGAGCGGCCTCGCCTCGGTTTGCGACCAGGACCTTCGCGAACACTTGGGGCGCCCCCACAGCAAATTGCCGGCCGACCCCGCGGGCTGCTTGCGCTTCACCGACCCCGGGACGACCGGCCGTCTCCGCTTTGGCTTACAGCGGCTCGATCTCGAAAAGCGGCTGGCCGTACTCCACCGGGTGCCCGTTCTCGACCAGCACCTTGACTATCTTGCACCGGCGCTCGGCCTTTATCTCGTTCATGAGCTTCATCGCCTCGATGATGCAGACGATGCTATCGCTTTCGCAGACGGTGCCGGCCTCGACGTAAGGGTCGGCGTCGGGAGAGGGTGCGCGGTAGAAGGTGCCGACCATGGGCGCGGTGATCTCCTCGCCGCGAGGCTCCTGGGCCGGTCCCACGGCCGTCTGGGCGAGCGCGGGAGGGGCCTGTGGAGCGGCGGCCGCACCGTGCATCATGATGGGCATGGCCGAGGCCACGCCTGAGATCATCGGCGGCTCGCCCTTGCGCAGCCTCAGGCGCACGCCTTCCCTCTCCAGGTCCATCTCGGTTATCTCCGCCCCCTCGAACAGGGCGAGTATTTCTTTGAGCTCTTTGAGGTTCATGACCGGCCCGTTCCCCTTCCCTTTACGACTAAAGACCAAGTCTCTATGGATGGTGCCCGGTGTCCGGGTGGCGCAATGCGCGTCGAACGACGACGGTATCTGTCGGAGTAAGGCCGCGTCCTCCCGATGACGACGCCGACGCCCCCGCTCCCGCCCCTGCCCTCCGCTCCCCCCCTATTGCCCCCCTTGCCCCCCCTTGCCCCCCCGTCGGCCCCCTCAAACGATGGTGGCCCCCTTGGGGGCGCGGCTGAGGACCTCGCAGCCGCTGGTCGTCACGAGGACGATGTCCTCGATCCGCACGCCGAAACGACCGGGGAGGTATATGCCGGGCTCTATGGAGAAAACCATGCCCGGCACCAACCTGCGGCTAGACCCGGGAACGATGCCCGGGGCCTCGTGATAGTCAAGGCCTATGCCGTGTCCCAGACCGTGGCCGAACCTCGGGCCGTAACCGGCGCGGTCGATGAGGACCCTGGCGGCCCGGTCGACCTCCCCCGCGGGCACGCCGGGGCGTACCAACTTGATGGCGGCCAGTTGAGCGTCGCGCACCGTTTCAAGCACGCTAATACCATCATTGGGTATGGTATCCAGGAAGACGGTGCGTGTCAAGTCGGAACAATATCCGCGGAGCCATGTGCCGAAGTCGATTACGACGGCGTCGCCGGGGGTCAGGGGGCGGTCTGAGGCGAGGGCGTGGGCCATCGCGCCGCGCTCGCCTGCGGCGACGATTGTGGGGAAGGAGGTGCCGTCGCCGCCTGCGGCCCTCATCTCCCATTCGAGGAGTGCGGCGACCTCGCGTTCGGTCATGCCGGCGCGGATCTGTGGGAGGAGGGAGGCGATGGCTGCGTCGCCGATTGCGATGGCGCTGCGGATGGTGTCGACTTCGCCGGGGTCCTTGACGAGGCGCATGGCTTCGACAAGCCCGCGGGTGGGGACGAGCGAGGAGCCGGTGAGGTTCTTGGCGAGGTCGTCTTTGGCCGAGACGGAGAGGTGGCTGTCCTCGAATGCGACGCGGGAGCCCTTTGGGAGGGCCTTGCGGACGGCGGTGAGGAGCCCGCCGCGGAACTGTCGCACATCGAAGGCGGCGGCCTGGCGACGTGCCTGCTCGGTGTAGCGCGAATCGACGAAGAGCGTGCGCTGGGCGCGCGTGATGAGGACGGCGCCCTCGGTCCCGAAGAAGCCGGAGAGGTACGCCCTACTCGGGTGGTGTCGGGAGTAGAAGGCGTCGGCCCCGACGCCGTCGAGCCGCAGGAGGAGGCCCTCGCAGCGGCGCGCGTGAGTCGTATCAGGCATTGGCGGCCTTGACGTGCCCGACGGCGGCCCGGAGGCCCAGAAGATACGAGTCGAGCCCGAAGCCGGAGACGACGCCGACTGCGGCGGGCGCTACGTGCGAGGTGTGGCGGAACCCCTCGCGGGCCATCACGTTGGAGAGGTGGACTTCGACTGTGGGCAAGGCGCAGGCGCGGACGGCGTCGCCTATGGCGACGGAGGTGTGTGTATAGGCGGCCGGGTTTATGACGATGGCGTCGAACTCCCGGCGGGCGCGTCCGATTGTCTCGACGATCTCCCCCTCGTGGTCGGACTGGAAGCAGTCGATCTCAATGCCGAGCTCGGCGGCGAGGGCGGCCAGCGCCGCGTTTATCTCCTCGAGCGTCGTACTCCCGTAGACCTCGGGTTCGCGCGTGCCCAGCAGCGCAAGGTTCGGCCCGTGTATGATGAGTACTCTCACTGTTCCATCTCCTGCCTGGCCTCGATTTGGGCTATCCACTCTCGTGCACGCGAGAGCCACATGGCGGCGGCCTCGCGCTCGTCCTGGCTGTAGAACTGCTTCTCCATATCGAGTGCGGCGCGCAGTTCGGCGAGCGCCTCCTCGCTCCGTCCGGCGAGCATCAGGGCCCGGCCGTGAAGGACCCGGTAATTCGGATCGGCGGGCGAGTTGTCTCGCGCGCGCCGCAGGGCGCCGATGATCTCGTCGTCATCGGCGTCGAGCCCGTCCTGTTTGCGCCACATGAGGCAATTGCCGAGGTCGGCCCATGCGCCGGCCGACCAGGGGGCGAGGGCAGTCGCCTCTCGGAAGAGGGCAAGCGCTCGCTCTATCTCCGGCACGGGGTCCGCGTCGAGGGCGGCCTCCTCCATGAGGAGGTCACCCAGCATGCGGCGGTACTCGCCGCTGTCGGGGACGATGCATACGGCCTGCTCGAGCCGCAGCCCGGCCCGGGCCGCCAGCGCGGTCTCCCATATGGCCCGGCCGGCCGATGGCCCCTCGGCCTCCGGTGGCAGCCCCAACGCATCGGCGGCCTCGCGCCACTCGCGCTCGGAGAGGCTTACCCACGCGCCGAGGTGCAGAACGCTCTGGAGATTATACGCCCGCTCGGCGGTGGCCTCCTCCACAACTTCGGGGGGGGCGGCGCGGATCTCGATCATGGCCCGTGCGTCGAGCTCGGCCTGGGAGACAAGGTGCCTTGCGTACCCGCCGACGCCCACGCGCCACAGGCAGGCGGCCAGGCCCAGCGCGCAGGCGGCGGCCAGGCCCGCGCGCAGCCGCCTGGTCGGGAGGCGGATTACGGTTTCCCCACCGCAGACGCTGCCGCAGAGTACGAACAGCGGCGCCGCGATGCCGGCGACGTACAGGTCGAAGTCGACGATCGAGTGGAGGAGGAAGGCGGTAACGGCGAAGGCGCAGCCGAGTTCGAGCGCGTCTGTGCCCCTTACATCGCGGCGAAGGGCCGAGGCGATGCTCGCCAGCCACAGCCAGGTGAAGCCGACGAGGCCGACGGGCCCCATTTCCACCCAGAGCTGCACGTAGTTGTTGTGAGCCTGCCGGGTGGCGCCGGCGCCGGGGAGGCGGTATTTGGGATAGAGCCGCTGGAAGGCGCCGGGCCCGCGCCCGAGGAAGGGGCTCTCGGCGATCATGTCGCGCGCGGCGCGCCAGTAGTCGGCCCGCACGTCCATGGAGGCGCGGAAGGCGCTCGGGCTGACCTTCTCCGGGAGAACCCGTGCAAGGCCGTGGCGGGTCGGGGGCGCGATGAGGGCGAGGGCGACGAGGGCGACCCCACAGGCGAAGGCGAGCTTCCTCCGGGCGATGCGCGCGCGGTTCATCCAGGCGAGGAGGAGGAGGAGGGCGGCCCCGGCGGCCAGCCATCCGCCCTTGGAGAAGGTCATGGCCAGGAGCAGCAGGCCGAGGAAGATGCCGGCGCGGCCGGCGAGTTTGTCGGCCAGCGTCCGCCCGCGCGCCGCCCAGGCGACGGCCACGGGGAGGGCGAGGGCGAGGAAGCCGGCGAACGCGGGCGGGTGGACGAAGGTCGAGAAGACCTTGTCCGTGCCGAGGCGCGAGGCGTACGCGTGGGGCATGGCGGTACCGCTCTCGGCGAGTATGCGCCTTGTCTCCGGGAGCGTGACGTGCCACTGGATGAGCCCGTATATGCAGGTGATGAGCATGGCGGCGAGTAGAGCGCGCGGGATGTAGTCCTGGGCGTGCGTCCCCCGCGCCAGCAAGAGGATGAGGAAGAGGAAGAAGCCGCCGAGGCCGGCGAAGCCGTAGGCGAGGCTGCTCCCGAAGAGCCCGGCGATGACGCCGCCCACCGCGCAGCCCACGAGCAGGTACGCGGGTACGTCGGAATGTGGCGAGACGGACTCCCGCTCGGCTGAGACCAGCAGCGCCGCGGTCAGCCACAGGCAGAGGTAGGAGACGAACTCCCAGGCGTTATCGGCCGCCGAGGGCGGGTCGACCGCGGTGATGACGGAGAGGGCGAGGGCCAACGCGCAGAGTGCGGCCGGCAGCAGGAGGCGAACTCTCGGCAGCCGCAGGCTTCCGGCGGCGAGTTGAGGCACAAGGGCGCAGCCCAGGGCTAGGATGGCGGCCGAGCGGAACCACACGTCGCTGCCGGGGTAAGTCATCCCGTCGACGAGGGGCCGGAGGAGCAGTACGAGGAGGATGATGGCGAGCCCGGCGCGGCGCGCCCAGGTGGGGATGGCGGCGGTGTCAGTCAACCCGAGGCCCCCCGCCGGCTCCCTGCAGCCTCGAGGCGCAGAAGGAGGAGGAAGATAGCCGCGGCCTGCAGTAGGACAAGGGCGGCCCCCCACCAGTTGAGCGAGCCGAGCAGCAGCGCGGGCGCGCCCACGGCGAAGGTTAGCAGGTAGACGGTCCGCACGGCGCCCGGCACGGACATACCCAGGTCGACGAGGCGGTGGGAGAGGTGCGTCCGGTCGCCGACCCAGAAGGATCGGCCGGCCCGCAGGCGCCGGACGACGACGACCCCCGCGTCGAAGAGCGGCACGCCCAGTATAAGGAGCGGCATCGCTGCGGCCAGCGGCGTCGGCCGGTCATATGTATAGAAGGTGGCAAGTATCGTGAGGCACGCCATCGTGAATCCGACGAAGTGGCTGCCGCAGTCGCCCATGAAGAGCCTTGCCGGGTGGCGGTTCTGCGTGAGGAAGCCGGCTAGGCATCCGCAGAAGACGGCGAGGACGGCGGAGACGAAGAGCTGACCGTGGAGGACGGCGCAGAGGAGGAAGAGCGCGCCTGAGACGAGCGCCACGCCGGCGGCCAGTCCGTCCATGTGGTCGAGGAAGTTGAAGGCGTTCGTCACGCCGACGATCCACAGCAGCGACAGTATGGCGCCGAAGACTGGGTGTGCGACGAATAGTGTCGCGCGGACGCCGAGGCCGACGACGAGGCCGGCAACCGCGATCTGGCCGGCGAACTTGGCCGCGGCGGGCATGGGGCGCATGTCGTCGACGAAGCCGAGGAGGGCCACGAGGCCGCCGCCCACGACGAGCGCCGCGAGTCGCGTGCTCGTGACGCGCACGCCACGCAGCGCGTCGATGAACTCGGGCGGCAGGCCGGGCGCGGAGCCGGCGCTGATGAGGGCCCTGGCGATGATGACGTGCGCGAGGATGGCCAGGAGCATGGCGGCGTAAATTGCGGCGCCGCCGAGGTGCGGCACGGACTCGGTGTGATCCTTGCGTCCGGCGGGCATATCGAGTGCGCCGGTGCGCCCGCCCAGGCCCACGGCCAGTCGGGAGAGAATGGCGGAGGCGACAGCGGCGAAGACGAAAAGGTAGGCGTATGCGGCGTACCACAGGGTCACGCTGGGCGCCCCTTCAATCATGAGCTGCAGCTTCCCCCATGCCGGCCCCTCCCCCATGCCACCCGCGCCGCCGCCGGCTACTGCGGGCACGCTATTCCCGGTGCCCTAGCTTGGCGAGAGAGCCCCCTCGTAGTAGCGGACGGTCCGCTCCAGCAGGTCCTGAAGGGACATCTTCGGCGCGTAGCCGGTGACTTGTTTCACCTTGCTGATGTCCGGCACGCGGTAGCGCATGTCCTCGAATCCCTCCGGGTAGGCCTCATTGTAGGGCACGTGGACGATCCGGGACTGCGAGTCTGTCAGGGCCTTGATTCGCTCGGCGAGTTCGAGGATGGTCACGGCCTCCCCGCTGCCCAGGTTGAAGACCTCGCCCACCGCCGGGGCCGTATCGGCCAGAAGGGTCAGGCCGTTGACAATGTCGCTGACGTCGGAGAAGCTGCGCACCTGTTGGCCGTCGTCGTGGACGGTTATGTCCTCTCCTCGGAGCGCCTGTTGGACGAAGTTGGGCACGACCATGCCGTACCGCCCGGCCTGCCTGGGCCCGCAGACGTTGAACAGGCGCACGACGATCGCCGGCAGGTATCTTTCGCGGTAGTAGGCCAGGGCGAGGAACTCGTCGAGGGCTTTGGTGGCGGCGTAGGACCAGCGGGTCGTGCTGGGGGCGCCGAGGACGCGGTCATCGGTCTCCTGAAAGGGAGTGTTCAATCTCTTCCCGTATACCTCGGAGGAGGACATGATCAGAACCTTTTTGCGCCCGCGCGCGCAGGCTCTGAGCACGACCTCGGTGCCGTGGACGTTGGTCTCGATGGAGCGCAGAGGATGGTCGAGTATGAATCGCACTCCCACCGCGGCCGCCATGTGATAGACGACGTCGGCGCGGTCCGCCAGACCGTCGACCAGGTGCTGGTCGAGGACGGTGCCCTCGACGAACATCAGGCCCGAGGGGTGCATCATATGGCGGATGTTATCTCTGGAGCCCGTGGACAGGTCGTCGAGTACGGTCACGTCGTTGCCCTGCCGGAGCAGCGTCTCAGCGAGGTGTGAGCCTATGAAGCCCGCGCCTCCGGTTATCAGCGCTCGCACTGTGGATGATTCTCCTCTCTCGTCTTGGCCTCAAGGTCGAGGTACAGCTTGCTGAGAGATTCCACCATGGCCTCGATGGTGTAGGTACTCAGGACGCGTTTCTTCCCCTCCTCCCCCATCCTTTTCATCTTCTCCGGGTCGGAGAGCAGCTCGCAGACGCTTCTGCCCAGCCCCTCGGCGTCGCCGGGTCGGACCAGCCGCCCGCTCACGCCATTCTCGATTACCTCGTCGGCGCTGTCAATGTCAAAACAGACGACCGGTATCCCCGCCGCCTGTCCTTGGACGATGGCCCGTGCGAGACCCTCGCGCAGCGACGCGTGGAGCAATACGTCCATGCACGCGACGGCCTCGGGGACGTCGTCGGGGTGGAGCAGCCCCGTAAGCACGAGACTACTCCTCACCCCCATCTCCTCCGCACGCGCCAGCAGCCGTTCCCTCATCGCCCCGTCGCCGACCCAGAGGAAGACGACCCCCGGGTGCTCGGCCAGTATCGCGGGCATGGCGTCGAGTATAAGGTCGTGCCCCTTGAGCGCGAAGAGCCTGGCCACCGTGCCTACGACGACGGCGCCCTCGGGCACGCCGAACCGCTCCCGCGCCTCCTCTGCGCGCCCCCTGGCCTCGGCGAATCGGGCGACCGGCATCCCCGAGCGGACGGTGACGAACTTCCCCTCCCCCGCGACACCGGCGTCGATGCTTCTCTCCGCCATCTCGTCGGAGACGGTCACGATCCGGGTCGACCACCCGGCCGCCAGCCGCTCCAGCCATTTGTAGAGGCGATTCAGCACGCGGGGCTGGTAGTCGTGGAACGGCAGGCCGTGAATCGTGTGAATCACAACGGGCGTACCGGCCACCGCCGCAGCCGCCCGGCCGAGTATGCCGGCCTTGGAGCTGTGGGTGTGAATGACGGCATAGCGGCCGCGGCGCAGCAATGCGTAGGTGCGGAGGAACGCGAGTGCGTCGAGTAGCGGGTCCACGCGACGCCTCATGGCGGGGATGATGAAGGGCTCGATGCCCAGCGCGCGGACGTCGGGGAGCATGCTCCCCTCGGGCCCTATGGGGGGCCCGGTGGCGAGAATCGCGCGGAAGACGCCGCCCTCCCGCAGGCCGACGACGGTGGCGACGGTGTTCTCCTGCGCTCCCCCTCTGATTAGGCGCGTGATGAGGTGGAGGACCTTATGGGGTTCCGGCAGGCGCACGCGCAGCAGGTCCCTCAGGCCGAGCGCGGCGATGATGAGCAGGAACGGCTCCGCGGGCGCCCGATAGCGCACCGACCCCAGCGCCGCGAGGTGGACGAGGAACACGGTTGCTGGAGGTATTAGGAGGAGGTCCAGCCGCCCCCGCCGTTTGAAGCGCGCGTACAGCGCCAGGAGCAGGACGGGGACGTACGCGCCGGCGATGACGACCTGGTAGCCGAGGCGGGAGTATTCGGCCGCGCGGAGCAGCGGGCTCCAGGTCCTCGCCTCTTTGACGAGTGCCAGGCGCAGCGTGCGCGCGGGGTGGCCTGCGGCGTAGCTGAGCGCCTCACGGAGCAGGCGTGCGTTGACCTCGGCCTCGGCCGTGCCCTCTTTTTCCATAGCGAGCGCCCACTCGGGCGCACCTGCGACGCCGCCGGTGGCATCCGGGCCGAGCGACTCGTACAGCGTCCAACCGGCCTGAGTGGAGAGGGGAACGAACCGCCCGTGGATGGAGCTATTGCGGACGGCCCACGGTGCGATGACGAGAGCAGCGCCGAGGGCGAGGCCGAGCGCGCCGGCGACACGTTTGCGCCCCATGCGCCGGCCGAATGCGAGCCATGCGATAGCGAAGATGAGCATGATCCCGGCGGCGGGCCTTGTGAGGATGACGAGCCCCCACACGAGTCCGGCGAGTACGAGCCGGGGTGGGCGGGGCTGCCCTCCAGCCAATCCGAGGCTTGTGAGGGCGAATGCCGCGCACAGCAGCGTGAGGAACACGCCCTCGCTGAGTATCGCGGACGAATAGTAGACGAAGGTGGGGTAGACGGCCGCGGCGCAGGCGGCGGCCAGGGCCCAGCCGCGCTCGGTGAAGCGCCGTGCAAGCGCGAAGAGCAGGACGGGCAGCAGGGCGCCGATGAGGGACTGGGCGTATCGGGCGAAGGTTACGTAGTTATCCGAGGCGACGAGCCGGCATCCGGCGAGGAAGACCGGGTATCCGGGGGCGATGAAGGACTTGCGCGGCAGCTCCGGCTCGAGTGTGAAACCGCGCCCGGCAGAGAGGTTCTCGGCGACGAGCGCGTACTTGCGCCCGTCCGGGTACTCGATAGCCGGGCCTTTGCGGGCGGCGACGCCGACGCGGAGAAGCAGTGCGACTGCGAAGATGAGGAGGAGCGCCCTCCGCGGAGTGGGGCTTCTCATGCGGCCGGCCCCCTTTCGGCGAGGAGCCGCTCGTAGAGCGCTTCGGTTTCGGCGACCATCCGCTCGGCGGAGAAGAGGTCGACGGCGCGCTGCCGCCCACGCGCGCCCATCTCGTCGCGGAGCCGGCCGTCCCGCAGCAAGCGGACGATGTTCTCGGCGAGTTCCTCGACGTTGCCGGGGGGTGACAGCAGGCCGGTGACGCCATCGTCGATCGCCTCTGCCAGGCCACCGACGTCGGAGGCGACGACGGGCAGCCCCGCGGCCTGGGCCTCCACGGCGGCCAGGCCGAGCCCCTCCCACAGCGACGGCAGGACGAAGACGTCGGCCGCCGCCAGCAGCGCCGGGACGTCGTGGCGGAAGCCGAGGAGGCTGACGCAGCCGGAGAGCCCGAGCGAGTCGATCCTGTGCTGGAGCTGATCGCGCATCTCGCCGCGCCCGGCTATGACCAGGCGCACCTCGGGGACCTCATCGCGCACGAGGAGCATGGCGTCGATGAGGTGAGGGAGCCCCTTCTGGCGCGTGAGGCGCGCGACGGTGACGATCAGCGGCGCATCCGGGGCTATGCCGAGTTCGAGGCGGACCTTCTCCCCGCCCGACGCCGACGTGAACGGGGCGAGGTTTATGCCGTCGCGTATGACGGTGAGCTTCGCCCTGTCGACCTTGGCCCGGCGGTGTGTGAAGTCGGCCACGGCCTCGGAGACGCAGACCTCGGCGTCGCAGAGGCCTTGGGTGAGCCGGTCGAGGACGAGGTGGCCGCGCAGCCTCCTCTC
>Ga0272442_10008465_pt1 | contig 13025 bp, 12 predicted proteins | sample SSMForm2O_FD_200262 | JGI IMG/M metagenome (GOLD analysis project Ga0272442, IMG submission 200262) | Marine sediment archaeal communities from Little Sippewissett salt marsh, Falmouth, MA, United States - SSM-Form-2O | ecosystem: Environmental > Aquatic > Marine > Wetlands > Sediment ...
GCCGCTGATCGATTTGAACAGGAATTTATATCTCAGGGAGAAGTTGAAAGACGACCAGTTGAGGAAACACTGGGAATTGCATGGAATATCTTCTCCATGCTCCCGAAAGAAGATCTGAAGCTGATCCAGGAAGACTATATCAAAAAATATTTACCTGAAACATCATGATCCGGGTGAACCATGGGCACAAAGGTTGAGGTCACACGACCGACAAAAATCGAACTTGCACGACTGAAACGACGACACAGATTGGCGACAAGAATCCAAAAGATCGTCAAGGACAGGCTCGCCATATTGATTATGGAGTTCCTCCAGACCGTTACAGAATGCGCATCTGTCAAGGAAAAACTTCTTACAGACTTCATGGAAGCCTATAAAGCTTTCTCAGTTGCATCCGGATTTCACGGAACTGTTCCCCTGGAAAAGGAACTTCTTGTATCTGAAATGGCCATCAAAGTACATGCCGGCATGAGAAATGTTGCGGGGGTAAGGCTGCCCCTTTTCGAAATTGAAACCGTGGAACCGGGAACATCGAAGGCGAAGAGTGTTGCCGACACATCATCGCTTCTGGATCATGCCGCCGAGCTTTCACAGAAGTGTCTGGAAACGATGATTCAGCTGGCCGAACTTGAAAATTCCCTGGAACTTCTCGGAGCGGAAATTAACAAGGTAAAGAGAATAAACAACGCTCTCGAGTACATTGTCATTCCCGGGCTTGATGTGACGATAAAGTATTTAAACATGAAATTTGAAGAGAGAGATCGCGAAGAAATAGCCAGGCTCAAGCACGTCAAGTTATTGATAGAGCAGAGAGAAGCCTATGCATACTGATCCACCCTCTGATAATTTGATTGGCGGATATTTACGAGATGACGTTAGAATACTCAATGCCCATATACCGCGAAAACGAAAATCACTCGCTCAATTACTTGAAGAGGAACATCCCCATGTTATATGCAATGACGGCAACGCCCATTATTTCAGGAAAAGAGAGCTTGATTTTCTATCACAGATGATCAGCACCGAAGAACAGAGAACATTATTGCTCCCGATCATATTAGAAGTCGCTCATGACAGTGGCGAAATAATTATCAGAACGAAAGAAGGAACGGAGGCAAAAATATTATCAAGTATCCTCAACATGTCCATCGTTCACAGAAACAATAAAATAGTCATTTACAGGCCTCAACTGAGTATCGTCCGGAAGGTATTAAAAACATCGACGCAATACGTTTTTTTTCCTGAAACATTGCGACAGGATAAGGGGTGAATTCATGTATAACGCGTTTGCCGATAAATTGATTGAGGTGACGGAACATCACGCCGTCGATATCTCGAAACAATGGTGTGACGCTGTAAGAACCAATCCCCGAACTCGGACATACCACAAGATGTCCGCAGAGGTGTGTTTTCCCCGGGCAGTTGACTTTTACAAGAACCTCAGACGAATATACTTCAGTGAAAGACCATATACGGAAGTACAACAATACTTTTCCACATATGCCGAACAGGCATACAAGGAGAGCATTCCGTTGAGCGAAGCTATTTATGCGCTCATCATGATGAGACGACATATGTGGCTCTATGCCGATTTTCAGGCGATTTTTGTAACCGGTCCGGACCATCAGCAGGCCGTCGAGAGCATTACAAAGACGATCAGGTTATTCGACCACGGCACATATTTAGTTGCCCGGAAATATGAAGAGTTAAACCAAAAATCAACCGGTTAGGAGCAGGGGAGGATTCGACTTATGCCTGAAACAATGAAGACAACGATTGAAACCATTGAAAAGGATGCAGAAAAAGTTCTTGAAGATGCAAGAACGACGGCCAGGAAAATACTGGATGACGCAAAAGGAGAAGTTGGTACCATTCTGTCATCCGATCCACCAATGGATGATGTAACGCGAGAACGAGATAAAATCATTCAAACGGCCAATGAAGAAACGACCAGAGAAATAGAAGCAGCAAAGAAAAAGGCCTCACAGATTAAGGCACGTGCCACGAAGAAGATTGACGAAACGGTACAGTTCATTGTCAATCACCTGCAAGGTACTCAGTAAAAAAATCGCTAAAAATACCTTGTACGGAACAGAGACATTTTCATCATTGAAAACGGGTTTCTCACGTCACATGTAAATACCACCTATCTTGACGGCTCAAGAATGGTAGGGGTGTCATCTCAACTCACCTATTTCCATGGGTGTATCCTCAAAATAAACTGTTCAATCATACTATCGGGAAAAAGATTACCGTAAAATGGCCTTGATACATAAAAATATCCGTTTCTCGTATGTTTAACTATAGACCATAAGAACCTTGATAATTCTTCAGTATTCATATATGGTAACGATGTTTCATGGTTACCAGAAAAATCCTTTTGTTAGGAGGAGTTATGACTGAAATAATTGATGTTTACGCACGGGAAATCCTTGATTCAAGAGGGAACCCAACGATTGAGGTTGAGGTAACGCTCAGTTCGGAAATCGTCGGGAGGGCCTCCGTACCGTCGGGCGCGTCGACGGGGGAACATGAAATGCTTGAACTCAGGGATGGTGATCAGGAAAGATATCTCGGCAAAGGTGTGCAGACGGCCGTTGATAACGTCATCAATAAAATCGAACCCCACATTATTGGAATGGACAGTCTCCGTCAGAGAGAGATCGATTATGCAATGATCGAACTTGACGGAACGGAAAATAAAGGCTCCCTTGGTGCGAACGCTATTTTGGGTGTATCCATGGCATGTGCCAAAGCGGCGGCAGAGGCGGTGGGACTTCCTCTCTACAAATATGTAGGAGGAATCATGGCCAAAGATATTCCCGTCCCGATGATGAACATTCTCAATGGAGGCCAGCATGCCGACAATAATGTTGATATCCAGGAATTTATGATCATGCCCGTTGGTGCACCCAACTTCAGAGAAGGCCTTCGTATGTGCAGTGAGATCTTCCATCACTTAAAAAGCGTCCTCAAGGGCAAAGGGTATAATACCGCTGTCGGAGATGAGGGAGGCTTTGCGCCTAACCTGCAATCGAACGAGGAAGCCGTACAAGTCATCTTACAGGCCATAGAAACGGCGCGGTATGAACCGGGGAAAGACATCTTCATTGCCCTCGATTCTGCGGCAAGTTCCTTCTACGAGAATGGTGTTTATACGATGGCTGCAGAAAAAAACCCGAAAATGACAGCCGAAGAACTGGTGCAATTTTACAGCAGATTGGTAGAAAAATATCCGATCATATCAATTGAAGACGGTCTGGCAGAAGATGACTGGGACGGTTGGAAATTGATGACTGATGAACTGGGTACAAAAGTCCAGATCGTCGGTGATGATATCTTTGTCACCGATAAGAAACGACTGGAACGGGGTATATCTCTGGGAGTTGCCAACTCCATTCTGATTAAACTCAATCAGATCGGGACACTGACTGAAACACTTGAAACAATCGAAAGGGCAAAGGAAGCCGGATACACCACCGTTATATCCCACAGATCCGGTGAAACGGAGGATACCTATATGGCAGATGTTGCCGTCGCTGCAAACTGCGGACAAATCAAGAGCGGCTCCGTGTCAAGAAGCGAACGACTGGCAAAATATAATCAACTACTGAGAATAGAAGAAGAACTGGGCAGTTCATCAGTCTATCGAGGCAACGAGGTCTTTTACAGTATCAGATAAAGAATAACCTGTCGAAACAATGAAAAAGGCACAAGGTGTTATTTGTGAAATGACACCTTGTGCCTTTTTAGTGTATCTTTATAATTTTCCTTTAGCCTGAAACCTATTGCGTTGAGAGTCCTTATTCACAATATCTGCGTTTTTTGCACAGATATTGGTATCAACTTAAATAGACATGGCAAAAAATATCGGCAAAGGCTGAAAAATAAAAAAGAAAGCTGTTTTTTGAGTTTCAATTTCCGGCCTTGAGCCATCGGCCTTTGGCCTCTAGCCTTTGCGGCTTCACCGCCTTAGGTCATTAATTTAAATAACTTATGCCGAAGAAACTCAATGCGATTTTTGTCCTCTGTAAGAGAGAATGTTTTGACGTCTTTTTTCCCCTCGTTCCCCTCATTCGCTACTAATAATATTTCCGCGTCGGCGAGGAATTTTATGGCGTTGAGATAATTCAATCGAGAAAGAGCTTCCGCTTTCGATATTTCACCCTTCTTGTACATCTTCATTCCCTGTTTCTGGATATTTTTAACAAGCTCTTTTTCCTGTTTTTTCTTATTTTTCAGATATAATGAACTTCTCATTGCAATCCAGTATGATTCAATATAATTGTGGATAAGTTCGCCAAAGGGGACCAGATTTGTTCTCCCTTTTCCCTTAACTTCTATCCATGCATCGCTGCCGGCCTCGTGGCCGACAATCATGCCCCGATCATGTATATACGAGAGGACGTCATTCACTTCTTCCAGATCATCAATATCGTCATCAAATATGAACTCATGTCGAAACACTCTTTTGAAGAACCGATAATCTTCCATGATTTTAGACAAGGGAATCGCATCTTCACTGGTTGAGAGAATGGACGTTGCCACAAACGAGAGGGGAATAAAGAAATGAAGAATATTGTTTTTATAATATTCAAGGTTCATTCTCTTATCATCTTCGACAGAGTAAATTATTTCTTGCAATTCCTCTTCTTCATCCTCTTCAGGTCCCATTTTCGAAATGTGGCCCAACGATTCAAATCTGTTGAGAGCATCGTTTAATGCTTTTTCTTTATATGCAAATGTTGAAGAAAATTTAACTTTCTTGTATGTCAAGTAATCATAGAATTCATCGAGTATACTCATCAAATCATCATGTGATATACCCCTCTTATAATGAGAGAGGAATCCGGCAGCTAAGAGTGAAAAGGGCGATACGACGGATATTTTGTTGATTTCCCCGACGATCTCATAACCAATCTTACGGTAAAGACCCTGTCTCTCGGACATGGACATTTCTTGAAAGGAAACCTCAAGAGAAGCAAGATAGGACTTGAGCAAGAGAGGTTCACCGATATTAAGGTAGACGCTCCCATACCGTTTTTTGAGCACTTTTCTGCTTTTAATCAGGGTTGACGTTTTTTCTTTTTCTTTCTTGGCACCGCCAATCTCTTTCAGATATGCTTTTTCTTCAATAACCCTGTCGTAACCGATATATGCCGGAATAATGGCAAGATCATCGCAGGCTCCTTCCCGGTATGCCTGAATGACCATGGAAAGCAAACCATACTTCGGCATAACCATCTTTCCCGTACGACTTCTCCCCCCTTCTATGAAGAATTCGATGGGGAAACCTTCCTGAAGAAGTATCTTCATATACTGGGCAAAAACCTTACCATACAAAATGTCATTTCTGAATGTTCTGCGAAGAAAAAAGGCTCCCGATTTTCGGAAAACGTGCCCCATAGGCCAGAACATAAGATTTGTTCCGGCAGCAACAAAGGGTAACTGAATATTATAATGATAAAAAACGTATGAAAGGAAGAGATAATCAATGTGGCTTCGATGACATGGCACAACGACAAAGGGCATTTTCTTTGAGACACTCCTCATTCTGGCGAGGCCCTCCTTGTCAACGACAACACCGTCATAAATGTCATTCCACAACCATGTAAGCAACTTTTCCCATATGCCGATATATACTTCATTATAATCAGTGGCTATCTCGAAGAGATATTTTTTTGATTGTTTTACGATTTGATCATAATCCTTTCCTTCCGATGCAGCCAATTCTTCCATAAATCGAACAAGCTCAACATCTCTGAGGCATGTTTCAATAATTTCTTCCCTGGATTTTAATACGGGTCCAACTATTGTTCTCTTTTCCTCATTGATTATCTCGATAAGCTTCCTTCTCAAGAGATATGACATTGTTTCCGGGAACAGGGCCGTACCGCTTTCTTTCTCGATAAATTCAGAAAGGTTGATCGGATCCGATGATATGATAAAGGCCCTTTTCGAGAACCTGAAAAAATTGACTAATCTGCGTACCGTCCCGGGACTTTCGGTTTCACCAAAGAGCAGGTCCGCCAACGTTTTGTCCTTTTTTTCCCTTCTCCTGCCGTAGGCAACAAGTTGGGGCACCAGATAGATGGGGACATCCAGTTCCTTCTGGGCATCAATAAGCTCAACGAGGGGATCTTTGATATACTTGCTTCTTATAAATTCAGAACCGCGAAGGTATATGATAGAACTTTTCTTTTCCTCCGTTGTTCTCTTTAAAAATTTATTCCGGTATGGGTTATAAAAAAACCGGGAAAATAAAACTTTAAAGGCAATGGTAAAGGGCTGCCAGAATATCATACTGATACCGTGACAATAGACCGGCTGACTGATACCAACCCTCGCAGAGAGATGCCAGAGAATCAAGGAATTCAACTGACTCTTATTTTTGAGGGCATATATAACAATTCCCTTGCGGGAAAGATTTTTTAATTCGTCTACATATTCGTCAGCAATCTGCACTCGTGCCAGAATCTTTTCAAACAACCAGAGTATAAGTGATTTTTGTCTATCGTAGAGAGAACCGCTGTAATATTCCCCTATTTTATTTTTCAATGATTTGATTATCGATTTCATAGCCTTGTGATTCGTTCTTTTTACGATGAATGACATTGTCAGTTATTGCTCAATCACCAGAAAATCTTCAGGAAATTTCTCGACCATATAATTTCTCACATAGGTCTCAATTTCCCCGACCGTAGAGAAAGTCATTACCGTATTGAGTAATTCTCTGGATTCTTTCAATGTAGCGCTGCGTATAATCCTCTTTACTCGAGGTATGGCCAAGGGAGTCATACTCAATTCATCCAAGCCGAGACCAAGCAGGATCATCGAATACGCAGGGTCTCCCGCCATTTCACCACACATGGCAACCTTTATGCCGGCTTTATGGCCCGCGTCGACAACATGTTTAATCAAACGCAAAATGGCAGGGTGAAGAGGATCATACAAATAGGTTACCCGTTCATTGACTCTATCAATTGCCATTGCATACTGTATAAGATCATTTGTCCCGATACTGAAGAATTCAACTTCTTCTGCGAGTTTGTCCGCCATCATGACAGCAGAGGGCACCTCTATCATAATACCGATCTCTGTATTGTCATCAATAGAAGACCCTTCAGCAACAAGTTCCTGTTTTACCTGGCGTAATATCCTTTTCACCTCTCTGATTTCGGCAACACCCGATATCATGGGAAACAGGATCTTTGTATTGCCATATGCACTGGCGCGGAGGATTGCTCTCAATTGCACCTTGAACAGTTCAACTTCCTGCAGGCAAAATCGTATTGCACGCAAGCCCATAGCAGGATTCATCTCTTCTGCCAGTTTTGGGTCGGAGACGAACTTGTCACCGCCAAGATCAAAGGTTCGAATAGTCGCCCATTTGATTTCGGGATCACTTACCACCCTGCGGTAATTGACAAAATGCTCTTCTTCTGTGGGGAGTTGCTCTTTATTGATGTAAATAAACTCTGTCCTGTAGAGACCGATTCGATCGGTTCCATGACACACCGCAGAAGGAATTTCTTCAATAAATTCTATATTTGCGCTGATATCAATTTCATGATCATCCTGTGTTATAGCTGGAAGCCTCGCATTTTTGATGAGGTCTTCCTCCATAGCCTGATAATGCTTCTTCTTGTCTTCATATCGTTTTAATATTTCAGGATCGGGATTGATGATGACCAGACCTGCAGTACCGTCAACAATGATCTTATCATCGGATTGAACCTCTCTGGTAATCTTTTCCAATCCGACAACCGCGGGAATTTCCATCGATCTTGCGACTATGGCTGTATGTGATGTTTTGCCGCCGCTATCGGTCGCAAAACCTAAAACCTTCTCGGCATTTATCTGAACGGTATCGGCGGGAGATAAATCTCGCGCGATGATGATGACCTCTTCATCAATGTCTGCGACACTCTCACATGTTTTTTGTGAAAGGTTCCTCAAAACACGTTCACTTACATATTCGACATCACTGATCCGTTCTTTGAGATACTCATCTTCCATCTTCTTGAATATTTCCCGATATTTTGATAAGGTCATTTTCAATGCCCACTCGGCATTAATTCGCTGTTCCCGAATGGTGTCCACCGTCTCACGGATAAACATCCTGTCCTTCAGGATCATGATATGAACATCAAGAAATAGTGGTTCGATCCCCTCTTTGTTTTTTGTTTTTTCCTTAATGTCTGAAAGTTCCTGCACGGAATCCTTCAACGCTTTTCTAAAACGTTTCAATTCCTTCGTAACGAGAGTATTCGTGTCCAGCTTATAATAGGGAGTCTGAATATCCTGGCAATTGTAAAGATACATATTGCCGCTGGCAATGCCGGGAGACACGCCGATTCCCTTAAGAACAATTGTTTTTTTTATCTCATTGTTACCCACTTAATTTTCTCCAAATTTATCATCTATCAGCTTCCCGAGCTCCTCTAAGGCATCATTGGCATCTTCTCCCTCCGCACTAATGATAATACTCGACCCTTTGGGGCATGCAAGCGTTAATATACCCAATATACTTTTCCCGTTGATTTCCTTACCGTCTCTCTCAAATAATATTTTTGATTTATATTTCGATGTCACTTTGACCATCATTGCTGCAGCTCGTGCATGCAATCCCAGTTCATTCTTTAAAACAAATGTTCTCACTTCTTTCATTTTACACAGCCATGATTAAAAAGAGAATCGAAATGCTATAGAGTATCATAAGAGGAGATATTCCTTTCTTAACTATCCAATAACAAAGAAGGATGATTGTGAAAAGCAGGAACTTTCCCAAAATTCCTGCATAAAGCACAACAGGCACAGGCGGAATCACCAGAATGGCTCCTGCCAGAATCCCAAGAAGAACAACTGATATCCACCGTATCTTTCTGGATATAGCCGGCGGATTCAGTGATTTCAAAAGATTGACAGCACCGTTGCCATTCCTGTATCCCTCAACAAACCCCCCTAACCTCACCCATAGATGAAGCGGATTATACAACAAGAGAAATATCACGGGAGCTATAAGGACCCCTTCAATTGCCATCATGACGCCAATAATGGCAGATGCAGGTTTCAGGGCACCCCAGAACAAAGGATCACCCATTGCCGCATAGGGCGCCATGAGAGCCTTTTTGAGATGAACAACTTCTCTGGAATCGTTCTTTTCAATAGACTCTTCTTCCAACTTCACCACGGAACCGATAATCGGTCCTGACATATAGGGATGAGTACTAAACAACTCGAGATGCCTTTCTAAGAATGCCGCAGTCTGTTCGCTGGTTCTCATTGATTTTCTTATGAACGGAATAAGTGAAAATGCAAAAGCTATATTTTGCATCTTTGAAAAATTCCATGAAGACTGAATAGAGAGAGATCGAGCAAATATCTTTATCAGGCCGTAACCGCCTATCCTCTTGACATTCTTATAATCAGTACCGTCTGTCATCCGAGTCTATCGTACTCATACCTTTCCGGTTCTTAAAACGTTTCATACTCATAACCAGTGGATTTTCGAATATCTCAACTAACATGATTGCAGTACTAAGTCAATCATTCTAGACTTCTCTCATACTTTTTTATTGACACAACATAATTTTTCTGCTACGAATCGCCGTTCGTTGTTATGTGATATAATCACATAGTAATCGGGATACCGCTAGATGAGGGTACCCCGAATTTTTTTGAAAATATTTTGAGAGGGGGGTAATACCCATGGTTTGTACAACGATAAAAGCAGGTGTTGAGTGTGCCTTCATGACCAAGAAAGGATGCGGATTCAATGGTGGCAGTTGTTATCAGATTATCGACAAGTGTATCGGCTGTAATAAGATTATAGAACATCCGACAGGAAAGTATTGTATGGTCTATCCTGATCCATCCAGTAAATGGGCTATCGGTGGTTGTCCGACAGCAACACACATTAAGAAAGATTTAGCAGGGTCAAGTCAAAAAATCAACCCGCTGAAGGCATCGAAACGAGGAAGCCGCAAATAGGTGATTTTTCGTAAACGTTCAGTAATCAGCTTTCTTCTGAATACTGACCGATTATAAAAAATATCGGAAAACACTAAACACCTCGACTGAAAAAGGCCGGTTTCAGGCAACGAAGGGTTGCTTGGTAACCGGCCTTTTGACGATCATATCTTCCCAATGCTCAACTGATGATTTTCTTTATCTCCTTCAGTTTCCTTTTAATATCTGCTAATATCCCATCACTTTTATTCTCCGGAGTGGATGCTCCACGTTTCATTCGAGCCAGTCTTTTCTTTGCTCCGGCGATAGTAAACATATCCTCATACAAAAGAGATTTGATCGTCAATAATTCCTCAACATCACGTCTTCTGTAGAGACGTTGATCCGACCGGGACCGAATAGGTCGCACCGACTTAAATTCAGATTCCCAAAATCGTATTACGTAGGGTTCAACGCCGAGTATTCTGCCGACCTCGCCTATGCGAAAATATGATTTATCGGGAATCGTCACACTCATCAGTCAGCCTTCCCTGCATACGGTAAAAGAGACTAACTATTCAGATCTTTTCGCAATACTTGACTGGGTTTAAAGGTTAATACCTTCCGGGCACCGATTTCTATTTCCTCCCCCGTCTGCGGATTTCTTCCCTTCTGAACCTGTTTCTCTTTAACAACAAAACTGCCAAATCCGGAAATCTTTATCTTGTCACCATGAGTCAGGTTTTCTTTTATAATCTCAAAAACCTGTTCAACCAGAACGGCCGAATCTTTCTTGGAATAACCCAATTGATTATGAACTTTCTGAATAATATCATTTTTTGTCATTGTTCCCATCGTTGACCCTCCATACCCCTGATTAGAGCTCCTGTTGAATCAATGATTGAGCTGACAACCCTATTGTGGACTTCGTTCACTTCACTATCCGTAAGAGTTCTGCTGGAAGATCGGTAGGTAAATCTCACAGCGATGCTCTTACTCCCTTCAGGAATACCTTTCCCCACATATACATCAAAAATCCCTATATTTTCAAGCAATTCTTCCTTCTGTTTCAAAGCAAGCGACAGTATCTTTTCGCCTTCTATCTTCGTATCAACGATAAACGCCACGTCCCGTGAGACCGATGGTACCTTTGGAATATCCCTGTATGCTTTGCTCTCGGAAAAAAGATTCAGTAGCATGTGAAGATCAAGTTCGAAAACAAGGGCCCTTGGATTTATGTCAATTTTCCTGGTTACATCAGGATGAACCTCTCCTAAAAATCCTATCTCATTCTCACCCGTAACGATTCTGCACGATCTCCCCGGATGAAGAAACGCCAGTTCAATATCGGATTTGTACTGAATGTCTTGAATTCCCAGTTCATCGAAGAGGTTTTCCATGCATCCCTTTAAATCATAAAAATCGGCACGAACATCTTTAAAATGCCAGAGATCGTCATATCGTGAACCGGTCAGAAGAGCGCTCACTCTTTCCTCTTCAACGGGAAGTTCACCATCTTCCTGTGCAATAAAAACTTTCCCTATCTCAAATATTTTCAGATTGAAATTACCTACATTGACGTTCTTTTTCATGGTGTCGAGGAGCCCGTAGACAAGACCGGTCCTCATAACGGACATGTCTTCCGTAAGGGGGTTTCTTATTCTGACAAACCGCCTACTTCTGTCAGCTTTTTTATACCCAAGAATATTTACTGATTCCGGAGAAGAAAAACTATAATTAATCGTTTCCGAGTATCCATACCCGTTAAGAATAACCCGTATGTGATTCGTCAGGATCTCTTTCCTGTTCTCCAACTCCGACTCTGCAGTTGTCGACGGAATGGAAAGGGGAACCTTGTTGTAACCGTAAAGTCTGGCAATCTCTTCTGTCAGATCTATTTCCCGAAAAATGTCAACCCTGAAACTTGGAGGTGTTACCTGATAATTTCCTCCCTCGACCTCGGTGACACTCATTTCAAGACGTTCCAATATCGTCTTCATTGCATCACCCGCAATGTCAGTCCCAAGGATCTCGTTGACTTTATGAACTCTCAAAGGAATATTTTTAACCGTCGGTATCTTTTTAGGATATTCATCAATGTAATTCTTACAAATCGTTCCTCCCGAAAGATCCGCTATCAATTGAGCAGCTCTGTCTAACGCTCTCACAACTCCTTCGGGATCTATCCCTCGCTCAAATCGAAATGCCGCATCAGTACTCATCCCAAGGCTTCTTGATGATTTACGAATATTGGAAGGATCGAAATAGGCACTTTCCAAGAGTACCGTTTCCGTGTCATCGACGACTTCGGAATTCAAGCCGCCCATAATACCCGCTATGGCAACAGGCTTGACGCCGTCACATATCATCAGTGTTTCAGCCCTCAATATTCGACTCTTTTCGTCAAGGGACATGAATTCTTCGCCCTCTTGCGACCCCCTGACAACGATTCTTCCTTCTTCGAGATACCTGTAGTCAAATGCATGTAGTGGCTGACCGAGTTCCATCATAACAAAGTTTGTTATATCGACAACATTATTAATTGCTCGCAGACCTATCGCTTCCAGCCTCATTCGTATCCAGCTGGGAGATGGCTGAATGATGACATTTTTGATCATTCGTGCCGTATATCGGGGACAGAGATCAGGATCCTTTATTCTCACAGAGGTCACATCATGAATGTTATCTCTTCCTTCAGACAACGTTATCTCAGGGTACCGGACCTTCTGACCCGTCAGTGCGGCAATTTCTCGTGCAACTCCAATAATACTGAGACAATCAGAACGATTAGGTGTAATACCAATGTCAAGTGTGATGTCTTTCAGGTTGAGGGCTGATGCCAGATCTTCACCTAACGCAAGGTCTTTCGGCAGTATCATGATGCCGGTGGCATCTTCGCCGATTCCCAGCTCTTCTTCCGAACAAAGCATACCCTCCGAAAGTTCTCCCCGCAGTCTGGAGCTCTTGATAGTATACCCGCCGGGTATCGTGGCACCTACCTTTGCAAGGGGAACAATGTCATTGATTCTCATGTTCTGGGCACCACAGACGATAGGAAAGATTTCATCTCCTGT
>Ga0272442_10008466_pt1 | contig 13024 bp, 10 predicted proteins | sample SSMForm2O_FD_200262 | JGI IMG/M metagenome (GOLD analysis project Ga0272442, IMG submission 200262) | Marine sediment archaeal communities from Little Sippewissett salt marsh, Falmouth, MA, United States - SSM-Form-2O | ecosystem: Environmental > Aquatic > Marine > Wetlands > Sediment ...
GAAGAAGGCCCGGGCGCCGCAGGAGTGGGTCACCCGATTCGGCCAGCTCAAAGATCTGAAGCGGCGCTCAGCCGTGGGTCTTTGCCGAAGGGGCATCCTGCGAGAGCGCGAAGATCGGATCCTGGTCCTCTTCCGGCGCACTGCCTACCCGACCCTGGACGGGGCTCCGGAGCGACGAATCGTGGATCGACTCCAGGAGGCCGTGGCCGGGGATTCCATCGACCTGGACGCCCGTACCGCAGTGCTCGTGGCCCTGGCCAACGGCACCGGGATCCTGAAGCACGTACTGGGGAAAGACCTCATGAAGCAGCGCAAGGACCGGATCAAGGAGATCGGGGAAGGGGACATCGTAGGCGAGGCCACGAAGGCGGCCGTCGAGGCAGCTCAGGCGGCAATCATCGCGGCCACTACCGCGAGCTCGGTGGCAGTAACGGTGGCCACCGCCAGTTGAACGTACCTGCCGATCGGGCGTGAACAGGTGCGCGCCCGACCGCCGGACGCGCACCTCGCTGCATCCGGGTAGCGTGCGCTACTCGGCCCTGAGCGCAATCGCCGGATCTACCGCCGCCGCCCGGCGGGCCGGGATCCAGCTTGCCACCACCGAGACCACGAACAGCAGGGCCACCACGAATCCGAACGTCGGTGGATCCGTGGGAGACACCTCGAACAACAGAGCCTCCATCAACCGTGTCAGTCCGAGCGCGGCCACGAAGCCCACGGCAAGCCCGACGCCCGCCACGATCGCCCCCTGGCGCACCACCATGCTTCTCACCCGACCGGCCGGGGCGCCGAGGGCCATCCGCACGCCGAGTTCCTGCCGGCGCTGCGTGACGCCGTAGCTGATCACACCGTACAGTCCAACGGCTCCGAGGAGCAGTGCCACCCCGGCCGCGATGCCAAGCATCAGCATCGTGAAGCCGGCTCGCGAGGTGGCGTCACGAAGCACTGTGCGCATGGTCTCGATGTTCGTAATCGGAATGTTCGGGTCGAGCGACCACACCGCGTCGCGCACCGCAGGGGCCAGCGACGACGGGGCGGCACTGGTCCTCACGACCAGGCTCATCGAGTTACGATAGTTGTTTCCCGAACCTGCTATGGCGTAGTAGATGATTGGGCGTATCTCCATGGCGAGTCCAAGGTTACGGACATCCTCAACTACGCCAACCACCGACCGCCACGCGAAGTCCTCGTCTTCCTCCATGTCCTGTGCGATGCCCTGCCACACCTGTTTGCCGATCGCGCTCTCACCGGGCCAGTAGTGTTCTGCGAACGCCCGGTTCACGACGACCGCACCGGTGCCGGTCGTGATGTCGGAACGCTCGATGAGGCGTCCCTCGAGCAGTCGTATACCCATCGTCTCGAAGTACCCTCCTCCGGTCATGATCGAGAGCGCGACATGTGGCATGGCTCCCGGCTCGACGGGACGGTCCTCGATCAGCACTCCGTTGTGGCTCTCCCCCTGCCCCCGCAGCGGGAGCTTGCTGGCCGCGCTGGCCATCTGGACGCCCGGGATCTCGCTGACCCGGTCCACCAGCTCCTGGTAGAAGCCGACGACCATCTCAGCGTCTTCGTACGGCGATTCCGGCAGCGACAGTCGCAGGGTTAGCAGGTTCTCCGATTCGAAGCCCGGATCGACGTTCTTCAGGTGCCAGAAGCTCTTCACCAGGAGGCCGGAGCCGACCATGAGCAGGAACGCCAGGGCCACCTGCCCGAACACGAGAACCGTGCGAGCGCGCACTCCGCCGCGTCCTGACGTGGTGCCGCGGAATCCCTCCTTCAGGGCCCCGGCGATGTCCGGACGGGTGTGCCGCAGCAGGGGCGCCAGTCCGAACAGGATGCCGGCGGCCATCGAAACGCCAAGGGTGAACAGCAGCACGCTCGCGTCGATCTGGATCGCTTCCAGGCGGGGGATGCTGTCGGGTCCAAGAGCTACGAGGGCTTTGATACCACCAAATGCGAGAAGCAGGCCGAACGCCCCGCCGGCCAGGGCCAGCAGTGAGCTTTCACGGAGGAAGCTCCTCGCGAGGGCCCCCCGTTCGGCCCCGAGCGCGCTGCGTATCGCGATCTCCTTGTGCCGTCCCTCCGCTCGCACCAGGAACAGGTTGGCCACGTTAGCGCACGCGATGAGCAGCACGACCGCGACGGTGCCGAGCAGAATCCACAGGGCCCGGTTCACGTCGTCCGTCACATCGGAGATCAGCGTGACTACCCGGGCATCCCAACCCGACTGCTCCATCATCTCGTGCGTGATCAGGTCACCCGGGTAGCGCTCCGGGAGTTGAAGGGTGAGGCGACGGATGTCCTGGTACGCGGCTTCAAGTGTCACCCCCTCCTTCAGCCGCCCGATCCCATTGAAGCTGTAGTTTCCGGTCGTGAGGTCTTCCGGGTCGATGACCATCGGGAGCCAGATCTCGATGTCCCCGTCATGCGGGTGGTCGAATCCAGCCTGCGTGACGCCGACGATGCGGCGGCTCTCGCCGTCGATCGTAATGGTCTGCCCGATGATGTTCTCGGCTCCCCCGTAGCGGCGCTGCCAGAGCCCGTGGCTCAGTATCGCCACCAATTCCCCGTCCGGCAGCAGTTCCTCTTCCGTGAAGCCGCGTCCCAGGAGGGGCGGAGTCCGCAGCACGTCGAAAAACGTGCCGGTGATGCCGGCGGCCGCCAGCTGCTCCGGTTCTCCGGTCCCCGTCAGGTTCACGGTCCCGTCCCAGAACATGGTGAGGCTTTCCAGGGTCGTGGCCTCGTCCCGATACAACACGTATGTGCCGGTAGCCTGGGGGACCTCCGGGAAGCCCGCGATCGGGGCCGTATGCCCAACCACCACGAGCCGATCGGACTCGGGATAGGGCAGGGGGCGCAGCAGCACTCCGTTGACCACGCTGAAGATGGCCGAGTTGGCTCCGATCGCCACGGCCAGGGTCAACACGGAGATGACTGTGAACAGCGGACTGCGAGCCAGCGACCTCGCGGTGCGCTGGACCTCTCGGATGAAACCGGACATGCGACCCCTCCTCCTCTTCCCAAAGACGATGTCGGACGAATGACCCTACGCCGCTTCGGCGAATCGAGTTTCGAGGTGCCTCGTCGGGCGATCCGACTCTGTATTCGTCTGCCTATGACAAAAGTGGGAATGTGGGAATTGTATCCAACGGTCCCTGCGGGGGGGACGCAGCGCCTTGCCACGACACGCACTGAAGGTCGATCTTGGCGCCATGTCAGAAACCCCCGGTTATCAGCGTCTGTTCGCCGAACTCAAGCGGCGAAAAGTGTTCAAAGTTGCCGCCGTATACGGCGCTGTGTGTTTCGGCGTTCTGCAGGCGGCGGACATCCTCGTTCCCGCCATGGATCTGCCCGACGCCGTGGTGCGGGGGATCGCGCTGGTCTGCCTTCTCGGATTCCCGATCGCGCTGGTGATGGCCTGGGCCTTCGAGACCGGCCCCGATGGAGTTCGTCGGACATCGGACGCCGAACCCGGCGAAATCACTCAGATCGTGAACGCGCCGCGCGGGAGGCGGTGGCCATCGGGAATCCTGGCACTGGCCGGAACGGTCGCCCTGATCGCGGGCGGGTGGATGGCCTTCTCGAGCCGGCGCGGAGCAGACCCGGCGGCTGATGCCCCGGCGGCGTCCTCGGACGCGTCCGGACGCACCGAGGCGACGAGCGAGGATAATCGCACCTCGATCGCGGTTCTCCCGTTCAGAAACACGAGTGGAGACCCGGACGCGCAGGCGTTCACCGACGGCGTGCACGACGACCTCCTGACGCAGCTCTCGAAGATCCGGTCCCTCAAGGTGATCTCGCGTACGTCCGTCGAGGAGTACCGGGAAACCACGAAGAGCATTCCCGAGATCGGCCAGGAGCTCGGAGTCGACAACATCCTGGAGGGTGGAGTGCAGAGCGCGGGCGGCGCCTTCCGCATCAACGCCCAGCTCATCGACGCCTCGTCTGAAGGTCATCTTTGGGCGGAGCAGTACGAGGGCGAGCTGTCCGTTGCCAACATCTTCCAGGTCCAGACTGAGATCGCGGACGAGATCACCGAGGCGCTGCGGGCGCAGCTGACCGAATCCGAGCGGGCCGCCATCGCCCGCACGCCCACCGACGACTTCGACGCGTACCAGGATTACCTGCAGGCCCGGACGTACTTCCTCGAGAGCTATCTCGAGTCCAACTTCCGGTCGGCCGATGCGATCCTGTCGCGCGTGCTCGAGCGCGATCCGGAGTTTGCCGAGGCGTGGGCGCTCAAGGGAGCCGTGGGAAGCATGCTGTACCACTTCTACTTCGACCGATCGGATTCGCTGGTGGCGGCATCCCGCGAGTGGATCGAGCGATCGCTCGAGTTGGAGCCCCGCTTGCCGGAGGGGCATGCGGCGCTGGGGCACTGGTACTACCGCACGCAGCTGGACTACCCGCAGGCGCTGCGCGAACTGGAGATCGCGCTCGAGGCCCGACCCAGCGACGCGGGTTTCGAGACCACCATCGCGTCGGTCTACCGGCGCGCCGGTGACATGGAGAAGGCGCTCGAGCACTTCGAGATCGGGGCCGAACTCGACCCGCGGTCCGCCATGGCTCCTTACAGCGTTGGTGAGACCCTGGTTCTTCTGCGTCGGTATGACGAGGCCGAGCCGTGGCTGCGCCGGGCGATGGAAGTCCGTCCCGATTTCGCATATCCGTATCAGTACATGAGCATGGTGCGTGTGCGGGCTGAGGGCGACACGGCGGAAGCGCGCCTGTGGTTGTACCGGATGAGCGAACGTGGACTGACGAAAGACGACGCCGAGTTCAACCGGGTCGACCTGGACCTGCTGGTGGTGCGTCCGGATTCGGAGAACCTGGATGAAACCCGGGAGCGGGTTCTCGAGAACATCAGGACACTCGACGGGTCGCTCAACAACCAGTTCCGTTACGTGCCGTTGAGCCTGCTCTCGGGCCTCGTGCGGCGGCAGATGGGAGACCCGACCGGGGCCGTCGCCGCGTTTGACTCTGCGCGGACCGAGTTGTCGGCGCTGGTGAATGAGGACCCGAATGAAGCGGCCTACCGGAGTTCGCTCGGCCTCGCGCTGGCGGGCCTTGGACTGGAGGAAGACGCCATCAGGGAGGGCCGGGAAGGGCTGCGCCTGATGCCGCCCGAAGTCGAGGCGTGGCGTGGTGGGCATCGGGTCGTCGATCTCGCCCGGATCTACGCGATGACGGGCCGGAATGACGAAGCGATCGAGCAGCTGGAGTACATCATGTCGATTCCAGCGGACATGTCGGCCTGGGAACTGCGGCTTGACCCGGCGTGGGACGCGCTGCGAGGCGACCCGCGGTTCGACGCCCTGATCGCGATCGACTGAGGACCGTTCTACGACCAACCGCAGGATCCACTCCAGGAGAGAGCCGTGTCCCTCAAGTTGAGCGTACACCAGGAAGACTGGATTCCCACCGTACCGTTCCGGATCTCCAACGCAGTATGGCACTCGTTTCCAGCGATCGTGGTCGAGTTGCAGGACGGCGACCTGGTGGGACGAGGAGAAGCCGAAGGCGTCTACTACTTCGACGAGACCCCCGAGGCGATGATCGCCCAGATAGAACAGGTGGCCGGGCAGGTGGAAGCGGGCGCCACCCGGGCGGATCTCCTCGAGCTCATGCCACCTGGCGGCGCGCGCCACGGTCTGGACGCGGCACTCTGGGACCTGGAGGCCAAGCGTTCGGGCAGGCGCGCCTGGGAGCTGGCCGGCTTGCCGCTGAAGGAGATCGTCACCGTCTACAGCATCGGCCTCGAGGACGAACCTGAGGGACAGGCGGAGAAGGCCGCCGCTGCGGCCGATCAGCCGGTGCTCAAGGTCAAGCTGGGCGCCGACAGGCCCGTAGAGCGAATCGAGGCGATCCGTGCCGTGCGGCCCGACGCGACCATCGCGATCGACGCAAACCAGGGATGGAGTCTCGACCAGCTCAAGGAGGTGGCTCCCCGGCTCCAGCGGCTGGGGGTGTCGATGATCGAGCAGCCACTGCCGCGAGGTGCAGACGAGGAGCTGGAGGACTACCGGGCCCCGCTGCCGCTATGCGCCGACGAGAGCTGCGTGCATGGAGGCGAACTGGAACAGGCCGCAAAGCGGTACCAGATGATCAACATCAAGCTCGACAAGTGCGGGGGGCTTACGCACGGCCTGCAGCTGGCGCGTGCCGCCCGTGAGCGCGGTCTCGGACTGATGGTGGGCTGCATGTGCGGCACCTCGCTGGCCATGGCCCCGGCTTTCGTCGTGGGGCTGCTGTGCGACTTCCACGACCTCGACGGTCCGCTCCTTCTCAAGAACGACAGGGCCTTCGGAATGGCCTTCGATGACGGTGTGGTCGGACCGCCTTCGACCAGGCTGTGGGGATGATCGACCAACCGTTACAGCTCGCGACGGTATTCCTCGCGGTCGTATTGCTCTCGGTGTGGCTGGACGCGCGGTACGCGTGGGCCCGTAAGATCTCGCCCGTGGTCCTGATCCTGTTTCTGGCCGGGCTGATTTCCAACGTGGGGATCGTCACCGACCGTTCGCCCTTCTACGACGGACTGGCCAGCTTCACGGTGCCTTTCGCCGTGTGCCTCATCCTCTTCACCGTCAACCTGGCGGATCTCAGGAAGACCGGGGGGCCGCTGCTCGCCGCGTTCGCGATCGCCTGCCTCGGCACCATGATCGGCGTGCTGACAGCGGGGGTGCTGGTGAATTCGCAGCTCGCCCTCGTGCTGGGTGATGAGACCTGGAAGCTGGCCGGGCCCTTCACCGGCACGTACACCGGGGGAAGCCTCAACTTCTTCGCCCTGTGGGACGGCCTCGAGATCGGGAACCCCGACCTCTTCGCGGCGGCCAACGCGGTGGACAACCTCACCCTGTTTCCGCTGTTCGCCGTGTGGGTGCTGATTCCGGGATGGCTCGGAAAGTACTTTCCGGCGGGAGAACGCTGGGGGACCGCGGAGGTGCTGGATGAGGCGGATCCCGAGCCGGAGGCGTCACCCGATCTGCGGATCCTGGACCTCGCGGCCCTGGCGTTCACCGCCCTCGCGATCATGGTAGCCAGTGATCTCATCAAGACGCATTGGATCGCCGGGTTCATGCCCAGCTTCCCGACCATCCTGATCGTCACCACCCTGGCCCTCATCCTGGCCCAGTTCCGCTTCATCGGCCGGCTTCAGGGCGCCTTTGAGCTGGGTAACCTCTCGTTCTACCTGTTCTTCTGCGCCGTCGGCGCCATGATCAACGTGAAGATGGCCATCGTGCTGTCCCCGATTCTCTTCATTTACGTGATGATCATGGTGGTCGTGCACCTGGTGTCCGTGTACGGCATCGGCCGGCTGTTTCGCCTCGACATCCGGGTGCTCACGATCGCCTCGGCGGCGGCCAAGACCGGACCGCCCTCGGTGATCGCGCTGGCCAACGTGCACGGTTGGAAGCACCTGGTTCTCCCCGGTGTGGCGATGGGGCTACTCGGCTATGCGGTGGGGAACTACCTCGGCTTCGCCGCCGCCTACGCCATGAAGGCGATCCTGGGGCAGTAAGGTCGTGGTCCGGGTGGCCGACCCTGCGCGGACATGCAGGCGGCGCCAATGCGCGTTCGCCATTTCGTGCTTTTCCAGGAGATCGCCCGGCATCGGGTCGCGGGACAGTTCGGCCTGTGTCTCCTCGGCGATGGCGCCGGTCATGATGATCTCGCGCCCCGCCGTGCGCACGGCCTCGAAGTAGTCACCGAACAGTCCGCTGAGCGCTTTCAAACGAAGTGGCTCCGCGAATGGCCGAAGGATCTCTCCCGAGACTTCCATGCCGTGCATGCGGGCGATGTGGCGAAACGTGTACACCAGGGCGTCGAAGTTGTGGAAGCCCGGGAAGCCGCACGGAGACACGAGAACCAAGCGACCCGGCTCCGGTCCGCGGGCCGGATGCCCGGATGCTCCTTCCACGTGAGCGCTGGGAACGAGCCATGGTTCGTAGCGGGGAAGGAGCCGATCCAGGAAGGTCTTCATCAGACCGGTCATCGTGCCGTGGTACACCGGAGTCCCCATCACCACGAGGTCAGCCGCAGCCCACGCTTCGAGCCCGCGCTCCATTCCGTCGCTGTAGATGCACCGGCCAGGCGTCTGCACCCAGCATGAATAGCAGCCGATGCACGGCTCCAGGCCGAGCTCACGGACCTGGATCAGTTCCGTTTCGGCTCCGGCTTCTCTCATCCCGGCGAGCAGCGGCTCCAGGAGCTTCGAGGTCACACCGGCCCCGGCGCGCGGGGATCCGTTGAGGGCCAGGACCCGAGGGCCGGTCATCAGAAGCTCAAGGCGGCGGTCACGAGCGCGCTCACCGCGACGAAGACCCCGGCCAGGGCAGCCAGCCGCGTCCGGCGGCGCCAGCCGTCCATGTTCTCGAACCTGAGCCTCGAGGCGACGCGGGGCAGCCGGATGGTGGTGATGATCGCCGGAATCAGAAGGAGACCGCGCACGATCGCGAGTTCGCCCGAGGCTTCCGGCCACTGCAGCCCCGCCAGCGACAGACAGCCCATGGTCACGAATACGGCCCCCCACAGAAACGTGAGCATCAGGTTCACGTGCAGGAAGGTGCTGTTCCCCGACAGCGACTCGGCGTGGTCCCACCGCGAGTAGTCGGCCGAAAGGGGATTCGGAGAGTGCAACAGCGATGAGAGCCAGATGATACCTAGCGCGAGGGTGTCCGCCGCGCCTCCCCAGCCGGCCAGCGCCGTCCGACCAGCTGGAACTAGCGAGGCAGCCGCACCCAAGCCCAGGAACAAGGTAGATCCAATTTCCAACCACGTGGCCCTTCCGTACACGGCGTGGTAGGCGGCCAGAGCGGCGGCCAGCGGGAACGCGAGCCGCAGGCTGGCAGAGATCTCGAGGCCGAACAGCGGTCCGAACCACAGGACAAGCCATGGAATGAAGGCGACCGTCAGCCACCGCGATCCCTTGAGCGCGACCGGGCCAGGACGCCGGCGCGTCGCCGGCGCGGCAATGGCCTCCTCGGGAGCTCGACCGAAGAGGCGGTCCATTCGCATCAGCAGGGAAGCGTCGCCCCGTACCTCGTATAGACCCTCTGCCAGCGCGTCCTGACCGGAGACCTCCCCCGCGCTGATCCGTTCCCAGACTTCGGACGGAGTGGCCACGGTCAGCGTGGGCTCGTCGGAAGGGCCGAGGCCAAACCGGCAGTCGCCGTTCGCGATGTCGAGGTGGTACACCCCGGGTTCGGCGCCCGACACGTCAAACTGGATGCTCGCCGACAGATCTCCAGCTGCGCTCGGGTCGAACACCAGGGCCATTCCTTCGATCGTCTGCCGCGTGGTCTTCATTCCATCTCCTCCACGGTCTCGATAGCCCCCTCCAGCCAGTCCACGTACATGCGCTCGTTCCTCTCGCCGAGGTCGCGCAGCAGTTCCCAGAAGACAGCGGCACGCTCCAGTCGTGGCTCCTCTGCAGCCACAGCGGCGATCATGGCTCGAGTCTCTTCATGTGCGGCCAGTTGGGCCCGGTGCAGCTCGAGTTGGGCGCGAAGCTGGGCAAGGGCCTGATCCCGCTCCAGGTAGCCCGCGAAGAACAGCTTGAGCAGTCCGGGGTGGCGGCCGCTCGCCAACTCGGACTGCGGCTCTGCGAGCCACTCGAGCATCTCCTGGCGTCCGGTCTCGCTCATCTGGTAGACGACGCGGTCCGGCCTCGCCTCCTGCGGTTCGACGCCGCTGGTGATCCAACCTTCGTCCTCCATCTTCTTGAGCGTCGGATAGATCTGATTGAGGCCGGCATGCCAGAAGTTCTGGGTCGATCGATCGAGCTGCTTCTTCAGGTCGTAGCCCGTCATCGGGCCGAGGTTGAGGAAGCCGAGCAGGGCATAGCGCAGGGACATGGGTGCCTCTTCTAATATATCATTGATGATGTATCATTACTGATATATTAACCGATGGTCAGGAAGCGTCAAGGGGCCGGATGTGACCGACCGTCGCCTTCAGAGCCTCCCGCTCCTATGTTTCCTGTGAAATCGGCTGTATTTCCCGGTCCGCGGCCCTGGAGCCATGCCAGAGCTGATCGAGCTTCTCCGATCCGGTCTCGAAGGCCAGTACGAAGTCGAGCGGGAGCTCGGCCGGGGTGGTATGTCCACGGTCTTCCTGGCCCGGGACATCAAGCACGACCGCCGGGTTGCCCTCAAGGTGCTGCGTCCGGACCTGGCCTCGGTGGTCGGCTCCGACCGGTTTCTGCAGGAAATCAAGCTCACCGCGTCGCTGAATCATCCGCACATCCTCCCGCTCCTCGACTCGGGCGCGATCGACGGGCTCGTGTACTACGTGATGCCGTTCGTGACGGGTGGCTCGCTCCGCGGACGCCTCGTGCCAGGTGAGACCTTCAGCCTGCCGGATGCGATGCGGCATACCCGCCAGGTCGCGTCGGCCCTGGACTACGCGCACCGGAACGGTGTCGTGCACCGGGACATCAAGCCCGAGAACATCCTGTTCTCCGAGGGCCACGCGGTCGTTGCGGATTTCGGCGTCGCCAAGGCCGTCAGCACCGTCGATCGCCAGACCCTGACGCGCAGCGGTTTTCCGGTCGGCACCCTCGGCTACATGAGCCCTGAGCAGGCCGCCGGACGCACCGACCTGGACGAGCGGACGGACGTGTTCAGCCTGGCATGTGTCGTTTACGAGATGCTGGTGGGCGACACACCCGCCGGGTGGCCGAGTCCAGAGGACTCACGCCTCGGGCGGTTTCTCGATGCCCCGGCCGAGCACCGGGCCCACCTCGAGCGCCTCCCCGGTAGGGTGGAGCAGTGCCTGACCCGGGCCCTGGCGCTGCGAGCCGGAGACCGCTTTCAGTCACCGGGTGAATTCGTCGAGGCGCTGACCTCGGCCGCCGAGGGCCGGGACCCGATTCCAGACGAGGAGATGCGCGCGATCCTTGCGCGGGCCGCCGAACTGGAGGCCGAGCGGGCCTCGGTCAGGGAGTCGGGCGATCGGGCCCTCACCATGGGATCGGTGGAACAGGTCGCTGCGGAGGTCGGGATTCCGCCCTCGCACGTTCGGCAGGCGGCCGCCGAGGTGAGCGGAGCTTCGTTCTCGGCGGCCGAGGAGACGAAACGGATCGCCACCGAACCGGCGCTTCCCATTCGGCGGAGGCCGCTGTCCTTCCCCAGGGCTCCCGATGTGAAGTTCGCGAAGGAGCGTCTCACGGCGGAGCGAGCGGTGGAAGGGGAGATCTCCGAAGCTGCGTACCCCGAGGTCGTGGACGTCATCCAGGACGAATTCGACCTGGTGGGGCATGTCTCGACCGTCGGACGGACGCTGACATGGAGCCCGGCCCGCCAGGGAACCGAGAGCCGGCAGATCGTGGTGACCGTCAGGCCGCGCGAAGGAGTCACGGACCTGCATGTCGAGGAGCAAATCGAAATGGCGGGCTGGCGGATCTTCGCCCCCGGCTGGGGTGCTGGAGCGGGAGCCCTCTTCGGACTGGCCATGGCCGCCATGTTGGGCATGCAGGAAGAGGCCATCCTGGTGCTGGCCCTACCGTCCGCGATCTTCGGCGCGATGGCCACGGTGAAGGGAATGATCAACACCAAGGCCCAGAACGCCAGTCCGCAGCTGCAGCGGGTGCTGGATCGGCTGACGGATCTGGTGAAGAGGCGCTCGCCCGGTATCCAGGGTCTACCTCCCTCCGACGACGCGCCGGTCATTCCCTCTTGAAACTCCGGTGACAGGGGACGCCTAACTTCGACCCTCTGAAAAAGTGGGAAAGTGGGAATTCTGAGGAGGATCCCGCGACGACCCCACGGGAGCCCCTGCAAGGAGCGGAATCGTGAGCCACCTGCTACAAGGACTCCCCCTCGCTGCCTCAATCCGTGCGAGGGGGCGGGTCACCCTTCCGAAGGCTGCTCGCCAGCAGCTGTCTCTCACCGAGGGCGACCGTCTGATTGTCGTCGTCGGCAGGAATTCGATCGAACTGGTACCCACAGCTCTCGTCTCGCGAGATCATCTGTGGACCCTGTCGGAGCTGATCCGCTCACGGATCGATACGGCGGAAGTAGACCTCTCGTCCGGTCGTACGGCAGTCCTCGAGAACCCACGCTCGATGCGAGCGAAGGTCCGGTGGCTGATTGACGACGGCCCGTGACGAATCAAGCGCAAGGCACGACCGAGGCACCGCGGATCCGCCGGCTGATCGTGACCCGGCAGTTCGCGCGTTCGTACGACCGCCTGCCGCCATACACGGTCGCTCAGCTCGAAAAGGCCCTCCGGAGGTTGCTCGAGACTCCCGGAGACCCAGGCGTCAGGTTACGGCCGCTCGCGTATCCCGACGGATATCACGAGTTGCGGTTCGCGCACCGCGACCGCGTCCTGCTCCGCATCGACGGAGATGTGGCCATACTCCTGGACGTGGTGTCGTTCCTGGAGGTCGCGCGGCTGAACGCGAGGGCGGCTCGCCGCCTCCGGCTCGAAGACTAGCCGAAGCTCAGCCCCCCGCGGGCGCCGCTGACATCGACTCTTCGAGCACGGTCAGCGCATCGACGAATACACGGAACAGTGCCCGCGACTGCTGCTGGGTGACCGCGATCGCGATCGCGATGTCCTGGCCCGGGAAGTAGGCGGCCATCGTTCCCCAGAAGCCCGTGTGCATGTAGAACTCGAGCCCGCCGAGGTCGCGCACCTCGACTCCCATACGGTAGCGGCCCGGGACCATGGGACTCCCCGACAGGTCCGGTCCCGCCCCGGCGCCGGCCACTGTCGTAAGCATCGTGTCCGCCGTCGCGGCCTGCTGGTATACGCCGCCGACGAACAGCGACCTCATGAACACGGCCATGTCATCCGCCGTGGAGACGAGTCCACCGCCGCCATACAGGTCCAGGGAGGGATCGAAGTCATAGGTATCCAGCTCGCCCATGTACTGGTGCGCCCGGTCCGCCGCGCCGAGCGGCGGATCCTCCAGCGTCTCGAGCCACGTCGAGCCGAGTCCCAGTCCCTCGAAGTCGAGGAGCTCTCGCAGGGACGGCGCAAGCGGCTTTCCGTAAACGGATTGAAGGACCAGGCC
>Ga0272442_10008467_pt1 | contig 13023 bp, 13 predicted proteins | sample SSMForm2O_FD_200262 | JGI IMG/M metagenome (GOLD analysis project Ga0272442, IMG submission 200262) | Marine sediment archaeal communities from Little Sippewissett salt marsh, Falmouth, MA, United States - SSM-Form-2O | ecosystem: Environmental > Aquatic > Marine > Wetlands > Sediment ...
CCTTGAAGACCGGATTCAGTGATTTTGAATTCGTACGGATTGCTCCGGATGGGATCCGGCTGATTCCAATTTCGCCAGAACGGTCATTCCCCCTTTCGTCCCCTTGGAGATCCGGGCTTCCAACTCATCTTTCAGCAGTCTTCCCGAGTTCAGATCCAGAACAATGCGTCGGACCAGCCGTTTAATCCGGAAGCTTCCCCAAATACGCACATCCGGTTCCGCGCACCCAAGAATGCGGATTGTTCCGGCCTCAAGGGGCATGGGGGAGTATAGAAGCCGGAACCGGCCCTCCTGGTGGAAATCTCTCAAACCCGCGACGAACCGGGAAGCCAGGGAAGCGATGGAGTTGATGGATATAGAGAAATCCAGTGCATCTGAAACCCACAGCCCCGGAGCGATCCGGCGGTTCATGAAGTCCCAAGTGCCGGAAGGCGGACGGAAATCGTGATTATACAGGCGGGTCATTTCGGCCATGATCCGGTAGAGATTGAAGTTGATGCGCAATTCCTCGGGATGGTACCGATACCGTACATCGGGATTGCAATACTCCAGTCTCTGGATACCTCCGGGAAACCGATAGAACACAATAGAGCCCAGGGCGGACGAAAAAAAACGGAATTGAAAATCCTTCACTTGTTGAATAAATCTGGGAAAATAACTTACATTTTCTCGTACTTCGTTCCAGAAAGTTCTGCCGTTCCGGATGCCCAGTTCCATATCCCCATCCAAGGTCAGGATCACCAGGGTTCGACCGGAAAAACCCGATGTCCGGGTCATGATACCCGTACGATCCACTGATTCAAGGCTGAATTCCCTCCGCCCATCCGGAATAGGTAATGCTCTGAAAATCGCCGACACCCTGGACCGATAGAATGCCCTGTAAGGAAAGATCAACAGGATGCGCCCCCGGGCCGCCCCCTCCAGTTCACAGGTGAACCGATACCGTTCAACCGTATCCGCGAAAACGGACACAACGAGTAACAGGATCAGGCATGCCGGGCAAACAAATTTGATGGCGGATTGGCGATAATCCATGCTTCACCATTCTAGGCCAAAGATCAATACCGGTCAAACCTGCGGTGCCGGTGTTTTCTATGATAGAATAGTGGACAAATCTTCAGGAGGACCTTCTGGATCTTTTGGGAAAAAGCTTCGCGCTGCTTTGCGCTTTATCATGGGGATTCGCGGTCATCCTTTTCAGCCACGCGGGCAAACAGATGCGTCCGGTGGCGCTCAACCTGTTCAAAACAGCGGTCACAGCTTTTTTTCTTCTGGCCGCCATGATGATATGGGACATTCCCTTCGCTCCTCCGGGTATCAGCTTGTCCGATTGGGGAATTGTGGCCCTTACCGGATTCCTGGGTATCACCGTGGCCGACTCACTGTTCTTTGCCTGCCTGAACCTGATCGGCGCCGGCATGGCCGCCATTGTCGACAGCCTGTACAGTCCGATGGTACTCCTTTTTTCCTGGTGGGTCCTGAGTGAGGCCCCGGGCCCGGCAAAAATCGCCGGAGCGGTTCTGGTAATCTCGGCGGTGATGGTCGCGTCCGCCGGTCCCCGGCCGAGAACGGCAATGGGATGGCGCCGTTTGACCTGGGGAATTCTGGCCGGAGCCGGAGCCATGGCCCTCATGGCGTTGAGCATCGTCTTGATGAAACCGATTCTGGACCGGACTTCCTTTCTCTGGGTGACGGAACTCCGGCTCGTCACCGCCCTGTTGTTCCTGGTGCTTCAGGTCGCGCTGCACCGGCGGCGACGTGAAATACTTACCGAAGTCATGGACGGGAAACGCTGGCGTCACGCTTTCCCCGGCGCCTTTGTCGGCAATGTTATCGCCATGACGTTGTGGGTGGCGGCCTTTAAATTCACCGACGTGACTTCCGCGGCCATCCTGAACCAGACCAGCACCATATTCATCGTGATCCTGGCCGCGATTTTCCTGAAAGAGAGGTTCACCCTGCGCCGCCTGGCCGCCACGATCCTGGCCTTCGGCGGTTCCGTTCTGGTCCTGGTCGCCTGAACAGAAAAAATCCCGTTCATTCTTTCCCGTAATGCCCATCAGCGGACAGAATGGAAAAACTGCGTTATCATTGAAATGTCGTTCTCCGCGGCGGAGTTTCAGATGATCGATGAATCCGCGATAGACCGGGAAAGCCGGATTCCCCAGCCACACGCCTGGAACGTGACTCCCATGGAGGCCAGGAAAATCCAGCGGGAATGGAGCGTTCGGGTAAACCTGGAACCATTGGGGAACCCGGATTTCCATAGCGTCACCGGCCTGGATATCCATTACCAGGGTGATTCGGCGTTCGCCGCGGCGGTCACGCTCTCATTGCCGGATCTGAAGGTTACCGAGACCCGGCGCATGGAGGCCCGGGCGGATTATCCATATATATCCGGCCTGCTGGCGTTCCGAGAAGTCCCGATCCTTCTGTCTCTTGTGGAACGTCTTGAAAAACCCCCGGAGGTTCTCCTGGCCGACGGACACGGCACCGCCCATCCGCGCCGTTTCGGCATGGCATGCCATTTGGGGATCCTGTTGGATATTCCTACCGTGGGAGTTGCCCGCAAACACCTCTGGGGAGTCCACGCGAAACCCGGGAGTATTCCCGGGGACCGGTCGTGGCTGGAAGACCAGGGACAACGCATAGGCGCCGTTCTGCGCACCCGGCGCAGGGTGGCTCCGGTTTTTGTTTCACCGGGCCACGGCATCGATCTGATCCAGGCGGTGGAATTGGTAATGGCCTGTCTGCAGGGATACCGGCAGCCGGAGCCGTTGCGATTGGCGGGGATCCTGGCGGGGTAGGGCTCAGACGCCCTGATGAGGGGATGATTCCAAAATTTCGGCTTCATCCAGGCGCACCACCGTGTTTTTGCCCATTTTCTTTCCGGCGTACATGGCCCGGTCCGCTCCGCGGATACATTCACTGATGGGACCGGGACGGTTAAACACGTTGATGCCCATGGTAACCGTCAGGAAAACCTGACGGTCCTGATAAACCAGGGGTGTTGATTCCACCACGGCTCTCAGTTTTCCGGCCAGAATCGATCCACCTTCCATATCGGTTTCCGGCAACATGATCAGGATTTCATCTCCCCCCCAGCGGGCGGCCACATCAGCCTTACGTAGATTGCCTCGAACCATTGAAGAGAGATGACGCAGCATCCGGTCACCGCAATCATGTCCGTATGTGTCGTTGACGCGTTTAAAATCATCAACGTCCAGCATGATCAGACAGAAAGGGCGCCAGGTGCGTCCCAGCCTGACAATCTCGATTTCAATTCGTTCCAGAATGGTATGACGATTGTACAGGCGGGTGAGGTTATCGAAACGCGCCATTTGCTCCATGCGGGCATAGGCCTCACGCAATTCCATCTCGGTGCGGGTACGCAGTCGATAACGGCGAAAAAGGAAAAAAAGGATCATGGCCCCAAGGATCAGCATGGTCAAGAGGAAAAGCAGTATTAATGTCCTGCGGTTCCCTTCAAGCTTCTCAATTCTGGCGACACTTTTCCGGGCGTCTTCGGAACTTCGTTTTTGTTCCGATTCATATTTCGCCTGTAGCGCCGATAGTTTGGCGTAATTTTCCCTGGAAAAAAGCTGTTCCTGAAGGGTCGTGTATTCCCGGTAGTGCTGCAGGGCCCTGACAAAATCTTTTTTCACTTCATACAAACGGATCAAACTCCATACGGCATCCTTGTGCAGTGAACGGGATTCAGTCTCAACCGCCAGTTTGACCGCCTGTTTCAGATGAGTCTCCGCCAGATTTATCTTTTTCATGTCCAGGTAGACATTTCCCAGATTCAAATGGGACGCCACCATGCGCGGCTTGGCATTCATGCTGCGGAAAAGTTCAAGTGAAGATTGGTAACTCTTCAGGGCATCCGTGTTGTTTCCCTGACTATGATATACGTCGCCCATATTGTTCAGGCATACGGCCATATAATCTCGGCTCCCGAGGGTTTCCGAGTCCACGTATGCCCGGCTGAACCGTTCCAGGGCCTGGGTATACTGGCCCCGGACCTTCAGAATTTCCCCGATATTCACCCGGCAAACGACAGCCAGTTGCCGATTATCGGTTTCAACGGCGATATCGAGGGCCCGCTGAAAATGGGACATTGCCTGATCGGGATTGTTCAAACGGTTGTATACGTTGCCGATACTGTTCAAAACCACACCGATACCGGGACGATAAGTCAGTTCTTCGTAAATTCGCAGTGCTTTCAACATGAAATCCAGGGCCTTGCGCAATTCTCCGGCCCTGTAATGGATCAGGGACATATTGTTGAAAATTCCCGCCAGACGGCGCCGGTCCCCCTTGCGCCGGACGTGATGGATGGCCCGCTGGAAATTGGCCAGGGCATTGGTGGAATCCCCTCTGCTCAATGCTACCGCGGCCACTCCATTGAGAGCCGCGCCCATGATGGCGTGATCATCTTCTTCTCTACCGATACGCAGACCTTCCCGGTAATCCCTTTCGGACTCATCCAGTCTACCTGAGTGCAGCAGACCGACTCCACGGCTTACATACGCTCTCCCGAGTAGAACCCTGGAATCAAGGTTTTTGGACGCATTTATCGCCATCTCGGCATACTTGATCACCATTCCGGGATTACGTGCGACGTAGTATTCCGCCAATTCAAGCAAAATGTCAACTTTTTGCCGGCCGGCAGCGGATTCCAATCCCGATTTTAGGCTGTCTATGTCGGTCGGAGTGTCGGCAACCTTTTCGCCTGCGGCAAAGGGGCTCAGGAAAAAAAAGGAGAGGAACAGTATCAATAGCCGTGTCCAATATCTTGTGCTTTTCATGGCAATGTCTCCGGATACTCGGTCCCGAAAGGTCCCTTCTATCTCCGGGTCAGGTATCCGCCCCGATTCGAATCATTCTACTCCATCACAAACCCCAATGCAACGTAATGGCATGAAATCGAGATGCCGGGCATTGCACGCCCTGTCGGGATCCTCTAAAATCAATTCGTCATGATGAAAAATACGGATTCGAAAAGTGGAATCAATGATCTGATCTCCGCCGCCGTTGCGTTGAGGAAATCCATTGGTGAACTGACCCTTCACTCACCGGTATCTCTTACATACAACCCATTGGAATACGCCTGGGAACCCTTCAAACAATACCTGGAACTCTATGGCGGAGGATCCAAGCGGGTCCTGTTCTTTGGCATGAATCCAGGCCCCTGGGGAATGGGACAAACCGGGATCCCCTTCGGAGAGATCACCCGGGTTACCCGTTGGCTGGGTATTACCGGAAAGGTATCCGAGCCGCGAACGATCCATCCCCGCAGGCCGATAACGGGTTTCCACACCACCCGTTCGGAAGTGAGCGGCCGCCGCCTCTGGGATTTATTCAGTCAACGGTTTGCCACCGCATCCAGGTTCTTCGATCATCATTTCGTCGCCAATTACTGCCCCTTGATGTTTTTTGACAAAGAGGGCCGGAACCTTACACCCGACCGTTTGTGCGTCAAGGACAGGAAATCGCTTTTCCCCGTTTGTGACGCCCACATGATCCGATTGGTGGAGATATTGAAACCCCAATGGGTGGTGGGGATCGGAAAGTTCGCCACCCACCGGGCGGAAGTGACCCTGAAAAACACGGTGGTAAAGGTTACCGGTGTGTTGCACCCCAGCCCCGCCAGCCCGGCGGCCAACCGCGATTGGCAGGGCCAGGTGAGCAGATCTTTGGAGGATAAGGGGATATGGAGCGGTGGAACGGGAGAATAACCAGCCATATTCCGGGAGAACAGTATGAGTAGAGACTTGATTGTATTGTTACGGGGATCGATCCCATTGGTGGTTATTCTGGCGGCGGCCGCTTTGGCCTGGAAACTCCTGAAAGAATGGTTCCGACGCAAGGAAAGAAAATTCGGACGTCAAGCCTCTTTTTCCCGGCAATTGATCCAGGTTTTCATGACGATCGCGGTGGTAACCGGAGTAATCGCCACCCTGCCCGTAAACGGCGAAATTCGCGGCCAGCTCCTGAGTTTCTGGGGCATTTTGATCAGTGCCGCCCTGGCTTTGTCCGCAACCACGTTTTTGGGCAACCTGCTGGCCGGTTTCATGTTGAAAACCATTGGAAACTTCTCAGTAGGGGATTTCATTCGGGTGGATGAAAATTTCGGACGCGTCACCGAACTGGGGATCTTTCACGTGGAGATCCAGACCCAGGAAAGCCAACTGGTGGCGCTTCCCAACCTTTTTGCCGCCTCCAAACCGGTACACGTAATGGATTCCCGGGGAACCCTTGTATCATGCTCGGTTTCCCTGGGTTACGATCTGCACCGGCTGAAGGTGGAAGCGGAGCTGGTTGCCGCGGCGCATAGATCCGGGCTGGAAGATGCGTTCGTACACATTACCAGCCTCGGCGATTTTTCAGTAACCTACAGGATATCCGGATTTCTGAAAGAGGTTAAAACCATTGTGTCATCCCGATCCAGGCTGCACGCCAATGTCCTGGACGCACTGCATGAATCCGGTATGGAAATTGTTTCTCCGGCCTTTATGAATCAACGGGTCCTGGATCCCCGGGCGCGCATTATCCCCGCCAGGCCCGGGGAAAGCCTGCACCGGGATGAGGGAGATCCTGATCCGGAGACTGTAATTTTCGCCAAGGCGGAAGCGGCACATAAACTTGAAACCCTGGTAGAAGGGATTGAGGCCTTGCGCGAACGTATTCATACCCTGGAAGATGAACAGAAGTCTTCGGATGAGGCCGTGATCGCAACCGTATCCAGAAGGATCCAACGCATGCGCGCCTGGCTGAAGGTTCTGGAAGAAAAGCTTGAGGCCAAACGCCGGGAAATGGAATCCTGACAATCCCTGTTGGCGACTAATCCCAATCGTTCATGGAAACCCGCCTTCGCGACCGCTTTGTTTCCTTGCGATGTTTCTTTTCATCCAGGCGCCGCCGTTTGGCGCTTTCCGAGGGGCGAGTAGGTGTTCGGATCAACGGTTTTTCCAAAGCCTGAAGGATGAGTTCCCGCAAACGCCTGCGGGCGTCCCGGCGATTGGCCTGCTGCGTGCGGAAACGTCTCGCGTCAATCAAAATTGAACCATCCCGGGAAGTCCTGCCGCCCGCGAGACTGCGCAAACGTGCCTTCACGTCTTTGTCCAAATCGGTACAGCCTTCGAGATCGAAACGCAATTGTACGGCGGTCGCCACGCGATTGACATTCTGGCCGCCGGGTCCGGAAGAACGGATGAAATGTTCCTGAAGGCGGCGTTCATCAATAGACAATCCATACGTAACTCGCATTCTGGAGATATTCTATCACATGCGCCCATGGGGCATAAGGAATTTCAAGCGGATGAATCCCCGGGACATTACCGGTTGTCCCAGAAGTAGCAGCCGCTGCCGACACATTTGTAAGAGGAGGTAAAATGAAACAGTCGTATGGAAAAAAAAGTATTTCCGGCATGGTCATGCCATTGATACTGGGAGTCATACTCATGATCGCCGGAAGCCAGGCGGGAATAGCCGACCAGGAAGAGCCGGCTTTTCTGGGTGTCACCATTCTTTCCATTGATCATATGGACAAAAAGGAATTGGGAACCAGTCATGGTGTGCGCGTGGCCAGCGTGGCCAAGGGCTCTCCAGCGGAAAAGGCGGGTATCCGGGAACAAGACGTCATCCTGCGTCTGGATGAGTTGGAGATCCTTACTCCCGAAGACTTGATTTCATCCGTAAAGGCCCGAAAACCGGGGGATCGGGTAACCGTGACCATTCTTCGAGACGCTAAGGAAAAACAATTGAAAATCCAGTTATCTTCCTGGCGCAATATGGATGGGAAAAAATCTTTCGGAAAATGGGGAAAAGGGAAAGTCATATCCGGATCTCGTCCATGGCTTGGAGTCCAGCTCCTGGAATTAAATAGCGATCTGGCAACCTATTTCAAAGTGAAGCCCCGGGACGGCGTACTGGTTCTGGAAGTCGAGAGAGACAGCCCCGCGGATCAAGGCGGTATTCGCGCCGGTGACGTCATCCACCAGTTGGACGGGGAACGGGTTGTGCGTCCTCTTGACGCACGGAGAATCGTCAGGCAATTGAAATGCGACCAGGAAGTCCCGATTCGTGTGATCCGTCATGGGAAATCCGCCATCATCAGGGTCACCATCGGCAAGAAACAATGGATGGAAGACCTGAAGTTTCATTTTTTCCCAAAAGACGGCGAGGGAAAAGGGGTTGAGTTCTTCAATCCCCCGGGGAAACACCGGGGACTGATCCGCGTTGAACCCGATGATGAGAACGAAAAGAAAATAGACATTTTGACCAAGAAAAAGAAAAGCGCCGACATTTAGGCATATTGTCCTCCCGTGCCCCGGCTCACCGGAAACGGTGGGCCGGGGTTTCCTTGTCCTCATTCGAAACAAATCAACTTTCATTTGGCGGCATTGAAATTGCTATCAAAAAGTCGCCTATTAAATGGAGGTTGAAATGAAAACGATAAGAAAAGCAATTCCCTTAATTGCCCTGGTTTTATTGGTATTTTCTCACCTGCCGGCAGCGGACGCACTCAAGCCAGGCAGCCGGGTACTGCGGTTTCATGAATCGGTAAGCGGTCTTCAGGTGGACATCCAGGACCTGAAGCGCATATTGATGAACAGTCGAAGTGTATCCCGCTTGAAACCGGGAAACTATGAAATGGGATTGAGCCTGCTGAACGCTCCCATCTTCCTGATCGCCGGCATGGAAGTGACCGAGAATCTCGAGCGTACCGTAAACTGGAACGCAGCTCTGAATATGATCGACGAGCGGTATCTCATGCTGCCGTCCCTGACCCCATTCGAGTGGTCCCGCAACCGTATGCAGACCGCTATGCCGTTCCGCCTGCTCTTCTACGCCAGTTCCGCGAACCTTCAGGTGATCAAGCTGGAAATACGCGGAACCCTGCAACGGGACCTGTCCATCCCCAGACCCTGAGATCAGACGAATCCGTTCCAGCCCGGGTTGATCGGAATTCCGGCGGGATCTATAATCCATGCCATGAGGTTCCGCCGGTATTCTTCTGACACGGATCATGTATACTCAGGTCAGGAACCGGGCAAAGACGCGGATGCCCTCATCGCCCTGATTCGTGCCGAGCCCCCATTCACCCGATTGGGAAACGGCATTCATGGTCATGGTCATGCCAGGCGCGTACTGCTTTTCAGTCAATTGATCGCGGCGATCCTGGAAAATCAACCCCGCTGCCGGAAGATCGATTACGGATTGCTCATCGTCGCGGCCCTGCTTCATGATTGCGGCCGCATCAATGACGGCATCGATCCGGAACACGCGGATCGTTCAGCGGAAATTGCGGTTGCTTTCTGTCAGCGGTATAAAATCGAGTGCTCTCACCAACGATTACGGGATTGTATCCGTTTCCATTGCAAATCCGGCCGTTTCCATTGGAGCAATCCTCCCATTGAGGCCTTGATCCTTGCGGATGCCGACAAACTGGATCGTTTCCGTTTCCGCGATCGACGCGAACCTCTTGACGAGTCGCGTCTTGAACTTGTCTGCAGCCGTTTTCTTATTCCTCTGGCGATTCGTATTAACCGCTATCCCGATCATCGGGATTTCCCTCGATCGTTTGTGGAATCTCTTTGAATTTCTCCGTATAATGAAATGATTGCGGAGAGGTGATCAATGAAAATCCTGTACTTTCTGCTCAGCCTTGTACTGCTTTTCGGGGCGTGCACGCCCACCCATCGAACCGTTCCAATAGTTGAACGGACTCCGGGTGTCAGCCCGGGTTCGATTGAAATCCTCAAAGCGGAAGACACCCGCAATCCTCACGCGTTGCTCCAGATGGCGGCATCATTGAATTTTGACCGCCCGGAACTGGCGGCCCGCCTGGCCATGGCATCCGGTCGCATTCCCAGTTTTGAAACCTGGAAACTCCTGGCCGCCCAGTTCGGAAACGATGAAAAGGTAGCCGCAGCCCTTGCGGTATCCGCCCGGTTTCCGGATACCGGTTTCCCCGCCTCTGAAGTTACCGGTATCCTTCTTACACTTCCACCCTCAAGGCAAGTGGCTGTTACCTTGGTTGGTCTGGATACCCGGGATTCATTCCTGGCGGCAATGGGCATGAAAAGTCACCATCAAGCCCTGGCGGGAAACCTGTGGCGCGCCAAAACCCAGGTGACCGAACAAATACTGAGAGATTTCTACAAGCGCTTCCCCCGGGAGAGCGTTGTATCCATTGCGCGTTTGAAAGCCCGTGATATTCTGAATCCGGAAGAACTGAGCCGTATGCCCTGGCAGCAACGCCAGATGGGGTGCGCCATATGCGGCGATCCCGAACGTTTTCTCAGCGACCCTGCCTGGCAGGTTCGTTTGGCGGCTCTGGACGCGGCGGGGACGGCTTCTTCCATAGTCTCTCTGCTTCGTGATCCCAGTGACCTGGTACGCCAGGAAGCTCTGCGCGCAATGCTGAGATTGTCGCCCCAATGGAAGCCCGCGGACATTTACTCGCTGACTCCACGGGAAGCGGAGATCCTGGCGGCCACACCCGGTATCCAGGAAGAAACGGTAAGCCAATTGTTTAACCGGGGCGGGATATATGCCGAAGTCACCGCACCTTTCATGCCGAAAAGCAGTGCGGCCCGGGTATTGGCGTCTCCTCTATCCGTCCGGGCGAGGCTTCGCTTCCTGGCAAGGGCCATGGGAGAAAACCGGGCAATCAATGAGGCATTGGAGTATTTCCACTCCAAAGGTTCCGCCTACGCTCTGGAATACCTTCTGAACCGCGAGAGCGGAGTTGATCGAAAATCCCTTGCGGCTGTAGCCCGCAAGAAAGGAGGATTTACTTCAGTGCTCGCGGATTGCGGTTTTCCACCTTCACCCCAGGATATCCCGGAACCAGTCGATTACCCGCGGGCCATCGAGGATCTGGTCGCATTCCGGGGGTTCCGGATCCATACAGCGAAAGGAAAGATGGAATGTCGCTTTTTCAAAGACCAGGCCCCGCTTACCTGCGCGAACTTTATTGACCTCGCCAGAAAGGGATACTTTAATGGAATCGTCATCCATCGCGTGGTTCCTGGATTTGTTACCCAGGATGGAGATCCATCGGGAAGCGGATCCGGAGGACCGGGCTATACCCTGCGTTGTGAGTACAATGAAATTGAATACGACCAGGCGGGACGTATCGGCATGGCGCTGGCCGGCAAGGACACCGGAGGGAGTCAGTACTTTATCACCCACGCTCCCACGCCTCACCTGAATCATCGCTACACCATCTTCTCTCAGGTAACTTCCGGGCTGGACACATTGTCCCGACTCTGCCAGTACGACAAGGTGGAACGCATCGAATTGTTCTAGACCTCACATGGCCGTCATAACGCATGGCAGCAGCTCCTTTTCAAGGCGCAGGATTATTTTTCTGCTGATTATTCTCGTCGCGGTGGTTGTCGCCGCCTTTCATTTTTCCGCTGCGGAGCTGATTGACCGCCGTTTGCGTGAATGGTTCCCAAGCCTGTCTCCGGGATTATCGATAGGATGGAGTTCATTGGAGATCCAACCGTTCTCAATGGGGATTCGTTTCAAGCAAATAGGGATCCATTGGGAAAACCCTCGAGAACCTGGTACTTCCATGGATTTCAAGGCGGAAACCCTGGACGTCGAGGGTATCAACCTCGCTGGCCTTTTGATCGCGGGGAATCTGAGTCTGGGGGAAGTCCAGGTACGGGACTGGTCCTGCGTGGTAAGCGGCGGAATAGGGGATATCTTCGGCGGCGGATTTTCCGGAATTTCCCCAAAAAATATAACCGTCGGCAAATGGATGTTTAGAGCCGGCAGATTTTCCTGGAGCGACAATCAAAACCACGACGGCGTGGAAGCCCGACTGCAAAATCTGCGACTCGAGACAAACCGGCCGCAAGCGACTCCGATCATCCTTCAACTTACCGCGGGACCTGTACGCTTCGGATTTCCGGCTGCCATGGCTGATGTGAATGCGGAAAAAATCGAATTCAACAAGGCGAATCGTTGCCTGGAGGTTCTTGATCTGGGTATGGTGCCTCGTTGGCCGGAAAACGAATTCGCCATTCGTAAAGGTTTCCAGACGGATCGAATCGCTTTCCACATCGAAAAATTGAAAGCATACTGGAAGGGGGAAAACATAACCATTCCCGATTCGGTCCCGCATCGGGTCGTGCTGCGAAATCCCGGCTTCGAAGTTTTCAGGGATCGCCGGATTCACCGTAAACCCGGCCCGCGTAAACCCAAACTGCTTCCATACCAATTATTACGAAAAATCCCCTTCTCGATCCATATTCCCGAGATCCATATCGAGAATGGGGAAATTAACTACGCGGAACATCAACAGGGAGCTCCGCGGCCGGGACGGTTGTTTTTCAGCCGATTCTCCGCGTCGATAAGCGGTTTTCAGGCCGGTCCCGTTAAACCCGGTTCGCCTCATCCTGTAAAAATGGAATTCAGCTGCCGATTCCAGGGACAAGTTCCTTTCTCCGGTACTTTTGACATGCATACCGGCAAACCGGAATTCAGATTTTCGGGAAAACTGGGCGCCATGGAATTGCCCGGCCTGAATTCACTCTTGATCCCCATGGCTTTTCTGCGCATCGCTCATGGAAAGATGGACGGCGCGCAATGGAACCTGGAAGGCAACGACCATCACCTCACGGGTTGGATGAAGGCCAGATACCAAAAACTACGATTCACCCTGCTCAAGCATCAGAAATCATTGCAAAAAAGGGGGTTGGCGACATTCCTGGTCAACCTGCTTATCTTCCGCAACAATCCGGAGCCTGGAGAACCAATGCGCACGGCACGCATTCACCTGGAGAGAAATCCCCTGCGTGGCTTCTTTAACTGGGTCTGGCGCGGATTACTGGAAGGATTGAAACGCAGCGCCGGTATCTGAGCCTCCATGAATCAAAAGCCGCCTTTTCAAAATCCCCGCAAACAGGCTTGAACCTTTCCATCTTCCCCTGTATGATCAGTGCTTCATTCCAATCCGGTAAAACCAGATGGAGTATACGTCATGACCACCTGCACGAA
>Ga0272442_10008468_pt1 | contig 13023 bp, 7 predicted proteins | sample SSMForm2O_FD_200262 | JGI IMG/M metagenome (GOLD analysis project Ga0272442, IMG submission 200262) | Marine sediment archaeal communities from Little Sippewissett salt marsh, Falmouth, MA, United States - SSM-Form-2O | ecosystem: Environmental > Aquatic > Marine > Wetlands > Sediment ...
TTAAGCAAAAATCCCGGCATCGCAAACAGGCAGGGTTTTTTGAGCCTGCCAGCCAGTATCTCAAAAAAATCTCGATTTCTTACCGGCTCCGGACTTGTCAGGTTAAAAACCCCTTCGAACTCATCATTTTCTATCAAGAACCTGATGGCCGAAACCTCATCGAAAAGACTAATCCAGGATACCCATTGTCTGCCCCCGCCCCAGTAACCTCCTAAGTAAAACCTGAGGGGCATTGCCATTTTCGGCAGCGCCCCCCCGCCTGAATCAAGAACGACCCCTGTGCGTATCACAATAGTCCTGATATTGAGCTCTTCGAATTCTTCGGCGATACTTTCAATCTTGCCGCAGACTTCCGCCAAAAATCCCTCCCCTCCGGCGCTCTCTTCATCAAGCTCCTCGTCGCCTCTTGAACCATAAAAACCGGTTGCAGCAGCTATAATAAAAGTCCTGGGCTTTGCTTCTGTTTCCTTCACCGCTTCGAGCAATATCCTCGCTGAATTTATTCGGCTGTTAAGAATCTCGCCTTTGAACTTTTCACTCCACCTGCCCGACGCCAAATTGCTTCCGGCGAGATTTACTATTGCATCCGTTCCCTCTAAGCTTCTTTCCCACCCGTCCATAAGCTCTGCATTCCACTTGATAACATCGACTTTCCTTTCAAAAAGAGCTGCTCCTTTTTCCGGCCTTCGAGTCATGGCGATTACATTATGCTCTTTGGCAAGCTCATTGCACAGTGCTCTGCCTATAAATCCCGTTGCTCCGGTTACAGCTATCCTCATAACTATCCCTCTCGCTCGATTTGTTTGATTTTTTCGACGTATCCGTCGGCATCGAATTTCCTCTTCAGACCCGCTGCGTTCATATACCGCACCTTCCCGAAAACCTTCCGCTCCCCCCACGCCCTGTCATGTTTTCCGAAGCACCACGCCACCCCTGCAAATCCGTTCGCATCCCGCCCGTCAAGTTCGTATTTGTTATTGAGATAAAGGGCAATCTTAAAACCCTCCCTGGGGTTTTTGCTCCACTCCAGAATCTTTTTCCCCCAGTACATCCTCATATAACCATGCATCTTTCCCGTTATCACCATTTCCTTTTGAGCTGAATTCCAGTAAGCATCATGAGTTTCGGCCTGCTCGAATTCTTCCCGCGAGTAAACATACTCTCTTTTGTCCCGGCCGTGATAATTTAGCGTGTTTCTTGCCCACGGCGCAAGGCCTTCGAACTTATCGTAGCTCTGATTATAATAGATAAAGTTATAGCTAAGTTCCCTTCTGACAATAAGCTCTTCCAGATATGCCTCTTTCCCGCCGCCCTCCGCTCCTGAAACTTCCAGTGCTATGTATAAAGGTGATATCTGGCCGAAGTGCAGGTAAGGGCTTATATTCGAAGTCCCGTCAAGGCAAGGGTCGTTCCGAAGTTCCGCGTAGCGCTCCAGCTTGTTTTTTATAAAATCTCTCAGCTTTTTTTTAGCCTCGCCGGCCCCCCCCTTAAAACCTTTCACAGCCCCGACGCTTCTGTCGATATTGAGTTTCGACAGGGCGCTTTCGATATCGTTTATATCAAAGCTGTTGAATTTCATATCAAGACTGCTGTATAGCAGCCTGCCTTGCCTGATTTTCACAAGGTATTCGGCCAGTCTTTTATTTATTCGCGGCCTTAACGTCCCAGCCGAAAAATTCTCCTTCTCCGTTACTTCGCTCACCGGCACTATCAAATTCGTCTCGACCTCTTCCAGCGAACATTGAATATTCTTTGCCGCCTGCCGCCGCCATTTTTGCTCGATACGTGTATGACCTGCATCCACAACCGCCCGGGCCGCCTTTTCTGATAGTTCGACTGCAGCTTCCTCCGGCGACTGGTGCCTTACCACGAGTTGTATCCTGCGTTTTGCAAGCGCCTCTTTGGCGTCCTTCAGCCCTTCGAGCATAAAATGGTAGTGCCTGAGGTTGGCCTCCGGATAGGAATCCGTTATCCCGAATACCGCCACTAACGGCAGCTTTAATTGATTGGCCCTTGTAACAGCCTCTTCGAGGGCATGGTTGTATTCGGCCCGCTGGGCGGCCTGCATCCAGTAAAGAACATACTCGCCTTTCCCGCCCGCCTTATTATTTAAACTCTTTATTCGCCCCTGCTCGGTCATTTTCCACACCTGACTTAGCCGTCTTAAACTCAAAACATTGTAACCGATAACGGCCTAAAGTACACCAATAATAATCCAAACCCCGTAACCTGCCCCAATTTTCCCCCGCGACCGTATTATTGTTGTAACACAGATAAAAACATAGTATATTACTGAACCACAGTATAATTCTTAAAGTATTAAGAATTGTCGGTGAATGTCAAACAAACAGGATTAAAAACTAAAAAGTATTAAGGGAGATTCGAAATGAATGAGAAGAAACTTACCACAGCGGCTGGCATACCTGTAAGTGATAATCAGAATTCCTTAACTGCAGGAAAGCGCGGCCCCACATTAATGCAGGATCATGTACTGCTTGACAAATTGGCCCATTTCAACCGTGAGCGTATCCCCGAACGTGTTGTCCACGCCAAAGCTGCCGGCGCACACGGAACATTTACTGTAACAAAGGATATAACAAAATACACAAAGGCAAAGCTCTTCTCGAAGGTTGGTAAGAAAACAGAAATGTTCGGACGTTTTTCTACGGTAGCCGGCGAGAAAGGCTCTGCCGACACTGTTCGTGATGTCAGGGGCTTTGCATTAAAGTTCTATACCGAAGAAGGCAACTGGGATATGGTTGGCAACAACACCCCCGTCTTCTTTATCCGCGATGCGATGAAATTTCCCGATTTCATCCATACTCAGAAGCGCATGGCGCAGACAAATTTGAGGTCTCATACAATGTGGTGGGATTTCTGGTCGCAGGTCCCCGAGGCCCTCCATCAAGTCACAATCTTATTCTCAGACCGCGGTATTCCCAAAGGCATCCCCTATATGAACGGCTACGGCAGCCATACCTATAGCTTCATCAATGCTAAAAACGAACGCTTCTGGGTCAAGTTCCACTTTAAAACAAAACAGGGTATCCAGTGTCTTATGCAGGCCGAAGCCGACCGTATCGTAGGAGAAAATCCCGATTATCATACGCAGCAGCTCTTTGAAATGATTGAAAAGGGCAAGTATCCCCGGTGGACTTTTTCTGTACAGGTTATGCCCGAAACCGAAGCCGAAAATTATCGCTGGAACCCCTTTGACCTGACAAAAGTCTGGCCGCACGCCGACTATCCTCTGCTCGAAGTCGGCGAGATGGAATTGAACCGAAATCCTGAAAATTACTTTGCCGAAGTCGAGCAGTCGGCCTTTTCGCCTGCCAACGTCGTTCCCGGCATTTCCTTCTCTCCGTGCAAAATGCTTCAGGCGCGTATCTTCTCTTATGCCGATGCACATCGTTACCGCCTGGGAGCCAACTATGAAAGCCTGCCAATCAATCGCCCGAAATGTCCTGTAAACAACTATCAGCGCGATGGCGCCATGAGATTTGATGGAAACGCCGGCGCATCTGTCAATTACGAACCCAATAGCTTCGGTGGGCCAAAGGCTGACCCGGCTTATGCCGAACCGCCGTTGAAGATTTCAGGTGATGCCGATAGATACGACCAAAAACGCGGCGTTGACGATGATTATGTCCAGCCGGGAAATCTCTTCAGGCTTATGCCTCCCGACCAGCAGAAGCGGCTGATTCAAAATATCACTGGTAGCTTACAGAAAGTCTCAAAACCTCTGCAGAAAAAAATGGTGGCTCATTTCCGAAAGGCGGATAAAAAATACGGTGATGGAATTGCCAAAGGACTGGGGCTGTCATAAACAGACTCTGTTTGCCTGGCAACTCAGGCATCGGACTTTGCAGCCAGCCGCAATTGAGCGGATTATTGGGATAGGCTCTTATCTCCGGCTTTGTATTGAGAGGCAATAAAAACCTTTATTGAAGGGGAAAAAAATGAAAGCTGTAACTTATATGATTTTGTTGCCTGTGGTATTGGGCATTTGGGTATCGGGATGTGAAACAATCCAGCAGGTTTTGGATACTAACAAGCCCACCGCAAGCCTAAAGGGCCTCGGTTTTGATGATGTATCATTAGAATCAGCCACACTTGTTTTTAATGTTGAGATTGATAACCCTTATCCTGTAGCTCTGCCCTTGACAAATATAGATTACGGACTTTCCAGCGGTGGCAGCCCCTTTTTGTCCGGCAGCGCAGCCGTTGCTGGCACAGTGCCGGCCGAATCAAAAAAAACCGTTTCCCTCCCTGCCAAAATCAACTATCTGGATATGCTCAAGGCCTTAAAGGGAGTCCGCCCGGGAACAAAAATCCCCTATAAAGCTGATATCGGCTTATCTGTCGATACACCGGCCTTGGGAGTCTTAAAATTGCCCTTGAAAAAAGAAGGTGAGCTTGCTCTTCCGCGTCTTTCGGACATAGATACCGCAGATATTTGGAACATCATAAAAGGCAATTGAATTCTCTGATGAGATTGGCAAATTGAAAAAATCCTGCTCTTGCCGACCTCATATCATATCATCTTGATAAAACTATCGTAAACCTCCAAGCCAGCCCTCGGCAAACTCCCCCAAATCCTCTGCGCTGACTTTCCCGTCCCCGCTAAGTTCCGCCCCCTCGCAGTCGCCGTAATCGCTTGCCAGCCACACCCCGGTAAATACTTCAAGGTCTGCAAGGTCAACATCTCCTTCTCCGGTATAATCCGCCCCGCCGCAGTCTCCGCACCCCGTCACCCGCCAGTATTCGGCAAACCGCGCAAAATCATTCAGGTCTATCTTTCCGTCGCCGGTCAGTTCCACCCCACCGACGTCCCCGTAGTCCGTCATCATCCACCGCTCAGCCAAAAATGCATAATCCAAAAAATTCACCCCGTCAGGACACAAAAAATCCCCAGCCGGCATCGACCACACCAGCTTCGGATAATTCATCCCCTCACAGATAGCCCATATATCATTCGGCCCATTGATAACCTCCCCCACAAAATCCCAACCAGCCGAAGTAAACGTGCTCTCCGTCTGCATATTCTCCGTCGTTTCACCTATCACATTAGGGTCGCTTCCATTTCCAATCCCATCAAGTAATGGATTAACTACATTATCCCAGAAACATTTAGTATAAAGACCACCTGCACTACTTCCGGCCAAGCCACCAACTTCCGTTATTCCAGAAACAAATCCTGCCGAATAGCAATTTGAAAATATACCGTAGTTATTATGTCCTACCAGCCCGCCCGAAGAATAATTTATATTAGAAACATTACCTGTAGCATAACAATCAAAGACCATTCCTTCGGCGCTAAAGCCCGTTAGACCGCCAATATGATGGTCTCCTGATACGTCACCTGTCGCATAACACATTGAGACCGTGTCCCATACTTCTCCGATAAGACCTCCTATCTGGCTAATTCCAGAAACATCACCTTTTGCATAGCAACGTGAAATTACGGCATTAACACTCTGTCCAACCAAACCGCCTATACGGTACTCTCCACCCGTAACTGTGCCTGTTGCATAGCAATTTGATATATTATCACGATTCTCCCCTACAAGACCTCCGACATCTCTGGTTCCCAAAACGTTGCCTGTAGCATGGCTATCTGAAACCGGACCCACGTTACCTCCAACTAATCCACCAGTGCCTCGATTTCCACTGACAATACCTGTAGCGTAGCAGTTTGTGATCATACTATAATTCTCTCCCACAAGACCACCGGTACCATAATCTCCCGTACCAGCCACAGTTCCTGTCGCATAGCAGTTTGAAACTGTCGATAATGGGCGGTTTGTCCCTATCAGCCCACCAACAAAAGTCATTCCTGAAACGTTACTTATTGAATAGCACTTTGATATCGGGCCTTCATTATATCCCACCAGTCCGCCGACATCATTACTTCCCGAAACAGTGCCTGTTGCATAGCAATCAGAGATAAATTCAGCCTCACCTAAATTCCATCCAACCAGTCCACCGACATTTTCAACTCCTGTAATCTCACCTGCTGAATAGCACTCTCCAATTCTGCTCTCATTATTAAATCCCACCAGCCCACCGGTGGTGTCGTTTCCTGACACCTCACCTGTTGCAGAGCAAAATAAAATCTCACCGAAGACATTGCTTCCCACAACTCCGCCCGTGCTATACTCTCCGGAAGTTCCGCCACCTGTGTAGCAGTTTGAAATCGTGCCGTGATAATTCGTTCCCACCAGCCCCCCGGTGTAGACTATATGTCCACAGACAGTAGTCGTTGCATAGCAATTTGAAATTGCACAATCATAATTGTGTCCTACAAGCCCGCCGACAGTACCCACTCCGAAAACTCTACCACCCAGCACACCACACCCGGAAATGTTTCCTTTTGCCATCCCCCCGATAAGAGAACCAACACCTCTCCCTCCAACAACATTGGGATCTACTAAAGTTAAATCTCTGATTTCTGCCTTCTCCTCATAAACTATCCCGAAAAGCCCTATATGATTTACATCTGTGGGCCCGTAGGTGAAATTTGAAATACTATGACCATTACCATCAAAACTGCCTGTGAAGGGGTTTTCGAAATTTGTTCCAATTATATTAAACTCTGTTCCCGTAAAACCTGATAGGTCAATATCTGCCATCAGCTTAAAGTGTGCATCCCAGTAATTCGCATCCGCCCCTATCGCCTGCATATCTTCATCCGTATAAATCAGGTATGGGTCGCCCTCTACCCCGTTGCCGTCCCACGGCTGACCCCCAACGGGCAGACAAATGCCGAATACCGCCAATATCGTCAGTAAAATCATCATTTTCGAAGACATTAATTCTCCTGTCCGTATTTAAATTATATGTTGTAAGTATCTCGCCCGTCATTATACCAAATCACTCCAAATAAAACAACTCTTTTTAACTAAAATTATTCTCTTTTTTCCCGTGCCCCAGACTATCCAGCCCTTTGTATTCGTAGTACCTTTTAACAATTTAATCAGATGTAAAACATCTATGGTTTTTCTTCGCGTCCTTTGTGAGCTTCGTGTTTCCCAAAAATATCCGTTTCTTTTCTCTGCGTCTCCTTTTTTGAGTTTACCCCGACCCCGATTCTTTCCATCGGGATCTGTCGGGGTGTTTAAAAAAATAAACATCTTTTTTTCTTTCTGTCTTTTTAAAAAATCCGTCAAATCCGTGCCATCCGCGGTTCTAAATTGCCAATTTTACCACCGAAAGAGCTTTTTGAATCCGGTGTGCAACTTTTACAAAAAACACACAACAAAACGAGTCGTTTTGTAACTTTTTTTTCGTTTTTTCCGCTTTTTGTTCAAAAAGTGAGGCGTTTTTTGACTTTTTGTGCGTTTTTTTGACGTTTTTAAAATGCCCACCTGCATTTTTAGCTCAATTTCAAGGGTGACTAAAAACCCACCATACAAAACCACACCCATTTTCAGCCCAAAATCAAGGGTAACAAAAATCCACGTTTTCAGTGCTTTTTATTCACCTTTTCTTAAGTGTCTAAGAATATCCCAGTATGCCCCGCGCGCCCCTTTTTCAATCGCTTCTTCTAAAGGCTTGTTCCTGTTATAGTTATAGCCGCTGTCGATACCCTCCGTCGTTTGGAACTTACTCTCGAGTTCAGGTTCGAAAAACCTTTCGTCACCGCCAATCAAATCCCTGACCAGATGGGCCGGATTCTCCCCCAAAGCCTCGGATATGTAAAAAGTTGGTTGAAATAAGTCTATGTTACCGCTATACTTACGACGAATGTTAACCTCTTTTCCCACCTGTAATTCTCTGGCAACTATTGTTTCCATATGCGTGCCGGGATAAATCCTTATCCCCAGAGCCGACCCTGCGCAATCGGGATTTATTTTCTTAATAAACTCAATCGTCTCTTTAACTGTTTCCTTCGTCTCACCCGGCCCACCAAGCAAAAGGTCTATCATAACGGCTATGTCGTTTGTACGGCAGAGTTTAACGGCTTCTGTAAGGTCCTCTCTGGTATGCTCTTGTCGGTAAATCCCCAGCATCGATTCACTGGCCGAATCTCCCGTAAAATCTATACCTGCACATCCAGCTTCAGCCATTATTCCAGCTAATTCCGCATCAAAACGCACCGGCGACAGGTATGCATACCATCGGAAATAGCTTCCGATGAAACTATCTATCCGATAGAGGACATTCTCAAGGTTGCCGAAATGGTCGGACAAGGCGTCGAGCATATCAACGAGCTTCAAACTGCACTTTCCCACAGCGATGCGGCGGTGCGCTACTGGGCCGCCACGGGGCTGGCCGCGCTGGGAAAGAAGGCCCAGCCAGCAAAGTTGGCCCTGCAGAAGGCCCTTTCCGATGCCAAATCCTGGGTAAGGTTCACAGCAACCGAAGCCTGTTGTCAGTTGGGTCTCCATAAGCAGACTGTCAAAGTGCTGGCCGATGGACTGGCGATGCCGAACATCAAGGAGAATCTCCACGCCGCCGAAATCCTTTTAGCTATTGGCAGGCAGTCACGCCCAGCCATTGCACAGATGAAGCAGGCCGTTCGCAAAGCCGAGGGACTCCAGAACCACGGCTGGTACATGCGGGAGGCATTGACCTATCTGATAGGCGAACTGCAGAGGGAATAACTGTCAAGGTGTGCAGGAAAACAGAGATTGACAGAGAGGGGCAGAAGAAACGTGTTTTCCTATAAATTTTTATAAAACTGTCTTTGAGAACAAGTCTTGACTTTTTAAGATGTTTTTTGCTAAATCGTGCGTAGAATATTTTGCTTTTTAAGCGTTTAATGGTGAATGTCAGGCAAAAGGAATGAAAAAAGGCAGGGATTAAAAATATGGCTGTTCTTAATAGTACCCGTCGTGATTTTCTAAAAGGTGTGGGGCTCGGTGCAGCTTCGCTGGCAGTGAAGGGCTGTGGTAACAGCGGCCGGCATCGTGCAGGCAAAAAGAAGCGAAAGCCGAATCTTCTGTTCATCTGGACGGATGAACAGCGTGCCGATACTATGGCTGTGTACGGCAATAGAAGGATACACAGCCCAAACCTGAACAAACTGGCTGAGCAGAGCGTTGTTTTCGAGAATGCCTATGTGACCCAGCCGGTTTGCTCACCCAATCGCGCGGCGGTTATGACGGGCCTGTGGCCCCATACCTGTGGTGTTACGCGGAACAATATCCCCTTGCGGCGGGATACTGTCTGTCTGCCGGAAATGGTCAACAACGGGGATTATCGAACGGCTTATATGGGCAAGTGGCATCTTGGCGATGAAATCTTCGCCCAGCACGGGTTTGAAGAATGGGTTTCCATCGAGGACCTTTATACAAGATACTATACAGAGAATCGCGACAGGAGTAAGAGGAGCAGCTATCATCATTTTCTCATAGAACAAGGTTACAAACCCGACCTCGAAGACGATAAATTCAGCCGTGAGTTCGCGGCACGGCTGCCGCTGGAACACTGCAAGCCGAAGTTTCTTGAGGCAGAGGCGTGTGATTTTTTACGCCGTCATCGCAGGGAACCGTTTATGCTGTATATTAATTTCTTAGAACCGCACATGCCTTTTTTCGGGCCGCTGGATAATGAGCATGACCCTAAAATGGTCGAACTGCCGTCCAGTTTTACAGACCCGCTCGAAGAGAATGAGCCGCTGCGATACCGTTTGCTGCGAGAATATCACCGTGCCAAGTACGGAGGGGACGCCGACAGCATACGCAAACTCATTGCAAAGTACTGGGGACTTGTTACGCAGGTTGATCTCAGTGTTGGTGAAATTCTTAAGACCCTGGATGATTTGGGGTTGGCTGACAATACGATTGTTGTTTATACCAGCGACCACGGCGATATGATGGGGGCACATAATATGGTGGAAAAAGGTGTTATGTACAGCGAGGCGGTCAGGATTCCGTGGCTGATGCGCACCGGGGGGATGGGAAGGAAACAACATATCGTCAGGAACAACGTCAGCCAAATTGATATGGCGCCGACGCTTTTGGAGTTGATGGGCGTTCGGGAAGAAGAATCTTTGCCGGGACAAAGCCTGGTTCCCTTGATTGGGGGCAGCGGTGTTTCGGAAGATTATGTCTTTATCGAGTGGAACCCCGGGCCGGAGTCGGTCAGGCGTTTAAAGGGCGGCAGCCGGATAGCATCCGAAGAACAAATCCGGAGAGTCCGCGATGAGCATACACGTGCAGTCGTTTCACCGGACGGGTGGAAACTGTGTCTTAGTGATATTGACAAGTGCCAGTTGTTTGATTTGAATAAAGACCCGGATGAAATGACGAATCTTTTCGATTCCGGGAAATACGGGGGCGTCATCAGCCGTCTGAGAGGAAAAATTCACCAGTGGCAGGAAAAAGTGCAGGACAATATCAGCCTGTAAAGCCGGTAAGAAACAAAGAGAGCGGTCAAAAATCCCATTGCATTTCCCGGCCATCGATTTTTTCAGCTAAATATTTGGTAAACTTTACACTCATATATTTTTTTGAATTGTCTTTCGACTCATAAAAACAATAAAAAACGGTAAAAATTTGTAAAAAAATTAAAAAAAGGATGAAATCGTAACGAAACGGTAACATTTGTATGGTAAGTTTGCCCTGTCAAAAAGGGACATTTTTTGTTAATATAATATTTTTGGAAAGGGTACTATTTATGGAAAGGTTCAAAAACATGACAATCATTTTTGCAGTGGTATTTATCTCGATTTTTGCGGTGTCGGCTCAGGCAGCAGGGCAGAACAAGGCACCGGGTGTGCTGCTGCAGGAAGGGCTGTACGCCGAAGAAATGGAAGGAGATGTGGATAAGGCCATTGAGATTTATGAGCAGATTATCGAAAATAAATCTGCTCAAGATACACATAAGGCCCAGGCACTTTATCGGCTGGGGATGTGTTATCTTAAAACACAAGAACGACAGCAGGCTAAAGCGACATTTGAAAAGCTGGTGACAGACTATCCCGACCAGAAAGCCATCGTGGACAAAGTTCAACCGATGCTTAATGAGATGAGCTATTCGGACCCAGCAGCGCTGATGCCTCCCGACACGAAGATGTACATTGAACTGGGCAGTCCGGGCCAGCAGATAGAAACCATTCTTAAGATGCTCAAAGGGACGCCCTTTGCCAATCCACTGTCGGTCATCGGCGGCGGTGCCGGGCCGGACAGCAAATCATCCGGCGGCAGAACGCCCGGCGACATTTTGGCAGCGTTTTTGAATCCGAGCATGATGACAGAGTTCAAAAAAATACGCGGGATGGCTATTGGTATTACTGGTATTAACATGAATAATCCACCGCTGATTTTGGTACTATATCCGGGAAAAAGTGATGCCCTGCGAGGTCTCATTTTTGCAGGGTTAGGTATGGCTGGAAAGCCAGGGGAACCTATTGAAGGCATGCAAACCTTAATAATTGGTAACACCGCCGGTGTTATTTATGACGATAATGTAATCATCATCTCACAACCTTTAGAGCAATTGACCTGGTGCGCTAAACAATATAAAGGTATTACCAAAGAGCCGACACTTGAATCAAAAAACGGTGTCTTTGCAAAACTGAACAGAAAAACCCGTGAACAAAGTGCATTGACAATCTGGCTTGATATTGACGAGACGTTTGCAGGCCTTAAACAACAGTTCCCCGATGATAAGATGCCGCAAAATATCCGTGCGATAGAAGAAATTGCCGACCTTGAAGAGATCGATGATTTAGTCGCTCATTTGTCTATTGAAGAAACCGGTATCACCGTCAATGCAAATGTTCGTTTCAAAGATGGGCACAATTGTCTCGTATATGACCTGATTCGTACTCCCAATCTCAGCAGAGATGGTTTTAAGGCAATTCCGAGCGAGACAATTGCTCTTTTGAGCCTTGCCTTAGGCGAGCGCGAAACGGTTGGCGGGCAAAGTGCGCAGCAAAGTATCGAGAGGCTAACCGGTCTTGATATAGGCAGAGAGATATTTGCCAATATTGAGCAACTCACCTTGTTTGCACTGCCGCCCAGTGGGACCTCCAACAAAAGCGCGCTGGCTAAAAACATAAGTCCTGTACTGCCGTGTCTGGGGCTGGTTGTAACGAGTCATAATCCACAACAGACCCGTCATCTGCTTACCAAACTGCTTACATTGGGTGACATGATAACAAATATGCAGATGGATAAGCAATCCCTTCCACAAGAAAATTCAACCATCGGCAAATACAACCTGGGAATATTCAATAATCAGGCTGCTTATTGCTACATGGGTCAGGAGGGTAAAAGTACGGTTTTGGCTTTAAGTCCTGAAGTTATTAATGCCTCACTGTCGGCGATAAAAAATCGGCAGAGTGTTTTGAATGGCGGGCCTCTGCAGAAGTTCTTCAGACCTTTGTCGGCTGATGTCAGCAAAATGGCCCTGGTTAATGTGGGCGGGGCGATACGAATGAGCAATGCACATATCCACAAAGGAGTAGATGCCAATGAGAAGCCCGAAAACCTTCCTTTATTACAATCGTTGGGGCAGTTGGCGCAGGCTTGTGATAAAACCAGCTTTCAGTTCGGTACGAATGAAACTATCAATAATTTTGGTCTGGAGCTTAGTATAAGCGAGTTGCCTCCAATTAGCGGAGTATTGCCATTGCTGATGCAACTACCTCATTCCATTCCTCCTAACCTTATAATAAAAGCCGTTAATCCCCAGCCGGCTAATGGCGCAATGGTTGGTGCGACGATGGAACTGGACTGGGTGGCCGGGATGAATGCGAGAGGACATAAGTTATATTTCGGCACGGAGGCTGATGATTTATCACTTCTGGCTGAGGTAAAAAAACCGGCTTATGACAGACTGCCAGAGTTGGAAAAGGGTACAAAGTATTACTGGCGCGTTGATGAGGTGCAGGCTGATGGCTCGGCTGCAATCGGTGATGTGTGGAGTTTCAGCAGAGGCAAACTCGTTGGTTGGTGGAAACTTGATGAGGCCGAGAGCGGCAATGTTTCTGATTCGTCCGATATGAATAATGATGGCACAGTTGTCGGGGCAAGCTGGACACCAAATAGTGGGAAAATTGAAGGTGCCGTG
>Ga0272442_10008470_pt1 | contig 13022 bp, 11 predicted proteins | sample SSMForm2O_FD_200262 | JGI IMG/M metagenome (GOLD analysis project Ga0272442, IMG submission 200262) | Marine sediment archaeal communities from Little Sippewissett salt marsh, Falmouth, MA, United States - SSM-Form-2O | ecosystem: Environmental > Aquatic > Marine > Wetlands > Sediment ...
TCTGCCGGACATTGACGGACCGGAAGTCATTCTGATGCTTCAGGATGACGCCGCCCTGGCCAAGATCCCGGTTGTCTTTTTCTCCGGGATCATTTCCCGGGAAGGCAAGGGCTATTATTCCGAGATCAAGGCCGCCGGCCAGGTCTTTCCGGCGATCAGCAAGCCGTTTCCCTATGGGGAATTGATCAAACTGATCCAGCGCTATTGCTGAAACATTCTGCTATGGAGTTGACCGTCCGCGTTGTCGCCCACGCCAAAAAAGAACGCATCAAAGAAGAGCCAGCCGGACTCAAGGTTTATGTGACGGCCCCGGCCGTCGACGGCAAGGCCAACCGCGCGCTCATCATCTGTTTGGCGAAACACTTCAAGGTGAAAAGACAACAAATCGCTATCGTTCGCGGTCTTCAGTCCCGTAATAAGGTTGTTCGGATTTCTTAAATCACCCGGCGCCGGATACGGCGTCCTTTGAAGAAAGGGATCACGATGCTTCAGGAGCAAATCAACAAAGATTATATCAGCGCGATGAAACAGAAAGACAAAGTCAGGGCCTCGACCTTGTCGTTTCTTCGGGCCCAGATGAAAAACGCGATGATCGATGCCAAGGCGGAAAGCTTAACCGATACGCAGACGGTCGCCCTCATCAAAAAGCAGGTCAAACAGCGTCAGGATTCCTGCCAGCAGTACGAAAAGGGAGGCCGCGATGACCTGGCCGCCAAAGAGCGGACGGAAAAAGAAATCCTGCAAAGCTACTTGCCGCCGGAAATGCCCGAGGATGAATTGACCCAAATGATTGCGGCCGCTATCACCGAAGCCGGCGCGCAGGGCATGAAAGATATGGGGGCTGTCATGAAATCCGTTTTGCCGAAAGTGGCCGGACGGGCCGACAGCCAGCGGGTCAGCGCGATGGTCAAGGACGCGCTGGGGAAACTTTAAGCCACTTTTTCGGTCATGTCGCCGCTTGTGAAAAAAAGAATCCGGATCATCTTTGTCGTTGTCGCGGGCCTGGGGGTCTTGACGGCTGCCGGGGTGAGGGTTTTTCTTTGGGACAAGTACACCGTCCCGATCATGATGTATCATCACGTGCGGGCCAATCCCCAGGGGCGGGCCGATACGGTGAGCCCCGAACGGTTCCGCGCGCATATGCTTTTTCTGAAGCGCCGCGGCTACAACGTGATCCGGTTGGATGAACTGGTTCAGGGGATCCGGCACAATCGGGATTTCCCCCGCGATACCGTGGTCGTGACCTTTGATGATGGGTATGAGGATAATTATCTTTATGCCGTTGACGTTTTGAAAGAATTGTCATTGCCGGCGATATTTTTTGTGATCCCCGGATTTGTGAACGGGCACGAAGGTGAACGTTACCTGAATTTTGATCAGATGCGGGCCATGGCCGCCGCCGGGCTTGATTTCGGGAGCCATACCGCCCATCACACGTACCTTCCGGAGGCATCCGACCCGACGCAGGAATTTGAGATCGTTCAAAGCAAAAAAATACTCGAGGCTGAGCTAAAAAGGCCTGTGCGGTATTTTTCGTATCCGATCGGCGGATTCAACGACGCGATCAAAAAGAAGATCCGGCAGGCCGGTTACCGCGGGGCGATGACCACCAACCGCGGGCATGATTTTGCCAACGGCGACGTTTATGAATTAAACCGGATCCGTTTCGGCGACACCGACACCTCGAGTGTCGTGCTGGCCGTCAAATTAAGCGGCTATTATCATCTTTTCCGCAAGCAGAAAGACCCGTATTGATGCCGACATTTACCTTGAAAAGAAAATCACGAAAAAGGAGCGCTATGACACCGGCCGTTTCAAAGCCCAAGCCCAAAGCCGCATCTTCCTATCGCCTGGATCCCGGCGGGGATTTCATCATTGAGGATTACAACAATCAAAAACCCTTCAGCAATTTTTTTCCCGGGGTGGCCGGTCTTTGGGGCATTCCGATGTGGGTGTTCACGGTCAACCGGGGGCAGGGCATTGCCAGCTTCGGGATTGAGGGCAAAGACAAGGCGATCCTCGAATTTTATCCGGCCAACAAGGCCTACCGGCTCACGTGCCTGAACGGGTTCAGGACGTTTTTAAAAATCCGCCAGGGCCCAAAGGTCGTCTTTTGGGAGCCGTTCCGGAACCCTTGCGGCCGCGATGCCGGCTCCGCCCGCCAGAGCATGCGCATCTCCTCGCATGACCTGACGATCGAAGATGTTCATCCGTCCCTGGGACTGACGGTGAGGGTCAATTATTTCACCGTCCCTCAGGAATCGTTCCCGGCGCTGGTCCGGCACGTAACGGTCATCAATCACTCACCCGGGAAATATGATATCGAAATGATCGACGGCCTGCCGGTCATCATGCCGTTCGGTCTGAATGACTGGGTGGCCAAGCACATGTGCCGCACCGTCGAGGCCTGGGTCAAGGTGCGCCGGATTAAAGAGAAAACGCCGTTTTATCATCTGCACGTGGAGGTCAACGACGAACCCCGCGTCAATTATATCCATGAAGGCCATTTTTACGTGAGCTTCACCCCGGGCAAAAAGAAAAGCCGTTTGCTTAATGTGATCGTCGAAAACGCGAAGGTTTTCGGCAGCACCTCGGATTTTTGCTGGCCGAAACGGTTTTTTCAGAAAGCCCCGTATGCGTTGCCGGACGTTCAACAGACGGATAACCGGATGCCGTCGGCGCTGACCTGGCATACGTTTTCCGTTTTGCCCCGGCGCCAAGAGGCCATGGTTTCGGTGGTGGGCTACGCCCTCGATGAAGGACAGATGGGAAAAATCGTCCGGCGTGTGACCTCGACGGGATTTATCGAAAAGAAAAGAGACGAAAACCGGCGTATCATTGACACCATCAAACGCCATGTCCTGACCAAGAGTGCTGAGCCCGCTTTCGACATGTACGCGGCCCAGACATTTCTGGACAATGTCCTGAGGGGGGGATTGCCGATCACGCTTAAGACCGCCGAGAATCATACGGGCTTTAACGTTTTTAGCCGCAAGCACGGCGATCTGGAGCGCGACTACAATTATTTTACCCTGGCCCCGACACCGTTTTCCCAGGGCAACGGCAGTTACCGCGACGTCAACCAGAACCGGCGGTGCGATATCTGGATCAATCCGCGCATCAAGGAAGAGCCCCTGGTGGATTTCCTGAACCTGATTCAGGCCGACGGGTATAATCCGCTGGTCATCCGCGGGATGTCTTTTGCCGTCGAGAAAGACGAGGACATTGAAAATATCGTCACCGCCTGCCTGAAAAAGGACCACGCGGCATTGCGCGAAAAATTAAAAAACGGATTTCAGCCCGGGGATATTATTGTCTTTATCCGGAAAGAAAATATTGGGCTTAAAGTCACGCCCCAGGACTTTCTTTCCCGGGTTTTGGCGGCCAGCCGCCGTCAGTTCATCGCCCAGCACGGTGAGGGTTTCTGGATTGACCACTGGACGTATAATCTGGATCTCATTGAGAATTATCTGGCGATCTATCCGGAAAATTTAAGGCCACTTTTGTTTGAGCAGAAACTTTTCACCTTTTATCATAACGCCCACACGGTCCTGCCGCGGGATAAACGCTATGTCCTGACCCCCGAAGGCGTTCGCCAGTACCGTTCGGTCATTGATGAGTCCAAAGAAATCCCGGCCGATGAGCGAGGCAATACATTAAAGACCCTCAGCGGCGAAGGGGACGTTTATACAACGACCTTGATTGCCAAACTTCTTTGCCTGATCGCCAACAAGGCCGCCACGCTGGATCCCAGCGGGATCGGGATCGAGATGGAGGCCGACAAACCCGACTGGTACGATGCCTTGAACGGCCTGCCGGGGTTGATCGGCTCCTCCTTGAACGAAACGCTTGAATTGAAACGACTCAGCCAATTTGTCCTAAAGGCCCTGGATCCGACGGTGGCCGGGGATATTTACGTCGAGACCTTTGAGGAACTGGTGGACTTTATCCGGGAGCTCAAAAGTCTTTTATTGGAGGAGCAGGAGCCTTTCGTGATCTGGCACGGGGCGAATGACGCCAAGGAACATTACCGGTCCCGCGTCCGCTTAGGGATCGTTGGGCATGAGCACCGGATGACGGCCCGTGAAATCCGGGAGTTTCTGAATTTGGTGATCGGCCTGACCGATAAGGCCGTTGAGCGGGCGAAGGATTCAAAAGGATTTTTATCGACGTATTTTTATCATGAGGTGACCGATTACGATTTGGTCAAATATCCCGCCACCCGGGAGTCGATCGTCCGTCCCAAGGCCTTTCGCCGGCACGCGCTGCCGTTGTTCCTTGAAGGATACGTCCATGCCCTCAGGGCCGAGCCGGATCCCCGGTGCGCCCAAAAAATTTATGAACGGCTCAAGGCCAGCGATCTGTATGACCGGAAGCTTAAGATGTACAAGGTCAACGCCGATCTTTCCCGCCAGCCGCTTCAGATCGGGCGCACGCGGATTTTCCCCCGGGGATGGCTCGAGAACGAATCGATATGGCTTCACATGGAATACAAGTATCTTCTGGAACTTTTGCGCGGCGGCCTTTATGACATTTTCTTTGAGATTTTTAAGACGGTGCTGGTTCCTTTCCAGGATCCCGCGGTTTACGGCCGCAGCATTCTTGAGAATTCCTCGTTTCTTGTCAGCAGCGCGCATCCCGATTGTGCCCTGCACGGCCGGGGTTTTGTGGCACGCCTTTCGGGGAGCACGGCGGAATTGTTGAACATCTGGCTCTGGATGAACGCGGGAAAGAATCCTTTTGCCTGGGACGTTCACCAGGAACTGTCCTTGACCCTGACGCCGGTTCTGCCGTCATGGTTGTTCAGCGAAAAACCATGTGAGCTGATCCTGGAGGAGGGGACGAAAAAGTCCAAGACCGTCACGTTGCCCGCCAACACCTACGCCTTTCATTTTCTGGGCTCGGTTCTTGTCGTCTATCATAATCCGGGACGTAAGGACACCTATTGTGGCCTGGGCGTCCGTGAAATCACTCTCAAATACGCCGGCCAGCGCCGCGTCATCCGCATTCGCGGCGGGCGCATTCCCGCGCCCCATGCCGAGGATGTCCGCGCCAAGCGCGTCGAGCGCATCGACGTTTATTTCGAATAAATCCTGGCTGAGATAAAATAACGGCGTCTGAACGGCGTGCCTTTTTTACGACTTTTTTGTCGTCCATCCACGGCTCCATCTTGACACTCATAAAGGGATAGCTTAAAATATTAATTCAAAATACATATTAATGTAAAATCATTCTTACAACGGGAGGGAATGATGGTGGATACCGGTATCGGCTTGATCAACGAACGGGTCAAAAAAGAAAGCAAATTCGTCGAAAATCTTTTTGCCGAGTGGCGCAAAGTGATCGTCGGGCAAGAATACATGCTCGAGCGGCTTCTGGTGGGGGTTCTGGCCAACGGGCATATCCTGATCGAAGGGGTGCCGGGTTTGGCCAAGACCATGGCCGTGCGTTGCCTGGCCGCCTCGATCCAGGCGACCTTTCAGCGCCTGCAATTTACGCCGGACATGCTGCCCGCTGATCTGACCGGCACGCTTATTTATGATCAGAAAACGGGTGAGTTTCACATTAAGCGCGGGCCGCTTTTTGCCAACATCATTTTGGCCGATGAAATCAATCGGGCGCCGGCCAAGGTTCAGAGCGCGCTTCTGGAAGCGATGCAGGAGCGCCAGATCACGATCGGGCAAGAAACCCTGGCGCTTGAGGAGCCCTTTATGGTGCTGGCGACCCAGAACCCGATTGAGCAAGAGGGGACCTACCCGTTGCCCGAGGCCCAGGTTGACCGGTTCATGCTCAAATTAAAAGTCACTTATCCCTCGAAAGAGGAGGAGTTCACCATCCTCAAGCGCATGGCCTACACAGACAAGAAAATCGATATCGCCCCGGTTGTCAAGCCGGCGGATATCCTGAACGCCCGCAAGGTTGTCGACGAGATTTACATTGATGAAAAAATTGAAAAATATATTGTCGACGTTGTCGAGACAAGCCGGAATCCGGCCGGCTATCGCATGAATGATCTTGTGGGTCTCATTCAATACGGCGCTTCACCCCGGGCGACGATCAGTCTGGCGGTGGCGGCCAAGGCCCATGCCTTTTTGAAGGGACGGGGGTATGTCACGCCCCAGGACGTCAAGTCGATCGGGATGGACGTCCTGCGTCACCGGGTGATCGTCACCTACGAGGCCGAGGCCGAAGAGAAAACATCCGAAGATATCGTCAAGCGGATCTTTGATGAAGTGGAAGTCCCTTAAGGGGCTGCGGGGCGGATCCCCGCGCTGGTTAATTAACTCTTTATTCTCTTATGTTGACCAAAGAGATATTCCGTAAAATCCGACGCATCGAGATCGCAACCTCGCGCCTGGTGACCGACGTCTTCGCGGGCCAGTATCACAGTGTTTTCAAGGGCCGGGGCATGGAGTTTGACGAGGTGCGCGAATACATCCCCGGGGATGATATCCGCACCATCGACTGGAACGTCACCGCGCGCACGGGCACCCCGCATGTCAAAAAATACGTCGAGGAACGCGAGCTGACCGTGATGTTGTTGGTGGACGCCTCGCTGTCCTGCCATTTTGCCAGCCGGAATCAGATGAAAAATCATCTCGCCGCGGAGATCGCCGCGGTGCTGGCCTTCAGCGCGATCCGCAACAACGATAAAGTGGGCCTTATCTTTTTTACAGACGGAGTTGAAAAATTCATCCCGCCGCGCAAGGGAAGCCGGAATGTCCTTCGCCTGATCCGTGAGATTTTATATTTTAACCCTAAGCATACCGCAACGAACCTGCCCGGTGCCTTGGACTATCTCAACAGTGTTACCACCCGCCGGACCGTGGCCTTTGTGATTTCGGATTTTCTGGAAAAAAACGAAGAGGCCCTCGCGAAGTCCCTGATGATCGCCAACCGGCGCCATGATCTGGTGGCGATCACGTTGAACGATCCCCGCGAAAGGGAACTTGTGGATTGCGGGCTGGTCCTTTTGGATGACGCCGAAAACCACACCCAGGCGTTGATTGACACAACAAGCCATGATGTCCGCGACCAGTACCGACGGTTGGCCGTCGCCCGGCTGTCCGGACGGGAGAAAATGTTTCGCTCGGCCGGCATCGATCATATCGATGTGTCGACGGATGTTCCTTACATGAATGAATTGGTGAAATTCTTCGCTAAACGCAAACAGCGGGTCCATTAAGATGAAAAGGCGTTTTGGTTTAACATTGTTTTTCACCCTCGCCTTGTCTTATGGCGCCGCGGCCCAGGAGCTTAAAGATGTCCGCCCGCCGATTCCCTGGCCTGCCGTAGTTCCTCTTTGGATGATTTTATCGGCCTTGGCGCTTTTGCTGACCGGCTGGCTGATGTGGTATCTGGCGTCGCTGTATAAAAAAAGAAGGCAGAAAGCGGCAGCCCGGCCCGTGCCGTCGGCCTGGGAGGTCGCGTACCGGCGGCTTGAGGCGCTTCAAAAAGAGAACTTGCCGGCCAGAGGGAAGATGGAAGACTATTATGTGCGGTTGACCGATATCGTCCGGCGTTATATCGAAGACCGCTTTTCGATCAGGGCGCCGGAGATGACAACCGATGAGTTTTTGATCTCCCTGACGCACGGCGGTCAGCTTGATAAGACACAGGTCACGGCGCTCGAAGAGTTTTTGCGACATTCGGACATGGTCAAATTCGCTCGCGAAGACTCGACTTTTCAGCAAAGCCAGGCCAGTTTTGAGCTGGCCCGACGGCTGGTTGATCAAACGCGTCCCGTTGAAGACACAAGCGATTCGTTTATCAAGACATCATCATGATTGCATTTCGTGCCCCATGGATATTGGCCCTGTTGCCGTTTGTGATCGCCGCGCTTGTCTGGCATCACCGCCGCCGGTCTTCGCCGGGCGTGCGATTTCCGTCTCTGGATTTGGTCACGCCGTTGACCACGACGTGGAAAACGAAACTAAGAAATTTTCCTTTTTTTATTCGTTTGTTGGTCGTCGGCCTTTTTTTCGTCGCCCTGGCTGGTCCCCGCGAGGTTTTGGAAGAACGGTTTTCCGAGGCCCCGGGCATCGATATTGTTTTGGCCATCGACTGTTCCGGAAGCATGGCGGCCGAGGATTTTGTGATCGACGGCAAACGCGTCAACCGTCTTGAGGTCGTTAAACGTGTCGTGGCGGACTTTGTCAAAGGGCGTCCCAATGACCGGATTGGGTTGGTGGCCTTCTCGGCGTTGGCCTATATGGTCAGTCCGCTCACGACCGATCATGACTGGCTTGAGACGAATCTCAAACGGGTCCGTCTGGGTCTCATTAAAGATGGAACCGCGATCGGCTCGGCGATCAGTTCATCGGTGGCGCGTCTCATGAAAAGCGACGCGGCCAGCCGGGTTATCGTTCTGTTGACCGATGGGATCAATAATACAGGCAAAATTAGTCCGCTTGAGGCGGCCGAGGCCGCCCGCGCGCTGGATATACGGATTTACACCATCGGCGCCGGGACCGAAGGTTACGCGCCTTTTCCGGTATCGGATTTTTGGGGGCGGAAGGTGTATCAGAAGGTCCGTATCGATCTTGATGAGACAACCTTAAAGAAAATTGCCGATTTGACCGGCGGCCGGTATTTCCGGGCGACCGATACATCATCGTTGCGCAAGATTTACGAGGCGATCGACCGGCTGGAAAAAACCGAAATCCGGCAATGGGGATATAAGGAATACAAAGAACTGTTTGGGATTTTTTTGATTCCGGCGTTGATTCTTTTGGCGTTCGAGATCATTTTATCAAACACAGTGTGGCGTAAAGTGCCTTAAAACGCATGCAATTTGCCGATGAAAAAATTTTGCTTTGGCTGTGGGCGGCCGTGGTGCTGGTTTTGTTTTTTTGGTATCAGCGCCGTCGGCACCGGCAAATCCTGGGCCGATTTGCCGCCGGCGGACTGATCGAACAGCTTGTGCCCAGCCTGCATCAGCGACGGATTTTTATCAAGCAGATCCTGCTGGTGGGCGTTTTTGTCTTTGGGATCCTCGCGCTGGCGCGGCCGCAGTGGGGATTCGAATGGCGCAAGGTCAAAAAAGAGGGCGTGGATATTCTCATTGCCATTGATACTTCCAAAAGCATGCTCACCGCCGATGTGAAACCAAACCGGCTTCAGCGCGCCAAGTTGGCCGTTCAGGATCTCGTTAAAAAATTAAAAGGCGATCGCCTCGGTATTATTGCGTTTGCGGGAGACGCCTTTTTGATGTGCCCGCTGACGGTGGATTACAGCGGGATTCTTTTGACGTTGGAAAGTCTTGATGCCGGTGCGGTGCCCCGAGGCGGGACGCGTATCGCTGAGGCCATTGATCTGGCGGTCAAAGAATACCGCGATATTAAGGCCAAGCACAAGTCTCTGGTGATTTTGACCGACGGCGAAAATCTTACCGGCGATCCGGTGGCCGCGGCCCGCCGCGCCCGTCAGGCGGGGGTACGGGTTTATTGTGTCGGCCTGGGCACCCGCGAAGGAGAATTGATCCAGGTGACGAATGTTTTTAATGAAAAAGAATTTTTGAAAGACAGCCAGGGGAATTTCGTCAAATCCCGCCTGAACGAAAAAGTCTTAAGCGATATCGCCTTGGCCGCCGGGGGGAGTTATGTGCGTGCCGCCGGCGCCCAGCTGGGGCTGGAGAGGATCTATGAACAAGAGCTTTCCCGATTGGAAAAGCGTACCTTTAAAACAAAAATGGAAAAAAGATATTTCGAGCGGTTTTATATCCCGTTAGCCTTGGCGTTGGTTCTCCTTATTACGGCAACAGGGCTATCGACCTACAAAAAACGTGTATCATGAGAATCCTTATCGCCGCCTGCCTTATTGTTTTGTTCACCCACGCTGATGCCTGGGGCGCTTCCCCGGCCCGGGACGTCCGTGAGGGCAATCGCCTTTACCGCGAGGAGGCCTATGATAAGGCGGTTGGAAAATATCGTGAAGGCTTACAAAAAGATCCGGAATCTGCTATTATAAATTTTAACTTGGGCACGGCGTTGTATAAAAACGGAAAATTCCGTGACGCCATTGCGCCGCTTGAAAAATCGCTATTGACGGATGATGATGAATTCAGACAAGACGCCCATTTCAATGTGGGCAATGCTTATGTCCGATCAGGATTATCGCAGGAAGAGACGAACCTGTCCGGCGCCATTGAATCACTCAAGCGCGCCGTCAGCCATTATGACGAAGCGGTCCGGATGGACGCCGAGGATGAGGATGCCCGGCACAATGACGAGATCGCCAAAAAAGAACTTGAGCGTTTAAAAGAAAAGCAAAAACAACAGCAACAACAGAGCCCGAATCAGCAGCAACAAAATCAACAAGGCCAGAAGAACCGACAAAATCAACAGCAGCAAAGCCAACAACAGAATCAGCCGTCGCAAAATCAAAGTGAAGGAAACACTTCCCAAGATCAGTCCTCGGCTCCCCAAAAGCCTCAGGACGGGCAGGGAAAAAATCAAGAGGATCAGAATCAGGCACCCAAGCCGGCCGAATCCCCAAAACAACCGTCGAACCAAAAACCGCGGGAACAACAGGGCCAGGGGCAGGGGGTGCATGGGCGGGCTGAAAGTCAACGACAGCAAACCGCAGGGGAACAAGGGGCCATGACGCCGCAAGAAGCGCAGCAATTGCTTAAAAGATACGGGCAAACCGAAGAGCCGCAGGGTCTGCTGAACCTTGAACCGCGGCAGAAACACGAGGAGCCGGTTTTAAAGGATTGGTGATGTTGATGACACGGGCAACAGCAACGGTGTTTTTAAAACAAGTTCTCGGCGTATTCTTAGCCTTGATGCTCGCGCTATTCCCACCGTCGTTGGGCCTGGCCCAGGATGTTTCTTTTCAATCGTCCGTGGACCGCGATACCGTTGAACTGGGAAGTTTTCTTCAACTGACCCTGACCGTCAGCGGGGCGAAGGATCTTGAGCCCTTGACCTTGCCGGACTTGGACGGATTCACCAGCCGCTATCTGGGGCCGTCCACGCGTATTTCTATCGTGAACGGCCGGTATTCCTCATCGGTTTCCTATATTTATAATCTGTACCCCAAGCGCACCGGCCGTCTGTCGATCCCGGCCTTTAAATTAAATTACGAAGGGACCGAGTACAAAACTCAACCTGTCGCGATCAACGTCGTGGATGCGGCCTCACAGACCGGGTCCGCTTCCGGATCGGGGGCCGGGGCGGTTTCGCTTGGAGAAAAAATATTTATCCGCCTTGAAGCGCCCCGAAAAACAGTTTACGTCAATGAACGCATCCCGGTGGCCGTCCGGCTCTACGTCGGCGGTCTGTCGGTCCGCAATATCCAATATCCCGAATTCGATCACACCGGGTTTACGGTTGAGGATTATGAAGAGCCCAGGCGCGGGACGGATCTCGTTAACGGGATTCATTATGACGTCTTTGAATTCCGCACCCACATTTATCCGACCCGTCCCGGGACGCTCACCCTCGGTCCCGCCCGCCAGGTCTGCGATATCATCAGCAAAAGCCCCTCCCGGCGCCGGAGCGGGAGATTTGACAGTTTGTTCGATGACGATTTCTTCGACAGTTTTTTCGGCGGCTATGACGCGCGGCCGGTCACGCTGGAAACGGAGCCGGTCTCTTTTGAGGTTCTGCCGTTGCCCCAGCAGGGCCGGCCGCGGGATTTTTCCGGTGGAGTGGGGACTTTTGATTTTCAGATGCAGGTTTCCCCGAATCGCGTCAAGGTGGGCGATCCTCTGACGGTCAGGATGCGCGTAAGCGGCCGGGGGAATCTTCAGGATGTGACAATGCCGTCTTTGGCCGAACAGGGCCTGGATGAGAAACGCTTTAAAGTCTATGAGCCGAACGTGACACTTGAGGCCGACGCCAAAATCCTTGAGCAGGTGGTGGTGCCCAAAAACGAAAAAATCCGCGAATTCCCGGCGGTGAAATTTTCCTATTTTGACACGGAGGCCAAGAATTACCGTACGATCACGCAGGGACCATTCGCGCTTGATATCGAGGCCTTAAGCGGCGATGAGCAGCCGCGGATCATCGGGGGAGCCGATCATGAGCCATCCGGCATGCCGGGGGTGGCGGAGGAACTCGGCCAGGATATTGTCTTTATCAAAAATTTCCCCGGGACATTTCAGCCGAAGGGTTTCCGGCTGTATCGAACCATCGCTTTTTGGCTGGCGTTTGTCGTTGGCGTTTTGGTTTGGGCGGGGCTGGTCGTTTTTCACCGCTTCCGTCATAAAATCCGCACCGACGAACGTTTCGCCCGGCGGCTGTCGGCGCCCCGTTATGCCCAGAAAGGACTGCGCCAGGCCCGTGAGCAGATGCGTCACGGACGCCAGAAGGAATTTTACGACACTGTTTTCAAAACGTTGCAGCGATATCTGGGCAACAAATTTCATATCCCCCCCGGGGCGGTTACCGTCACCGCGGTGCAGGAAAGTGCCGGCGGCCGCGGGATTCCGGAAGATTGTTTAAGGGCGGTATCCGATATTTTTGAGCGGTGCGAAATGGTCCGTTACGCCTCTTTGGATCTCGATCAGCAGGCCATGGACGAATGCTTTTCGAAAACTCAACAGATCATTGACCGACTGGAGAGGATCTGATGCGCTGGCGAATTCTTGTTCTCATCGTCCTGTGTCTTTGTCTCGGGATCCCGGCCCCCGCGCATGGCGCGAGCCGGGATGAGGCCCGGCGCCTTTTTGTTGAGGCCAATTTTGCCTACAAGGAAGGCCAATACGAAAAGGCCGGCGCGCTTTATCAAGAGATTTTTAACAAAACCGGGCTTGAAAGCGGCGCGCTTTATTATAATTTGGGCAACGCCTTGTTCCGTCAGGGGAATTTGGGCGGGGCGGTGTTGAATTATGAACGCGCGCGGCGTCTTTTGCCCCGCGACGCGGATGTCCGGGCCAATCTTGGATACGCGTTATCGCGCGTCCGGGGAGGCGGGCTTAGACCAAAGGTTTTTTGGCTTGAGCGATGGGTCGCAACCGCCGCGGGGCTCATGACCGTCAATGAGATGGTCATGATTATTACCGGGATCATCGCGTT
>Ga0272442_10008471_pt1 | contig 13021 bp, 5 predicted proteins | sample SSMForm2O_FD_200262 | JGI IMG/M metagenome (GOLD analysis project Ga0272442, IMG submission 200262) | Marine sediment archaeal communities from Little Sippewissett salt marsh, Falmouth, MA, United States - SSM-Form-2O | ecosystem: Environmental > Aquatic > Marine > Wetlands > Sediment ...
CACGAGCCAGCCTGTGCGGCCGGCGTCGCTCTTGAGGCGGAGCCATTCGGTCATTTCACCGCTGTGTTCGAAGGTCTTGCCCCAGGTGCCGCGCTGGAAGTCCTCGGGGATGAGGTGGCCGAAGTGTTCCTTCTCGTAGGCCTCGCCCTTCAGGTTCCTGAGCGTGCCGCGCGTGCGCTCGCGGCTCCAGCCCCACTGGCGTCTGTCGATGGTGCGCACGCCGGGGCTGAAGAAATGGGCGGTGAGGTCCACGTCCAACTGCCCAGGGAAGAAGTAGCGTTTCACGCCAGGCTTTCCTGCACGTGGATTGCGCGCCTCGACGCCCGTCTCCTGCACGTCGCGGGCGAGGACGTGGAGATTCCACCAGACGGGCTCGGGGGAATCGATCTCGTCGCGGATGACCAGGTAGTCGGCGATGCGGCTGCGCGAGGGATTGTGCTTGACGAGCATTGCGTAGCGGCGCATCGTCCACGGGGTCTTCTCAGGCAGGAACGTCGTGGGATACTCCCAACCCGGCTTCGTGGTGTGGTGGGGCTCGAGGGGCAGGTGGCTGATGCGGCGGGTGCGCTCGTCGGCCACGAACACGTCGGCGACCTGCGAGGCGGCGAATGCTCGGCGAACCGCGAGGGTCACGGGACGCTTGCCGTTCATGTCCGGTCGGTTGTGCATCGACGCGCTCCAGGGGCGCGGCGAGTAGTGGCAGGCGTGGTCGATGGCGAGCGGTGTGGCGAGGCCGCAGAAGTGGAAGGCCAACTCGTCGGCCTGGAAGTGGTTGCGGGCGGGGCCGGCCTTGATGGTCACGAAGCTCTCGTGGCGATCGTCGTAGGGGCTGCCGCGGAGCATGGCTCCGAAGCCGAAGAACTCGCGGCTCCTGATATTCAGCGGCGCCTTCCATTTGCCATTGGGGAACATCTTGAGCTGGTAGGCGAAGGTGTCGTCGATTCCCGCGTACGACTCGGCCAGGGCGTTGAGCTGCCTGATGTAGCTGCCGGGATGGGTGTCGCCGATGGGGGCTTTCTGCCGCTCGCCGTAGCGGGGGTCCACGGGGGTGTGCATGCAGGCCAGGTAGGTGGCCACCTCCCTGAAGCGGGGCCAGTCCTTGAACGGGGTGCAGGCGCCCGCTTCGCGGAGCAGCCGCGCGTTCTCGACCACGTGGAAGAAGAAGCTCGAGTAGCTCAGGCTCTCGGCCCAGGCGCCCCCGGGGAAGCTGTCGCGCATCAGGTTGCCCTTTGTCTCGTCCACGCCGTATTGCACCCAGCGTTTTGCGTGGGGATGGTCGGGCATGACGAGGCCGATTTTGAGGGGGATGTTGTACATGTCCGTGTGGAAGTTCGGATTCCCGATGTTCCAGCGATAGCTCGGGCCGGGCCAGTAGTTCGGGTCGGTGAACACGTAGGCAAGCACCGCCAGGTCGCGGCTCCTGACTTTCTTGCCGTCCTTGAGCAGGCCATTGAGATGGCTGCGGACGCGGCGGGGGAAGGTGGTGGGATTGAGCTCGTGGCGGTTGAAGTGGCCGAGCCACTCGCCCGCCATGCCGAAGCTGTGGTCCGGCGCGTCGCTCTTCCAGTCGAGCACCCACTCGGCGAGCACTTTGGCGAGCGGGATGTCGGCGCGGGAGCGCACCATCGTGCCCATCCTCTTCCGCACGTCGGGCGGCCCGAGGACGATGGCCCAGCGTCGGTGGCCGCCGTCCGTGGGCAGCTTCACCCAGACCTTTCCGGGGGTCTTCGGGTCGCCGTGGATCTCGAGGTTCTGGGACTCGAGGGAGATGCCAGGGGGGGATTTCCATTCGCTTCCGCGCACGGCGGCGAAGCCGATGCCGTGATCGGCGCCTTCCTTGTAGATGAAGGCGAACGGCCCGCCGCCGAACCAGATGTCGCGCCAGACCGGCCCGAGCGTCGCAATCGGGTGCTGCGGCGGCTCCAGCGTGGTGTCCTGTGCCTTCCCACCCGCCTTGAAGGTGCGGGTGCTGTAGGTGTGGGGGTGGTAGACCACGTCGGCGCCCAGGCCGCTCAGGTCGAGCTTGATGAAGGAGCCGGGGCCGAGGCTGTAGGTCTCGGTGACGTCGATCCACGGATCGCCCGCTCGGAAGTCGAAGGTGGCCTCGTAGCGATGCTCAGGATTCTCGAAGGCGAACTTGCGGTGGAGGATGGCTCGCACAGGCCCACGCTCCACCCAGGTGTCCCTCACGGCAACCGCCTTCACGCCCACGGGCCAGGACGCGATGCCGAGCCCCACCGGCGGGTTGCCGAAGTAGATGGGCAGGAAGGGCGACGGGCTGGCCCCCACGGAGACCCGGTAGCCGCCCATCGTGACCGTGTAGCTCACTGCCCCGAAGTCCTTCCCGATGATGTCCAGCTTGCCGATCTTCAGTTCCTGCCAGGAGCGGGGCAGCTTGCCCTGGTCGGTGACGGCGAAGCGGTTCGTCGAGTTCTTCTTGATGGTCGCTTTGAAGAGCACCTTGAGTTGCATCTTGCCCCAGGGCGTGTGCGTGTTGTCGAGGAGTGCCCCCTCGGGCTCGGCATAGAACTGTGCGGGGAGCGATTCGCCCTCGGCGGTGGTGAGGTCGAGACGAAATGTCGGCATCCTGTGGCCGCCGAGGTCGATGGTGAAGGTGTGCGTCAGCCATTCGTCCGTCCACGTGCGGCCGAGGGGCTCGTGGATCTCGAACGAGGCGAGTTGTGCCGCGAGTGCGGAGCAGGCCGCGCACAGCGCCAGGATCAGGGCATGCGCTTTCATGGGGTTCCTCCGGGGCGCGCGGGCGATGCACGGGTGCGTGCCCGAACGCGCCGGTTGAGGGGTTGCCACGCCGCACAGGATAGCAGATGCGCAAGCGGATTTCGAGATGCAGGCAAGGCCGCTTCTGGCGTGGAGGCCACGGGCGATTGCCTGTTGACTCGTGTTTGCTGCACGCTTATGCTTCTGTGTGACTGGGGAGTCCCTCGAAAGGAGGGTCCGCGATGGCGCTAGAGGTAAGTCGAGTGGACGTGTGGGCGGCGAGCATGGAGGACCGCCCGGGCGGGCTGGCGGAGAAACTGGCCGCGCTGTCGGCGGCGGGTGCGAACCTCGAGTTCGTGATCGCCCGCCGGGCGCCCGAGAAGCCGGGCACGGGCGTGGTGTTCGTCACGCCCATCAAGGGAGCGGCTCAGGCGCGTGCGGCACGCAAGGTGGGGTTCGAGAAGACGAAGAGCCTCCACTCCGTGCGTGCCGAAGGCAGGGACAAGGCGGGGATGGGCGCCGCGATTACGGAAGCCCTCGCAGCCAAGGGCGTGAACCTTCGCGGCCTGTCGGCGGCGGCCATCGGGCGCAAGTTCGTCGCCCACCTGGCCCTCGACACGAGTGCGGACGCCACGAAGGCCGCTCGCGTGCTCAGAGGCCTCTAGGCGGAGCGAGCGCCGCTTGTGCCAGGGGGGGGCAGCGGGTGCTGTGCGCCTTCTGTTCCAACAACAGGCTTCTGTGGAGAGCGTGCGCATGTGGTTGATCCGCCTGCTGGCGCCGTCGATGGCCATGGCGATCTTTCTGTTCTCTGCTGCGGCTGACGGGGCCGCCACGCTGCTTCCGCTGCGGCAGCGGCCGGCCGAGACGGTGGGGCCGGAGACCCGCCTGCGCGGCGACCACACGCTGATGCTCTTCGCCCCGCAGGAGGGCGCGCCCCTGGCGCTCCGGGTGGAGGCCGTGCAGGTGGGGCGCTACACCACCGAAGTGGTGGTGGACGTGCCGGGCGTGCCCGAGGCCCGGCGCGTGCTGCGCCCGGAGCAGGCGGGCGGCCCGGGCACGGTCGTGGTGCGATTCGCAGCGCCCGAGCGCGGGGTCGTGCGCGTCGACCTGTCGACCCATGCCAACGCGGCGCGGGTGGCGGCGCTGGGGCCGAACGCCTGGCTGGCCGTCGAGGCCTCGGAGCGGCAGCCCGTGCACGTGATCAGCCGCGCCGGCGGGCTGCACTTCTTCGTGCCGCGCTCGGCGAAGAGCTTCGCCGTGCTCGGCCGCGGGGGCGGGGGCCGCGAGAACGTGCGCCTGAGCGTCTACGCCCCCGATGGGGCGTTGATGGGGCGGGCGGCGGCCTTGGGCAAGGCGGTTGCAGCAGCTACGGTGAGTGTGCCTCCAGAGCATCGCGGGAAGGTGTGGCGGCTGGTGGCCGACCGTCCGCCCGAGCTCGACGGCGTGTTCGAGGACGCCCAGGTGTGGCTCGCGGGCGACGTGCCGACGTGGGTGTCGCCGCAGCCCGAGGGGCTCGTTGTGCCCTTCTGCCATGGCCTCACGCAGCCGCCGCGATGGCGGGGCGGGAAGGCAGTTGATCTGGCGTTCGCCCTGAACGTCGAGCCTCCCGGCGGCGCGGTCCTGCACGGCGCGCTGAGCACGGCGGCAGGGAAGACCATCAGCGAGGGGCGGGTGGCGGCCGCTGAGACGCTCCGCCTCTCCGTGCCCCCCACCGTTGCTGAGGGCACCCACGGGTTGCGCATCCGCCTCGTGGACGCTGCGGGCAAGGAACTCGGCCTGGGCACCAGCGAGGTGCGGGTGAGCCGCAGCCTGGTGTGCGTGGGCGAGCCGCAGGCGATGATTCGCTCGGAGGCGATTGAGAGAGAAGGCCGCCCGCCCGCGCTCCGCGTCTCCCGCAACCTCCTGGGAGACGGCCCCGACCTGAGCCTCGAGGTGAGCCTGCTCCGCACGAGCAACGCCGAGACGCCCGGGCGCCTCGGGGCCGAGCGCCTGCTGCGCCGCGAGGTCGGCAAGCTCACAGGTAAGGCGGCCCAGGTCGCGCCGCCGGAGAAGCTGCCCGACGGCCATTACCAGTGGCGAGCCGTCGCGCGCGTGGGCAGCGGCGAGGTGGTGGACGTGCAGTGTGCCCACTTCCTCCTCGACGACGGGGATCGGTTCACCGAAACCCCGCCGAGCACGACGCCGCCCATGCCCGTGCTGAGCGCCGACGACCAGCGGAGAGGCTTCGTCGGCTTCGTGCCCGACGCGGTTGATGGCATCGCATACAACTCCCGCCCCGTGCGGGAGGACCTCGAACGCCGCATGCACATCCAGATGGCGCGCGGCGAGTACGAGCCCGCCACACTCGGCGTGTGGGCGGCACGGGATGTGAAGGGCCTGCATGTGGAGACCGGGCAGGCGACGCGTGCAGGCATCCGCGTGGACGTGCGGGTCGCGCGCCACTGGCCGCAGCGCGTGAGCTGGCGGACCACCACCTACCGCATCATCCCCGAGATGCTCGAGCCCGCCCACGCGTTCGACCTGGCGCTCGGCCAGGTGCGCCAGATATGGCTCACCGTCCACGCGGAGGCCGATGCGGAGCCTGGCATCGCAACCGTGCCCATTCGTATACGCGATGCCTCGGGGCAGGTGTGGGCCACGAGCCTCGAAGTCCGCGTGCTGCCCTTCGCCCTCCAGCGACCGAAGCACGTTCATTGGGGGCTCTACCCCGACAGCTCGCGGTGGAAAACCTACAGCGACGACCAAGTGCGTGCGGAGCTTCGCGACGTGGCCGCCCACGGTATCACCACCCTGATGGTCTATCCGCCGTATCATTCGGAGGCCCGCTACGAGAACGGGAAGCTCGCGGTGGACGCCGCGGAGTTCATCAAGCACATGGCCATGGCGAAGGAAGCGGGCCTGGGGCCGCCGTGGGTGATGAGCCTCCAGGCGCTCGGCAGCGTGGTGCGGAGCCTGGTGGCGGGCAAGAGCCTTGGCGACCCGGAGTTCAAGAAAGTCTACCAGGCCTACGCCGCCCACTTCGCTCAGCTCGCCAGGCAGCACGGCTGGGGCGAATGTGTGTGGCACACCATCGACGAGCCGTGGTCCGAGGAAAAGCGCCAGCAGGCCGTAGCGCAGCTCGGCTACATGAAGGAGCTCGGCCTGCCCACCTTCACCACCGCCGGCCCCGTGGGCGAGGAGTTGGACAAGGTGCTCGACGTGCGGTGCTACTCGATTGGCCACCTGCTCGGCAGCGCCGGCGTGCTCGACGAGGGCACGCGTGCCACCAAGGCCAGCGGCGACCGCCTGTGGTACTACGGCAGCGGCTGCTACACGGGCCAGGACGGCAACGCCATCGAGAACCGCTTCATCACGGGCTTCCTCTTCTGGCGCAGCGGTGCGGAGGGGGAGTGGACGTGGACGTTCCTGCGCCCCAAGGGCGACGCCTTCGACGACTTCGACGGCAAGACGCAGCGGGAGCACAAGGACGCCTGCACCGTGTATCCCTCGCCGGACAACGGAGCACCGATGCCCACGCTTCAGTGGGAGGGCATCCGCGAGGGCATCGACGACTACGCGTATCTCCACACCCTCGAGCAGCTCGCGAAGCAGAAGGGTGGCGAGAAGGGCCGCGCCGCCCTCGACGAGCTGACGCGCATTGTGGCCGACGTGCCCGTCCGCCGCCGGGCGGGTGACTTCACGGCCGCCCGCGCCCAGCAGCTCCGCTCCCGCGTGATCCGCGCCATCGTGGCGCTGGCCGAGTAATCAGGACTCTACATCTGGAGTGGCCGGGCGCCCGGGCCGCCCCCAATGGAGAATGCCGTGAGCGAACGCCCGAACCTGCTTTTCGTCTTCGCCGACCAGATGCGCGGGATGGACATGGGCTGCGCCGGCAACGCCGACGTGATTTCGCCCCGCCTCGACCGCCTGGCCGCCGAGGGCACCCGCTTCACCCGCGCCTTCGCCAACTGCCCCGTGTGCACCCCGAGCCGCGGCACCATCCTCACGGGACGCTACCCGCACGTGCACCGCGCGGTGGCCAACGACGTGCCGCTGCCCGAGGACGAGTTGTGCATCGCCGAGGTGCTGCGCGACGCGGGCTATCGCACGGGCTACGTGGGCAAGTGGCACCTCGATGGCGTGCCGCGCGACCGCTTCACTCCGCCCGGCCCGCGCCGCCAGGGCTTCGACTTCTGGGCGGTGTGGAACTGCTCCCATGACTACTTGCACGCCCGCCTGTTCCGCGATACGCCCGAGCCCATCGCCCTCGAAGGCTACGAGCCCATCGGCCAGACCGACCTGGCTATCGAGTTCCTCGACCAGGACGACGGGCGTCCCTTCTGTTTCTTCCTCTCCTGGGGTCCGCCCCACGCACCCTACGACCAGGTGCCCGACCGCTACAAGGCCCTCTACGACCCCGAGGCGCTCACGATGCGCCCCAACCTCACCACCACCCCCGAGGCAGGCACGGCGGGAGAGCGGAGCGACTTCAGCCCTCGCGTGATCGCCAACTACTACGCCCACATCACCGCCCTCGACGAGCAATTAGGCCGCCTGCTCGACGCGCTCGACGAGCGCGGCCTCGCCGAGAACACCATCGTGGTCTTCACCTCCGACCACGGGGACATGCTCTGGTCGCATGGAATGGTCAAGAAGGAGCAGCCGTGGGAGGAGGCCGTGCGCATCCCCCTGATCGTCCGCTGGCCGGGGCACGTGCCCGCGGCACGGGAGACGGGAGCCCTGCTGAGCACCATCCACTTCATGCCCACGCTCCTCGGCCTGATGGGAGTCGAGTCGCCCCCGACCGTGCAGGGACCCGACCTGTCCGAGGTGTTCCTCGGCTCGCGCGACCACGGGGCGGAGGCCCTATTGCTGGCCGAGCCGCTCATCCTCGACCAGGGCTTCCACCAGGGCATCCGCGAGTGGCGCGGCATCCGCACGCCCCGCCACACCTACGCGCGATGGGTCGACGGCCGCCCGTGGCTTCTCTACGACAACGAGGCCGACCCCTTCCAGATGGACAACCTGGTGGACTCCCCCGAGCACGCCGGCGTGCGGGGGCAACTCGATGCGGAGTTGACCAGGCTGCTCGCCGACGCGGGCGATGCCTGCCTGCCATGGCAGGAGACCATCCGCTCGCTCGGCCTGGTCGAGACCTGGAACGAGCGCGAGCACTTCATGCACCGCAACGCCCCGCGAACGGTTTGAGTACGTCGTCACGGCCCTGCTCCGAGGAGCACCTGAAAGGAATGAGCACAATCTCTCGCGGGGTGTGGACACCCCGCCCACAGGACGGGTGGGCGCGCCTCATTGTGGGCGGGACGTCCCCGTCCCGAGAGAGGCCGATCATCTTCCGACGATCTTGCACCACAGAGGATTCGATATGAACCGGCTGAGCCGAAGGGACTTCCTGGGGTCGATGGGCGCCGCGATGGGCGGCCTTGCGTGCTCGCACGCACGCGGCGCCGCAGCGGACACGCCGGGAGGCCAGAAACCCAACTTCCTGGTCATCCTGGTCGACGACCTGGGCTACGGTGACCTGAGCAGCTACGGGGCGCCCGACCTGCGGACGCCGCACGTCGACCGCCTTATCGCCCAGGGCATGCGCTTCGACCACGCCTACGCCAACTGCCCCGTCTGCTCGCCCACCCGCGCCGCACTCCTCACGGGGCGCTACCAGGAGATGGTCGGCGTGCCCGGCGTCATCCGCACCCATCTCCACAGCTCGTGGGGCCACCTGACCCCCGACGCCCGCCTGATGCCTTCCCTGCTCAAGCCGGCGGGATACACGACCGCCATCGTAGGCAAGTGGCACCTCGGCCTCGCATCGCCCAACACCCCGAACGAGCGCGGCTTCGACTTCTTTGCCGGCTTCCTGGGCGACATGATGAACGACTACTTCACCCATCGCCGCCACGGCATCAACTACATGCGCCGCAACGCCGAGGTCATCGACCCGAAGGGCCACGCCACCGACCTCTTCACCGAGTGGGCCTGCGAGTTCCTCCGCAAGCAGAAGGCGGGCAAGCCGTTCTTGCTCTACCTGGCCTACAACGCGCCGCACACGCCCATCCAGCCGCCGAAGGACTGGCTCGATCGCGTGAAGAAGCGCCAGCCCGGCATCGCCGAGAAGCGGGCGAGGCTCGTCGCCCTCATCGAGCACATGGACGATGGGATAGGCCGCGTGCTCGAGGCCCTCGACGCAACGGGCCTGGCGAAGGAGACTTTGGTGGTGTTCACCAGCGACAACGGCGGCCAGACGGGCGTCGGCGCCCGCAACGGGCCTCTGCGCGCGGGCAAGGGCACCGTCTACGAGGGCGGCATCCGCGTGCCGATGGGAGTGCGGTGGCCGGGGCGCATCGCTGCCGCAAGCCGCTCCAGCCGGGTCGTTCTCTCGATGGATATCCTGCCCACACTGCTCGAAGCTGCCGGGGTGGGCGTGAAGCACGCGATCGACGGCGTGAGCTTCCTGCCCACGCTCCTCGGGCGCCAGCAGCCCGATCCGAAGCGCGACCTCTTCTTCGGCCGACGCGAGGGGGGAGCCTTCAAGGGCGGCACCATTGAGGCCATCCGCCGGGGCGACTGGAAGCTGCTGCGCCCGATGCCCGGCAAGCCCCTGGAGCTCTACAACCTCAAGACCGACCCCCTCGAGAAGACGAACCTCGCGGAGGCCGAGCCAGCGAAGTTCAAGGAGCTCGAGGCAGCCCTGAAGGCACAGCTCGAGCGCTACGCCGCCGTGCCTTGGAAGCCGCCTGGGAAGGAGTGAGCACCCATGGTCACCCGAGTCGCATTCCTGACGCTCCTCGCCGCCACAGCCGTGGCCGCGGATCGCGGCCCGGCCTGGACACGACACACCATCGACGACTCCTCGCGCGGCGCCGACGGCACCCGACTGGCCGATGTGAACGGCGACGGCCTGATGGATATCACGACCGCCTGGGAGGAGGGCGGCATGGTGCGCGTCTACCTCAACCCAGGCCACGCCAGGGCCAAGGAGAAATGGCCCGCCGTCACCGTGGGCAAAGTGCGCTCAGGGGAGGATGCCGTCTTCGCCGACCTCGACGGCGACGGCGCGACCGACGTGGTGAGCAGTTGCGAGGGCAGGGTGAGGAGCCTGTTCGTCCACTGGGCACCGAAGGACAAAGCGGAGTACCTCGACCCCGCCGCGTGGCACACCGAGCCCATCCCAGCCGCAAAGGGCGCCAGGATGTGGATGTTCGTCCTCCCCATCCAGCTCGACGGCCCGCACGGCATCGATCTGGTGGCCGCGGCGAAGGGGGGCAATGCTCAGATCGGCTGGCTCCAGGCGCCTGACAATCCCCGCGACCTGGCGGCCTGGACCTGGCACCCGCTCTACAAAGCAGGCTGGATCATGTCGCTCATCGCCGCGGACATGGACGGCGATGGCGACACCGATGTGCTGGCCTCTGACCGCAAGGGCGCCACCCGCGGGTGTCTGTGGCTCGAGAATCCAGGCCCCGGCCCCGCTCAGGCGCAGCCCTGGAAGCAGCACCGCATCGGCAAGGGCGGGCGCGAAGTGATGTTCATCACCCACGCCGACCTCGATGCAGATGGCCTGCTCGATGTGCTCGCCGCTGTGCGGGGCGGAGACCTCGTGTGGCACCGGCGGAAGACGAAATCGCCCGACGCCTGGGAGAGTTTCCCCATTGCGATGCCCGCGAACACGGGCAGCGGCAAGGGGGTGGCCGTGGGCGATGTCGATCTCGACGGCAAGCCGGATATCGTCTTCACCTGCGAGCACGCGAGAGGCAAGTCGGGCGCCGTGTGGCTCTCCTATCGCCAGGCGCCGACCGATCGCGTCTGGGATGCCCACGAGATCAGCGGCCCGAAGGGCACCAAGTACGACAGGATCGAGCTCCTTGACCTCGACGGCGACGGCGATCTCGACCTGCTCACCTGCGAGGAGGCCGAGAACCTGGGGGTCATCTGGTATGAGAACCCGACGAAGAAGTGACGCGCTGCTGCGCGTGGCCCTCGCCGCGCTGGCCTTCGCCGCCGGAACTGCACCTGCGGCCGGGCACGCAATTACCATCGAGAGCGCCGACGCACAGACCGCCGTGCTCGATGGGGCGAACTGGGACAAGGCGTTCGCCGGCGAGCTCTACTTCGATGCCGTGCGCCCGCTGCTGGTGCGCTTCCCTGGCCTGGCAGAGCAGGTGGTCGAGCAGCTCGCGTCGGGCTACGCCATCGAGTCGGCGGTGCTGTACCTCCAGTGGAGCAAGCAGGAGGGGGCTCGTCCCCAGCGCGGCCGCTCGGGCTGGGGCTCGGAGGAGGCCTACACGAAAAACCCAGGGAAGTGGCACGCCGTGGCCTGGGCGGTCCGCCGCCCCTGGAGCACCGACGACCCGAAGCTCGCACCGACCTTCAATGCCTTCATCAACGGGCGCGGCTGGTGGGCGAAGGGCGGAGCACGCGACACCCGGAGCGACATCTTCCCGCAGACCTTCGGCCCGCTGCCGCTGCACAAGGAAAGGCCCGAGGCGGGGATCGACGTGTCCGCCACCCTCACCGACCCCGCGTTCGGCCGCACAACGGTAGAGCGCCTCCGCCGGATGGAGCACAACGGCCTGCTCGTCCGCAAGCACGAACTCTACGACCTGACGTACAACGGCCAGGAGGGCTCGTGGTTCGACGTCTACTCCTGGCGCGTGGGCACGGGCTACATGCGGATCTGGGTGAAGCCGCCGAAGCTCCTCGTCCGCCTCTGCGACCCTGAAGGACGGGCGCCGCGCCTGAGGCCGCTGCCGCCGGCGGTGGACATTGCGCGCGTGGGGGAGGCCATCGAGCGCTCGGGCGCGCCCAGCATCGCCGTGCCCGACGATCTCGAAGCCCTCATTGCACGGCGCCGCGCGAAGCCGCAGGGCATGCCGTGGTGGCAGTGGTACCGCATCCGCGACCTGCGGCGCCTCGGCGGCGGCGTGATCGGACGCTTCGACGAGGCTCTCCTCTCCGGCGACCCCGCGAAGTACACCGCCTTCATGAAATACCTTATGACCATCGCCCCCCGCCACTGGCACGGCCACGCCACCACCGACTACGCCATCGCCCCCACCGCCTACGCCGACCTGCTCCCGCCAGGCGTGGCCGACCACCTGAAGCTCTTCTGGGAAGCCTGGACCCATCCCGAGACGGTCGACACCGAGAAGCCCCGCAAGCGGAGCTACTACCGCACCTACAACCGCAACCTGGGCACGATGAACTTCAACTGCAATTCCATCGCCGGCTCGCTGCTCGCGGGGCAACTGCTCGATGCACCCCACGTGGCCGCCGACGCGCGCTGGGGCCTCGAGAACCTCACCCTCCGCACCTGGGCGTTCCGCGACGGAGCTCATCAGGAGATCGGCGACACCTACTACCAGGCGATCACCCTGTCGGGGGTGGGCGCCATCGCGAAGTTCGCCCGCCATCCGCTCGACCGGGCTATGGGCATCGTGGCCCGCGACCGCCTGGTCGAGCCCCTCATCTCCGCATACCATCCCGGCCTCCACCGCATCGTGCACCCGCAGGGCCGGGGCGACATCGCGTATCAGCTCCTCTACCAGGACGGCCCGTACCACATTCTGCACACCCTTTCGCGCAAGGGCGTGCTCCTGCACCGCGAGGATCTGCGGGAGGGGCAGAAGGTGCACGGCGTGCCGATCCTGGGCGGCGAGGGGCCGCCCGCCCGCATCGCGCTGCTCAGCCGCTGGGGCGGGCCGTGGCTGGCGAACCAGGTGGACGGCAAGAGCCTGCCGTGCACCGTCGTGGCCCGCCACTGGATGCGGCGGCCGCTGAGCCAGCCGCCCGGCTGGCACATCAACCACCTGGGCCGCCACTACGCGCTCGCGTCGCGCGACGACGCCGTGCCCACGAGCGGCGTCACGTCCGTCGTCGCCCAGTGGCGCCGCCGCGAGGCCGAGGTGGAGCGGATGGAGGAACTGGGCACCCTCATGCTCAGCTTCGGCGTGAACGGCCGGTTTGCCCAGCAGATGGGCGCCTTCGGCATCGTTCACCACAAGGGCAAGCTCGTGGCCATGAAGGCACTGCCCGACCGCGGCAACGTCCGCGTGCCGCCGGACGTGCAGTACCTCATCCAGACCGGCGTGATCAAGGACAAGGCGGCGTTCAAGAAGCAGGTCCACGCGCTCCACACCAGCGCGGCCATCATCTCGTTTGGCGACGTGGGCGAGCGCCAGGTCTGGGTGAACGACCGCCTTGCCAAGGAGGTCTCGGGGAGCCGTCCCGACCCCGGCGGCGACTGGAAGGCGCGCCTCACCAGCGCCGGCGCCCGCGTGGCTGCGAAGGACGGCGATATCATCGCCAT
>Ga0272442_10008473_pt1 | contig 13019 bp, 7 predicted proteins | sample SSMForm2O_FD_200262 | JGI IMG/M metagenome (GOLD analysis project Ga0272442, IMG submission 200262) | Marine sediment archaeal communities from Little Sippewissett salt marsh, Falmouth, MA, United States - SSM-Form-2O | ecosystem: Environmental > Aquatic > Marine > Wetlands > Sediment ...
TTCGGCGGGCCGGCCGAGTTGCGGGACGAGGCGCTCCCGCGCTTCCAGGAGCGCGGCGCGTTCGTTGTGGTGTCGATCAACGACCACCACTATCCGCCGCACGCCCACCACGAACTCGCCCGCCTGGACATCGAGCGCCTCGCGGCGGCGGGCGTCGATGGCATCCAGATCGACAGCATGTACCGGGACGGCTCGTGCGCGAGCGTGGATTGAGGGAGCACAGCCAAGGTCATGCCGTCGCTATGGCCGATCTGTGAAATCCTGTGTCAGAAATCGTTGAAAATCCCGTGTCCTTGGCGCAACGAGCCGTCGGCTTCGATGAAGGCCATGTAGCCTGCGCCGGTGATGGGCCCGTATTCGGGCCTGTGGCCGTCGGAGACGAGGGTGTGGTGAAGTAGGTGGGCGGTGAAGCCGATGCCTCGCTTGGCCAGTTCGCCCAACTCGACCTGCAGTACCTCGCAGCGTTTCGCGTCGTCCAGCGCGCCCCACCCGGTTTCCGTGGCGACGACGGGCTTCTTGACCTCCTTGCCAAAGGCCACGACTTCATCGAGAAGCGGCGTGAAGCGCTCGGGCGTGGGAATCCAGGCGTTCCACGCGTAGTATGGGTGAAAGGTGATCACATCCGAGATGGGTTCCACGCGCCGGATGCGCTCCATGGCGGGTCCCACGCCCACACAGACCGGCGCTTCGGCGCCCAGGTCGTTGCACGCCTGGTACAGCTTCTCGAGCCACGCCTGCACCGTAGCGATGCAGCCGTCCGACCTTGCGTTGTTGAAGGGCTCGTTGCACAGGTCCCATAGCGCGACGCGTTCGTCCTGCGCATGCGGCAGCACGATCTTCTCGAGGTAGCGCCGGAAGAACTCGAAGCGCTCGCCCGTCCACCAGCGCAGTTGCTCGAGCGACATCCCCCCGAAGTCGGGATAGCTGTGCCATCCGTTGAAGAGCACCACAATGAACGACAGGTCGTACTTGTCGCCCAGCCGCACCACCTCCGTGAAGTTGGCCGCGACTTCGTCCCCGTATCGGATGAAGGCGTCGTGTGACAGCCACAGCCGGATGGTGTTGATCTTCGGGAAATGCTTCTTCCCCAGGCCAAGCTCCCTGTCGATCACGTCCCGGTCGAAGCCGTACCCCCACGTCTCCAGGCCGTGGCTTCCGTAACTCGGCTGATAGTTGAATCCGCGGACGTGGCTGTAGGATTCCAGACGCTTCATCGTATCCGCTCCTTTGATACACGGCGCTGCCGCCTGCACGGAGCCTAGCATCAGCGCGGACCCTGAAGAAAGCCGGTCGGAGTTCCGGGGGGCTACGTCGTGCCACCAACACCGCCGGTCACGCCCGGGGCCGCGCGCCAGGAGCCCGTTCCGCCGGTGATGGCGCCAATGCCGCCCATGCTATAGCCCACCGCGTTGCACCCCCTGCCGTTTTGGATTCCCGATTTCGGATGCTGACTGGTGAGCGCTGGGAGTTTGGTGGAAAACAAGGGCCCGAAGCAGTCAGAGGGATGAATACGGGAAAAAACAAGAGGTTTGCATGGCTAGGCATTGCCAGGGGACGTTTCGGAGGACTGGGCTAATTCTGGGGATGTGTACAGGTTTGTCGGTGCGCGCAGCGGGCCTGCTTGGGTTGGCGACGCTGCTCGGATATGCGTCGGGAAACGGCCCCGGCGCCAGGCTGCTCGACCAGACGGTCAAAGGTATCGACGGCCAGATGAAGCTGTGCTGCTCGAGCACGTAGGGCGTGACCTTTCCCATGTTCGCCAAGATATGCGTTCGTGGGAAAGAGGCGGCGCGCTTCGGCCCGAGAACCAGGCCCGACGCCCTCACGGTGACAGCCGCCATTGAACGTGCCCTTGCTGAAACGCGCTGACCGCGTTGGTCGCAACGTCCAGCCGAGGACTACGGTGCCTGGGACCTCCTTGATCCTTCCGGTTTGCGCAACACGACGAGCCCTGCCCAGGCTGTACATGCCGCGCTCCTTGCCTTCCGGCAATCCAGTCTAGATAATGGCCGACCCGGGTTGAGCAAGGATACGAAGCCACAGAGATTGCCCGCATGCGAAAGAACGTCTTCTCGGCGCTGCTCTGTCTCCTATTGGCGGGTCTCGCTGGCGCGAGCGAGGTGTCGGTAGGAACCGAACCACGGCGCTACACGGAGTTGGACGAATCGTTCTACAACTCATCGTTCATGAGTTGGGCGGGCAGCAACTTGGCCGACCGCCTCAACCTCGCGAGCCCGCAGGCGGCCCACGCACGGGCAGCCCGGCTCGCGGAAGTGGGCGTGACGGGCGTGCTGTACAATGGGCGGCACTTCCGCCTCAGCTATCCGGAAGAGTACGACCTTATCGAGAAGTACGGACGCATCGTGGTGGACGCCTGTCACCAACACGGCATCAAGGTCGTCGAGCATCATGAATTCACGGTCTTCTCGTACGCCAGCTATCCGGCCATGCTCGAGCACCGCGACTGGCTGCAGACGGATGTGCGCACCGGCGAACCATGGCGCTGGGCGTGCATCCACAACCCGGATTTCCTGCGAGCATACGGCGACTACCTGGCGTCGTTTGCCGCGCACACCGGCGCGGACGGTTACATGCTGGACGAAGTGGGCTATGCGGGTCCCAACACGTGCGGGTGCGCCTACTGCCGGGCTTCGTACGTGTCCGAGCTGGACCGGCCATTCCCGGCGTGGGCCCAAGGCAACGCCAGTTTCGATGATGCCGACTACCGCAATGTGGTTCGGTGGCGCTCGAAACTGACCCCGCGTGCACAACAGGTCGTGATGAATCGCATACGACACGTGCGTCCTGACGCCATGAATATGAAGTACTGCAGCGACTATGCCGATCCCGGCCCGGCCGCTCGCGCCTGGGACCTGACGGCCCATGCGGCCCTGTACAGCCCCTTTGTCGGGTGGGAAGTCATGGTCGCCGAAGCGCTCAACGGCTGGCGTCCGTTCCTGCGGGGCCTCAAGCTGCGGCTTTCCTACGGAAACTACTACGACATCCCGGTGTGGTCACTGAACCGCGAGATGGCGTCGAAAGAGGCCGTCTACTTCGCCTGGGGGCTCAGCCAGACCGCCAAGCACTCGATCTGGTACGGCGCCCGCGCGCTGGGCACCGACGACGAACTGGACTACTTCGCGCGCTACAACGCGTGGCCCCACGTGATGCCCCACCGCCACGCGCGGTGCCTTACCGATACGGGCGTCTTGCTCTCGCACCAGACCCGATTCACGGATCCCGAACACCGGCTGTTTTGGAACGAGTTCCGAGGGTGGCTGGACATGCTCATCATGGGAAACCGCCAGTTCGACACGTTGCTCGACGGCGACCTCGAGCTTCCCGGCCGCTTGGGCAAGTACGCCGTCCTACTTCTCGTGAGCCAAAGCTCCTTGACGGACCAGCAGGCGGCGCACCTGACGGAATGGGTGCGCGAGGGGGGCACGGCGATCGTGACCGGCGTGACCGCCAGCCGGGATGGATTCGGGGCCGTGCGCGAGCGGAACGCCCTTGTCGATGCGATGGCGATGGCGCCGCTCGAGCCGAAAGCCCGCGGCGGATCGGTGCATGTCGATGGGGAGCTGGACGGACTGGCGCTCGACTTCGACGCCGGACACGGCTCCTTCCCGGCTCAGACGACTTCGCCCGAGCGGATGCGCGTCTGGGCCACGATGACGGACGCCAATGGCGAGCGCTTCCCGGCCGTGGCCGAGACGGCGTTCGGCGCAGGGCGCTTCATCTACGTGGGCGTCGACCTGGGCAGCGGCAACTACGAAGACAAGGCGCGAAACCACTGGCCGTTGCGGGGCACGTGGGACCCGGCCCAGCAGGCCCTCATATGGAAACTCCTGGACTACGCCCACGCACGCCCGGCCCCGGCGCGCATCGAGGCGCCGGCCGGCGTCATCGGCGTCGCCTATCAGGAGCAGAGCGGCGCGCACAAAGGGCGGATTCATCTCCATTTGTTGAACACGACGGGCATGACGGCCACGCCCGGTTACCGCTTCGAGTACGGCCGTCCCGAGAACATCACGTGGCCTGCGGTGGCTCGTCCGCTCATCCTGCGTGTAAGGGCCGAGCTCATGGGGCCGGCCGTGGCTCGCACGCCGGAGCGGGAGGACGCCGTGCAACTCGATTCGGTTCGTGACGGGGACGATACGGTGGTCACGATTCCGGGCTCGCTGCTCGGGGGCTACCTGCACGTCTCCGCCCCGGCGCAACCTGTGCCCGGCCAGGCGGCCCTGCCGCCGCCCATCGAGGTCGACTCCCACGACGACCCTACGCGCGGGCGCCCGCAAGAGACCGGGCCGAGGGACGCGAAGGGCTGGCCCTTGGCTACGGACAGCCGGGTCGATCCGAAAGGCGCACCGGCCTTTGAGATCGGCCAGGGAGATGCCTTGCAGGTCCGCGTAGGCGAGCGGACGCTCCTCGCCGGGGACGGCCTGGATCGGGTGGGGCACGAATACACGACACCGCCGGGACGCGTCCACATGGATACGACCACCACCTCGACCACCCACTTCGCCAAGAGCGCGGACGGTTGGACCGGGGCCGTCGCCGGCGGCGCCGGGCAGGACGGCCTCGTCTGGTGCCGCGAGTTGGCCGCGCACGACGACCGACTCGAGGTCACGTTCGCCGCCATGATACCTCCCGGCGACGCGGGGCCGGAGACCTACGCGGCCCGGTACATGCTGCGCATTCCGTGTGCCCTGCTCGAGGGCGCGCGCTATACGGCCCGGATTGGGAGGCACCAGACCAACCGCCCCCTTGTCAGGGGCGTGTTCACGGGCGAAGAACCGGAAGAGGCGGAGGCGCCCTTTCTGGGACACGTTCGCTACATGCAGGTGGAAGACGGGCCGCTGGACTTTTTCCTGGACTTCAACCCCTGCGGCCCGTGGGCGCTCTACATTGAAGATTTCTCGTCGTCGCACAAAGCCCACTTCTTCCGGCAAGGCGACCACTATATCGTCGCGATGTGCACCCTGGACACGCGTTGGGGCGGGAAACTCATGAACAAGATCGTGTTTCGGCTGGGCCGGCATGACCTGAATGCGATTCATCCAATTGCGTTCACCCACTACACCTACCCTTTCCCCGTGCTGCGGCGCATCCAGTTCACGCCGGGCGCTCCGTGCACGGGCATGGCCCATCGGAAGGACATGGCCGGATACGACAGCGAGTTCGAGGCCTGGCAGGACGCGGCCTATGCCGAGGCGGCCGGCGCCGGCTGGGTCGGCCCGGGCGACGGGGCGCCGGTCGCACCGGAGACGCACGCGGCCATGGGGCCGCTGTTCGGCAGTGGGTGGCGGGGCGCCGGCACCGCGACCTTCCGCCTTGCCCACATCAATGGCCGTGTGTTGTGCAACGTGCTCCTGTCCGGCGCGGGAGGACCTACGGCGTGCGCGGTGCGCGTCAACGGCGAGCCGGAGCAGCAGGTCCGCGTCGAGGCCGGACGACGGTACACCCTCACCGTCCCCGCCGTGGTTCGCGACGGCCGGCTCGACGTCGCCTTGTCAGGCGAGGCATGGACGCTGTCAGGAATCGTGCCGCAGTTGCTCATGGGCGAAGAAGAGGACTACCTGTTTGCGCGTACCTGGTGGGCCTTTGGCGAGCCGCCGTGGCGCCGGCCCGATTTCCCCGGCCGCGATGCCTGGCGCGAGTACCCGCCGAAATTCTGAAGGCGCCTGCGGCCCCTCACATGCCCAAGTGGCGCAGCAAGAAAGCGATCACGTCGAGGCGGTCGGCCGGCGGCGTGTCCGCGTCAATGAGGACGCAGGGGATGCCTGCCGCGTCGGCCTTCTCTTTGAGCGCGATCGCGTGGCGCGGATGGTGCAGCAGGTGGTCCCAATTCGCCGGGGCCGTCTTGGGCCGCGTCGAGCGCAGGTACAGCGGCGGGTCGGTGGGGTCGAACATGGCGAGCATGTCGAGGTCGCGCCGCAGGGCCTTGGCGCGTTCCGTCGAGAGGCTGAGGGGACTGAGCCGGTAGAAGGACGGCGCGATCACGGCCGAGGCGGCCGTCCAGATCGCGGGCGGCACGTCGAGAACCTCCGGCCATTGGGGGAAGTCATAGGTGGCTTGGGGCACCAGCGCGCCGACCGCGCTCAGACGCGTGGATTCACGCAGCACGCTATCGGCGTTGTCGGAATCGGCCATGTCGTCGTGGAAACCGAGCCACAAGCACGCGCCGGCGCCCGCCGAATCGCCAAAGGCCGCCACGCGCTCCTTGTCGATATGCCATTCGCCAGCCTTCGAACGCAGGAACTGCAGCGCACGGGCGGTGTCGCGCAGGATGTCTATCAGCCCGGCGGCCGGCAGGAACCGGTAGTTGACCGAGGCGAGCGACACGCCGTTGTCCAGGCACTGCCGCACACGCGCCCCGCGTCTCCCCCGAATCGAGGACTTGTCGCCCTCCCAGAAACCGCCGCCATGGATATGGACGATCAGGGGCGTCGGCGCGTCCGCCGCGGCCTGCCAGAAATCCAGGCGGTTGCGCTTGTGCGGGCCGTAGGCCGCATCCGCGACGGTGGGATCAGGACATGTCGGCTGCACTTGGCCGGCCTTCGCAGACGGATTGTCGGCGGCCGTTGCGGCCGTCAAGGCGAACGCGAGCGCCAGAGTCGCCAGGGCGTATGTAAGGATCCCGGAATGCTGATAAGGTCGATGAGTCACGGTGGACATCCTCTCCAAGAAGACCAGCGAAGGTAGGCCTGTTCTTGTACATCATGCCCTCGCGACGCGCGAGTGGGCGCAGCCGTGAAGTCTGCCACAGCCCCGGGCGATACGCAAATCGTTTCGCTTGCTCACGCTGGTCGTGTGTTGCAGCGATGACGGCGAGTTGGCCGGCGAACACGGTTGTTGGTGGAAGGGCATTTCCCAATGGGGCAAGAAGACGCAGCCGTTCTGCGCCGATCGCATGAAGGTTCCCCGGCCGTCCTACGAGGCCGAGGTCGAGTTGCTCTGAACCTCTCCTCTTGGTGGCGCGCGTTCTGGGCGAGGGCAGAAGTTGGGCGTCGGGGCCGGCTCGGCCTTGATCCATTCTCTCGGGCTTCGTATCCTGAAGGGCGGTTTCTGTGAAAGGCCAATGCCTGCCAGCGGACCGAATCGCGGGCGGGCCTGAGGGATACGAAGGCTCCGGGGGCCACATGAGCAGCCCGACCCGATGAATGCACGATGATGGATGGGAGAGAGGGATCGCCGTGACAAGCGTTCGTGCGCTGCTGGTGATTGTCGTTATGCTATCGAGAGGGATGCCCGCCGTGTCGGACACCACAACGGATTCCGATTCCCCCCGCGCCGATGGCCCGTACCGCGTCGCGCCGGGCCAACCGCAACTATTCGTCGACGACGCGCTTGTGGCCCGCAAGAGCGGTGTCGTGCGTCGCACGCATGCGTGCGCCAAGCTGCCCGAGCCCGTCCTGGCCCCCGAGAAACCGTGGGAAGCGCACCGCATCTATGTCTACGGCACCGTGATGCGCGAACCGGAGAGCGGGCGGTTTCGCATGTGGTACATCAGCTGCGGAATCGCGCTCAAGGGCGATGTGCGCGACCCGGCGCTGAAACATCGGCCGATGGATCTGGTGCTGTATGCCACGTCCGAGGATGGCGTCCATTGGCATCGCCCGGAACTGGGCCTGTACGAGTTCGGCGGTTCGAGGGCCAACAACATCGTATACGATTACCACAGCCCGAGCATCCTGTATGTGCCGGACGCCGGGGCGCCGGACCAGCGCTTCCGCATGCTGGGCGTGGGAGAGGTGAACGGGACCAGGGGCTACTGCGTGGCCCATTCCGCCGACGGCCTGCACTGGATCGACTATCCGCGCAATCCGGCGCTGTCCGGCGGCGATACGTGCACGCTGACACGCGATCCCGGCTCCGGCGAATACCTCGCGTTCCACAAGCGCTACCTAATGCACCGAGGCCAGAGGCGCCGCCTCGTCTACCTCGCGACCAGTCCGGACATGCAGACCTGGTCTAAGCCGGTGCTGGCACTGGCCCCCGACGAGACCGACGACGCCCAGACCGAACGGGAAGGCGGCCTGTTCTCGCAGTTCTACAACCTGTCGGCCTTCCCTTACGGCGGGCAGTTCCTCGGCATGGTCACCCACTTCCGGTACACCGGCCCGCCGCCCGAGAAAGGCCCGCAACAGAGCGGCCATGACGGCCCCATCGACGTGCAGCTCGTTCACAGCCGCGACGGACGCGCCTGGCGCCGGGCCGAAGATCGCAGCCCGGTCATCCCGAACGGGCCTCACGCCTACGATGCCGGCTGCATACTCGGGGTGGCCAACGCGCCCGTGGTTGTGGGCAACGAACTGTGGCTCTATTACACGGCAATCACGACGACCCACGGGGGCTATCTGCCGAAGAAGAAAATCACCATCGCCCGCGCCTCGTGGCGACTCGACGGCTTTGTCTCGCTGGACGCAGGAGAGGACGGCGGTGTTGTGGACTCGGTGCCCCTGGCCACCACCGGCCGCCGGCTGTTCGTCAACGTCGACGCTTCCCAAGGCGAACTGAGCGTAGAAGTCCTGGATGCAAAGGGCACGCCTCTCGATGGCTACGATGTTGCGCACGGCGTCCCTGTGCGCACCGATGGCGTCCGATGCCCAATCCGCTGGCAGGCGCGCCAAGATCTGCCGGCAGGGGGGGGCTTGCGGCTGCGCTTCCGCCTGCAAAACGCCCGTCTTTTCAGTTATACCATCGAGTAGAGGCTCAGAGGGGCCTCTAGTACTGCGCCCTGGGCACAGCCATGGGCTGCCCGAACACGGCACCAATGAAAGAGGTGATAGCGGTGAAACACTGGAGCAAGCAAATCGTACTTGGAGCCGTTCTGCTTCTACTTTCGGTTCTCTTCTACTTCTTTCATTACGCGATTTTCCGAGACGCGCACCACATTTTCATCTACCTGATCGGCGACGTCGCCTTTGTGTTCATCGAGGTACTGATGGTGACCTTGATCATCCATCAAGTCCTCGAGGAAAGAGACAAGAAAGCCCGCATCGAGAAGCTGAACATGGTCATCGGGGCCTTCTTCAGTGAGGTCGGCACGCAGCTTCTTGCCATCTTCTCTCGGCTGGACCCTGCGACCGAGAAATGGCAGCAGGACCTGTTCGGGAACACGCCATCGCCGGGAGACGACTTCGCGAAGATCGCGCGGGTCCTGCGCAAGCATCCCTATACCATCACCAGCGACAAGGTCGACTGGGGAGTCCTGAGAGACTTTCTTGTGAACAAGAGGGGCTTCATGCTGCGACTGCTCGAAAACCCCAATCTACTCGAGCACGAGTCGTTTACAGACGTGCTGTGGGCCGTGTTCCATCTCACCGAGGAGCTCGGGGTCCGCGAGTCCTTCGAAGGTCTGCCCGGTGCGGATTACGAACACCTGGCCGGTGATATGAAGCGCGTATACGGACAATTGGCGCGTCAATGGGCGGCCTACATGGAGCATCTGAGTGACAGCTATCCGTACTTGTTCTCGCTGGCGCTCAGGACCAACCCCTTCAACGCGAGCGCGTCGCCGGTGGTCGGGGGGGCCCGATGACGCCCAGGCGCCGGTGCCGGGTCTACGGGCGGGAGGCTTTGTGGGACAATACGGTGCGGACGCGTTTGCGCCGGGGAGGACGAAGCGCATGAAGACCACCATCACGCTGTGCCTGCTAGCCCCTCTCGCGACCGTGGGAGCGGCCGCGGCAACCCAATCCCTGCGGCCCGGCGTGTTCCCGGTCGTCACACAGTTCTCGCCGGTGCCTTCCGGAAAGGGCTGGAAGGGCGAGGAGGGGCCGCTCAGCGAGCAGGTGCTCCGCGACACGGTCGACAACATTCGGGAACACGGCTTCACGGGCCTCGAGGCCAACACGCGTCTGCCCGAGCCGGAGGCGGCGTTCGTGCTCGATTACGCCCGATCAAAGGGCATGATCATCACCGCCCACGCCGGCGCGCTCGAACTGTTCGGCCGCACCGACCCGCCCGGCATATGCGTCTACTCGCCCGAGTACGCCAAGGCCGTCCGCGCCAACGCCGAGCAACGTCTCGCCCCCCTCCACGACATGCCCGGCCTCTACAATGTGTTCACCTACCAGGACGAGCCGTTCCACTGGGGGCCAAAATCGTTTGGCTACAACCCCGAGGTGAAGGCCAAGTTCCTAGAACGCTACGGCTACGAGCTGCCACCGGATCTCGAGACCGTCCGGGACGACCCCCGCAAGTGGCTCGACGTGATCAACTTCCGGTCCGACTACTTCCCTGACGGATGGCGCCAAGTCTATGCGATCATCAAGGACGTGAATCCGGGATTCAAGACGGTCCTCACGCACGACAGCCACAATACCTTCGGGGCCGGATTCGGCTCGCACTGCGAGATCGCCATCGACGACGTCTTCCATTGGGGCGGCGATTTCTCGGACATGTTCGTGTTCGATCTCTATCCGTACATGATGTTCGATTTCCGGTTCGGGAGACCTGCTCAAACACCGAAGCCGCGCATCAGCCAAACGCACTACTGTTTCGCGCAGATGCGTAATCTGACGCGCGCCTACGACAAAGACCTCGGATTCTGGTTCGGCACCTACAATCCGGCCTGGTTCAGTCATTATATGTGCCCGGAGCTCGAGGCCATGCACTGGGCCGAGCGTGAGATGAGCGCCACCGCGGTCGCGCAGGGCGCGGATTTCCTGCTGACCGGCTACAAGATTCCCGTGGACGGCGGCCATTGGGATTCGCTGGGCGCAGGGCTTCGGCTGATTCAGAAGGCGGGGCCGCGCCTGCTCGATGCCCCCAAGGTCAAGGCCAAGGCCTGCATGCTCTTCCCGCGAACCCAGTACATCCAACTACAGCACGAGTACTTCAACGTCGGACTCTCCTTCGAACTCTTCATGCGCGCCTTCGGCGAACTCGACGTGCTGCACGAGGAACAGGTCAAGGACGGCACACTGGACGGCTACGAGATCCTGGTGTTGTTCGACGTCGAGTTGTTGCCCGAGGCCGTGGCCGGCCACATCGCGGCCTTCGTCCAATCGGGCGGCGTGCTGATAGCCGATTGCGTGCCGAGAATGAGCACCTACAAGGAGCCGATGTCGATACTCGAGGACCTGTGCGGCGTCGAGGACGCCAAAGCCGGACGGATCACGCGCACGGGGCACTGGGTGCCCTACAAGACGCAAGCCCCGATGTGGCATTACCGGCCCGAGGGCTTCCCGGACGAGACCGTTTTCGCCACGGACGTCTTGGAAGGCGCGGCGCTCGGCCACGAGTTCCAGTTGCCGCTGGTCAGCCCTCGTCCCTGCACCGTCACGAACGCCGAGGTGCTGGCCGAGACCGCCTCGGGCAAGCCCGGCGTGGTCCACCGAAACGTGGGCCGGGGCCAAGTGTTTATTCTGGGCTTCTGCCTTCAGGACACGTACTTCAACGCCTGGGAAGACGACGACCCGCCGGCCCGCAGACAACTACGCGACCTGATCCACGCGATGACGCAAGCGGCCGGCGTGCGGCCCCACGTGTTCTCGTCCAATCCGGACATCGAGGCATCCGTGCGCGCAAACGACCGCGAGGCGTTTCTCTTCGTCATCAACCACGAAGCCCAAGTGAACGAGACCACGGCCCACGTGAGGGACCTCGGTTTCGAGATCGCCACCGCCGTGCGTCTGGATAACGGCCAAGCAGTGCCCTTCGACCGAAGAGAGGACGGCGCCGTTGAACTCGACGTGTCGGCGCCCTTGGGCCAAACGCTTCTCCTGCGCCTGTTGCCCGAAGGGAAAGCCGCGAACGCGGCCACGGAATAGACTGCGCGCACAAACCGTTGGTCCAATCCGGCCGCCGTAACTACTTCCACCTCCGTGGCCCTCCCTCCGCCACCGCAAGACATGGCGTGACGAACTACGCCCGAGAGCTCGCGACATCGTCCTCAATCGCCTCGAACGCAAGCTGCCACCACCGACAACGACGAATGGGGACGAATGGGACAAATGCGACAAATGGTGCGATGAAGATGGACAAATGGGGACGGACCATTTGGTGCAACCGCGGGAGGATTCTGAACACAAATGGCGGACAGTAAGCCTTTTCTGGAATGCTGTATCAGACTTCCGAAAAGGCCTTATCCCTTATTTGCAGCTTGGGCAGCGCCTTGTGGGAGAACAGGAACAACGCAATAAATGGTCTCCGTGTTCGTCCCTGTCTTGCGTTGCGCGGGGGCGATCGTACTCGGCAGGCCGATTGCTGCGACAAGACACGCTGAAGCTTGAACTCCAAACGGCCCAGACTCAGGCTGGGTACTTTGCCTTGCGATAGCCGTCGGCGAAGGCGGGGCCGTCGTAGCCGTATTCGCCGGCTCGGACTTCGGTCAGCGAGACTTCGCGGTCGCCGTCGATCCAGGAGGTCTGGGCGGCCAGCGCGCACCACTCGCTTTCGAGCAGTGTCCGGATGGCCACGGGCGCCCCGTCCGTTTCGCCAGCGAGATACGGAAGCGTGGCCTCGAGCAGTGCCCGGTACAGGTTGGCGCTGTCCGCGATGAACTGGGTCACACCTTTCTCGGTGGTGATAGTGGCGTAGAAGGGCACCCAGCCCGCGGCCTCGCCGATCACGAGCAGGCCCACGCGGCCATCCCCCCAATTGACCTGGATGCGGCGTTGGGCGCCCCGGCCGAGATGGCGGACGCTGGTGATACCGGCTCCCATGATGCCCGACAACAGGGCGTAGGCGTGGATGCCGTAGTTGAACTCGTCGACGGCGCATCCGCAGAGCACGGTATGCGGCGTCCCTCGTTCCTCGGCCGGCCGCGCGAGGTAGTCGCGCGTTTCGTTGCAGAAGCGAAGCGCGGAGCCGCCGGTGATGCGCGCGCCGTCCGCGGCCCAGGCCACGAACTGCTCGAGGTCGCGGGCGTTGCCGGCGATGGGCTTATCGATGAGGACGCTCTTTCCGGCTTCGACGAAGGGGCGGGCTTTGTCCACGTGGGTGTCCCAGTCGCAGCCGTGTATGACGGCGCAGTCCACCTCGGGCACCATGCCGTCGAGGGAGTCGAA
>Ga0272442_10008474_pt1 | contig 13019 bp, 18 predicted proteins | sample SSMForm2O_FD_200262 | JGI IMG/M metagenome (GOLD analysis project Ga0272442, IMG submission 200262) | Marine sediment archaeal communities from Little Sippewissett salt marsh, Falmouth, MA, United States - SSM-Form-2O | ecosystem: Environmental > Aquatic > Marine > Wetlands > Sediment ...
CGCCGGCGGCGGCGGAGAGGACGTCGAGCTCAAGGGCACACTGCGGTTGCGCTACGACTCCTTCTCCCGTACCCTGAACCGTCTGGTGCTGACCGCCGCCTCAGGAGGCCGGCGCTGGAGTTTCCATCTCGATGGGGAAGGTGAGCCGCTGCGGCTGACCGTATTCGCTTCGCAACCCGGTCGAACACTTGCGGGCTGGCAAAACTTAAAGACAAATTTGCAAAACCTCGGCGTCGAAGTTGACGATACTATACGTGAAGACACCGGTTTCGACGGCTTTTCGCTGCCCTGGGAGGAGATCCCCTATCAGAGCGTGAACACCCAGGGCTAGGGCCTGGATCGGGACGCTCATCCGAGGATTTGCAGGCAGATTGGTGGTGACGTGGAGAAGGCAGTTGCGATAAAATACACGCAGGATTTGCCCGCTCCGCTGGTACTTGCCAAGGGGCGGGGCCGAATAGCGGAACGCCTGAAAACGATTGCCGCGGAAAACGAGATCAGTATTTTGGAAATGCCGGAGCTGACGGAGGCTTTGATCGAATTGGATGTGGGGAGTTTTATACCTGAGCGTTTTTATGAAATCCTCGCGGAAATTCTTGTTTTTGTTATGAATCAGGGGCAATGAAATCTGGGGAAACGCTATGAAGATCGGGTGTAAAGAGAGAAACGTATGAAAAAGATCAATGTCAGCACACTGAAAGCCGGCATGAAATTCGATCAGCCGGTGTACATCGAAGGCGAGAATATTCTGGTGCCCGCTGGGATTCCCCTGAAGCAGCAGGATATCGACCGCCTGATCCAGTGGGACATTGAAGAGGTCTATTGCGAGGGAAGAGAGATCGGTCCGGAACTGGAGGCTGACAAAGAGACAATGCAAGCCCTCAAGGCCTGGCTGCCGGTGAGGGATGAGAAATACCTGAAGACCTACCGCTCCAACATTGAAAGGGTGGAGGCGATATTCCGGGATATCATCGAGAACGCCACCATTCCCCACGATGCCATTGATGCGGTAGTCCAGGACCTGCTGGAAGCTATCCGGCTGGCGCCCAACGAGATGGTGCAGCTCGTGCTTCTGGGCATGTGGCCGGAGCGCAGGCTGTCCATCAGCGCGGTGAACTGCACCATCATCTCCACCGTTATCGGCGCCGCCCTCAAGCTGACCAGCTACCGTCAGCTCCAGCTGGCCACCGGCGCCCTGCTGCACGATGTGGGCATGCTGAGAATTTCCAAGAGTATCTTGCAGAAAGAGGGCAAGCTCACCGAGGAAGAGAAGAAGTCGATCAAGACCCATCCCATCCTGGGCTACCAGATTATCTCCAAGGAGCTGAAATACCCGGAAGAAATCGCCGCCATCGCGCTTCAGCACCAGGAACACTGGGACGGCCGGGGATACCCGCGCCAGCTCCGGGGCGAGGACATTCAGCTCTCCGCGCGTATCGTGACAGTAGCGGACGCTTACGAGGCCATGGTCAGCCAAAGGCCCCATAAAAGCTCTGTGATCGGCTATTCCGCAATGAAGAATATCCTGAGCGACAACGGCAAACATTTCGATCCCAAGGTGCTGCGGGCCTTTCTGGAGAGCATCGGAGTTTTTCCCGTGGGCAGTATTGTCCAGCTCAACAATGCCAGCATCGGCAGGGTCGTTGAAAATCATGTCGAGGCTCCGCTCCGTCCCAAGATCGAGCTTTTAATCGACGAGTACGGGACCAAGTTCAGCGATCAGCAACTTGTGGACCTGACGGGCAAAAAGAACATCTTTATCGTCAAGGCCATCGATCCCAAGCTGGTCGAGGAGCAGGACAGGTGAAACAGCATCTCAAGGGGCTGCGGGGCGAGGAAGCGGCAGCCCGCTACATGACGGAACGGGGCTATGAAGTGCTGGCCAGAAATTTCCGTTCCCGCCGTGGTGAGGTGGATTTGATCGTCCGCAGGGATGACACCCTGGTCTTTATCGAAGTAAAGAGTTGGGACGCCTACGGGGCGGACAGCCTGGAGTATGCCATTGATGCCCGCAAGCAGCGGCGCATCAGGGAAGCCGGCAGTTTCTTCGTTTACCGGCATCCCCACCTGGCTGCTATGAGTATGAGATTTGATGTGCTTCTGGTGCGCCCCGGTGGCATCGATCATCTCGAAAACGCGTTTGACGGAGTATAAGCGCCGTGGTGAGAATTGCTAAAAATACCGATCCGCGCCGACTCAGGGAGCTCAAAAGAAAAATACACGACGAAGCCTATCTGGCTCTGGCGATCGCCAAGATCGCCCAGGACCTGACGCAGAACATGCTCAAAGAGGAGAATGGATGAGCAAGAAACAGTGGCACCGCCGCCGACGCCCCCGGGGGCGCCGCCTCCAGGCTCCGGACCCGAGCATTCCTCCCTGTCCGATCTGTGACAAACCCCTGCGTGATATCTCTTCCGCAATTCTGCACAAGGATTCGGGCCAACCCGCCCACTTTGACTGCGTGCTTAAAAGCTTGCGGGAGAGCATCGAGCTGTTGCCCAACGAGAAGCTCTGCTACCTGGGCAAGGGCAGCTTCGGCGTTATTCAGCAGCGCAATGCCAACAGCCCCATGCGCTTCTTTATACGCAAGCGCATACAGTACGAGAACCTGGAAGCCAAGCCCGACTGGCGCCGGGATATCGTCAAGCCCCTGATGGACCAATCTGTTCAGGAGCAGTCCTAGCGGGCCAATGCCGGCCGGCCAAACCACTCGGATTGGCAATAACCTGCTTTTTATACTTGCATAATACGCTCACTGTGCTATCATTTAATTTAGCAACAATCATCAAACAAGGATAATATAATGTCATTGAAGTTTGCACTGTTGGGTTTGCTGGCCGAAAGCCCCAAGTATGGCTACGAGATAAAACAGAAGTTCGAAGGCGCCCTGGGAAATGTCTGGTCCGTGTCATACGGCCAGCTCTATCCCACCTTGAGAAAGCTCTCGGAGCAGGAGTGGGTGACCAAGAAAACAGCTCCCGGCAAGAAGGCGGCGGAGAAGAATATCTATTCCATCACGCCGCTGGGCAAAAAGAAACTCGATGAATGGCTGCTAAAGCCGCTGCGCATCAGTTATAAAGTCAAAGACGAATTTACATTGAAATTCCTCTTCTTCAACAAGCTGTCTCCTGAAAAAGTTCTGGAATACCTGAGAATGCAGCAGAAAAAAACCATCATGCAGAAAGAGGACTTTCAGCGCACCCTGGTGTCTATCCGGGATGAGATCGACTTCTACCTGCAGGCCATTATACGCAAGGGTATCATCCACCTGGAAGCGGAGAATCAGTGGCTGGAGGAAGTTATCGGGGACCTGGAATCTTCCCTGAGTTAATCGGGCCTTTCTTCTCCGCTAGGACGTAAACAGCAGCTATTGATACTGCCTCAGCTCCTCCAGGGTGGCCAGGGCCTTGTTCTGGACGGTGCGGATATAGCTGCCCTGGGCGATGCGAACCAGGGCCTGGTAAGCGCCGGGATCCTTGATGCCGTTGTTTTCCCGGGCGATCTTTTCCAGGCTCAGGCAGACGGCATAGGCGAAGTTGTTGTCCGGCTTGTCGGGATCCTCCTGATAAAGGCTGTAGACCAGGGCCTGGACCACCTCGTTGTTGTCGTTGCTGCCGATGACGCCCAGGGCGTAAGCCGCCTCGGCCTTGACCATGGGCTCCACATCCTTGATGAGTGAAGTGATCAGTGCCGTACCGGCCTCTTCTCCGCCCACCCGGCCCAGGAGATTAACGGCCCGGCGCCTGACATCGGGAAAGTAGTTGATCAGGCGGTTGGATTCCCGGACGGTGCGCACGATCCCTTCCAGAGCCAGATATTCCAGAATGAGCTCCACGTCCCGGCCGCTGTTCCCCTGGTCTATCATGGTTTCCAGGTCGTCCAGGACCAGCATTTTGAGCTCCCGGTCGTCGGCGAATGCCTGCTCCCGCAGTATCTGCATCTCGATCTTTTCCAGGTACAGTTCCTCGACTGTCAGTTCACGCCCGCCGTCCTGGGCAGCCAGCATACAAGCGGCTGTCAGGCCGAGCAAAAGTGCCAGCAGAAAAGCTCTTCTACATTTCATCATCCTCACCACCTTAAAGTTATTTTACCAAACGCCGACCAACCAGCTGTCGTCTTCCCTGACCAGCAGGTAGAGAAGACCCCGGGTGTCATTAATAATCGAGATCGCCTTGACATGGGCTTCGTCGATAAATTCGATGTCATCAACCTGGGCATGAGAGCGGCTGGGTACCACCACATACTCGAAGTAGTCCTGCAGGCTTGCCAGCTCGATGTTGCTTTTTTTCAGCACGGGTGTTTCGGACTGTGCCTGTAAAAAGGCCTGGTCGCTGGTTTCGCGGATGTACTCCTCGCTCAGGTAGCTGGTCCAGGCCTCATAATTCCTTTTGCGGATAATCTCATTGAGGTTGTCGATAAACGCTTCGATCTCGTCGAAGGTCCGGGTGAAAATTTCCTCGGTGACCACGAATTCTTCCGCTGCCTGAGGTTCCGCAGCCGCGACCAAGGGCGCCGGCGCTGGCGGCGGTATCGCCGCCGGTTGCGTGCTGCTGCAGGCCGTGTAAATCATCAGGCTGAGGGCAATTAAGACACAGTCGCGCTTCACGCTCCATATTCTATCCAGTTCGCATGAGTTTGTCAAAATGTTTTACAATTATTGACCCTTCAAAAAATTAGCAGTACACTCCAAACATGCACAAGATTATTTACCCCGGATCCTTCGATCCAGCAACAAACGGTCATCTCAACGTAATCCAGCGGGCATCCAAGATGTTCGACCAGGTGGAGATCGTTATATCCTCCAACCCGCAGAAGAAAGTCCTTTTCACCGCCGAGGAACGCCTAAGCATGATGCTGGAGATGGTTGCGGATCTCAAGAATGTCCATGTGCATACCTGGCCGGGTCTGGTGGTGGATTTCGCCCGCAAAAGCGGCATCCGAACCATCCTGCGGGGCGTGCGCGCCCTGGTTGATTTCGAGTATGAATTCGAGCTTTACATGATGAATCACGCCCTGAATCCGGATATCGAGACGATATTTATACCCACGGACCAAAAGTACTTTGTGCTGCGCTCTTCGGGCATCAAGGAAGTGGTGTTGTTTGGCGGCGATGTATCCGACATGGTGCCCCCGGTTGTCGTCGAGGCATTGAAGAAAAAGTTGGCCAATGCGGAGAGCCCCCTCGCCTGAAGAGAACCCTCCATAGCACTTGACAATCACTTTGTGATGGGGTAATTTGCTCTATCTTAAAACAAGCGATGAGGATAACGAGTCATGGCTGTACCTAAAAGCAAATCGTCCAAAGCGCGTGCGCGGGGACGAAAAGCTATTAATATGAAGCTAAAGGCACCCAGCCTGATTGAATGCAGCAACTGCGGCAATCGGGTGCTGATACATAGAGTCTGCCCCAAGTGCGGATTCTATAGGGGGAAACAGATCCTTGAGTCAGAGGAGCTGACTTAATCCAAAGATTAGGAGGCAAAAAGCATGGATGAACTTTTCGAGAAAATGAAAAAATTGATTGCAGAAAGACTGGAAATCGAAGAGGACAAGATCACTCTCGATTCCTCCTTCCGTCAGGACCTGGGGGCGGACAGCCTGGACACCTACGAACTGGTTTACGCCATCGAAGAGGAATTGGGGATCACCATTCCCGACGAGAAGGCGAACGAGTTTGAAACGGTTCGTGATGCTCTGGATTTCATAAAGGCTGAACAGGAAAAGAAATAACCGCTAAAAGTGCAGTTTTTTACTAAAAGTACGCCCTTCAGCACTCCGGTGGTTTCACCGGAACGGCGGAAGGAGCTGCAATTATTCCAAAATCAAGCTAATATAAGGTTCAAGAGCCTAGAGCTCTTGAACCTTGCTTTTTCCCATCGTTCCTACGCCAACGAGAGCAGCGAAAACATCGACAACAACGAAAAACTGGAGTTTTTCGGTGATTCGGTGCTCGGCCTGGTGGTCAGCGAATACCTGCTCATGTCCCTGCTGGATAAGAAGGAGGGCGATCTGGCGAAGATCAAATCCTTCGTGGTCAGCGAGGACAGCCTGGCGGACATCGCCAAGCGCCTGAGGATCGACAATTTCATCCTGATCGGCAGGGGCGAGGAATACTCCGGCGGGCGCTCCAAGAAGGCGCTGCTTGCCGACGCCATGGAAGCGATCATCGGCGCCTACTACCTGGATTCCGGCTTTAAGGCCGCGCGCGCCTTTATCCGCGACCAGCTTGTGCCCGAGATCAATAAGGTGCTGGAAAACCGGCACCGCAAGGATTACAAGACCCTGCTGCAGGAATTTGTTCAGAAGAAATTCAAGACCTATCCCCGCTACCGGACCGTGCAGCGCAGCGGACCGGACCACAACAAGACCTTCTGGATCGAGGTCTCTATCAACAACAAGACCTTCGGCCCCGGCATGGGGAAGAACAAGAAAGAAGCTGAACAGAATGCCGCGGGAATCGCCTACAAGGCGCTGGCGGAGAAGAAGAAACGCCACCGCCGCTCATGAGGTTTTGAGGCGCTCCCGGTAAAACCTTTCCGCCATTTTCAACAGCCTGGCCCTTTCATTCAGGCTCGGATCATCCAGCACAGCCTCGAGCAAGAAATTAAGCACCAGCCCCACCTGGGGCCCCGGGGACAGGTCGAGGTGACGCATGAGGTCGTTGCCGTCGATTGTGAGGGATTTCAGGTTCAGGGCGCCGCCCGCGGCCAGGACCTTCTCGATTCTCTTCTCGAAAGCGATCAGGGAGTGGGAAACAGCGCGGCGATTGCACATTCCCACCTGGTCGGCCCGGCGCAGCGCCAGCAGGGCAGGGACATGCTCCTCCCCGGCGCGGGCTATGAAGCGGCGCACGGCGGCGTCGGTCCACTCCTCGGTGTAGTTGAACATGTGGTGGCGCACCAGGTGGGAAACCGTGTGAATGAGTTCGTTCGGGAAGCGCAGCCGCAGAAGGATTTTTTCCGCCAGCTGCGCGGAGAGCTCCTCGTGCCCGAAGAAATGCGCTGTTCCGTCTGCGTCTGATGAGAGGGTGCCGGGCTTGCCGATATCGTGCAGCAGGGCGCTTAACCGCAGCAGCAGGCTGTCCGCGGGTGCGGCATCGCAGCTGTAGATGAGGTGCGTGAAGACGTCGAAGCAGTGCATCTCCCGCTGCTCCACGCCCACTCCTTTTTCCAGCTCCGGTAGAATGATGGCCAGGAGCCCGCATTCGTGCAGGGCGAGGAAGCCGAGGGAAGGCTGCTCCGCGGCCAGTATGCGGATCAACTCATCGCGGATTCTTTCCGCGGAGACCTGTTTAACCGTTTCCAGCGCCCCGGGAATGCTTTCGAAGGTTTGAGGCTCGATCTCGAAGTTGAACTGGGCGGCAAAGCGGCAGGCCCGGACCGGCCGCAAGCCGTCCTCGCTGAAACGCTCGCCGGGATCGCCGATGGCGCGGATGATCCCGGCTTTCAGGTCTGCTTGCCCCTGGTGGGGGTCCAGCAGTACCCCGCCGGCGAGGTCCCAGGCCATGGCATTGATGGTGAAATCCCGGCGCTTCAGGTCTTCCAGTATCGAGGGGCTGAAGGCTACCCGCGCGGGCCGGCGCCCATCCAGATAATCGCTCTCGGTCCTGAAGGTGGTCACCTCTATCTGGATTCCCTTGAACAGCACCGTCACCGTGCCGTGCTTGATACCCGTGGGAATCACCCGCCGGTAGATCTTCATGACGGCTTCCGGGCGGGCGTCGGTGGCAACGTCGTAATCAGTGAACGGCCGATGAATAAGCATATCCCGGACCGCGCCGCCGACCAGATAGCAGCTGTAGCCGGCTTTGATCAGATGTGAGGAAAACTCTTTCAGCACCCTGGGTATTCGAAGCATCTATTTCCTGCAATCGTTTCCCCATCTAAAACCCAAGCCCATGGGGTTGTCAAGCGGGGCGTCCTCCGGATCACCCCTGCGGGGCGTCCTCCGGATCACCCCTGCGGGGCGAAAAAAAGCAGCCCCAGGGGAGCTGCTTTTTTTGGTTCCTCGCGGTACTACTGCAGAAGCTGCAGCACCGTCTGGGGCTTGGTGTTGGCCTGGGCCAGCATGGCTGTGGACGACTGAATCAGGATCTGGTTCTTGACAAAGTTGACCATCTGTTCGGCCATGTCCACGTCACGGATGCGGGATTCCGAGGCCTGCAGGTTTTCGGCACCCACGGCCAGACCCTTGGCGGAATACTCCAGCCTGTTCTGGTAGGCCCCCAAATCCGCTCTCTGCTTGTTGATCAGTTTCAGGGCCTCGTCGATCATGCCGATCGCCATGTTGGCCCGGTCCGGTGAAGAGAGGGAGATGAAGGTCGCCGCGTGGGGAGGGCCGCTGGGAGACTGCAGTCCCAGGCCCTGGGCGGTCATGGTGCCGATGTATACACGTTCGCGCTGATCCATATTCGCCCCGATGTGAAACCACATGCTGGCGGTCACTGCGTTCTCGCCGGTGAAGTTGGCGAAGCGGCCGGTCAGCAGGTTCATGCCGTTGAACTGGGCATGGGAAGCGATGCGGTTGACCTCGTCGATGAGCGAGGAAACCTCAACCTGGATCTGCATCCTGTCCTCGGAGGAATAGATCCCATTGGAGCTCTGGACGGCCAGCTCGCGCAGGCGCTGCAGAATATCCTGGCTCTCCTGGAGATACCCTTCCGTGGTCTGGATGAAGGAGATCCCGTCCATGGCGTTCTTCTCCGCGCGGAGCAGGCCCCGGATCTGGGATCGCATCTTCTCCGACACCGCAAGGCCGGAGGCGTCGTCCCCGGCGCGGTTGATCCGCATGCCGGAGGACAGTTTCTCCATGTCCTTGTCGACGGCCCAGCTGTTCCACTTGTGCTGACGGTGGGCGAAAATGGCACTCATGTTGTGATTGATAATCATACAATCCTCCTTGATCGTATTTTCCTGGACGTCCCTGTCCAGTGTGCCTGTTTACATATTCGGAATTTAGGCCGATTAAAGATAGCAGTTTATTTCAACCGCATAAATTGAGCTTGCAAGTTCAGCCGAAAAGGGGTAAATTTTTGCCCAATGACGAACGGCGCGGACGGTTTGCTGCTGATCGGCGGGGAAGGGCCCAGCCGAGAAATCCTGGCGCCGGCCCTGCAGTCGGTCCGCTGCGTGATCGCCGCAGACTCCGGTTTTGATCTGGCTCTTAGAATCGGTTTGGAGCCTGACCTGTTGGTCGGGGACATGGACTCGGTGGCCAAGAGCCCCCGGTTTTTAAGTTTCCCCAGCCACAGGAAGCGCGCTTTTCCCGAGGATAAGGACGACACGGATACCGAGCTGGGACTCAGGGTTTTCCGGGAGATGGGTTACCGGCGCATACTCCTGGCCGGAGGCGGAGGAGGCCGGCTGGATCATCTGGTCGGCATCCTCTCTCTGTTCTGCCGGTCCTTTGCCCCGGTGGCCTGGTACACCCGGTGTGAGCATATCGAGGCGATCAGCGGAGATTTTTCTTTCACGGGCTGGAAGGGCCAGACCGTGTCACTGTTTCCGTTGAGCGACAGAGCGGCGGACATGCGCTCGGAAGGTCTCAAGTGGAAGCTGGACGGCCTGAGCTGGAGACGGGGCGAAGGGGGAATCAGCAACCGCATTATTGCCGGGAGCGGGCGCATCAGTGTCGGCAGGGGTAAATTGTTGATGATTCGTACTTTCCAGGAGCACGCCGATGTCTGACAGAACCAAGCTGGAAGAGTTGTCCTCAGAGCTGCCGGAGAAGGAACGCAAAGAGCTCCTGGACAAGATCACCAAGAGGCTGGCGCCCCAGCGGCAGCAGGAGGTGATGCGGGTCGAGCTCGATCAGGAGGAAAAAGAACGCCTGATCGCCCAGGAGATGACCCATGTTTCCGGGTGGGGACGATTCCTCCTCTGGCTGCAGCACCTCTTGAGCGGCCGCTCCCGCCGGGATCTCTTCTTGTCACACAAGCTCGGGCAGCTCAAGCGCGCCATCAAGCAGCGGACCCCGGGGCTGACCGGATTCGAAACCCGGGACCTGACGCCGAAGTTTGCCCGGCAGGTCTACGAGCTCTACAAAGCCGCCTATCCACTCAGGGATTTTTTCCGGCGCTTCAGCCAGGAGCAGGATTTCCTCGACAAATCAATCACCGAGCTGATCGAGGCCAAATACGAAGGAGCCGTGAAGGTCCTGGAAGACCTGGTGCCCCTGAGCGAGATGGAGGACACCTATGCCGGCAGCGGCCACGAGGAGGCTGTCAAGAAGCAGCTCCTGCGCCGCTTTAATGAATATATCCGCAAGATTCCGGACCGGCTCTTCGGGAATATCGAGGAGGGGCTGAAACCTTTCATCTACCTCAAGAATCTGGTGCTGTTTCCCTATACCGACATTTTCAGGCATTTCGGCTTTTTCCTGCCGGAGTACCTGGAAGAGGCCCATCCCCATTTCAACCACGGGCCCGCCATGCTCATACTGGAGCGCCTGGAAAGGCTCTACTTCGCCCTGTTCTTGGTTTCGAAGCTGCCGAAAGAATGTTACTGCCATGAGGAGGTGTTGAGGTCCTATTCCCTGCACAGCAGGGAGCTGGAGGACACCGACGAGCTGGATGAGCAGGAAATAAGCCAGGAGGTGATCGAGCTCACGGCTGCCCTGCGGGCTCTTATCGAGCACGCCCGGGAGTTCAGCGCCCGCATTCCCCTGATGGAGCTGATCCGCTATTTCCGCAAGGACCCCTATTACCGCCTGGTTTTCAATGTTCCCACCTTCTATATCAAAGCCATCTACACGGCCGCCATCAAGCGCAGGCTGCTGGAGGAATTCGAGGAAGTCATTAACGATGTCAAAAAGAATGTGGTGAACCGCAAGATCAGGAACATCTTCAAGACTGACAACCTGATGGAGCTTTTCTACTACAACGACACCCCGAATTTCGATTTCCGCAAGCTGGGCCTTCCCTATTTCGCCCACACCCGGTCTCTAATGCTGCTCTACAACTACCTTTCCAAGGTCTATAAGGGGCACATTCAGGAAGTCGTGCAGACGGCAAGCGCCTATATCCTGGCCAACAACCGTATCGTGCAGAGCCGGCTTTTGCAATGCGCCGCCAACCTGGAGGAGCTGGAAGCAAAGATCGTCCTTTTCGACCGCTCACTGGCACCGGATGAGGACGATGGCAAGGCCCTCATGCGCTACCGGCACCGCATCGGCAATGATCTCTCCCAGCAGCGGCTCTACCGGAATTTCGTCGCCGAGAAGGACAAGGAGGCCAGGGAGCTCTTCGACCGGGGAGACGAGAACCTGAGCGGCATCAAGAAAATTTTCGACGAGATCATCACCAGTCCCATGGAGAGCGTCAAGTCAATCCTCAAGACCCTTCATTTCCACCGCGGGAAGAACCAAACCCTGCTGAGCCTTATCAAATCGACTTCGGACATCATCGCCGATTTCAGCGGCGTCATGGATCAGCTGGAGGTTCTGGAAAAAGGCTCCTGAGCTATCCCCGCGCGAAAACGTTCCGCCGTTTCTTCCGGACTTTCCACGAGCACCCTTTTGCCCGCAATCAGGTCGGCGATACCCAGCTCCCTGGGATAGCGCGGGATGATGTGCAGGTGGAGGTGGGCGATGGAAGCTCCGGCAGGCAGGCCCATGTTGTAGCCGATGTTGTAGCCCGAGGGTGAAAAGATCCTGTCCGAAGTGTCCAGCAAATAGCGCTGGAGCCGCACCAGCCGCGCTTCCTCCTCAGCCGTGAGCTCCCGGATATCCTCCAGGTGGCGGCGGGGAAACAGCAGCAGGTGTCCCGGGTTGTAGGGGTAAAGGTTGATGGAGGCGATGAACAGGTCGTCTCTGTAGACCGAAAGATCGACCACCTCCGGAGCCTGGTCCCGGATCAAACAGAGGATGCATCCCGGCGGCTTCTTTCCCTTCAGGTAGGAAAGCTTGTCGAAACTGAAAAAGTATTCTCTATTCAACGTTTTCGGGATTATCCTGTATTACTTCGGGAAGCTCGATCTCCGGTATTTCCAGCTCGGTTATACCCGAGACATTCTGTACGTAGATGGCTTTGAGCAGCACCGGGTATTTCGTCAGGAGTTCACCGTATTCGGACAGCACCTGCAAGGAGGCCCGTTCTTTCTCGATCTTCGCGCTCGCTTTGGCCTGCTCCAGCGCGAGCTGTCCGGCGGCTGTTTTCCTGGCCTCCTCCTGGGTTGCCGCCAGCTCACGGTAGGTCGCCCGGGCCAGGGCGTAGAGCTCGGGGTCGGGCCGCTCGAGACGCTCCAGGCGGATGCTGATGACCTCCAGGTCCGGATAGCGGGATGTAAAGTCCGCGGCAATGGATTGCTGCAGCTCCCGGGCCGACAGGCCGGGGTCACGGAAGGCGTTGTCCGCTACCGTTCCGATATATTCGGCGGCGACACCTTCATAGTAACCGGCAATCTCCTCCGGTCTCAGCTCGGCTTCGCTGACCAGAGCGGGCAGACTCTCCGGCTTCAAGCGGAACTTCAGCTCGATGTCCGCCTCGAAGCTGAAGTCGGGGCGCTCCGGGAGCGCTTGCGAGTAGACCTGGGCGGAAGGCAAACTGCTCCGGAATGAGGCCCTGGTGGAATAGGGAAGGAGCTCGAATTTATACAGCGTCATGTTGGTGGGAATCAGACGTTCCCATCTCCAGACGAATTTGCCCGGCTCGACGACCTCGTCGTCAAAGCCCCCGGTTTTTGTGAAGATCACTGCATAGGTTTCCGCACCCACGAGGATCTGAATCCAGCCGAAGAAAAAAACGCAGCCCCCCACGACCAGCAGGAGGATAAACAGAAAGATAAACTTCTTCATATCCACCTCAATAAGCGGTATAGCTTCTATGATACGCAAATCGGTCGAAAATGCAAGGCATTCGAGCGAGTGCATGACCTCGAACCGATTCCGGTGTATAATCACGGCCAGTGTGATGTCCAGAGTCAGCCTGCGGTCCGTCCGCGCTTCATTTCTGCTCAGGGGTCTCTACACCCTGATCAGCAAGGCCACGGTTTTTTTCTTTGTTTTTGCAGCCATTGTGCTGG
>Ga0272442_10008475_pt1 | contig 13016 bp, 15 predicted proteins | sample SSMForm2O_FD_200262 | JGI IMG/M metagenome (GOLD analysis project Ga0272442, IMG submission 200262) | Marine sediment archaeal communities from Little Sippewissett salt marsh, Falmouth, MA, United States - SSM-Form-2O | ecosystem: Environmental > Aquatic > Marine > Wetlands > Sediment ...
ATCGGCGTCAGCGTCTGAATCGCTGTCCGTGTCCGCATCCGTGTCCGCGTCCCCGGCATCGGCCTTATTGCCGTCCTGAACCGTTCCGTCCTGCACACCACCGTCATCTTCCCCCGCGCCGCTGCCGTCGCATCCGGACAGGATCAAAGTGAGAAGGAAATAGCTGAATTGTATAGATAACCCTGATTTTTGCGGTAAATTTGAGGGTGAACGAGTCATTTTATCTGTATTTCACAAAGAAAATGTGTCTGGCACCTTTTGAGCCTTCATGCCTTTACCAGGTTGGGCGCGCTTTTGCGGTACACGCCCCTCGTGTCCACTACGAGCGCCGCGTTTTTAAATATGTATTCCCAGTCCACATCATCGTGATCGGTTGCAACGAGCACTGCGTCGTATTCCTTAACGGTTTTTATGTCCACGCTCTTTCTGCCTTCGTACTTCGGGTAGTTTCTTATGTGCGGCATCGCGGGAATATGCGGGTCGTGGTAATCCACAACGGCGTTCTTGCTCTCAAGTATCTCCATCAGCTTGAGGCTCGGGCTCTCGCGCATGTCGTCCACGTTCTTCTTGTATGCCAGGCCCGCTATCAGGATCTTCGCCCCTTTCAGCCCCTTTCCCCTGTCGGACAGCGCATCGGAAAGCTTGCTCACCACGTGATACGGCATGGACGTGTTTATCTCTCCCGCCATCTCGATAAAACGCGTGGGCATGTCCACCTCGCGCGCCTTCCATGAAAGGTAGAACGGGTCAATCGGAATGCAGTGACCCCCTAGCCCGGGGCCCGGCGTGAACTTCATGAAGCCGAAGGGCTTTGTGGCCGCCGCATCGATCACTTCCCACACATCTATGCCCAGTCTGTCGAAGATCATCTTCAGCTCGTTCACCAGGGCGATGTTCACTGCCCTGAAAGTGTTCTCCAGGATCTTGGTTGCCTCTGCCACCTCCATGGAGCTTACGGGAACGACTCCGGAGACGACCTGACCGTAAAGACGGCACGCAAGATCAAGGCTTGGCTGCGAGATGCCCCCGACCACCTTTGGAATAGTGGACGTGCTGTAGTCCTGGTTGTTGGGATCCTCGCGTTCCGGAGAATATGCAAGGTAGTAATCCTGTCCCGCGATAAGGCCTGATTCGTCCAGTATGGGCTTTACAACCTCCATTGTCGTGCCCGGATACGTGGTTGACTCGAGTATCACCAGGTGATCATCCCTGAGCACGGGTGATATCTGCCTGCAGGTGTTCCTGATGTAGGTCATGTCAGGTTCCCTGTGGCTCGTAAGCGGTGTGGGCACGCACATGATGAGAGCATCGCAGTCGCGGCCCGGGCCGAAATCCACTGTAGCGCTGAATCCTTTTTTCAGCGCCTTTTCCACCCTGCCGGACTCAATGTGCCTTATGTAGCTTTTACCCCTGTTCAACTCCTCCACCTTGTCCACAGCCACGTCGAACCCGGTTACCTGAAAACCTGCACCCGCAAACTCGAGTGCAAGAGGAAGCCCTACATAGCCCATTCCGATAACGCCCACCTTGAAGTCCCTGTCATCAATCTTCCCGGCGAGCAGGCCGACCGCATCATCCATGTCTTTAATGTCCTGATTTATTACAGCGCCCATAGCTGCTCCTTTTTCACGCCCAGCCGTTCGCACGCAGCCACGAGGTCCTGTGCGTATTCAACATCCGCTATCACGACGTTATCAATATCCATGCTGTCCAGCTTTCCGGGCTCGACGAGCCTGAATCTGCCGTTGTCCGGGCTGCCGGATCCGGTATCGACCACGCCTGCAAGCTCGAGTCCCTCGACCTCTTCAACTGCATCGATAAATATCCTGGCGATTTCGCCTGATCCTACCACGACAACGCGGGACGAACCATTCCTTACGAGCATTTCGAGCCCGTTTCTCACCCTCTCTTCCATCTGCCTGTACTGATTGAGTGTTCTTCCCATGAAGCGATAGGTCAATCGCGCTTTCTCGCTCATCCCGCTCGGCGTCAGCAGATACAGGTATCTCAGCTTGTTGGGATTCCTGGACACGTTGTTCAGCTTGACCATGCCCTTGTCGGCAAGGCGCCTTAACAGAAAGTTCACCTTTGCCAGATTCAGGCCCGTTTCTTTTGAAAGCTGGCGCTGCGTGTGACTGGAATCGCTTTCCAGCGCCTCCAGCACGGCAAGAATCTGCGCCTCTTCTCCATAAGCCGTTGTCTTCATGAATATTCCTCCCGGCATTCAGCGAGCACCGAGCATACCCGGGCGACATGATCTTCGCTCATTCCATAATAAACAGGCAGGCTCAGGCTTGTCCTGGCTGCGACAAGCGCGTTCATAAGATTCGAAGAATTCCGAACATACTTTTTATAAAAATCGATATCATGCAGAGCATACGTGCCCTGCTGAACCTCCACGCCTTTTTCCCTTGCAGACCGGATGATGTGGTTTCTCAGCCCGAAGACATCATCAAGATTTGAAGCACCGGCGGGCTTTCTGTCTCCGGGTGAAACAAGGCATACGTAAGACTGATAAATATGCTTTCTTCCCTCCGGCTCGCACGGCGGTATGAGCCAGTCAGGCTCTTTGAGATGCTCCGAGTAGAACGATGCAATCGAAGTCCTGTCTTTAATGATGTCTTCAAGTCTTGATAACTGTACGCTGAGCACGGCCGCCCTTATCTCATCCAGCCTTGCATTGAAACCCGTCATTGCAGGCTCGGGCAGTATCCCCCCTGTCGGGACAAGGCCGTGGTTTCTGAGCTGTTTTATCCTGTCCGCCACAGCATCATCATCCGTTGCCACGATTCCGCCCTCGCCTCCCGTGATTATCTTCCGGGGATGGAATGAGAAAACCGAGGCATCTGTAAATTCAGTTACATGCCTGCCGTCCAGTAAGGCTCCCATGCTGCATGCCGCATCATCGATGAGGACGAGTCCCTTTTCTTCTGCAAGGGACTTGAGACCGGACAGGTCTGAAGAAAGCCCGAAAAGTGAAGCGGGCATTATGATGCGCGTCCTGTCAGTGACAAGCGCAGCGGCATGTTCTGGATCCATGCCTAGGTCCTGCAGGTTGATGTCGGCAAATACGGGCACTGCACCGCACAGGAGCACGGCATTTGCAGCGGCAACGAATGTAAAAGAAGGAATAATAACTTGATCACCAGGCTTTACACCTGATGCAATAAGTGCAAGGTGAAGTCCACTGGTCCCGCTGTTCACGCCCACTGCATGCTTTACATTGAGAAAAGCCGCGGCATCAGTCTCGAATTTCTGCAGAAAAGGTCCCTGCGTAAGGCGGCCGCTTTCGAGCACCTTTTTCACGGCATCGAGTTCTTCTTTTCCTGTATAAGGTTTTGCTAATGGTATCATGGCATTATCCTGGTCTGTGGCAGGCTCCGCCCCCGTCGGTTCCCGTGGCCACCAACCCGGCATCGAGGCGGAATACTTGTTGTAAATATGCACTCAAGTAACAGCGTTTAGATTCTGAACGTACCACAGGCAGGGAGCGTTTAAAAGCTAAACATTTAAAAAAATCATAAAATTACATACGGGGTCCGGAATCGGGGCCTGTAACACCTATTAAATCAAATTTATTAAGGAAATAAAAATGCCTAATAAGGGATTAATGTCAGATCAGGCACGCTCTCATAGTGCTTTACATTCCTGGTCACAAGAGGTGAGGCGTGCTCAACAGCCGAAGCCGCAATCCACATATCAGGTTTTGATGCTCCTTTAAGAAGCGATTGCTTCCTCAGATGAGCTACGATAACCGCGTAATGCCGGGCGGTTTCGATGCCGATATTCGTAACATTGAAAAGATTCAGAAATACGAGGGATTCACGCGTTCTCTTCTCAGAAACAGATGCTGCTCCTTCGAGAAATTCTCCGGCTGCATGAGCCGGGACACAGAAAGATTCTGTCTCGAACCTTTTCAGTATCCGGACAGCAGGGTGCTGCCTGTCTGACCTGTTTCTCCAGAGATCGATAAGAAAAGTTGTATCAACCGAGATCATGCTCTTTCCATTTTTCCCGTCTGCGCGCCTGTTGTATGACTTTTCTCATCCCACGGGCCTCTTCTTCCGAAAGTTCTGCAATATCTTCGAGCTGTTGCAATATAGTGGCGCCCGTATGCTCGGTCTGGATCCGGTTCAGCATCCTGTTAACTGCTTTTGAGAATGATTCCGAATCCCTCTTGAAACCGGCCAGTTTTTTATAAACTTCTGTATCCAGCGCAATATTCTTTGTGCTCATACATGTAATTCTACATGTAAAAATTGCTGTGTCAATGATATCTCAGGTATCCGCCCATCTTCTGTGAAGCCAGAGCCACTGCTCAGGATGCTGCCGTATCCTTTTTGCAAGGTCATCGTTAAGATGCTGTGTCAGCCCGGCCACGGCCTCCTTTGAATAATCTCCGTATGCCGATACATCCACGGGAGGCCCTATTTCCATGGCATGAAGGCCGTCTTTCCTCCTGTATCCATACGCTGGAAGAAGGCGGGCACCCGTCCTGAGGGCGAGCACGGCCGCCGTGGTTGAAGTCCAGGCCGCATGTCCCATGAAATCCGCCTTGATGCCCCCCTGCTCCTGATGCGTCCTCTGATCAATTACGAGACCCACGACCTCGTTTGATTTCAGGGCCCTGATGATGGACTTGAGCGATCTTTTGTCAGGATGAAACCGGATACCGGCTTTCTCTCGCCTGCCCATCCAGTAGGAGTTAAAGCCCCTGTGGCTCAGATCCTTGGTGACAACATGCAGGGGTACTCCCTTTGCCGCCTGCATACAGCCAACGAGGTCCCAGTTGCCGAAGTGCCCCGTGACCACTATGACGCCACGGCCCTTTTCCAGGCATCCGTGGTAATGTTCGATTCCCTTTTCTTCGGCAATAATATCTGACTTCTGCATCCCCCTGCCGGCGAGCCACAAAAACTCGAAAGCGCATTTCCCAAGATGCACGTAGTGCTCCCTTGCGATACGCCGACGCTCTTTATCAGAGACACCGGGCATGGCAAGGGCCAGGTTTCTCATGACCGTTCTTCTGCGCACGGGAACGAGCGTGTACCATACAAGGCCCAGAAATCCCCCGATTCTCTGTGCTGTTTTCCATTCAAGGCGGGAGGCCGCCCGTTCAAGAAACTCAAGAAGATGACGAATCATGAAGAAAGAAAAATATCATGCAAACCCGGGTTTGCGCGTTTGGCCCAGGCCTTCCACACCCACGGCCCTGATGTCTTCGTATGCGACATAGTGCCTTGTCTCTTTCTCGTTTTCCACCTGCACGTATTCATCGGTAAACACGAGGGACTTTATTCCGCTTATGTTCAGGGCGCTCCCGGCATCCAGAACAAGGCTGAGCTTGACCTGTTCACCCAGCAGGTAAACGTTCCTGCTCTTCTTTGCTTCGATCTTCTTCAGTATTTTTTCGAAGATTTCTTTTGTCATGACCGAATGATTGATCCGTAAATGTATCCTGGTCAAGAAACGTTACTTTTAAAGAAGATATACAACTTCTGAAATAACAAATTTAATGTCCTTCCCTTCTAATCACATTGTTCCCTGGATGTTATTTACGCCAGTGCTGACAACAACATTCGCTCCGGGGTTGTCTGCATGTAACAACTTTGATAAAGACTCGACTCGACTCAAAATTAAACCTGCACAAGGAGTCCATAATGGGCGCAGAGTTAATAGTAATTGTACTGTCAGCAATACTTACCGAAAACTTCGTGCTCTCGAGGTTTCTGGGAATCTGTCCTTTTCTCGGCGTTTCAAAACGGATGTCGACGGCTTTCGGAATGTCTCTGGCCGTACTGTTCGTGATGAGCGTGGCCTCGGTGGTTACATGGGCTCTCGAGTTCTACGTGCTTGTCCCTCTGGAACTCGAGTACCTGCGAACCATCGTCTTCATCCTGGTCATTGCAGGACTCGTGCAGCTCACCGAGATGGCCATACTCAGGCTGTCATCAACGCTGTACGAAGCCCTGGGTATTTATCTCCCACTCATTACGACGAACTGCGCCGTTCTCGGACTTGCCGTACTCAATATTCAAAGAGGCTACGACGACGTGCTCAGGCCTCTCGTAAACGGGGTAGGAGCAGCCGTGGGATTCGGCCTCGCCCTGATGATCTTCAGCGGGATAAGAGAAAGAATCGAACTGGCCGATGTGCCTGAAGCTTTCAAGGGCTCGGCAATAGCCCTTATCACGGCAGGCATACTTTCACTTGCTTTCATGGGATTCAGCGGGCTGGTACCAGCCAACTAGGAGGAGCACATATGCTGGCTGCTGTTCTGACACTTGCATGCGTAGGGCTTGTTCTTTCCATAATGCTCGTTATCGGTTCCCGTGTTTTTTACGTCGAAGTGGATCCCAGAATCGAGGAACTCAGCGAGAACATGCCTGGCGCCAACTGCGGCGGATGCGGATATGCCGGCTGCAGTGCATATGCAAAGGCGCTCGTGATGGAAGGGGCCAGTACCGACCTGTGCGCTCCCGGCGGAGCCGAAATGGTTCAGGAAATCGGCAGGATAATGGGCGTGGAGGTAGGCGAAGTCATACAGAAAGTGGCGGTCGTGCACTGTGCCGGAGACAACGCGCATGCACAGAACCGCTTTAATTACATCGGAGTGAAAAACTGTTCGGCGGCGGCAGCCATGGGAGGAGGATTCAAGGCATGTCCCTTCGGCTGTCTCGGACTCGGAAGCTGCGTGGACGCGTGCCCCTTTGATGCAATCCGCATTACGCCCAGGGGTGTTGCAGTGGTAGACGCCGAAGCATGCACAGGCTGCGGCAACTGCGTAGATGCATGCCCCAAGGGAATAATCAGCCTGGTACCGAAGAGCGAGAAGGTTCATGTGCTGTGTTCTTCCACGGACAAGGCAAAGGCCGTGAAGAACTACTGCGATGTCGGCTGTATCGGATGCAAGCTGTGCGGCAAGGAGTCGAAGAGATTCGAAATGAAGGGCGCCCTGGCTGTGCTTGCCTCAGGTGACGAGGAAATTCCTGAATCAGCCGCCCTCGTATGCAAGCCCGGCTGCATCTTCGACGGCAGCAGATACGACATCAACGAATGGCTGGAAACCGAAGGCCCCAGAAAAGATTTTGAATCGAGACAGAAAAAATACAAGGAAGAACAGAAAAAGCTCAAGGAAGCCCGGAAAAAAGCAAAAGAGGCCGAAAAAACGAAAAAGACCGCTGATTCTGAACAAAAGGAGGTTACCGAGTAATGCCTCCATCTTTCAAAGGCGGAATACATCCCGAGTACAACAAAGAAATGGCATCCGGCAGGGCGATTGCTCCCATGGATCCACCTGAAGAGGTCGTCCTTCCGCTTTCACAGCATATTGGTGCACCTGCAAAGGCAGTGGTGGAAAAAGGCGACGAAGTCCTTATTGGCCAGGTCATCGCAGAACCGGGCGGTTTTGTGTCCGCCCCGATTCATGCAACGGTTGCAGGCAGGGTCAAGACCATTGAACCCAGACCCCATCCGCTGGGAAAATCTCTCGACGCGATTGTCATTGAAAACAGCGGTGAGGATAAATGGACTCAAACAGAGTCATGGGGCGATTCATGGAAAGAAAAAAGCACTGACGAAATCAAGGAAAAGATAAAGAACGCCGGCATGGTCGGCATGGGAGGTGCGACCTTCCCAACGCACGTCAAGCTTTCACCGCCGGAAGGAAAGCCAATAGATACAGTTATCCTGAATGGAGCTGAGTGTGAGCCCTATCTCACGGCCGACCACAGGCTCATGCTCGAACATCCGGAACCGGTTGTTGAGGGACTGGAAATAATCAGCAGAGTGCTGGGTTCGAAGCGTAAAATCATTGCAATCGAGGAAAACAAACCCGACGCGCTTGAAAAAATGCGTCAGGCGTGTTCCGGCACAGAGATCGAAGTTGTCCAGCTTCCGGTCAAGTACCCTCAGGGGGCTGAAAAACAGCTTATCAAAGCGCTGCTCGACAGGAACGTTCCTGCCGGCGGACTTCCTTTCGAGGTTAACACGCTCGTACAGAACGTGGGGACATCCGCTGCAATCTGCGCGGCCGTCAGAGAGGGAAGGCCCCTTGTCAATCGAGTCGTAACCATTACGGGACCGGGAATAAGCACTCCTTCCAACCTCAGAGTTACCCTGGGAACGCCGATTCAGAAGGTTATCGATGCCTGCGGCGGCTGGAAGGGAGATCCGGGGAAACTCGTGGCAGGCGGTCCCATGATGGGCTTTGCACAGATCAGCACCGAGACGCCCGTGATAAAGGGTACATCCGGGCTTCTGCTGTTTTCACTGGATGATGTGCATATAAAAGAGGAAGACAAATGCATACGCTGCGGAACCTGCGTCCGCCACTGCCCCATGACACTGGCACCGAGTGAAATCGCTAAAAGCGCACAGAAAAAGCTGTGGAACAGGGCGGATGAATATCATGCCCTGGACTGCATCGAGTGTGGTTGCTGCTCATACGGCTGCCCGGCGGCAATACCGCTGGTACAGTACATCAGGCAGTCCAAGGCGGAAATCATGGCGCTGCGCAGGCGGGAGGGTAAAAAGTGAGCACTGAAAAAGACAAAAACGCCCGCAGTTATCTTCTGGCTGTATCATCTTCCCCGCACGCTCACAGCGGCGAATCCACAAGCCGCATAATGTGGACCGTTTTCTGCTGCCTTGTGCCTGCGGCCGCTGTAGGCGTTTATGCATTCGGACTGGCGGCTCTTTCGGTGATTCTTTTCACCACGCTGGGAGCCATGTTTTTCGAGGCCGGCATTCAGAAACTCACCGGACAGAAAGTAAGAATCTCGGACGGCTCAGCCGCACTGACGGGCCTTCTGCTGGCGCTCAACCTGCCGGCGGGATCTCCCTGGTGGATGTGCCTGACAGGCTCCCTGGTAGCCGTCATCCTTGCCAAGGCTGTGTTCGGCGGCCTTGGCCAGAATCCTTTCAACCCGGCACTTACAGCGCGTGTTTTTCTGCTCCTGGCTTTTGCAGGCCCGATGACAAAGTGGCTGGTTCCGCGCACAACGGATGCAGCATCTACAGGGCTATTGTGGGGCCAGAAGGTGAGCTTCCTTGATGCAGGCGGAAAAATGATCGCAGACGGTCTTGCCAGTCCCGGGTCTGTGGACGCAGTCACGGCAGCCACGCCCCTTGGACTTCTGAAAGAAGGAGGAACCGAGGCAGTTTCCCAGATGCCGCTGCTGGATGCTTTTCTGGGTAATGCAATCGGTGGAAGCCTTGGAGAAGTTTCGGCAGCCGCACTGCTCCTGGGCGCGATATTCCTGCTGATCCGGGGATACATCACCTGGCACATACCCGTCAGTTTCATGGCCACAGTGGCAATCTTCGCTGCTATTACGAACGCTGTTGATCCTGCAAGATATGCAGGCCCTGTTTTCAACCTTGTTACCGGCGGTGTCGTTATCGGGGCCTGTTTCATGGCCACTGATTACGTTACCAGCCCCATGTTCGCAAAAGGCAAGATCATATTCGGAATCGGATGCGGCATGATTACCATGCTGATTCGATTGTGGGCCGGATACCCGGAGGGCGTGTCGTTTTCCATACTCCTCATGAATGCCCTGACGCCCATTATCGACAGGTATACAGCACCCATGCCATTTGGATTCAGAAAACCGGAACCGGCAGAGGAAAAATCATGAAACAGGTAAAAATGGTTGTAGTACTCACCATCATCTGCGCGGCGGCTGCCGCCCTTCTGCAGGCTGTAGCCGCGTACACGGCTCCCATCATCGCAATGGAAGAAAAAAAGTTCGAGCTCAGATCTGTAAGCAAGGCGATACAGGAAACCGGACAGGATCCATGCCGGGACTCGAAACCCGCTTACGACAACAGCCCTGACGAAGACTCGGTATGCGTGGACGGCGTAAAGGTGTACAGAGGTAAAAAAGGTGACAGCTTCGTAGGATTTGCATTCGAATCCGTGGGCCGCAATTCCTATTCCGGTGAAATCAACGTGCTTGTAGCGCTTTCCCCGGAGGGTTCGATACTGGGAACCGAAATACTCAGGCACTCGGAAACACCCGGGCTGGGGTCAAAAATAGAAAACTGCCCATGGCGAAAACAGTTCCTGGACAGAAAAGCAGGTGGATTCAAATGGGCTGTTGTAAAGGACGGAGGCGAAGTAGACCAGATTTCCGGGGCGACAATCTCATCCAGGTCGATGATCGACGCAATCACGCGTGCTTTTGAATTCTTTGAAGGAAACAAAAGCAGAATAATTCAAGGCAAGCCCATGAAACCCGGGGAGGTATGCAATGCCCGCTAGCAGGAAAGGCCTGAGTGAAATATTCTTCAACGGGTTCTGGAATGAAAACCCCGTCCTGGTACTCATCCTGGGAATGTGCCCGACTCTGGCGGTCACAAATTCAGCCTACAACGGGCTCGGTATGGGCGTTGCCGTAATCTTTGTGCTTACGTGTTCCAACATAGTTATCTCGCTGTTGAGGAAGATTATCCCGAAACAGGTGAGAATCCCGTGCTTTATAGTTGTAATAGCCACTTTCGTCACCATTGTGGACCTGATGCTCAAGGCATTCCAGTTTGATCTGCACAGGAATCTCGGCCTTTTCGTACCCCTTATCGTGGTGAACTGCATCATCCTTGGAAGAGCCGAAGCATTTGCTTCGAGGAACGGCATTGTACGCTCAATCCTGGACGGACTGGGAATGGGTCTCGGATTCACAATCACGCTTTTTCTGCTCGGCACATTCAGGGAGATACTGGGCACGGGCAGACTCACACTTTTCCAGATGGGAGAAACTGTTGTTTCCTTTAACATATTTGGAAGCAACTATCCCCAGGCCCTCGTCCTCATCCTGCCTCCCGGGGCATTTCTGGCACTGGGACTGATGATTGCCGCCCAGAACAGCCTGTCAAAAATGCTAAAGGGAAGCTGAGCAGGTCAACAAAACACCTGGAGGTATATAATGAGTCAACCCAGACATCCTGACTGTCCAACACTCGCGGCGAATCTGGACAAATGCAATTGCACATATGAACCATGCCCCAGAAAAGGCAATTGTTGCGAATGCATCAAATATCACCTTGCCATCAATGAACTGCCTGCGTGCTGCTTTCCTGACGACGTAGAACGCACGTATGACAGGTCTTTTGCAAGATTCATCAAAACCTGGAGTTGAACAAATACTGCAAATAATTACATTAAATAAATACTTGAACTTTTGTACAGGATAAGTAGAATAAAAAAAATTAATTTTTAACTTGAACTGATGTATGAAAATGAATATTTATCTTCACTCCTTCGTCGCTCCTTACATAAATAGCGAACCGGAGTTTATGAAGGACAAAATTATTATTTAGACTTTTATTGTTATTTTTGTAAAACGTATGTTAAAATTTTTGAATTCATTTTAGGTTTTTCGGGCGAGAAGGGAGGTGCCGAAGACTAGGAGATTTTTTGGAAAGCAAAAAGTGCTATTGAAAAGAAGATTTAAAAAGAATGAAAAATATAAGGTCGACAAAAACTTTAGCTAGTTAAAGACGAAAGAACAAAAGAAGGAGGGAATGATGAAAAAGTTAACCTTAATGCTGGCAATGCTGTTGGCGCTCTTCATGTTTGGCGCCGGCTGCAATGGTGACGATGATGATGAGGAAGGTGAAGATGCCGGTACGGACGCAGCTACAGAAGTCGATTCAGGAATCGACGCTGCAAGCGACACCGACACCGACACCGACACTGACACCGACACCGACACCGACACTGACACTGACACCGACACCGACACTGACACTGACACTGACTCTGATGCTGATGCTGGTGACGATGCTGGTGACGATGCTGGTGACGATGCTGGCGACGATGCTGGCGGCGACGCTGGCGACGGAAGCGTCTGATTTAGCAGATTGCTGAACTAAACAGGAGACCCCCGGCCGAAAGGTCGGGGGTCTTTTTTTGCTTCTGTCATCCTCACCGTCACCGGTAAAAACACAGCGAATGACGAATAAAACCGCGTAAAGCAATGTTTCTCCGCCCTGAAAATGCCCGTCCAGGCATTACGATTTTGTATCTGTTTCCCAATAGTTAGCCTGCGCTGCCATTCCAGGAGCACGCCGCCTTATCTAACCTGTGAAAAATAAAACTTGAGCTCTTTTTTCCGGGCGCTCATTCGCGGTGGTAAGATTTTTCTGTGGTTATCTTTTCATCATTTCCGGGCGAGGAAGGAGGCTTGAAGCAGAATATTTACTTATTAACCACGAAACATACTTTTTTAGACAATGAACAAACAGAAATGGATCGTGAATTTAACGAGAAAGAAACATACTGATCCAGGAGGAAAAAATGAAACGTACCAGAATTCTTATATTCATGCTGCTTGCAATGCTGCTGGCAGCGGGAAACGTCATTGCCCAGGCCGACAGCGGAGTAGACGCGGCCCCTGACGCAGCACCCGATGCGGATGTTGAAGACGCCGCGGCCGACGCCGCAGCAGATGCAGAAGCAGACGGCAGCGATGCAGACACTGACACTGATACAGACACGGACACTGATACAGACGGAGATACAGACACTGATTCAGACACTGATACTGATACTGATACCGATGCCGATGCCGGTGATGGTGATGCAGGCTTTGCAGGAGACGCAGGAGACGACAACGCAGAAGAGGACGGCGACTCAGGCAGCTGTGGCTGCACTGCCGTGGGCGAGAAGCCCGCCGGTGGTCTCAGCGGTATTCTCAGCCTTCTGAAAACCCTTTTCTAAAAGCCGGAAATATAAATCTCAAGCAAAAACCCCCTTCACCATGAAAGGTGAAGGGGGTTTGATTTAATGGAAGTTGATGAGACCTAGAGAATATCGTCCAGGTCGTCGTCTTCATCCTCTTCTTCTTCCTTCTTTTTCTTATCCTCGTCCACATTTCTCTTGGTAACCGAATGGCCAATATCTATTCCCGCTTTCTTGCCGCGCTTTTTCCCGGTCAGCTGCTCCACGATGTTTGAAGCATCATCCTTGGCAGTGCCGGAGGTGATGGCCTCAATAAGGTCGGGATCCTCGT